>CABEBU010000256.1_pt1 | contig 9828 bp, 6 predicted proteins | sample 3132691 | NCBI WGS metagenome assembly CABEBU01 (sample SAMEA5534346, study PRJEB31848) | metagenome | biome: tundra; feature: field; material: soil | place: USA | collected 2013-05 | depth 0.45 m | reverse complement strand
ACATTGCCCTGCACCGGGCCTCGGGCGAGCTGGTGTTGATCACCGACGGCACGGCCTGGCCAGGCCGTGCCGTCGGTGATCAACACCAGCTCGCCCGAGGCCCGGTGCAGGGCAATGTTGAGCGCGGCGGCATATCCAAGCCGGGAGGAGGTTCGCAGCAGTTCGGGAGCGAGGCCGCCTACCGGTGCCCGGTCCGCGGCGTCGGGCAGCAGCGCCGCGACCTGGGCGTCGCTCGGGTCGTTGGCCACAATCACGGCCTGGGTGCCGGCCGGCGCATGAGTGCGCAACGCGGTCAGCAGCCGCGAGACACGGTCTGGCGACTCCGAGGCCATGATGACCACGGTCCAGGCGGTGGTCGCAGGCGCATCGAGAAGCGATGGAACTCCGGCGGCCGTGCCATACCGGATCTCGCCGTCTGCTTCGACACTCGCAGGCGCGGCCTGGCTGACGCTGCTGCGGCCACGCCGATCGATGACGCGCCAACCGGCCGCCTCGATCTGGGCCTTGATGGCATCGGCGCGGGCCCAGTCGCGACGGGCGCGGGCCTCCACTCGCTCGCGGACGAGGTGGGAAATTTCGGCCGGGGGTCCGGCGGGGGAAGTCAGTTCGCTCACGAGTGGAAGGATAGCCGGGCGGCGGTAAACGGCGGACCGAGGTGCGACGGTGGCCGGCGCTACTCGTCTCGCCCCGGCTACCACGTCTACCGCGATGGCGACAACGCCATTACGGCCATCGATAAGGCCGAGTGCACAGCCAACGATCTCACGCCGGCGAAACGACGCCCTGGGCGAATGTGGGAGTCGGCGTACCCTAGTAGATGATGCATCTGCCCCGGCCCACACGTTGGCGAGCATTCGCCTCGGCCCGGTACCGGCCCTTCCAGGCGATCGCCGTCGGACAGGCTTTCACCGCGTCCTACGCCTCGGACGCGCTGTTTGTCCCACTCCTGCTATGGCTGGGAGCGCCCCCAGCGCTGGTAATCGTGGTTGGCTCCGCCTCGGTCGGGGGCGCAGCGCTGCAGGCATTCGCGCCGCAGATCCTGCGCCGGCTCAAAGGCAACCTACGCGGCCTGACGCTGGGCCTGGCCCTCGCCGAGGTCCGCGGCTTCGTCCTCGCCGCGATCGTGGCCGGGGTGGCCTCCGGCACCGTGGGCCATCTACAAGGAATCGTGCTCATCTCGGTGACCGTGGCGGTCGGTCAAACTGCCGGAGTCCTGTCGGGCTCGAACATCACCCTGTGGACGGCCGTAGTGCTGCCCGATGCCGAGCGCCGTCTGGTCGGACCGAGGATGGGCGCTCTCACCATGGCCCTCTCGACCGCCCTTCTCCTGCCCGCGGGCTTCGTACTCGACGCGGGGACGGAGGCGATCGGTCTGTGGGCCTACGTCGCCTTCTTCCTCGTGGGTGGAATAGCCTCGACTCTGACTGTGCTCGCGGTGGCCCATCTTCCACATCCCGGGCGAGTGCTCGTCGCCCGCGAGAAGGCCGGAAGTGCCGAAGTGCCGCCCGTCTTCCGCCGCTTCACAGACGTGAGCGTGATTGCCTCCTTTGGGCAGGGCCTTGTCCCCTCGCTGTCGCTGTATGCCCTGAGCGTTCTCGGAATGTCGGCGGGCTTCGCGGTTGCTCTTTCCGGCATCGCGGCCGCCGGCGCGCTGGCCGGCTCGCTGGCGGCGGGATCGTTCCTCTTCGGCGGGTCGTCGAGCCGTGTCCTGCGAGCCAGCTTCCTATTTCGGGCAGTCGCGGCGGTGTGCTGCGTTGCGGCTGTTCCGGCGAATCCGCTCGCACCCGCGTTCCTGCTCGTCGGCGCGGCGCTCTTCAATGGCGCGGGGAATGCCGGGGCTCTCGCGACCAACGAGCGTCTGTACCGTCTCGCTCCAGCCCAGGCTCGTGTCCACTGCCAGAGCCGGTTTGTCGGCGCGACGGCGGCGGCCGCGGGAACCGGGTCTGTCCTTTGCGCTATGGCGCTCGCCCTGGCGCCCCCGGCCGCCTGGGCTGCGTACACGGCCCTGTACGCCGGGTCGGCCATCAGTCGAACGATCGCGACGTTTCGGACCGAGGTGTCGGCTTCGTGGAGTAGCCCGTCCGCCTCTCCCACCGAGATGTCGATGCCGGGCAAGGGCGGCGGCTAGCGGACGAGCCCTCGGTCCAGTCGCCTCGTTCGGGTGGGAGTGAGGGTTCTCATCCTCGCGGCATGGGCCAGATCCAGCCCAGACTCAAAGAACGGCATGAGGATTCATGACTGAGGTACGTAACAACGGCTGGAGGACTTCCAAGATGACCGACGAGCACACCAAAGGCGCTATCAGCAAGGCCAAGGGCAAAGTCGAGGAAGGGGCCGGCAAGTTGACCGGCAACAGGAGTCAGGAAGCCAGGGGCAAGGCAAAGCAGATCCAAGGCTCTGCCCAGCAGGGCCTGGGTGACGTCCAGGACGCCGTCCGACGATCCAAGAACAATCGCTAACCCGCTGACTATGGCATGAGCGGACTGGCGTCACGACTTGCGACGCCAGTCGCCCCAATTGGAGGAAATAGCGTTATGGGCATTCTCGCGTGGATCGTCTTCGGGGCCATCGCCGGCTTCATCGCCAACCTGATCATGGGCACCCGCGAGGGACTCGTCATGACGATCGTCCTCGGCATCGTCGGGGCAGTGGTCGGCGGGTTCGTCGGGGGCACCCTCCTGCACGTTGCGGACATCACCGGCTTCAACGTCGAGAGCATGGTCGTGGCCGTGGTCGGCGCGGTCATCGTGATCGCCGTTGCCCAACTGATGAGTGGCCGGCGCAGCGGCGAAATCTAGGAGTTCGACCCGGAGAGCCGCTCCGCATCCGGACGCCGCCCGTTCTCTACATAAATGGGAGTCTGCAAGATGTGTTTGACGTGCGGGTGCATGGACGCTCACAAGGTAATGGGCGACAACGTGACTTACGAAGATCTCAAGCGGATCGCGACGGCCAATGGCAAGACCGTGGAGGAGACACTGGACGTCGTGACTCGGACGGCGAATGCAGATCGCGGCCGTCATCCGGATGAGTACGCCGTTGACAAGTCCCACTCACGTGGGTCCTCTGCTACTCAGCGTTAGGGTCCCGCATCAGACCGAGGCGGCACAGCCCCGGCAACGCCCCAATTTCATACGGAGGAGCACACGATGTCCGTTTCCGGAGTTCGTCAAACCAGCAGCGATGTGTCCAAGACCGTGATCGACGCAGCCGGCGAGTTGGCGTCCAAGGCGCAGGATGGCGCCGTGGCGGCGCTGGCTGGTGCCCGAACTGCCGCCGACGAGGTGGGAACCCGCCTGCCCGGCATCGCGTCGGCCGGTGCCGAGGGAGCTGCCGAGTCCATGAGAAGGCTCCAGGAGTTGTCCGATCCGAGGCTCCAACTTCTGATGGTATTCTCCGTAGGTGTCGGGGCAGGACTCTGGATGGCCGGTGCGCCGCGTCTAGTCATCCTCGCGGCATTGTCTCCCGCGCTGGTGGTCGGAGTCGCGATCGCATCCCGCAAGCAGAGCAATCAGGGCCGGGGTCAGCGCCGGTAGCACCCGATGGGCATGGCTGGCCCCGCCACGGCAGAGGCCCAGCCAGGGTCTGATCTCCGTGCCTTCGGACGCGGCAACATGACGAACCAGCGGCCCACGCCCTGGCCGCCAGCAGTCGGCGGGCGCTGAAGCATGGCCATTTTTGCCATGCTTTTCGCGGCCATCGGGAAGCAGGCAGGTCGCGTGCTGACCACGGCACTCGGCTGGGCCAGCACGCTTCTGTTCGGACGCGTCCCCAGACAGAAGCAGCTACTTCTGTCTCTGATCACGCTGGGATCGCTCGCCTGGGTGGTTCTGCTGCTCGGCATCATCCTCCCCAGCGTCGGGACCTTCCTGCTCACGGCTTTACCACTACCCGGGTTCATCGACCAGAACTGGGTGCGCCTCGCGATGCTGATCGGGGCGCTGGTCATGCCTCTCCTGGTCGGTCTCGGTGGGCGGTTCATGGTCAACGCAGGGAGCCGTCCAACAGGCCTTAAGGGCGCGAGACAGGTGCTGCGGGGCTACCCGATCGCTTTCCTGCTCGCGTTCACGCTCATCTTCCTTGGGATCGTGGGCGCACTCCGCAAGGGCCGCACCCTCGCCCGTCGCTGGACGGATGCCCACATCCCGATCGTGGTGCACGCCGGTGGCTACGAGACTATGGTCAACGACCTCGATAAGGCCCTCCGCGAGTCAGGCTTGACGGTTGAGCGCCGGCCGGCAGCGGCGATCCTTGCGGTGCCCGCGCGGCTGGTCGGACGGGTTGCCGGCGGCGGCGTGCGGGCACTTGTTCCGGACGAGCTGACCACGCTCTACTCACCCGTCCTGGTGGTTGAGCTATACCCCTCAGACATCGCGATCTCAGGCCAGAAGCTGGCCGTAGCTCGCGCGCGTGCCGCGATCGCGAGTCGGCTGACCGCGACCTCAGCGTACCTGACGACCTCCAAAGAGGCTCAGGCGGTCGAAGACCGGCTGGAGGGGATCGTCCGAGCCCGAGGGACGACCCACGAGGAGGGGCGGCCGGGCCGCTCGGACGGGCTGATTGAAGAGGTGCGTGCGATTGACACCACGCTCGCGACTCTCGATGTCGACTACGCCGAGTGGGAGGTCTTGTACCGGATGCGTCTTCAGATCGAGCGGGACCTGCTGGTTGGCTCGCCGGTGGGACAACCCCTTCAACCACCAGCGTGACGCCAGCCGGCGAGCGCGTGTCCGCCAGACATTCACGACTGGGCCTGCGGGCTTATCCTTCGCTCCACGGCGTCGTCTCTCGTGCGAACTTCCTAGGTCCGCTTCGGAGCCTGCGCCGTCTTGACTCTATGGCAGGTTTCGGACGCTGCCCGGATCACGCCCTTGTAGGATCGAACTGATGGACTCTTGACCCTTCTCAAATACGCCGGCACGACATTTCTACGCGGCTCACTCCTTCCCGGTCCCGAGGGCGGGAGCGGCCGAAGTTGACGCTGAACCAGCCTCTCCCAGACCCGCCCCGTCTCGGCCGGCGGCGGGTTCGCGCGCAAGCCGAGTTCGAAGAGCTGATCCTCGCGGAACTCTTCAGCGTGGAGCGGCTGGAGCAGCATGCGCAGACCCTTGCGGTGGCCCAGGCGGTCACCGACGCGCCCCGTCGGGGACACGCGGTTGCGCCCCGCATCGCGGAGAATGGGCGTGTCCTGCTGGAGTCGTACCGCGTCCTGGCCCTTGCCATCAAGGACGAGTGGTCGATCACACCAGCCGCTGACTGGCTCCTCGACAACTTCCACATCGTCGACGAGCAACTCCGCGAGATCCGCGACGACCTGCCCCCGGACTACTACCGCGAGCTGCCCAAACTGGCCGAGGGCCATCTCGCGGGCTACCCGCGAGTCCTGGGTCTTGTGTGGGCCTATATAGCGCACACCGACAGCCGCTTCGAACCCGAGAGCCTGCGGCGCATGGTGCGCGCCTACCAGGGCGTGCAGCCGCTGACAATCGGCGAGCTTTGGGCGATCGCGATCAGCCTCCGGATCCTCCTTGTTGACAACCTCCGCCGTGTCGCGGAGCGGATCGTGCGCAGCAGGGCGGCGCGGCAAATGGCGGACGAGTTCGCCGACAGCCTGCTGGGCCAAGGGGCGGACAGCCCGCAGGACGCGGTGGCGTCCCTGCGTCGGCTCTCTCCCTCGGCGTTCCCGACGGCGGCCCGTGTCCAGCTCTTCCAGCGGCTGCGCGACCAGGACCCTGCGGTAACCCCCGCCCTTCGCTGGCTGGACGGGCTCCTCGCGGCCCAGGGGACCACCACCGAGGAGATGGTCCGCCTCGAACATCAGCGCCAGGCGACCATGAACGTGACCGTCCGCAACGTGATCACGAGCATGCGCCTCATCTCATGGTTCGACTGGGCCGAGTTCGTCGAAAGCGTCAGCCTGGTCGACGAGGTCCTTCGTGAACGAAGTTCGTTCGGGGAGATGGACTTCGTGACTCGAGATCGCTACCGGCACGCCGTCGAAGATCTGTCCCGCGGTTCGGGCCTGACCGAGGTCGAGGTTGCCCGAAGGGCCGCTGAAATGGCGGCCGCCGCGCCGTCGGCAGACGACACCGAACCGTCGCAGGCAGCCCGGCACCAGGATCCCGGCTACTACCTGGTCTCCGACGGCCGCATCGCGTTCGAGCTGGCCCTCCACGTTCGGGTTCCGTTGGCGGGTCGGCTGCGGCGCGCATATGTCCGGGCCGGGGTGCCGGGCTATCTCGGGACGATTGCGCTGGCCACAGCACTGATCCTTGCCGTGCCAGTCCTGCTATCCACAGCTGGAGGCGCCGCGGGTGCCGGCATTTTCGTCGTGGCCATCCTCGCGCTCGCGCCCGCCGCCGACCTCGCGATCGCCCTCGTCAACCGGGCGGTCACCAGCGCCTTGGGCCCGAGAGCCTTACCCAGGCTCGATCTTGACGACGGCGTCCCAACCCAGATGCGGACGCTCGTCGTCGTGCCGATGCTCCTCACCAGCCAGGCGGATGCCGAAGCCCGGGTCGGTAGCCTGGAGGTCCACTACCTCGCGAATCGCGAGGGCGATCTGCGGTTCGCCCTGTTGTCGGACTGGCTCGACGCTCCGACCGAGCATGTCCCCGGCGACGACGAGCTTCTTTCGGCTGCGACAGCGGCCATCGACCGGCTCAACGAGCGCCACGGCGAGGCTCCCGGGGGAGGCGCCCGATTCCTGCTTTTCCACCGCAAGCGACGCTGGAACGAGGCCGAGGGCTGCTGGATGGGCTGGGAGCGCAAGCGCGGCAAGCTCCACGAGCTGAATGCCCTCCTGCGCGGCTCGACGACGACCGGCATCCTGACCACCGGGAGGCCCGCGTCGACGCCGCCGACGGACGTGCGCTACGTGGTGACGCTCGACGCCGATACCCGGCTGCCTCGGGGTGCCGTGGGGCGCCTCGTGGGCACGATCGCTCATCCGCTCAACCAGGCGACTTTCGATATGCGAGCCGGCCGGGTGACCCAGGGGTACGGCGTGCTCCAGCCTCGGATCACCGCGACGCTGCCGGCCGAGCATGAGGGATCGACATTCCAGCGGATCTTCTCCGGATCCGCCGGGATCGACCCGTATTCATTCGCGGTCTCCGACGTCTACCAGGACCTGTTCCGGGAGGGAAGTTACACCGGCAAGGGGATCTACGACCTCGACGCCTTCAGCGCCGCGATGACGGACCGGGTGCCCGAGAACACCCTACTCAGCCACGACTTGTTCGAGGGCGTCTTCGCCCGGGCAGGCCTCGTAACCGATGTCGAGTTCTTCGATGAATACCCCTCGAATTACCTGGTATCGACGGCCCGCCAGCACCGCTGGGCGCGAGGTGACTGGCAGCTGCTGCCCTGGATCATTGGTCGGGCCCGCGACGCTACGGGCCGTGCGAGCTGGCGCTCCATGCCCGGCATCGCCCGCTGGAAGATGGTCGACAACCTGCGCCGGACGATGTCCGCTCCGCTGATGCTGGCCACGCTCGTTACGGCCTGGACGCTGCCTTCGGTTTCGGCCGGCGTTTGGACCGCGTTCATCGTGGCGTCGGTAGTGCTTCCGGAGGCGCTGCCCGTCGTGGCGGGACTGCGCCCCCAGCGAAAGGGCATCTCCAAACGCAGCCACTTTCGAGCCGTGGGCGCGGACTTCTCCCTGGCCGCGGCCCACGTGGGCCTCGGCTTTACGTTCCTGACGGACCAGGCGTGGCTGATGGTCGACGCGATCCTGCGAACGCTGACGCGGCTGTATGCCACCCGGCGGAACCTCCTCGAGTGGACGACGGCCGCGCAGGCCAAGGCCCGGCCCGACCTCGACTTCGCTGGGTTCTACCGGCAGATGGCGGGCGGCGGCGCCATCGCGGCCGCAACCGCGGTCCTCGTCCTCGCCGTGAAGCCGGGCGCGGCCTGGATCGCCTCGCCGTTCATCGTCCTGTGGTTGCTTTCGCCCGTTGTCGCCCGATTGATCAGCCTCCCACCCCCCGAATCGGCCGCAGAGCAGCTTTCTCCGGCCGATGTCGGGGCGCTCCGCCTGACCGCCCGCCGGACCTGGCGGTTCTTCGAGGCCTTCGTCGGTCCGGATGACCATGGGCTGCCGCCCGACAACTTCCAGGACGATCCCACGCCGGTTGTCGCGCATCGCACCTCGCCGACGAACATCGGGATGTACCTGCTGGCGACCGTGACGGCTCGCGACTTCGGTTGGATCGGCACGCTGGAGATGGTTGAGCGGCTCGAGGCGACGCTCGCGACCATCGGCAGTCTCGAGCGGTTCCGCGGGCACCTGTACAACTGGTACGACACCCGCGACCTGCGCCATCTCGACCCGGCGTACGTGTCGTCGGTCGACAGTGGCAATCTCGCCGGCCACCTGCTCGCCCTGTCCAATGCCTGCCGCCAGATGATCGACCAGCCGCTTCCCATCGCGGCCGCACTGGCCGGGATCGGTGACGGAATCGCGCTTACCCGCGAGGCGGCCGGCGGGATCGTCGACGACCGGAGAAGTCAGACGCTCACCCGGCGGCACCTCCATGAAGCCCTCCAGCCACCCGCGGGGGCCGACGCCTCCGTCCCCGCGACGTCCGAACATTGGGCGGCTCGTCTGGACGACTTCTCCGCGCATGTCCGGACGCTGTCGGACGTTGTGGCGACCCTCACCGCAGAGCGCGGAGAGGGCCCGGAGGGCGAGCTGGTGACCTGGGCCGAGGCGGCTCGGTCGGCCGTGAGCAGCCATGTTCGAGACCTCGCGCTTCTAGAACCCCATTTTGGGGTGACCGACTTCCCAACGATCGCCGAGATGTCCGATCCGCCGGTCGGCGAAACGGGCGGTGGATCTGCGGCTGCGGCGACGCTCGTGCGGCGACTCCAGGCGATCGCCGACGGGGCCCAGCGGCTTTTCCGGGAGATGGACTTCAGCTTCCTGTTCGACCCGACCCGCAAGCTCTTCTCGATCGGTTTTCGGGTCCAGGAGGGCGCGTTGGATGCGAGCTACTACGACCTCCTCGCCTCCGAGGCGCGCCTCACTAGCTTCTTGGCGATCGCCAAGGGGGATGTCGCCCCGGATCACTGGTTCCGGCTCGGCCGTGCGCTGACGCCCGTCGGCCGTGGCTCCGCCCTGGTCTCGTGGTCCGGGTCCATGTTCGAGTACCTGATGCCCGCCCTCGTGATGCGTGCTCCGGCCCTCAGCCTGCTCGACCAGACGTTCCGGCTCGTGGTGGCCCGCCAGATTCGCTACGCGGCCGGGCTGGGCGTGCCCTGGGGCATCTCCGAATCGGCATTCAACGCCCGTGACCTGGCTCTGCTCTATCAGTATTCGAGCTTCGGCGTGCCCGGCTTGGGCCTGAAGCGGGGCCTGAGCGACGATGTCGTTATCGCCCCGTATGCCACTGCGCTCGCAGCGATGGTCCAGCCAGAGGCCGCCGTCCGGAACTTCGCCCGGTTACGCAACGCTGGAGCGAGCGGGCCGTACGGCTTTCGGGAGGCGCTCGACTATACGGCGCGCCGGCTCCCCGAAGGAGCCTCGGTCGCAATAGTGAAGAGCTACATGGCTCATCACCAGGGGATGGCGCTGGTGGCCCTCGGCAACGTCATCAACGACCGCGCCATGGTAGAGCGCTTCCATTCCGACCCGATCGTCGAGGCGACGGAGCTGCTGCTCCAGGAGAGGATGCCGCGCGACGTCCTCGTTGCCCGGCCACGCGCAGAAGAGGTGAAGAGCGGCGCCGAAGTGCGCGACCTTGTGCCGCCGGTTCTCCGTCTCTTCACCTCGCCCCACGGCTCTATCCCGCGGACGCACTTGCTCTCGAATGGACGGTACGCGGT
>CABEBU010000255.1_pt1 | contig 9859 bp, 7 predicted proteins | sample 3132691 | NCBI WGS metagenome assembly CABEBU01 (sample SAMEA5534346, study PRJEB31848) | metagenome | biome: tundra; feature: field; material: soil | place: USA | collected 2013-05 | depth 0.45 m | reverse complement strand
CGGCGGCTCCTTCTGAGCCGATGGTTCGAGATGTCGGCCGGATTCCGTTTCTGGCCGTGACGCGATAGAGTCACCGATACGACCTGGGTAATGACTCCTGGCGTTGCGCCCGGCCCGCAGACAACGGAGGAAGAGTGACGAAGCTCGTCGAGTCGGTCCCCAATTTCAGCGAGGGCCGTCGCCTCGAGGTCGTCGACAAGCTTGCGGCGGCGGTCGAGATCGTCCCCGGCGCCCACCTGTTGGACCGGACGAGCGACGCCAGCCACAATCGCAGCGTTCTGACGATCGCCGGCGATCCGGCGGCGGTTCTCGAGGCCCTGGAACGGACCGTGGCGGTGGCCGTCTCTGAGATAGACATGGAGAGTCACGTCGGGGAGCATCCTCGCATTGGGGCGGTGGACGTGGTCCCATTCGTGCCGCTTGCCGGGACCACCATGGCCGACTGCATCGAGCTGGCGCGGACATTCGGGGCGACCGTGGCCGAGCGTTTCTCGATCCCGGTCTACCTCTACGGCGAGGCCGCCACTTCGCCCGCGCGCCAGCGCCTGGCGGACGTCCGGCGCGGCCAGTACGAGGGCCTCAGGACGCAGATCGGTGAAGTGGGCCGGGAGCCCGATTTCGGTCCGGTCAAGGTGCACGCCACAGCCGGAGCTATGGCGGTGGGGGCGCGGCCGTTCCTGATCGCATACAACATCAACCTGGACAGCCGCGACGTTGAGCTGGCCAAGCGGATTGCGCGCCGAATTCGCGAGTCCAGCGGCGGCCTGCCGCGAGTCCAGGCCAACGGCTTCTGGATCGAGGAAGTACAGCGCGCCCAGGTGTCGATGAACCTGCTCGACTTCCGGACGACACCTCTCTGGTCCGTCTGGGAGGCGGTCCGATCCGAGGCCGCCGGGGACGGCGTCCACCTGGCCGAATCCGAGCTTGTCGGCCTGGCGCCGATCGGTGCGTTGCTGGATGTGGCGGATCATGCCGGTGTATCGGCGCGGCTCACGGAGTTGGAGCGGCTGGAAGGTGCTGCCGGGTTCCTGAAGCTGCGCGACTTCTCGCCGATGCAGGCCCTCGAGCTGCGGCTGGAAGCGGCGCGAGGAGTCTGACGCGATGAGGGTCGCGTCACCTAGCGCTGGGGCCGCGCGGGCAGATTCGCGCGCCGAAGCGGCCGGTCTGGCCGGGCTCCTGGTCGAAGGGGCGGCCGCGGTCGCCACGCTGGCCGGCGGTCTGCGGCGTGGCTTCGCCCAGGCCGACGCGGTCGAGATGCGCGGCGGTGGCGGTGCCGGAGGCGGCTCACTGGCCGTGGCTTGTTGGGACGGCCGCATTTTCGCCGCCGGGCCTCAGCCGGAGGTCATCCGGCAGATCGAGGCCGCGGGCCACTCCCTGGACGCGTTCGCCCGCCTCGACGCGGCCGGTGGGCTCGTAACGCCCGGGCTGATCGACGCCCACACGCATTTGGTGTTCGCCGGCACGCGCGAGGCGGAGTGGCAGATGCGCTCCCGTGGCGCGGACTACCTGGAGGTTCTGGCCGCCGGCGGCGGGATACTCTCGACCGTGGCCGCGACACGTGCGGCCTCGGACGACGACCTGCTGGCCGGGGCGCGTCGCCGCCTGGATGAGATGCTCGCCAACGGCACCACCACGGCCGAAGCCAAGTCCGGCTACGGGCTGGACGTGGCGACGGAGTTGCGCCAGCTCGATGTCATCGGCCGCCTGGATGGCGAGGGCCCCGTCCAGCTCGTGCCCACTTTCCTGGGCGCGCATGCGGTTCCGGCCGAGTTCCGGGACCGCTCGGCCGGAACCGCGTCGTCCGCCATCGGAGCCGCCGGCCCCGGCGGCACGGGTCGGTATGTTGACCACGTCATTCGAGAGCAGCTTCCGGCCGTTGCCCGGCAGGGGATCGCCCGATTCTGCGACATCTTCTGCGAGACCGGCGTCTTCTCCGCCGACCAGAGCCGCCTCATTCTGCGCGCCGCCGCGGTCCACGGCCTGGCGCTCCGTCTCCACGCCGATGAATTGATCGCGTCCGGTGGCGCGGAGCTGGCCGTCGAACTGGGCTGCGTCTCCGCCGACCACCTCGCGGCGCCGTCGGAGGAGGGAGTGGCGGCGCTGGCGCGCGCGGCCGCCGATGGCCACCCGGTCGTGGCCACGCTGCTGCCGGCCACGAGCTGGTTCCTCGGCAAGCACCACTTCGCCCCTGGCCGCCGTTTCATCGACATGGGGATTCCCGTTGCACTTGCTACGGACCTCAATCCGGGCACGAGCCCCACCCTTAGCCTGCCGCTCGTGATGTCTATCGCCTGCCTGGAAATGGGCCTGACGCCGGCAGAGGCTCTGGTCGCGGTCACGATCAACGCCGCCCACTCGCTCGGCTTGGGCGCGGAAATCGGCTCCATCGAACCCGGCAAGCAGGCGGACCTCGTGGTGTGGGACGTGCCTTCGGTCGACCAGATCCCCTACTGGCTGGGTGGGCGGCTGGCCCGAGTGGTAATCAAGCGCGGTCGGGCGGTCTTCGAGCGCGGGTGACCGCCGCGTGCGGAAGGCCGAGGCGACCCAGCAGAGGTTCGAGTGAGTCGAACGCGAAAAGCGGATTCCGGCTCGACTCGGGTCGATTGCCGAGCCCGACGCCAGGGCTGGGGTGCGAATCCAGAGATCCGGCACGTCAGAGAACCGCCGGCGCCCGTTTCCGACGGTCGAGGCCTCGCTTCCGACGCCATTCTCGGGTGCCGGGATGACCACCTCCGTCGTGGGGCAGGTTTGCGTTCGACCTAGTCGAACAATTGCAGGATCGCCGCACCAGCGGGCCCCGAAGCCCGGCAAGCACCCGATAGACTGGCCCCGAGGCGCCTCGTGACCGGGTCGCCCGATCGACAGGGGTCCATGTCCCAACACCTGATGCTCGTTCCGTCGCTGGCGTGTCCGGCAAGTTGCGCCTACTGCTTTGGGCCGCATGCCGGCGGGAAGACCATGGGCCGCGAGACGCTCGAGGCGGTCGTGGACTGGCGGCGCGCGCTGGCGGCGGAGAGCGCGGCCGAGCAGGGCACCCTGGAGATCACTTTCCACGGCGGCGAGCCGCTCGTCCCCGGCGCCAGGTGGTACCGCGAGGCCCTGCCACTCCTCCGCGACGGCCTCGCTCCCCGCCGCGTCCGCTTCGCGGCCCAGAGCAACCTCTGGCTCCTGACCGACGAACTGTGCGACCTCTTTCGCGAGTACGGCATCTCGCTTGGCACGAGCCTGGACGGCCCGGAGGCGATCAACGACGCGCAGCGAGGGACCGGCTACTTCGCCAGGACGATGGCGGGGATCGAGCGGGCGCGCGCGCACGGCCTCGACGTAGGAGCCATCTGCACCTTCACCGCGGGTTCGGTCGCCCACGCCCCGGAGATCTTCGACTTCTTCGTTCGCGAAGGGCTCAACTTCTCCGTCCACACCGCGCTGCCGTCCCTGCGGTACCCGGAGGCGGACCGCTGGTCGATCACGCCGGAGGCGCACGGCGAGCTGCTGGTCGGCCTGCTCGATCGATATCTGGCGAACCTGACGCGCGTTCGAATCAGCACTCTCGATTCGATGGCTCGAAGCGTCAGCGCCGGGCGCGGCGGCATCTGCACCTTCGGCGAATGCATGGGCGGCTACCTGGCGGTCGGGCCAGACGGGTCGATCTACCCGTGCCAGCGTTTCGCCGGCATTGAGGAGTACCGCGTCGGCAACGTGGCCGCTCGGCCGAGCCTGGAGGAACTGCGGAGGTCGCCGGTGTGGCGGGAATTCCGGGCGCGTGAGGAGGCGATCGCCGCCGACAACAGCGAGTGCGGCGATTGCGCCTATCTCGCCTTGTGCCGCGGCGGTTGCCCCTACAACGTCCTCGTTGCTCAGGGCGAGGGCGTCGGGTCCGGCGGCCCCACCTTCGGCTCCGATCGGCGCGACCCGCACTGCGCCAGCTATCGCCGAACCTTCGATGCCGTCACCGAACGGGCGATGGCGGAGATGTTCAGTCCGGAGAACCTGGACGTGGTGGTGGAGCGGCCCGACCCCGAACGCGGCCTGATGCGGCGCGGCCCGCTGCTCTCGATCATGCGCGACGGCCCTCATCCGTACGAGACCGCCGCACTCCCGCTTCCAGATGCCCCGCCGTCCGTGTCAGACTGATCGGCGGGAGGCCACGCACGATGCCGCTGTTCGGAAACGCCAATCCGCCCAACGTCGACGATCTCGAGGCCAAGAGAGACGTTCGAGGTCTGATCAGGGCGCTGGGCTATGAGAAGGACTCGAGCGTGCGCGAGGCCGCCGCCGGCGCACTCGGCCGGACAGGAGACCCCGGCGCCGTCAAACCTCTCATCACCGCCCTCAACAACCAGGATGAGGGTGTGCGCGAGGCCGCCGCCCGGGCCCTCGTCCAGATCGGTGCCGTCGTCGTCGAGCCCCTCATGGTCGCGCTCAAGGATGCGGACGAGGGCGTGCGCAAGGTCGCCGCCTCGGCGCTCCGCAAGATCGGCGACCCCCGCGCCGTCGCCCCGCTCATCGCCGCCCTCAAGGACCCGAGCGAGGGCGTGCGCATGATCGCCGTAGAGGCGCTCGGCCAGACGGTCGATGCCTCCGTCGTCGAGCCACTCATCTCCGCGCTCAAAGACGCGAACGAGGGAGTGCGGGTGCGTGCCGCCAACGCGCTCGGCCATATCGGCGACGCCCGTGCGATCATGCCCCTCATTGCCGCTCTCGGAGGCGGAGATTCGTACGTCAGCGGAGCGATCATCGGGGCGCTTGCCAGGATCGGTGTCCCGGCCGTGGAGCTCCTGCTCGCCGCACTCAAGAACTCGGACCGGGACGTGCGCGACGGCGCAGCGGCGGCGCTACGGCAGATCGTCAACGTCGGCGCCGTCTCGCCCCTCATCGACGCCCTCGCGGACGACGACTGGCATGTGCACATGGTCGCCGCAGAGTTGCTCGGCAAGATCGGTGACGCCCGCGCCGTCGGGCCCCTGATCGCCGCCCTCAAAGATTATTGGGATGTCCGCAAGGCAGCCGCGGAGGCCCTGGCGGCCATCTATCGATCCGGGAAGCTGGGACCGGAAGATCGCGCTCTCTTGCTCGCGCAACGGAGTGTCATCACTGAGGTACACCGCGACGAGTTCCCTTACGGCTCCCACGAGGACTCGGGCATCGGCGCCGAGTTCCCCGACTAGGCTGGCCGGCCATCGCCAGATCGATCGCGTCCGCCCGGCCACCCGGCACTCGCCTACAGCTTGCCGCGTGACTCCAGGATGACCGTGGTTACTTCGGACGGCAGGCTCGACGGCATCAGCGATAGCTTGGATTGCGGGACCGGCGGCGCCGAGACGCCCATCTCGTGGAGGAACTTGGCGAGAGCCTCCATCGACTCCTCGTCTTCGCAGATCGTCATGGGCACGATGACCTTGGCATCCAGCTGGGCCACTAGTTCTGCTGCCTTGTTGGCCGACAGTTCTCCGCCGATGGGCACGCATGCCACGTCCACCCGGCCGATGTCCGTGAGTTTGTCTTCCGTGAGCAGGTGGCCGATTTCGCCGAGGTGGACGACGTGGACACCGTCCAGTTCGACGGCGAAGCAGACGTTCCGTCCGCGTTCCTTGCCGTGATGATCGTCCCGGAAGGTCCAGATGGCCGCCATGAGGGCGTCCTTGACCTCGTACTCGCCGGGTCCGTCCAGGCAGAATGCATCCTCGAGGCTTCCGGGAATGACCGTGGATCCGTCACGAGAGTATCTGCCCTTGCCCTTGGGCACCGGGGAATCGTCGGGGTGGCTGTAGGTGACGATGTCACCCGTGATCCCGCGACCCGTGGGCCCGACGATCGATTGATAGGCGTCGGCCACGACGACCGCGTCTTTGCCACGCATGCGGACGCAAGTCCGACCGTACCAGGTGAGCTCCATGTGGGGATTCTTGCACAGGTGGCTCATCGGCCGCTTGTTCGCCACCGCGTCTCGTCTGAGCCCTCGCTGACGCCGCCCGCCCCTCGCCGCGTAGCCGCCCCGGTCGGTTTCCGCGGGTTAAAGTGAGGACCGGAGGCGCCTGCCCAATCGGCACCTCCGGTCGGAGGGAGGGAGGAGTGGAACTTCCGGACGCTCTCCAGTGTTCCTTGATGAAAGATAGACCCAAATCGTGAAAGTCACGCCGGTCAGATCATAAAGAAACCGCAATAAAGTGATCCGAAGGGGCTTGCCAGACGTGTACCCCGCCTTGTTGCGTGGGTCTGCCTGCTCTCCGCGCCCGGGTGCGAGCCTCGTAGCCGGGCGCCGGCGCCCCCCCGAGAGACGGGCAGCATTGCCCGGGCCGCGCCCGATTACCGTCGCCTGGCAGAATGGACCAATGCAGAAGCGCCGCCTTCGCCAGCCGCTCCTCCTGGCCGCCGTCGCCATCGCTGTGGCTGTGGCCGTGGCCGCCTGTGGCACGTCGACGCAGACGCCCGCCCCATCGCCTACGGCCGCAGCGTCGGTCGCAGGATCCGCCGGCCCATCGGCCGAGCCGGACCAGGCCGTCTACGCGACGATCGAGTCGCAGGTCGAGGCCCTGCGCGAGTTGCAGCGCACGAGCACCGTCACGCCGGTCCTGCTCGACTCCGCCGGAGTGCGCGATTGGCTGACCAAGGCCAACGCCGCCCAGACCAACCACGCTGCACTGGCCAACGAGAGCAGACTCTTTGTTCACCTCGGTTTGCTGCCGGCCGGCCCAGATCTGGAGCAGATGGAACTCGATCTGCAGGCCGGCCAGGTCGTCGGCTTCTATGACCCGGAGTCGAAAGGCCTGTACGTTCTATCGGATTCGGGTGGCGTGGGGCCCCTGGAGAAGATCACCTTCTCCCACGAGTACACCCACGCTCTGCAGGACCAGGTCTTCGGGCTTGACAAGCTGGCCATCGATACGCCCGACCAGGGCGATAGGGACCTCGCCCGAACCGCCTTGGCCGAGGGCGACGCCACGCTGGCGATGACTCTCTGGTCCACGGCCAACATGTCGCTCCTCGATCTGCTGGCGGTTGTCGGTGACTCCAGCTCTGCGGGTCAGACCGAGCAGCTTGCCAAGGCGCCGACGATCCTGCGCGAGTCGCTCCTGTTCCCGTACACGGACGGCCTCGCCTTCGTCCAGAACATCTACGACATGGGTGGCTGGGCCGCGGTCGATCAGGTGTATGCCAACCCGCCGGACTCGACCTCGCAGATCCTCCACCCAGATCTGTACACCAAGAAAGTGAAGCCGGTCGCGGTCTCGGTCCCGGCCGTGCCCGTTTCGCTCGGCAGCGGCTGGAAGCTGACCATGCAGGACACGCTGGGCGAGTTGCAGCTCCGAATCTGGCTTGAAGGCGAGAACCCAAGCAGCACAGCCACCACCACCGCCGCGTCGGCGACATCCGCCTGGGCCGGCGACCGGGTAGCGCTATATGAGGGCCCGAACGGCGCCTGGGCCGTCGTCCTCAAGACGACGTGGCGCTCGGCGGCGGGAGCTCAGGCGTTCGGCACGCAGACCGACAAGATCTTGCGCGGGCTGCCGAACCCGTCGCGGATTTGTACCGCCCTGAGTAGTGTCTCGATCGTCATCGCCTCCGACCAGACGGTCATCCCTCAACTCGAGGATTGCAGCTCGAAGTGAGGGGGCGCCACCCCGTGGGAGGTGCGGCGGTTGAGCCCGCGCGGCGGTTGAGGCGGCGCGGCGGTTGAGGCGCCACCCCGTGGGCGGCGCGGCGGTTGAGCCCGCGCGGCGGTTGAGGCGGCGCGGCGGTTGAGCCCGAAACTTTCCGATTGAACATCACGATGGCATTGGGCAAGCGGTTCGGGCGGAGCCTGCCGGCTGGAATGGCGCCGCCCCTCAGAATCGGTCCGTTTTGGGCCCTCGACAGGTGCTGAATGCGCCGATGGCGGCCGTTCGGCCCGAATCAGGCGGTCCGGTGTCGATCAAGCAACCGGATGTGGGACGGACCTTGTTCAACGTCATTCTGGTGCGCATTAGGAAAGATTCCCGCCACGCCGTTCGACCGAAGTCCTTCCCCGGACTTGCCGAAGCAGGCGGGCGGCGCTACATCGCCTCTGGGGCGGAGATGCCGAGCAGGCCCAGGGCGTTGGCGAGCGTCGTCTTCGCGGCCGCGATCAGGGCGAGCCGGCCGGCCGAACGATCCGGCTCGGTTTCGTCGATGACCCGAGCGTCGCGGTAGAAGGCGTGGAATGCGGTGGCCAGTTCGGTGGCGTAGGCCGTGATGCCGTGCGTCTCCTCGCTCTCGGCCGCGTCTTCCACGACCTCCGGCAGACGGGCGATCTCGCGGGCGAGCTGCGCCTCGGGCGCGCCGGCGAGGATCCCGGCCAGCAGACCGGCCAGGCGCGGGTCGTCGGCCGCGGGCGCCTTCATGCCGGCCTCCTCGGCCTTGCGCAGGATCGATGCGATTCGAGCGTGAGCGTACTGGACGTAGTAGACCGGGTTTTCGGCCGACTGCTTCTTGGCCAGCTCGATGTCGAAATCGATGCCGCTCGAGGCAGCGCGTGAGGCGAAGAACCAGCGCGCCGCGTCAACGCCGATCTCGGCGAGCAGCTCATCGAGGGTGATGAACTCGCCCGTCCGCTTGGACATCGGGACTTCCTTGCCGTTCCGGACGAAGCGGACCCAGGCCGTGAGGATCATCTGGACCTGGTCGCGGTCGAAGCCGAGCGACTCGGCCGCGGCCTTCACCCGCGCGACGTAGCCGTGGTGGTCCTCGCCCCAGATGAAGACGATGCGCTCGTAGCCGCGGCTAAACTTCTCCACGAGGTAGCCGATGTCGGCCGCGAAGTAGGTGGGTGCGGCATCGTCGGTCGAGCGCAGGATGACTCGATCCTTGTCGTCGCCAAACTTGGTCGACCGGAAGACGACTGCGCCGTCCTCCTCGTAGACGTCGCCGGCGGCGCGCAGCCGATCGACCGCCTGCTTGACCCAGCCGTCGTTGTGGAGAGTGCTCTCCGAGCGCCAGACGTCGAAATTGCAGCCGAGATGCTCGAGGCTGGCCTCGATGCCTCCTCGAACCTGCTCCGACGCCCAGCGACCGACTGCCCAGGACGCGTCCTCGCCCGATTTCTCGGCCGAGGCTAGGACTTCGGCCGGCACATCCTTCGCCATGTCGTAGACGTAGTCGCCGTGGTAGCCGCCGTCGGGGATGTCGCAGCCCTCACGGATGGCTACGACCGATGCGCCGAGGTTCTTGACCTGGCTGCCGAAATCGTTGAAGTAGTACTCGCGAACGACCGTGTGTCCGGCCGCAGCGAGCACGCGGCAGAGCAGGTCGCCGGCAAAGGCGCCGCGGGCGTTGCCGATGTGGAGCGGCCCCGTGGGGTTGGCCGATACGAACTCGACGTTGATGTGCTCCGGATTGGCGACGCTGACGCGGCCCCAGGTGGCCGGGTTGCGGAGGATGTCCTGAGCCATGGCCGCGAGGGCGTGGTCGGCGAGTCGGACATTGAGGAACCCAGGCGGGGCGATCTCGACGGAGGCGATTGGGGAGGCCGGATCCGTGGCCGTGGTGGCCACGTGCGCGGCGATCGCCTTGGCGATCTCGAGCGGCGCGCGGCGGTATGGCTTGGCCAATTTCAGGGCGATGTTGCTGGCGAAGTCGCCTCGTGTCGCGTCCGCCGGGTGCTCGATCGTTACGGGCGCATCGTGCGGATAGGTGGGTGCGGCGCCGGTCGGGGCCGGCGGCTCGCCAGCCGAAGCTGGAACCTCGCCAGCCGGTGCTGGAGCCTCGCCAGCCGAAGCTGGAACCAGGTCGGCCTGGGCGCGTGTCCAGGCGGCTTCGATCGCCTCGCGGACCTGGGCCCGCAGACTGGCGGTGGGTTGTGGGGTCATGGCCGAATGTTAGCGAGCCGGCCGCAGTTCCGTGG
>CABEBU010000254.1_pt1 | contig 9861 bp, 5 predicted proteins | sample 3132691 | NCBI WGS metagenome assembly CABEBU01 (sample SAMEA5534346, study PRJEB31848) | metagenome | biome: tundra; feature: field; material: soil | place: USA | collected 2013-05 | depth 0.45 m | reverse complement strand
CCCTTGATGCCGCTGCCGCCGAAGTCCAGCCCGATCGCGAGGTCGCCCGCCCCTGCCTCAGTTGTCACAAACTCTCCTGCGCTTGTCCCGCCATGATCGGGCGGCCCGCCGGGTGGCTAGAAGTAGTTGACGCTGATCCCGCCGTCTATTATCAGCGACGCTCCATTGGTCCAGGTCGACTCGTCGGAGGCCAGATAGACCGCCATCGACACGACTTCGTCCGGCTTGCCGAATCGGCCGCTCGGGTTTCGAGCCAGGCGGATCTTCTTCGCCTGTTCATCCTTGACCAGCCACTCCATCAGGAGCGGCGTTTCGACCGGACCGGGCAGGATGGCGTTGGTTCGAATCCCATTCGGGGCGAACTGGACCGCGAGCGACCGCGTCAGGGCCAGGATGGCGCCCTTCGAGGCCGTATAGGCGTCCTGCGGGACGGAGCACCCCAGCACTGCGACGAAGCTCGATACGTTGATTATCGAGCCGCGCTTGTTCTCGAGCATCCGCGGGATGGCGTATTTGCAGGCCAAATAAACGCCCCTGACATTGACCGCCATGACCTGATCCCAGATCTCGACCGGGGTATCCACCACCGAATGGTCCGCCTGGGGCATGATCCCGGCGTTGTTGTACAGGACATCTAGGCGGCCAAACTTCTCGATCGCGACGTCGACCATGGCCTTCGCGTCGGCCTCGACCGAGACGTCAACGGTGATCGCGGTGGCCTCGCCGCCGGCGGCGCGGATCTGGCGGACGGTTTCCTCGGCCGAGGCCTTCTGCGTGTCTGCGACGACCACGCTCGAGCCCTCGGCGGCGAAGCGCAGGGCCGCCACTCGGCCCATCCCGCTGCCCGCGCCGGTGATGATCGAGACCTTCTCGTTCAGCCGCATCGTCGCGCCTCCGTCGCCCGGCCCTGGCTGGCCGGGCCGATTCGTGTCTCTGCTAGCTTACTCGGCGGAGGCACAGGACCCGCGGTGGCATCGCCTGCTGGGTTCCGCGTTCGACATTCGAGGGCGGACTTCGCCTGGGGCATATGCTCACCCGGGCTGCGTGAGCGGCGTCGGCAAGTCAGGAGGCGTGCGGTGGGTACAGAGGCGCGGATTGTGGCTGTGGTCGGCGGAACCGGCTTTGTCGGCGGCGCGATCGCCCGCGAGCTGGCTTCGCGCGGCCATCACGTGATCGTGCTGTCACACCGGCCGCCGGCCACCGGCTCTCGTGGGAACGCGTCTACGGGGGCGTTCGAGTTCCGGCGGGCGGACGTGACCCGGCCGGCCGACCTCGCCACGGCCCTGGCCGGCGTTGACTCGTTGGTCATCAGCCTGGCCTTCCGCAACTCGCCGATCGAGGCACCGCGACGCGGCCAGACCTTCGAACTTGTCGATGCCGCCGGGACCGAGGCGCTCGTAGCCGCAGCCGTGTCGGCCGGCGTGCGCCGCCTCGTGTACGTGTCGGGGGCCGGGGCGGCCGCGGACGCGCCCAAGCACTGGTTCCGAGCCAAGTGGCGCGCCGAGGAAGCGGTTCGGGGCAGTGGCATCGTTTACACCATCTTCCGCCCAAGCTGGATATACGGCCCAGGCGATCGCTCACTCAACCGATTCCTGGGCATGTCCCGCTGGTTGCCGTTCGTGCCGCAAATCGGCAACGGCCGGCAGCGCCTCGCGCCAGTGTTCGTGGGCGACATGGGCGCGCTCGTGGCGGACGCGCTCGTCACGCCCGCGGCCGAGAACGTGGCCTTGGAAGTTGGCGGCCCAGAGACACTCACAATGGACGAGATTATTCGGACGGCGCTGCGGGTGCTGGGCCGGCGCCGGCCGATCCTGCACGCGCCGGTCGTGCTGATGAAGGTGCTCACGGCACCGCTGACGCTGCTGCCTTCGCCACCGATGACTCCCACCGCGATCGACTTTGTGGTCCAGTCCGCCGAGGTGGATACGGGGCCACTCCAGGAGCGGCTGCCGCGCCCGCTCCTCCCACTCTCCGAGGCCCTGGCCACCTACCTCGGCCCGCGCCCCTGACTAGCCTCGTTCCAAGTAGCGCCAAAGCGCTACCTCGCGGTCAGCTAGCCTCGTTCCAGGTAGCGCCAAAGCGCTACGTGCCGGTCAGCTCATCCGCGTTCGAGGTAGCGCCAAAGCGCTAAGTGGCGGTCAGCTACCCGCGTTCCAGGTAGCGCTCGCGCTCCCACGCGTGCACGGCCGCGTCGTAGGCGTCGCGCTCGACACGTGCGGCGTTGAGGTAGTGATCCACGACATCCTGGCCGAAGATCTCCACGGCCGCCTTGCTGCTCTCGAGGAGATCGACCGCCTCGTACAAAGCCCGCGGCATGCGATCGCAGCCCGTGGCCTCATACCCATTCCCGTGGTACTCGGCCGGCGGCTCAATCTTGTGTTCGATGCCATACAATCCCGCACCCACCTCAGCGGCGTAGGCAAGGTATGCGTTCATGTCGCCGCCGGGGAAGCGATTCTCGATGTGCAGCCCTGCTCCATCGCCCACGATCCGGAAGCCCGTGGTGCGGTTGTCACGGCCCCAGATGACGTTGACGGGAGCCCAGCTGGCCACCGCGTAGCGCTTGTATGAGTTGATGTTCGGGGCGATGAAGAGGGCCAGCTCGCGCTGCAGCGCCATCATCCCGCCCAGGAACCAGCGCATCGTGTCGCTCATGCCGTATGGCTGGGCACGCGCTTCATCGAAGAAGAGCGCCTTGTCGTCGCCACTGCCCCACAAAGACATATGGAGGTGGCCGCTCGAGCCGGTCCAGTCGGCATAGGGCTTGGCCATGAATGTCAGGCCGTAGCCGTTGAGCCAGGCGATCTCCTTTGCGCCGTGCTTGAAGATCACGCTGCGGTCGGCCGACTCCAACACCTCGTCGTATCGGATGTTGACCTCGTGCTGCGACGGAGCAGCCTCGCCTTTGCTGAATTCGATCGGAATCCGCGCCGCCGTCATCTGGTTGCGAATCTGGCGGTACAGCGGCTCCAGCTTGGTCGCCTGGAGGAGGTGGTAATCCTCGTTGTAGTAGCCGACTCGCTCGATGTCGTTGTAGCCCTTCTCGGCGAGGTCCTCGAAGGTGTCCGAGAGGACGTAGAACTCGAACTCGGTGCCGGCTTTGACCGTGTAGCCCAGACCGGCCGCCCGCTCGACCTGGCGCTTGAGCATCGTGCGCGGCGAGATCGGGATTTCGTGGTCGTCGCCGTCCACGGCGTCGCAGAGCACGATCGCCGTCCCCTCGAGCCAGGGCAGGACGCGCGTCGTTTCCCAGACCTGACGACCGACCCAGTCGCCGTAGCCCGTTTCCCAGTTCATCAACTTGAAGCCGTCCGGCGTGTTCATCTCCATGTCCGTACCCAGCAGATACGTGCAGAAATGAATGCCGTGATCCACAACGCCCTTGAGGAAGGCCTCGGCCTGGACGCGCTTGCCCATGAGGCGGCCCTGCATGTCCGTCAGGGCCACGATGACCGTGTCGATGCGGCCATCGCGGACCATCTGCCGCAGCTCCTCGAGTTGCTTGGGAACTGCCTGGCCCGCGCCGCGGCTGCCGGCGCCGTGCTCGTCGCTCATCGGTTCCTCCCATGACGTTGCCGGCCAGTGGTTCTCGTGGCTGCGGTCCTGTGGCCGGTATTGTGGCGCGCGTGGCCCACGATGGCCAGACGAACTCGGCGTTCGGGCTGTGGCCTAGAACTCACCAAACCGCACCAAACCTGCTCTGTCGGCACCTCGGAGCCGCCCAATTGTGCCGATCCGTGGCAGACTTCGGGTCTTCGCCGCGTCCGGCTCGGATCCCGAGCCTGGCTCGTCCGACTCCGAGCCAGGGCACGGCCGAAGAGCAGAGCACGGACAGAGGTGGGCAACACCCCGATGAACGACCGCGACGTCGAGGCCCAGCCCGGCGACATCAAACAGACCGAACTCGAAGGCGAGCCGCTCGAGCGACCCGCGGAATCCAATCGAATCGCCATGCCCCACAAGGCAGATGTGGCTCGATCCGACCAGGCGCGCCTCGCACGGCCGGGCTCGCAAGCCCACCGCGTGGGGGAGCCCCCATATCCACGCGTCCGCCTCACCGCCGCCCATCCGCGTTCGCGAATCCGTCGCGAAAAGCAGGCCAAGGGGCCCGCCTTCTCCCTTGCCGGCCTGAGGGCCAGCGTCGCCGCTCTGGGCCGCAGCCTGGGCGGTGGTTTTGGGAGTCATCGCCCGCAGGTCTCGGGCCAGGCCTTCCGGCCGGCTAACATGCGCCGCCTCGTCTTTCGACGGCCCACGCTCAAGGGCCTCTTCGCCTTCGCGGGCATGGCAGCGACCGTCGCCTTTGTTGCGGCCCTGCTCTTCACGCTGCCCTCCAACCCAGCCACACCGAGCGCCTCGGGCAGCATCTATGGCATCACCTGGCAAGCGGCCGTCAAGGCGCCAACGAGCAAGATCGATTTCGGGCCCTACTTCACGACCTACGGCCCGGACATGCTCATGCTTGGCACGGTGCTCACCACCAAAGGGACCACTACGACCGCCGCAACCACGGTCTGGGCCTCCACCGACGGGGCCACCTGGACCGAGCGTTCAGGATCGGGAGCGTTCGATGTGGGAGGCAATCGCCGGTTCGTGGCCCAGGGCATCTCCGACGACGGTAGCGGTGGCCTGGTGGCCGTCGGCAACAGTCTTGGGTCGAGCCCGACCGACGTTGTGGCCATGGCCTGGCACTCGCGGGACGGCAGCACTTGGACTTCGATGCCGGTGGACAGCGCCTCAGGCCAGGAGATGATCGGTGGCGTGGCGGCGCACCCCGGAGTGGCGGTCGCTGCCGGAAACGGCGTGGCCTGGCTCTCCACCGATGCCCGAACGTGGTCGCCTCAGCTTTTGCCGGGCGCGGCCAGCTACACGCTCAAGGCCGTCAGCGCATGGGACGGCGGCTTCGTTGTCGTGGGCCTCTGGAACGGAACGGGCCCGTCGCGGAGCAGCGGTTCCGCGGCCTGGTACTCGGCAACCGGCCGCGATTGGGCCAAGGCGGCAACTTCGCTGGATGGCTTCGACGCCCGCGGCATCGCCGGAGCAAACGGCCACATTGTGGTTGTGGGCACGGATACGAGCGACACCGCGCCCGGCCTCGCCGCCTCCTGGTCATCCGCGGACGGCAACGCCTGGACCAAATCCACGGCCTTCTCCGAAGACACGACCGTGGCCATGGACGGCGTGACTACCGTCAACGGTACATTCCTTGCCTGGGGAGCTCCGGCATCGGGTAGCGGTGCCACAGCATTGGCCAGCGCGGGCGCATCAGCCAGCGCATCAGCCGGCGCCAGCGGCGCTACCGCCCCGAGCAGCAGCGCCGGCGCATCAGCCGGCGCCAGCGGCGCTACCGCCCCGAGCAGCAGCGCCGGCGCATCAGCCAGCGCCCGCCCATCAGCCGGCGCCAGCGGCATCACCGCCCCGAGCGGCAGCGCTGCCGCATCCCACGCCAGACCAACTGTTCCCGCCAGCACACCGGCCCCGGCTGCGGCTGAGTCCGTCTGGGTTGCCGACGACGGCAGCACCTGGGTGCCAATTGCCAGCTCCTCTGCACCACTCAGTCGCGCCCGGATGACAGCCGTGGGCAGCAAGATCGTCCTGATCGGCCGCGCGGACGGCAACCTCAGCGTCGTGACCGGGACGGTAACGATGGGTGTGGCCCGCAAGCCCGCCGCGGAGTCTGGGGCCCCGGCCAACTTCGCAATGACTCTTCACGCCGGCGTCACGCCGATGATTACCGACGTCACCAAGGACGACGTCCTGGGCCCGGTCGTGAGCACCAAGGATCGCTTCGTGGTCTTCCTTACGGGCCCGGTCGGCACATCCATATGGAGCGCACCGCCCGACAGCCTGTGGTCCCAGGAGGCCGACTCGGACGCCCTCACCGCTTCCGGCACCACGGGCCGGCCGGTCGTCCTCCAGGCGATTCCGGACGGCCAGGGCGGCATCATCGCCGTCGGCCGCGTTACGAACGACAAGGGCGATAACGGCATAATCTGGCACATGGCCAAGCCCGGGGACTGGCACCAGGCACAGATCCTGGACGACGCGCCGCCGGAGATCTCCACCGTCGCGGCCGGGCCCAACGGCTTCGTGGCCTCGTCCGACGTGGCCGGTGGGTCGCCGATCCTCTATTCCACCGACGGAGAAACCTGGCAGGCCGGGGCGATCCACGTGGCCAGCGGCTTCCCCCTCACCGTGGCTTCATACCGCTACGGTTTCGTGGCGGTGGGCTCCGACCCTGCACATGCGGGAGCATCGACGGCCTGGACGTCGCCCGATGGACGAACCTGGACCATGCGCGCCGACTGGAAACTGCCCGCCAACGTGACTCAGCTCTTTGGCCAGGGCGATGGGCTGGTCGCCTCGGCGGTGGCGGTTACTCCGACGAACGCCGCCTCCACCGCTTCCGCAGTTCCTTCGGCCTCGGCCGGAGGCTCCGCCAAGGCCACGGCCGTTCCCAAGGCCACGGCCGTTCCCAAGATCACCCCCACCCCGGCACCGGTGCAGGCGAAGGTCAGCTGGTATTGGTCGTCGTCCGGCGTGGTCTGGCAGTCGACCGGGTTGACGACGGCCGACGGCGAAACCGCCATCATCAACGGCGAGATCCTGGTCCTCGATGCTCCGGCCAAAGCCTCAGACAACTGGATTGCCTGGACCAGCGGCGACGGCAAGGCCTGGCAGCGACCTCCCGCCGACGCTTTCCTGTTCCGCGGATCGCGGACGTGCGGCGTTGCCGCCGTCGGCAATCGCATCGTGCTCGTGGGTATGGATGGAGTCGGGCAGCTCAAGGACTACTTCGGCGAGTTCAAAGCCCAGTAGGCCAACTCTCGACACAAGAGCGAGGAACGGCGAGCGCTCTACGCGCCGTTCCTTTGCGAGCGGCGGCCTCTCTTGCTCGCCGTTCTCGCACATCCGGGCTGTGGCCCAAACGGCCTGCTCAAGCGCCCCCGAGCTAGGCGCCCGTTAGTTCCTCGGCCGCGTGCTCGAACTCCTGCTCGATCTCGGTCAACTCGACTTCGCCAACCTCCACGATGGGGCCCTTGAATCGATTGCGGGCCCAGGCGAAGTAGTAGACGACGAGGGCGCCCAGGAAGACGAGGTAGGCGATCAGCGTCCACGGGTTGCCGGAGGTGGGCCACAGGAAAAGGACGGAGATCACGACAATCCAGACGACCGCCACCAGGGCGATGGGCTTCGAGAAACGGCCGAGCTTCCAGACTGCTTGATCGCGCCACTCCTGCTTGCCGAATATGCCCAGGAAGATCGGCACGCCATAAGCCCAGTACAGGGCGATGGTGCTGATAGCGGTCACGATCGCGATGGCCGTGCCGCCGCCGGCGATGAAGGCCGCGTTGGTGAGCAGGTAGCTGAAGACGACGATGGCGACAGTCGCATTGGCCGGTGTGCGGTAGCGATGAGAGACCTTGCGAAGCCAGGGCGATCCGGGCACGCCGTGATCGCGGCTGAAGGCGAAAAGCATGCGGCCGGCCGCCGCAACGGACGCCAGACCGCACAGGCTCATGGCCACGGCGATTGCCGCGCCGAGGACGTCACCGAGCTGGCCCAGGTTGTAGCTGAGTGTGGTGAAGACGACGGGGTTACCACCGTAGTAGGCGCTGCAGAGGCTCTGCGTGGCGGGGTTGCAGTTCATGATCTGGTCGAGCGGCGGCAGATGAGTCACCAGGCCGAAGAGAACGATGTAGCCGACGACCGCCGAGACTGCGACGGAAATGAAGACACCCCAGGCGCTCGATAGTCGAGCCCCGACGGTTTCTTCGGCCACGTGGGCGGAGGCGTCATAGCCGGTATAGGTCCATTGCGCCTGCAGCAGAGAGAAGAGGAAGGCGATCGGGACGGCGTAGCCGACGGCCGGCCCGAGGTTGAACCCAAACGGCGAGGCACCGCCGGTCGTATCGAGCGACCCGACCGCGAAGGGGCTGATGTCGGCGTGGGCCTTGCCCGATGTGATCAGGAAGAGCGCGCCCACGATCACGGCCACTGTGCCGATGTGCCACCACACCGACGCATCGTTGAGCTTGGCCACGATCTTGATGCCGGCCACGTTCAGGACGAGCTGGATGCCAAGCAGGCCGGCCATCGTCAGGAGTTGGCCGCTCATGAGTGACGAACCGAAGATCGCCGAGCCGTTGCCGTAAGCGATGCCGAAGTTCGAGAGGATCGGCGCGACGATGGATGAGTTGACGAAGCTGGCGGCCGCGAAATCGATCCCAGCCACGATGGCGATCTGCCCCGCCAGGTTGAACCAGGCCGTCCACCAGCCCCAATCCTTGTTCTTCATCCGGCTCGACCAGTAGTAGAGCCCGCCCGCGGTCGGGTATGCGGAGGCGATCTCCGCCATTGAGGCTGCGATCAACAGGGTGAAGAGGGACACGAGCGGCCAGCCGAGCGTGCTGGCAGCCGGTCCTCCCCAGGCCAGGCCGTAGTCGAACAGGATGACCGCGCCGGTCAGGATCGAGATGATCGAGAAGCTGATGGCGAAGTTGGAGAACCCGCCCATCGTCCTAAAGAGCTCCTGGGCATACCCCAGGCGGTGCAGGTCGTGGACGTCCTGCTTGATGATCTCTTCGCGGGATCTAGGTGCCTGCTGACTCATCCGGGACCTCCTCCGACCTGAGCGTCGAACCCAGGGGCGGGGATGTGGCACCCCGTGATCCCTGCGGCCGCGGTGCCGGACGCCCGGCGTGTCGGGCGATCCGTGCGCCGAATATAGACGACTGGACCGATTAGTTTTCAGTCGGTCCGAATCGAAACCGATCCAGCCCGGTGTCAGGCTCAACTGGCTGGCCGGCCCTTCATGAGCGTCGAAGCCGGGAATCGATACCGGCCCGCCCTTATGGCCGCGCCGGCGATAGAATCCCGGTGACCGAGCAACGGCGTGCCGGCGCCCCAGGTCGCCCCAGGCGGCGACCTCTTCGAGCGAGGAGTCACCACCGCCATGTCCACAACCCCTGCCACTCCCCCGACGCCTCGCCCCGGCTTCCGGATCGAGAAGGACCCACTGGGCTACCTCGAGGTTCCCGACGGCGCCTACTACGGCGTCCAGACCGCCCGCGGCATCCACAACTTCCCGATTTCCGGCGCACTCCCGCATCCGGCCCTTGTCCGGGCCATCGTCCAGGTCAAGAAGGCCGCGGCCCGTGCCAATATGACCACCGGCCGTCTGCCCAAGCAGCTGGGCAACGCAATCGTCGAAGCCTCCGATGAGATCCTCTCGTCCGCCCCCGTGGCCGACGACGAGGATGGCACGACCGCAGCGACGGGCCGGTCGGACCCCATGCGGGCCGGTTTCGAGGCCGCCCGTGCCGCCAAGCAGGCCGAACTGATCGACAACTTCCGGATCGATCCGTTCCAGGCCGGCGCCGGCACCAGCCACAACATGAACTCCAACGAGGTCCTTGCCAACCGCGCCATCGAGCTGCTCCATGCGAGCGGCGTCGCGTCGGGGGCGCGCGGCGACTACGCCGTCGTCTCCCCGAACGACCACGTCAACATGGCTCAGTCCACCAACGACGTCTTTCCGACGGCGATGCGCATCGCCACGTTGGACCTGCTCCGCGACTATGTCCCCGTCGCCGAGGAGCTAGTCGGCGCCTTCGAGGCCAAGGCGAAGGAGTTCGACGACGTCATCAAGTCGGGCCGGACGCACATGCAGGATGCCGTCCCGATCCGGCTCGGCCAGGAGTTCGCCGCCTACGCCCTGACGCTCCGCCGCGGCCTGGAGCGCCTCCAGACGGCGGCCGCCTCGATCGAGGAGCAGAACATCGGCGCCACCGCCGTCGGCACGGGCCTCAACGCCGAGCCCGAGTACATCGCCCTCGTGGTCAAGTATCTCGCCGAGCAGAC
>CABEBU010000253.1_pt1 | contig 9911 bp, 9 predicted proteins | sample 3132691 | NCBI WGS metagenome assembly CABEBU01 (sample SAMEA5534346, study PRJEB31848) | metagenome | biome: tundra; feature: field; material: soil | place: USA | collected 2013-05 | depth 0.45 m | reverse complement strand
CACTGGAACAATGCCCGGGTTGTCCCGGAACGCGACGACGTGGCCCGGCGTGGCGATTCCCAGCCGGTCGCCTACGCCGGCCGAGGTCGCCTCGCCGACAAGCCGCGGCCGGAGCCACGGTACGAGCTTGCGCAGCGCGGTAGCGTTCCCATGGTTGGAGTCCCCGGTGATCAGCGTCCCACCGCAGAGTTCGGTCGAGTCGCCGGCCATCCCGTTCGGTGACGGCCCTCCTGCCGGCGCCCAGGCGAGAACCCGCCAGCCGCGCTCTCCCGCCCCGATCCCGACCGCTCCGCCGTCGATCGAGGTTAGGGACTCCTCGAGTGCATTCGCTTGCCGGAGCGCGCGGACCGCCTCGCTCGAGGGTGTCTCTGCCGCCATGTCTACGACTCCTGGACCCAGGCGTGGGCTGGGTCGAAATGGGGGATCATTCGCCGTCCTTCGCCGGCCATGACCCACAGGTAGTAGAGCGAGTAGCCGGGCGCCGCCACCACCGGGTGGTAACCGCTCCTGATGACGGCCGCTTCGCCGTCGCGAACAGTGAACGCCTCCGTGCCGGCGTCGTCGTAGCGGACCTGGACCCCGAAGCCCTCCGGCGGATCGACCTTGAAGAGGTAGACCTCCTCGAGCCGTACCTCCTCGGGCGGCGCCTCACGGTCGTGCTTGTGCGGCGGATACGACGACCAGTTGCCCGGCGGGTTGATCGTCTCGCCCAGCAGGAGCCGTCCCGCGGCGTGCTCGGGGCCGAGGATCGTCCGGACGCTTCGACTCCAATTGCCCTTGCCGGCCTCGGCGAGGCGTTGGTCGGCCGGCCCGATAAGGCGTGCCTTAGCGGGCGCGCCTTCGCCGCCCGGCGCCGTCGCGACGGCGAGTTGCGCGGGTCCCGCGGCCTTCAGACGAAGAACCGCCCCTGGGGGGGCATAGATCGCGTGACCTGGGCCCTCGAAGACGGACGATCGGCCGCCCGCCAAACCGAGCGACTCGCCGCCCGCCTCCACATCGACAACGCCGCTGAGTACGACGACCACGGTCTCGAGCTCGCCGGGCAATTCCAACAACCCGCCGGCATCTAGATCGGCCAGGGCGAGTCCGATGAGGTCGCCTTTACGCTCGGGGGCAACGACGGTTCGGATCATGACAGTCCTTTCAGTTTCTCGGGCCGGGATGGGCCGGTTCGGCGGCCACAGACCACCGCGGGCGCCGGCGACCATGTAGGGACGACTCAGCGGCCACCGACGCGGGTTACCAGCTGGGTGGGATTGACGAAGCGGAGGGCGATCACCAGCAGCACGAGCATGGATGCGGTGTAGAGCACGGCCATGGCGTCGACCTCCTGTGGAGCCCGGATCCCGGCCCCGAAGACGGCGCTGTACAGGACGACGACGATTGTCGAGCTCGATGGGCCCGACGTCAGGAAGGTCAACTCGAACATGCCGACCGTCCGTACGAGCACCAGCACCCCAGCGGCGAGGATGCCGGGAACCAACAGAGGTCCGACGATTCGGACAAAGATCGTGGCTGTGCCCGCGCCACACATCCGCGCCGCCGCTTCGATCTTCGGGTCGATCTGCTCGATGAACGGGATCATGACGAGCACGACGAACGGAACCGTCGGGACCAGATTCGCCAGGATCACGCCGGACAGGCTGCCAGCCAACTGGAGCCTGTAGAGCACGGTCGCGAGCGGAATGCCATACGTGATCGGCGGAATGAGGATCGGCAGCAGGAACAGGACCGTCACGAGGCGTTTGCCGGGGAAGTCGCGACGGGCCAGGGCGTACGCCGCCGGGACGCCGATGAGGGCCGAGATGGCGACGACGGCAATCGCCACCTGGGCGGTCACCAGCAGGACGTTAGTCAGATCGAACTCGGCCCAGGCGTCTCCATACCAATGGATGGTGAAGTCATCGGGCAGCCACGACCCGAACCACGTCGTCGCGAACGAGTCTAGGACGACCGTGGAGATGAGCGCGAACAAGGTGATGAAGAAGAGGGCAACCAGACCCCAGACGAGCCAGCCACCGATTCGTGAGGATTGGAGGCTACGCCTCCGCGCCGGCGGGAGGAGTGAGGCAGGAACGTGCACGGCGTCAGTCATCAGCCCTTACCTCCCGTGGCCCCACGGAACATGGTGCTCCGCCAGCCCAGGACGAGGGCGATGATTCCGAGCATGATCGCGCCCATGATCATCGAGATCGCAGAGCCCATCGAGTAGTCGAACTGCTCGAACGCGGCGTGGTAGGCGGCGATCGAGATCACCCGCGTCGAGCCGGACGGGTCGCCCACCAGGTTGGCCGAAGGGAAGACCGAGAAGGCGAGCACGAACGACAGGCAGAACGTGATGGCGAGGCCTGGCACGAGCAGCGGAAAGGTTATGCGGCGGAAGCGCTGCCACCACCCCGCGCCCATGACCGATGCCGCCCGCTCCAGGTTCGGATCGATTCCCGAGAGATACGACAACACGAGCAGGAAGGCGAACGGGAAGCCGGTGATGATGAGCGAGAAGAAGACGCCCCAATAGTTGTGGACCAACATCACCGGCTGGTCCACGAGATTGAAGTCGCGCAGGAGCTTGTTGAGCCAACCAGACGGGCCAAGGAGTTCGATGAGGCCGTCGGCCGTCAGGACGGTGCCGAGGGCGATCGGCACTACGAGCAGAGTCGTGATGGTCCGTTTGCCGCGAAACCGTCCGCGCATCCGATAGGCGATTGGTACCGAGGCCAGCACGTTAAACAACGCGGCCGGCACCCCGAGAATGAGCGTGGTCCAGATCGTGTCCCGTAGATACTCGTCGGAGAAGAAGTTCTGGTAGTTGGCGAGCAGTCCGCCGCCATCCTTGGGCGCGAACGACAGCTGCAGCCCGTACAGGAACGGGTAGACGAAGAGGAGGGCGAGGAAGAGGACGCCCGGCACCAGCAAGAGCAGAACGCGGTCGATACCGCGGTCCGCGAGGCGGTGCCTGAGCGACTGCCTCCCAACGCCGGGCGCACCCGGGGCAATGCCAGTGGCGGTCGTCATACCGCCGCCTCCTGGGGCGCTGCGGGCGCGTCGGACGGGTATACAAGAACGCGCTCGGCGGCCACGGAGACCGTGGTCTTGTCGCCCGGAGCAAGCCGCTTCTCGGTTCGGAAGTAGAGCGCCTCTCCGCCGGGCATTCGCGCCTGTACGAGCACCTCACGACCGTGGTACTCGACGACTTCGACGGTCACCTCGATGCGATTGGGCGGTGGCCCATCCACCACGATGTCCTCGGGCCGGATCGCCGCCACGGCGCGCTTTGTCTCGAGTGGACCGAAGGTTTGGCCAGTCAGCCGGACGTCCTCCGCCGCGAGAACCGCGGTTCCGGACGACACGCTCGCCACATCGAACGTGAGCATGTTCCGGTAGCCCATGAAGCCCGCGACGTAACGATTGGCCGGGTGGGCGTACACCTCGTCTGGCGTGCCGATCTGCTGCACGACGCCGTCGCGGAGCACGACCAACCGGTCGGCCATCGAGAGGGCTTCTTCCTGGTCGTGCGTCACGTAGATCGTGGTCAGGTGGAGCGACTGGTGGAGGCGCCGAATCTCGATTCTCATGGCCAGCCGCAGCTGGGCATCCAGGTTGGAGAGCGGCTCGTCCATCAGCACGAGCGGCGGCTCGTAGACGATTGCTCGGGCGATGGCAACGCGCTGCTGTTGGCCACCCGATAGCTGGGACGGCAGCTTGCTGGCCTGGTCCTCGAGCCGGACCAGGCGCATGACCTCGTCCACCCGCGGACGCAGCTGCGCCTTGGGGGTCTTTCGCATCTTGAGCCCGAACGCGACGTTGTCGCGCACCGTCATATGCGGGAAGAGGGCGTAGTTCTGGAAGACCATGCCAAATCCCCGCTGCTCGGGCGGGAGCCCGTCGATGCGCCGATCGTCGAGCCAGATGCTGCCGCTCGAAAGCGGCAACAGCCCCGCCAGGCAGTTGAGGGCAGTCGATTTGCCGCAACCCGACGGCCCGAGGAGGGCGATGAACTCGCCTCCTCGGATCGTCAGACTGAGCTCGCTGAGCGCCGCTTGCTCACCGAAGTTGCGGCCGATTCGGTCGAGACGCAATTCGGAGAAGTGTTGGTCGCGCACGGCTCAGATTCCTTCGCTAACCAAGTCCAAATGATCGCCGATTGAACGTTTCGGGCTACTTCTTCCCGATGTTCTTGTCCCAAAGGTCGAACGCGATCACCTGCTGATCGGCCGGCAGCGACGTCACCTTGGGGAATTGAGCAATCCAGGTCTCGAACTGGGCCGGGACAACACCCTTGAGGGCCGCCTGACTATCCGCTGGGGCCATGTCGAGCGTAACGTTCTTCACGGCCGGGCCCGGATAGAAGTAGCCCTTGTCATAGGAGATTGCCTGCTGATCGGGCTTGAGCATCCAGGCGATGAGATCCAGGTCCGCGGTGAGGGTGTCGGCAGACACGCCGCTCGGGATCACAGCATACTGGGCGTCTGTCACCCAGGTCATGTTCTGGAAGTTGCCGACGGCGGTCGTCTTCGGCACGGTGCCGAGGATGATCGGGTTGATGTACCAACCCGTCGTCGAGGAAAGCATGTCAACCGTGCCGGCGGCAAGGTCCTTCATGGTCGCGCTCGTGCCGGTCTCGTACACGTTGATGTACTGGCCGAGGTCCTTCAGGTAGGCCCACGTATTAGTCCAGCCGTTGGTCGGGTCCTTGGGGTCCTTGTCGCCGAGCAGATACGGCAACGCCATGAGGAACGTTCGGCCGGGGCCCGAGTTGGCCGGGCGGGCGTACTCGAACTTTCCGGGGTGAGCCTTGGCCCACGCTAGCAGTTCCGCGGGGGTGGTCGGCGGAGTGGTGACGTTGGTCGGGTTGTACTCGAGGAGCGGGCCCGACGGGTAGTACACGACCTCGATGCCGAAACCCTGCGCCAGACCCTGCATGTCCGCGGCCGGGGCGAGATAGTTGTCCATGAGGCCCGGGAACATGTCCTGGTGGTCGGGCACGACCTTTGTCAACAGGTTGTTCTTGATGCCCGCGGCCAAACCGTCCGTGCCGGTCATGACCAGGCTGATCTGGGCATTGCCGCCGGCCTGTTGGGCTTGCAGCTTGCCGGCCAGCTCGGGCGCAGTCGCGGTCGAGTAGGTGATGTTGGCCACGATCTCGGGATGGGCGGCCTTGAAATTCTCCATCATCGCTTTGGTGAGCTGAAGGTTGCCCGCTACGTCGAGGACGTTGATCGTCACCGGCGCGGAAGGAATCTTCAGGGCGGCTCCGCCGCTCGCGGCAGCCGGAGTAGCCGGGCTGGGCGAGGCGGACGACGTGCCACACGCCGATGCAATCATCCCCACGGCGAGGAGCATCCCCAGCCGCTTAGTCCACGAACGATCTCTCATCTGAAAGTTCTCCTCCTAGTAGATCTCCGCTATTGCCGGTGTCTCCTCGGGCGCTCCAACCCGCGCTGCGCGCAAGCCAGACCGGGCGCCGCTCCTAGGAGGCGCCGTGGAGGCTCGAACGATCAGCTGGGCAGCGAGGCCCTGCTCGTGGGTCCCTGATTCTGGATGGGCAAGCCGCTCCAGTAGCAGCTCGATCGCGACGCGTCCCGCCTGCTCCATTGGCAGCGCGACGGTCGTCATGTGGGGGGTGGCCATGCTGGCCATGGGGATGTCGTCGAAGCCGACGACGCTCATCTCGTCCGGCACGCTGATGCCGCGGTCGGCCAGCCGGCTGAGAACACCGAGAGCCATCAGGTCATTGAAGGCGATGACCGCAGTCACTTCGGCAGCGACGGCGAGATCGGCGGCTTGCTGACCGGCCTCGAAATGCGGCGCGAAGGGGCCGAACTCGATGATCTCGAGCCCCTTGCCTCGCGCGCTCGCCCGCAGCCCGCGTCGACGCTCGCGGTTCGACCATGACTCGACCGGCCCGCCGACGAAGGCGATGCGCTGGTGACCCAGCGCGACCAGGTGCTCGATGGCCTGGCGCATCCCGCCTGCGCCGTCGAGCAGGACGGCCGACACCCCGCGCACGCGGCGGTTGAGGAGCACCAGCGTCGTGTCCCGGAGAAGCTGCTGAAGCTGCGTCTCAGACAACCTCGACGAGCAGATGACTACTCCGTCGACCTGTCTGGCCATGGCGCGAACCAGCTCGATTTCCAGGCGAGGGTTCTCCTCGGAGTCTGCAAGGAAGACCGCGTGGTCGGCTTCGCGGGCTCGGGCCTGGGCGCCCTTTAGGATCGCCGGGAAGAACGGGTTGCCGAGGTCCGGCACGACGACGCCGATGTTGCCGGTCTTCCCCGTCGTCAGGCTTCGCGCGGCTCGGCTGGGCCTATAGCGCAGCTCCTCGGCCACGGCCAAAACCCGCTGCAGCGTCTCGTGGCGCACGAGCCCCGGTTCCGCGAATGCGCGCGAGACAGTGGCGGGAGACACGTTCGCGCGGCGGGCTACGTCCCGGATCGAGGTGACGGTATCGTCTCTGGGCTGATCCACATGCCACAGAATGAAACCGGTTGCAGAAACTGTCAATACAGTAGATCATGGTCATTTGTCGGAGCGGCCCACTGGCCCGGCTAAGCGGTGCCAGACGCTGAACATCACCGGTAGCGGCCGCTACGTCCGGATGTACGGCACAACCCGGGCGACGGTCTACGGCTACAGACCGTGGCGGTTCAGCTGCTTCACTGCGCCGTCCGCACCGACGCTTCGACCGCTTTCAGATAGGCCAGATTACCCGCCGTCCGCTCGGTCAGCGGCAGTTCGGTGGAAAAGTCCTCCACCGTGACCCAGTCGTCATAGCCGACCTAGGCCAGCGCGCGGAAGTAGTCTGCAACGCTCGCCTGTCCGGCACGCAAGGTGGCCCATTCGTGGGCCCAGGTCACGGTGCCGGCCAGGACACCCTCTCCTTCAACACCGGTGGACACCCAGCGAACATTCTTCACATGCACGTGAGCCAGATAGTCGCCGAGCATCTGTAGTCCGGCCAGGTTTTCCTCCTGGCCCTCGATGAGCAGGTTTCCCAGGTCGTGGATGACGCCGACGTGCCGCGGGTCGAGTCCTTCCAGCAGGCGCAGCGCGGCCGAAGCGGAGGAAATCACTGTCTGGTGGTGCAATTCGACCAGCGCCTTGACCCCGTGATGAGCAGCGCGTTCGGCTATCCAGCCAAAGTGCTGCTTGGTTTCAGCGAAGAGGTCCGGATAGCTGCGGCCGCTTGGCTCCCCGCCGCCCATCCGCGACGTGCCCAGCCACGGCGTGGTCACCCGCACCTGCCGGGCCCCGAGCCGGACGGTGGCGGACAGCAGGCGCTCGACATCCTCATGGTTATCGCACCGGGCATAGCCGCCCAAAGCGGAGAACTCCAGGCCGGCGCCAGCGGTGATCCGGGCGATCTCCTCGAGATTGTCCTCCAGATTGGTCAGCGGCCAGGTCGCCCGGTTGCCGGCCCAAAACCCGGGGGTCTCGGCGTCGATTTGGTCGATGATCCGCCACTCGATTCCGTCCCAGCCCTGTGCGGCAAGGGTCTTTGCCGCCGCGTCCGGTGTCCAGTCGGGGGTGGAGGCGGTGAAGACAGAGAATTTCATTACTTTCCGGTCCTTACTTTTATGTTGTTGTACTTGCCGGCGACGACGTCGTCAAAGAGCACGGGCCGGCCTAGCGTCGAGGAGACATAGACAGCGCGGACGGTGGCCAGCGCGAGGACGGCGTCCGAAACGCGCACACCCGGCTCGGTGCCCGCATGGATGGCCCGCAGGATATCCCGATACTGGCGAATGTGACCGGCCGGGTAGGTGGTCGGGTCCTTGACCACGACGTCGCGCGGGTCCTCGACCATCCCCAGTGCGCCAGCGGCCTGATTTCCGCCGCCTCCCAGACCCATCGGTCCGACGTCCTCGCCATCGTCGGCGGCGTGAAAATAGGTCAGCTCGTCGCCATCGATCACAGCGGATCCGGCCGACCCCATCACCTGAACCCGGGCGGTCAATGCCGGGTACGCAGCGGTGGTTGCGTGCAGCACGGCGAGCGCACCGGACTCAAACACGATGGCGGCCACCGCCGTGTCCTCTACCTCCATCCGCTCATGGGCGAGCAGCCCGGTATGGGCATAGATCTCTACCGGCCGGCCCATGAACCACAGCAGCAGGTCGACGCTGTGCACACCCTGATTCATTAGGGCACCGCCGCCGTCCATGGCCCAGGTGCCGCGCCAGTCCCCGGCGTCGTAGTACCCCTGTGAGCGCCACCAAGACACCGAAGCAATCGCCGAGGTGAGCCGGCCAAACCGACCGGAGGCAATTGCGTCGGCGACGACATGACTGGCCGGGTCGAAGCGGTGTTGGCTGATCACTGAGGCCACCACACCGCGCTCGGCGGCCGCGAGCGCAGCGATCTCGATTTCTTGGGCGCGGATCAGATCGACGTCGAGCGGCTTTTCAACGATCAGATGCTTGTTGGCCGCCAACACTGCAAGCCCCTGTTCGATGTGCAGACCGGTTGGCGTGGCGATGACAACCAATTCTGCGGCCGGGTCGGCCAGGGCATCGGCCAGCGTCGCATATGTACTAGGTCGCGGTTTGCCCCGCGCTTCGATCGCATCGGCGAACGCGACCGAGGCTGGCTCGATTTCGTCCACCAGTGCCACGATCTTCAACTCATCGAACTCGGCCACCGCTGCGACATGCGTTCGCCCGATCGTGCCGCAGCCGACGATGGCGACTCCGAGTTCGTGAGTGCTCAAGACAGTTCCACTCCTGCATTCTTGACGACACATGCGAAGGCTCGCGCGGCCAGCCCGAAATTTGTCGGGCCGGAGAATCCGCCCAAGCCAAATGCCCCAGTCAGGTGCGGCTCCAGCGAGACGAAGCCTGCGTAGCCGGAATCTCGCAGCGCATTGATGGTCTGTTGTATCTGACCGTCGCCCTCGCCGGCGGGTACTACGCTCGCGTCGGCAAACAAGGCATCCTTGACGTGCAAGTACTCCAGGTGTGGGCGCAGCATTGAATACGCCTCGTCGAAAGGCTTGATCCCGACCTGGACGAAGTTTGCAGCATCCCAACACACCCGCAGCGCTGGCGAGTTCACCGTCTCGATGATGTCGAGCACCCGCGATGGGATGTCGCCGAAGATGTCCTTCTCGTTCTCGTGCAACAGGATCACTCCGGCTTCCTCGGCGGTCTCGGCCAAGGCTCGCATCCGAGTGATGACGTCGTCCCGCACGTCATCGGCGTCGCGTCCTTCATAGTAGAAGGAGAAGATTCGAATGTACTTCGCGCTCAAGGCCTGGGCAGCCGTGATGACCCGCCGCAGTCGTTCAACCTCGTGCTCCACCGGCAGCTCGGCGTCAACCTTGCCGATCGGCGACGCAATGGCGGAGACGCCCATCTTCTTGCCAGAAAAGAGCACGGCCAGTTCGGACAATTGCTCGTCACTCATCTGGACGATATTGGTGCCCCACGCGCTGCGGACATCAATGTGGTTGGCCCCCAGTGCCTGCAGCACCGCCACTTGAACCCTCGGGTCGGCATCGATCTCGTCACCGAATCCAGACAACTGCCAACTCACTGATCGAGGATCGGGCATTACCCCTTCACTGCTCCCGAAGTCAAGCCACTAACCAAATAACGCTGGAAGATCAGAAACAACAGAATCACCGGCACCGCGCAAACCAGCGACGCCGCCATCATCTGCCCGTACAGCGGCAGTGTGCCACTTTGCTGCGTCGACCCGAAAACCTGCAAGGCGATCGCCGCCGTCTGAGTGTCGTAATTGGTCATGACCGAGGCGAAGAGCACATCATTCCAACCAAGCAAGAAAGCGAAGATTGCCGAAACCATGACGCCGGGCCAGCTCAACGGAAGAACGACCTTCAGCAGGATCATGAGATTCGAAGCACCGTCAATTCGGGCGGCCTCTTCTAGTTCTTTGGGCAGGCCACGCAA
>CABEBU010000252.1_pt1 | contig 9912 bp, 7 predicted proteins | sample 3132691 | NCBI WGS metagenome assembly CABEBU01 (sample SAMEA5534346, study PRJEB31848) | metagenome | biome: tundra; feature: field; material: soil | place: USA | collected 2013-05 | depth 0.45 m | reverse complement strand
CAGGGCCTGGTGCGCCACGTTGGCGTAAGCAACCACTCGCTCGGACGGTGGCGCGCTGCCGAGCGCGGCCTCGGCCATCCAGTCCTCACCAACCAGGTCCGGTTCAGCCTGGCCGCGCCACTGCCTCACTGGGAGCTCGTGCCATATGCGCGAGAGGAGGGGCGCGTCGTCATCGCCTACAGCCCGCTGGGGCAGGGCCTGCTGAGCGGGGGCCACAATCCGAACAGCCCGGCTCCGGCCGACATACGCGGGCGCAGTCGGCTGTTCCGGCCACGGTCGCTTCGCCTGGCCGAACCGCTCCTCGCCGCGATCCGCGAGGCGGCCGCAGCCCATGCCGCCACGCCCGCCCAGGTGGCCCTGGCCTGGCTCATCGGGCACGGCAACGTCGTCGCCATCCCTGGCGCGCGCACGGTGGCGCAACTCGAAGAGAACGTCGCCGCGGCGGAACTCGAACTAAGCGGGGCGGAGATGGACCGGCTCACCGGCGAGGCTGCGCGCTTCGAGCTGGCCGTCCGGCGCTGAGGCGCCACCGCGTCCAGCCGCTGCGTATCGTGGCTGTCCTCGTTTCCTCTGTCGAGCCCCGTCTCGCAAGGGCCCGTTCATACCGACACCATGACCACATCGTGGGCATGATTGCGCGATACTCCGTACGCCATCGGAAAGGAACGGCATCGCCGGCGCTTTCCACCGCTCGCTGATGGGTCGGGCCGAAGAGGTCGTTCCCCGCGAGGAGCACAACTGAGAGCTATCGGCGGATGCAATCGGAGGGTCAGATGTGCTGAAGCGACCCAAGCGTGAAACGAGCGGGCAATCCGAGGCGAAGCACCGCGGGCTGCTGGAAGCGGCCCCCGACGCGATGGTCGTGGTCAACCAGGCCGGCGACATCGTCCTGCTCAATCTCCAGGCCGAGAGGCAGTTCGGCTACCAGCGCGACGAGCTCGTCGGCCAGCCGGTCACGAACATTATCCCCGAGGGCTTCGCGGAACGGATCATCGCCGACGACCTTCGATGCGCGGCCGATGCCCTGGCCCAACAGCCGAGCGTCCCGATCTGCGAGCCCGCGTGATGGGCAGGACGACGCGACGCATCGGCGCTCTGATCGAGCCGGTTTGTGCGCTCTTCGCCCTGGTGATCGGGGCACTCGCGGTCACCGGATGGCTCACAGGGCAGCCGCGACTCGCCTCGATGGTGGAGGGACTGCCGCCTGCGAAGGCGAACGGCGCCCTCGCGTACGTGCTCCTGGCGGCGGCATTGCTGTTGCGTGCAGGGTCGCACGACAGGCGCCGCGCCGCCGTGGGGACCGGCCTGGCGATTGCGGCGGGCTGCATCGGGCTGGCGACATTCGCTGAGTACGCGACGGGCGTGAACCTCCGGATCGACGAGCTGATCGTCGTCGACCACTCAGGCGTGGGGCCCGATCCGGGACGGATGGCGGCCCTGGTCACGGTCGCGATTTCGCTGATGGCCGGATCCATCGTCCTTCACGGCCGTGCGGGGAGCGCCGGTCTCCTGCGATGGCTGCTCGCCCTCGGCGCGTTCACCGCCGGGTACCTCTCCCTCCTCGGATTGTCGTTCGGGGCGCTGCAGCTCAGCACGGTCTTCGGTTTCGGCCCCGAGATCGCGCTGCCGGCAGCCCTGTCGGTCCTCGCCCTCGGACTCGCTGGGCTCGCCTGCTACCACACGCCGAGCCCGACGAGCATCCTGCTCTCATCGACTCCCGGGGCGCGGATCGCGCGCGTCCTGATCGTTGCGGGCGTGGTAGGACTCCCGGCCGTCGGCTGGTTCAGCCGCCTCGGCGAGGATACGGGCCTCTTCACTCGCGAGTTCGGAGCCGTGGTCATGGTCGCGACGAGTGGGATCGTCGTAGCCATCGTCGGCCTGTGGGCAGGCACGTGGGCGGACCGGTTCCAGCAGGCCGAGAAGCTGACGCTGGAGCAGGCATCCCAGATGGAGGGCCGCTATCGCGGTCTGCTCGAGGCTGCTCCGGACGCGATGGTGGTGGTCAACGGGGCCGGTGAGATCGTCCTGCTCAATCTCCAGGCCGAGAAGCAGTTCGGCTACCAGCGCGACGAACTCGTTGGGCAGCCGGTGACGAACATCATCCCAGAGGGCTTCGCGGAACGGCTGATCGCGGACGATCTCCGATCCGCGGCCGACGCCCTGGCTCAGCAGATCGGCACCGGACTTGAGCTCTCGGCGCGACGCAAGGACGGCACCGAGTTCCCCATCGAGATCATGCTGAGCCCGCTGGAAAGCGCCGAAGGAATCCTCGTAACGGCCGCGATCCGCGACATCAGCGTGCGCAAGGCCGTCGAGGCACAGCTGCTCCAGGCCCAGAAGCTTGAATCGGTCGGCCAGCTCGCCGCGGGGATGGCCCACGACTTCAACAACCTGCTCACTGCAATTCACGGCTACGCCGAGCTCTTGGTCCAGGGCCTGCCCGATGGTGATCCTCGGCGAGCCGATCTTGACGAGATCCTGCGGGCGGCGGATCGGGCCGCCGAACTGACGCGTCAGCTGATCGCCTTCTCGCGTCGCCAGATCCTCCGGCCACGCGTGCTCGATCCTGCCGAAGTCGTCGAGGGCATCGTCCCGATGCTCCGGCGCCTCATGGGCGAGCACATCGCCGTCGTAACCCACAAGGAGCCAGACCTCGGCAACGTCAAGGCCGACCCGAGCCAGCTCGAGCAGGTCATCCTGAACCTCGCCGTCAACGCCCGCGACGCCATGCCTGAGGGCGGGGAGTTCACGATCGAGACGGCGAACGTCGAGCTTGACTCCAAGTACGCCCGGGCCCACCCGGAGGTCAGTCCCGGCCGATATGTCCTGCTCTCGTTCATCGACACCGGCGAAGGCATGGACCCCGACACCGAGGCCCGCGCCTTTGAGCCCTTCTTCACGACCAAAGAGCCGGGCAATGGGACCGGCCTGGGCCTTGCCACCGTGTACGGGATCGTCAAGCAGTCCAGCGGCTCCATCAACCTGTATACGGAGCCTGGGCACGGCACAACGTTCAAGATCTATCTGCCGCGCGTGGAGGAGGAAGCGACCGCGGTGACTGAGGCGGTCACGATGCGCCCGGCAGCGACCGGCTCCGCGACGATCCTCCTCGCCGAGGACAACGCCGCCGTGCGCGGGTTCTGCCGGCGTGTTCTCGAGGAACAGGGTTACACGGTCCTCGAGGCGGCCTCGGGCGCCGCAGCGCTTCCGCTCGCCGCCTCTCAGATCGGGTCGCTAGACCTGCTCGTCACCGACGTGGTCATGCCCGGCATGCAGGGCCACCAATTGGCTGACCGACTGTGGGCGGACCGGCCCGATATGCCCGTCCTCTACATCTCCGGCTTTACCGAGAATCCGGTGATGTCTCACGGGATCTCGAGACGGGAGGTGGCGTTCCTGCCTAAGCCGTTCACCGCCGAAGAGCTGGGGCGCGCGGTGCGAGACGCCATCGACCGACCGAGAAGCGCCGAGCGGCTGCGCCCGTAAGCCGAGGCCTCCGGGCAGCATGGCCATGCGTCGGTCAAGAGGCCGCCTGAGGATGCACGATGCGCGGATCGTGGCATTGGGACTTGCAGCAGGCTGATGGTCGTCGCCGACGATCCCGGCCACGTGCCGGCCAGTCCGAGCGGCTGCGTCGAGGGCAGCTTCACGGTCTACCATTTGGCCATGGATAAGCCGAAGCCGTTTGCGCGGCAGCGTCTTGAAGCGCTCGATGCGGTCTCTCTTAATCCGCACGCGGCCTATATCTGGGGCAAACTCGTCGACCAAGATCCCAGAGAGGGAACGACCCTGATCATGGGGAAACGGGTGTCCACGTTCTGTGATTTCCGTCAACGCCAATTCTTTTACGAGCCGCTGTCGAGCTACGACAGCATCCTCCGCTCCGAACAACGGACGTGGCAGATCAGCCAGGGCACCTGGCTCCAGAACCATCAGCGCGACCATGTCGCCATCCACTTCGACGTCTTCGAATCGGCATACGCGGCGCCTCACGGGCGTATCAGCTTTCCGGCCCCTGGGGAGCGAGGGCTGGGCGGCCATGCAGTCTTGGTCACCGGCTGGACGGACTCCGGCGACAGCCTGATGTTCGTGAATTCATGGGGAGCCGGTTGGGGGGATCGCGGGTTCGGCAGCGTGTCACGTGGATATTTGGACCGCTATCTGCGTGATGCCTACCTTTCGCGCAACGCTCGATATGGCTACACGTCTCGCGACTACGACGCACTCGCGAGAGCAACAACGGCTCGGGAGATCGGGCAGACGTGGACTCGGGAGAACCCTCGCTGGCGCTACTGGATCAAGCATCGAGGTCTCCGTCTGCGCTTGTACTTGTATGAGACGTATTCGTTTGAGGATGACGCACCAGTTGACGTGATCGAAGTCAGAACTGGCGAAGACCAGCGGATCGGCTGGGCCATCCTCTTCCACGAACAGGACAGAGTCTCCGTACTCAAGGAGTTGTTCGTCTGGCCCACGTGGCGTCGTCATGGAATCGGCACTCTGCTTGAAAAGGCCGCGGTCTCCGAAGCGAGGAAGTGGCACGCGTTGACGATCAAGCTGTACTTTCACACCGCGGATGCCCGCCCCGGTCCCCGCATCGCTGGCCGCACGTTCGGACCCTCCGCGGGATATGAGTGGCACTGGCGACGCAGCTATTACCCTGACCTCGCCGCCATTGGCGTGAAGGCTGTGTAGCTCCTGCCATTCGGCAAGGTGAGGACGGCCTAGGAGACACCTACGAGTGCGGCGTGGCGCGCTAGTCGTCACACGGCCAGCGTCACAATGTTCGCATAGCACTCGGGGCGCTGCCCCTCATAGAGCGGGGCCTCAGTCTGTACACTCAGGCAGCGGGTAGAGCCCGCGGCAGGAGGGCACAGTGCCGACACCGGCTGAGTTCGTGGCGAAGTGGCAGGGGAGCACGCGGACCGAGCGGGCCGCCGCGCAAGAGCACTTCATCGACCTCTGCCGGATGCTCGGCCAGCCCACTCCGAACGACGCCGACCCTACCGGCGACTGGTACGCCTTCGAGAAGGGCGCGTCAAAGACCACTGGCGGCGACGGCTGGGCAGACGTCTGGAAGCTGAAACACTTCGCTTGGGAGTACAAGGGCAAGCACAAGGATCTCGTCGCCGCATACAAACAACTGCTCGACTATCACGACGCTTTGGAGAACCCGCCACTCCTGGTCGTCTGCGACCTCAACCGCTTCGAGGTCCGGACGAACTGGACCAACACCCCGACACGACTCTACGAATTCAACCTGGCCGACATCGCGACCAGCCCGGCGGAGCCTCTTCGCGTCCTGCGAGCTCTGATGACCGATCCCGAGGAACTACATCCACGGGAGGACGCGACCGCGCTGACCGCAGATGCCGCCCGACGGTTTGCGAACCTAGCGGTCAGTCTTCGCTCGAGACACGAGGACCCACTCCGAGTCGCCCGCTTCCTCGACAAGCTGCTCTTCTGTTTGTTCGCAGAAGACACAGCCGGCGTGCTCCCAAGGGGCCTCGTCTCGCGGCTGCTCACACGCTTTGGCTCGGATCCACGGGTCCTGGCGGATCGCCTTGCCCAGTTGTTCAAGGACATGAACACGGGCGGCTATTTCGGCGACGACGAGATCAATCACATCAACGGCGGACTCTTCGCTGATCCCGACGTCCTGATGATGACCAAGCCCGAAATCCAGACGCTCATCGCGGTGAGCAAGCTCGACTGGGCCAAGATCGAGCCAGCCATCTTTGGCACTCTGTTCGAACGCGGTCTCGATCCCGACAAGCGCACTCAGCTCGGCGCTCATTACACCGATCGAGCCGCGATCGATCAGCTTGTTGAGCCGGTCGTCATGGTCCCGCTGCGGCGCGAGTTTGACGCTATGGTGGCCAAAGCCGAGGCGCTCCTGGCTGCTGGCGACGCCAAGAGCAAGCGCAAGGCCGTCGACCTATACGAGGCATACCTGGGCCGCCTGCGCGCAGTCCGGGTTCTCGATCCTGCCTGCGGCTCAGGCAACTTCCTCTATGTCGCCTTGCGCAAGCTCAAAGACCTTGAGCACACGACACTCACGTGGGCGTCGCTGCGCTTCAAGAGGCCAATCGAGGCATTTCTCGGCGTCGGCCCCGAGAACGTCATGGGCATCGAGATCAACCAGTACGCGGCTGAACTCGCGCGCGTCACCATCTGGATCGGCGAGATCCAATGGATGATCGAACACGGCTACCGGTTCCGAGACGACCCAGTCTTGAGACCTCTCGACCAGATTGCCAGTCGCGACGCGCTCCTGGACCGGACCGACTCGACGCACTCTAGCGAGGCTCTCTGGCCGAACGCCGAGTTCATCATCGGCAACCCGCCGTTCCTGGGCGGCAAGCTACTCCGGCGCAGCCTCGGCAATGACTACGTCGAGTCTCTATTCAGGGTCTTCGAAGGTCGGGTCCCGCAGGAAGCGGACCTCGTCACCTACTGGCACGAGAAATCACGAGCCATGGTGGCTGCCGGACGTGCTCGGCGCGTCGGTCTGCTTGCTACCCAAGGCATTCGTGGCGGCGCGAACCGCAAGGTCATCGATCAGATCAAAGAGTCCGGCGATCTGTTCCTTGCCTGGTCAGATGAGCCTTGGGTGCTTGAGGGCGCGAGCGTTCATGTCAGCTTCCTCGGCTACGACGATGGCTCGGACACGGCAAGAACGCTCAACGGGCACCCCGTTGCCTCGATCAATGCGAATCTCACATCGGGCCTCGATCTGGGACGGGCTCGGCCCCTCACGGAGAACCTTGGTGTCTCTTTCATGGGCGATACCAAGGGCGGGCCATTCGACATCACCGCCGAGCTGGCGGCCCGCATGCTCGCGGCCAGGAACCCCGACGGTCGCTCAAATTCGGACGTAGTGAAACCTTGGGCAAACGGGCTTGTGACCAAGGGCGGAGCGGCCAAGACCTGGATCGTCGATTTTGGGGTCGACATGTTAGAGAGCCAGGCAGCGCTCTATGAGGGTCCATTTGAGCACGTGAAATGGATCGTGAAGCCACTCCGGGACGAGAACCGCAGAGCCGCTTACAAGGAGCGCTGGTGGATTCACGTGGAGCCCAGACCGGCGATGCGTGCCGCACTGAACGGTCTCCCGCGCTTCATCGCCACGGTTCGTCACTCCAAGTTCAGGATGTTTTGGTGGATCGACGCCGGGACACTCCCAGACAGTGCCCTCATCGTGTTCGCGCGCGACGACGACTACGCCTTCGGAGTCCTCCAGTCGCGTGTCCATGGCATCTGGTCTGGAGCCATGGGGACGCAACTCGAGACCCGACCGCGCTACACGCCGACCACGTGCTTTGAGACCTTCCCCTTCCCAAGGCCCACTGCCGAACAGACCGAGGAGATCGCGAAAGCGGTCCGCTGGCTCGTCTCGCACCGCGATGGCTGGCTTGGGATCGTGGGGCGTACCGAGGACGGCGAGGAACGAACGCTGACGACCTTGTACAACCGCGCTCCGACTTGGTTGAAGCAGGCTCACTCTCATCTCGACGAGGCGGTCCTCGCCGCCTACGGCTGGCCAGCGGACCTCAATGGTGAGGACCTGCTAGCCCGGCTTCTCGCGCTCAACCTCGCGAGGGCCTCAAGCGAGCCGATCGGGGATTGATGGATCGCGCGTTCGGTTGAGCGGAGATCGCCAGCACGATGAGCAGATCGTGGCTGTCCTACCTGGGGACGATCGTCACCGACCAGTGCGGACGAATGTCCACGCCGCAGCCCCGACGCTCCATCCGGACGCGGCCAGCGCGGCCGTCAGCCTGTCTCGGAAGCGCCTCCGCCTACCCGCCACCGTCTGCGCGAAGCCGTCAGCCGAGATTATCTTGCCGATCCGCACTCGGACGGTCTGGCGGTCTGTAGACCACCCGAGCCGGTCGTCGTCGATTCCTGCGGCGATGAGCTCTGCGATCTCGGCGACGAGTGGTGCGACGTTGAGTCGCGGGGCCAGCGGGCGCAGCTGCCTGCGCCCGGCTACCTCAACGGACGCGGTCAGGGTGTCGAGATTGACGGTCCACCGCTGCAGATCCGCCCGGGTACCGCCGAGCACCATAGCGCCGTGGCGTTCGATCGAGAAGGTGAGGAGGGGCGGCCGCCACTCGGGGCCTTCCATCCGACCGAGCTTCCAGCTCGCCATAGCTTCGTCATCTGCGCCGGCAAGGCTAGGCCACACTGCTGCCAGGAGCGCGATGAGCGCAGCCGCGTCCTCGATGGGACCCGGCCCCGCAGTAGCAAGGAACCGCCGCAGAGCGTCGAGATCACGCGACATCTGGGACGGCCCTCCGCTTCGATCCGGCCAGCGACACCAACCGTCGCCTCCACGACGCGCTCGGGACCCGCCCCGGCGCTGCCGCGGACTACTTGCGTCGGCTGCGCAGCCACCAGACCGCCACCACCACGACGACCACGATGACGATCGCGACGATTGCGGTAACGTAGTTCGACACGCCGAAGAACGCGTTGTGCGGCATTGCGGACGCTCCTCCAGTGATCCGGTTGGCCAATCCGGGTGACGGAGCGCGGGTAGCCTTGCTGGGCGTACCCAACTCCGACCCGGGACAGGCCAAGTATGGGCCGCGGCAGCGCCGTCCGGAGTTGGGTTCCGCACCTCCAGCTTCAGCCTCTGTCACGATCCTGCGATCGTGCATCGGGGTTCTCATCTGGGCGACGGTGGCTCGCCCATCCGATCGGAGACTGCGATCTGCTCTCGATTGGGGGCCTCTGCGCGGTCATTGTGCGCATGACCGACCCGATGCCGGCCAGTCGTTAGGGCGGGATTGCGCGGGTGAATATGGAAGGCGCTCGCACGCCAGTCCCGCGGCACCTCCACGTCCGACCGCTGCCCGGCGAAGGCACATTGATTCCGACGTGAGCAGCCGGTACGATGGGCCCGCTCGTCCGGGTAGGTGTATCGGTCTCTTGCGACGAGTTGAGGCGGACCAGAGTGATACGCCTCGATCGAGCCTGCCGACAAGATGCGGCGGCATGAACGGTGCGTCCTGCGGCGCAATTCGCCGGACGCGGATAGGGGTCAGACTAGATGGAGTCAATCACAGCAGTTGAGGGTCACGGTCGCGCGCGCCGGCCAATCGCCCGTCTCGTGGCGATGGTTGTCGCGGCAGTCACAGCCGTCACTTTGATGCCAGGCGCGGCTGTCGCGTCGTCGCCCGTGCCTGCCGCCTACGTGCCCATCGCTCCGGTGCGTCTGCTCGATACCCGAGTCGGCAACGGCCTCTCCGCCAAGCTGTCAGCGAACGTGCCTGCGACGTTCCAGGTCACCGGTCGTGGCGGCATCCCGGCGGGCGCCACGGCAGTCACGGGTAACGTCACCGTCGTCAACTCGGCCTCCTCCTGGGCGGTCTACCTTGGACCAGACCCAATTGCGAACCCCACGTCCTCCACGATCAACTTCTCAGCGGGCCAGATCATAGCCAACGGCCTGACTGTCGCTCTGAGTTCGGCCGGCACCCTGAGCGCCACATATATGGGCCCCTCGGGCAACACGACCGATCTCGTCTTCGACGTGAGCGGCTACTACACACCCGATTGGCACGCATACAGGGTGGACCCTGACCTGTGGTCGTATTGCGCGACGGGGACTGGTGCCGATTGCTCCGTCTACTTCCCGGTCACGCCGACACGTATCCTCGACACCCGAGTCGGCCTCGGCCTGCCCCATCATCTGTCCGCGAACGTGCCGGCCACCTTCCAGATCAGCGGCCTCCTCAGCGGCGAGTCGCTCTACGCGACGGCAGTCACGGGCAATCTGACGGTCGTCAACTCGACCTCCTCCTGGGCGGTCTACCTTGGACCAGATCCTGTTGCGAACCCGACGAGCTCGACGATCAACTTCGGGGCGGGCCAGATCATAGCTAACGGCGTCACTGTCGCCCT
>CABEBU010000251.1_pt1 | contig 9918 bp, 7 predicted proteins | sample 3132691 | NCBI WGS metagenome assembly CABEBU01 (sample SAMEA5534346, study PRJEB31848) | metagenome | biome: tundra; feature: field; material: soil | place: USA | collected 2013-05 | depth 0.45 m | reverse complement strand
GATCGTCGGTGTGTCGGGCGACATCTCGGCTGGCTCGGGCGCCGCAGCAGTTGGCGCGTATTCGGCCGCCAGAAGCGCCCCCAGCTGGCCGAGCATTCGGGCGGTCGCGCCCCAGACTCGCTCGCCCTCAACGGGGTAGACGCCGTAGCGGATCAGCCGCCGGCGGATCGTGCGCTCCTCCAGCTCCACCGGAGCATCGGGCAGGAACGCCTCGACGGGTGCCTCGATGATGCGCGCCACCTCGTCGGGCGCCGGCCGGCATACGGGGCGCCGAGCCGCAAGTGCGACCACGGGCGTGATCCGGTAGCCCGAAACAGTGAGGGCGAAGACCTCGAGGCCGCCGGTCACGCGCAATCCGCAAGCCTCCGGATCGAGACCGACCTCTTCGGCCGCCTCGCGAAGGGCAGTGGCTATCGGATCGGCGTCACCCGGATCAGCAGATCCACCGGGGAAGCTGATCTCGCCGGCGTGCTTGCTGATGTGCGAGGTCCGTGCCGTCAACAGGACGCGAGCCTGGTCCTCGGCGTCGGGGAAGAGCAGCACGAGAACCGCAGATGGCCGGCCGCGCCCCGGCAGGGCGGGATTGGTGGTGCCGTTCGGGGCGGCTGCGGGCGCCCACACCTCCGGTGAGTCGAGTCGAATCGGCGTCAGGACCGCCGGCGCCGCCGGCAATTCGCGCGGCAGTGCCTCGACCCTCTCGCGGACGAGTTCGAATCTCAACTGATCCTCCGGCTTGAACCAAGACCACGCGGCCAATGAGATAACTTCACGCCGCGGCCCTAGTTGGCCCGCTTCGGTCCGTCCTCTTTGTCGGGCGCCCAGACTCGATCCACCGCACCGGCGACCGCACCCGCAGGCTCCTTCGAGCCACGGCCGCGCGCGTCGCGCCGCTGACCCGCATCCGCCACCACGGTAGCTTCGCCCGAGCGGAAGACCAGCACGCCGCCGATGGCGTCGGCGTCGCCCACGACCGTGGTCCCGGGCTTGAACTCGCCGCGTAGCAGGGCTCGGGCCAGCGGGTTCTCCACGAGGCGTTGGATGGTCCGCTTCAGCGGCCGCGCCCCGTACGCCGGGTCCGTTCCCTCGCGAACGATCAGTGACCGCGCCCCGGGCGTCAGCTCCAACACGATCTCCTGCGTGGCCAGCCGTTTCTGCAGGTCTGCGATCAGCAGGTCCACGATGGCCGCCAGGTCCGCATCCGTCAGCGAGTGGAAGACGATGACCTCGTCTATTCGGTTGAGGAACTCCGGACGGAACTGTATTCGCAGGGCTTCGGTGATCTGGCGCTTCATCTGCTCGTAGGACGTGGCATCCCCGGCATCGCCGCGCTCCGTAAAGCCGGAGATGAACTGCGATCCCACGTTGCTGGTCATGATCAGGACGGTGTTTCGGAAGTCCACCGTTCGGCCCTGGCCGTCCGTCAGGCGCCCGTCGTCAAGGACTTGGAGCAGGATGTTGAATACGTCCGGGTGAGCCTTTTCGATCTCGTCGAGCAGGATCACCTGATACGGCCGCCGCCGGATCGCCTCGGTCAGCTGTCCGCCCTCTTCGTAGCCGACGTAGCCGGGAGGCGCGCCTACGAGGCGTGAGACGGAGTGCTTCTCCATGTATTCGCTCATGTCGATGCGGGCCATGGCCGTCTCGTCGTCGAAGAGGAACTCGGCCAGAGCGCGGGCCAACTCGGTCTTGCCGACGCCCGTGGGGCCCAGGAACAGGAACGACCCGATCGGCCGGCGCGGATCCTTCAGTCCGGCGCGAGCCCTCCGAACCGCGTCGGAGACGGCCTGGATCGCCTCGTCCTGGCCGACCACGCGCCCATGAAGCAGTTCCTCCATGTGGACGAGCTTTGATGTCTCGCCCTCGAGGAGCTTAGTAACGGGCACACCCGTCCAGGCGGCCACGATCTCGGCGATGTCGTCCGCCGTGACCTCTTCCTTTAGCAGTTGATTCGGGCCGGACAGCGCACCGATGGCCGCCTCTTGCTCCTTGAGCCGGGTCTGCAGCTCGGGCAGCTTGCCGTACTTGAGCTGGGCAGCCGTGCCGTAGTCGGCCTCCCGTTCGGCTTGATCGATCCGAACCGCCAGCCCTTCGATCTCCGACTTCGTGGCCCGCAGCCCCCCGATGGCGTCCTTCTCGCCCTGCCAGCGCTGCTTCATTGCCGTAGCTTGCTCGCCGGTCTCAGCCAGCTCGCGTTCTAGCGCGTCGAGGCGAGCCTTCGAGGCGTCGTCGGGCTCCTTGCGCAATGCCTCCCGTTCGATCTCGAGCTGGATTCGCCGGCGTTCCAACTCGTCGAGCTCGACCGGCATCGAATCGATCTCCATCCGCAGCCGGCTGGCCGCTTCGTCCATGAGATCGATCGCCTTGTCGGGCAGGAAGCGGTCGCTGATGTAGCGGTTCGACAGGGTGGCCGCCGCCACGAGCGCCGAGTCCGTGATCCGGACGCCGTGGTGGACTTCGTACTTCTCGCGCAGGCCGCGCAGGATCGAGATCGTCTCTTCAACCGTCGGCTCGTCCACCAGCACAGGCTGGAAGCGCCGCTCGAGGGCCGCGTCCTTCTCGATGTACTTGCGGTACTCGTCCAGCGTGGTGGCGCCGATTGTGTGCAGCTCGCCGCGGGCCAGCATCGGCTTGAGCAGGTTGGAGGCGTCCATCGCGCCTTCGGCCGCGCCCGCGCCGACGACGGTGTGCAGCTCGTCGATGAATAGGATGATCCGGCCCTCGGCGTCCTTGATCTCTTTGAGAACGGCCTTCAGGCGCTCCTCGAATTCGCCGCGGTACTTGGCCCCGGCGATGAGCGCGCCCAGGTCCAGCGAAATGACCTTCTTCTCCTTGAGCGTCTCGGGCACGTCGCCGCGGATGATGCGTTGGGCCAGGCCCTCCACGACGGCGGTCTTGCCCACGCCAGGCTCGCCGATGAGAACTGGGTTGTTCTTGGTGCGACGACTCAGAACCTGGATGACGCGGCGGATCTCCTCGTCCCGGCCGATTACCGGGTCCAACTTGCCCGCCCGCGCCTCGGCCGTGAGGTCGCGGCCGTACTTCTCCAGGGCCGCGTATGTGGATTCGGGTGTCTGGCTGGTCACGCGCTGGCCGCCGCGGACACTGGCCAGGGCCTGCAGGATCGCCTCCTTGTTCGCCCCGTGGCGGTCGAGCAGCGCCTGGGCCTCCCCGCCGCCCTCGGAGACCGCCAGAAGCAGGTGCTCCGTGGAGACGTAGTCGTCCTTGAGTCGGCGAGCCTCGTCCGAGGCGCGCTCGATTGCGCGGCGGAAGCGTGGGTCGGCGCTGAGCGAGCCGCCCTGGATCTTCGCCCGCTTACTGAGGGCCGCGGCCAGTTCGCCCCGGAAGGCGGGCAGATCCGCACCGAGGCGACGCAACGTCTCGGCCGGGATGCCGTCGTCGGCCTCAACCAGGGCTGCGAGGAGGTGCTCTGAATCAAGCACCGGACTCTGCATCTCCTCGGCCAGCCGCTGCGCTGCGACGATCGATTCCTGGGCTTTCTGGGTGAAGCGATCGAGATTCATCAGCGTCTCTTTGCGATCATGCTTTGGTGCGAGGGTTCGGTTGGACGATCTGGCGCAGGAACTCCTCTGCCGCCGTTCGCTGCCGGCCCTCCAGCCTTGGGGGCAGGATGACCTTGACTCTGGCGTAGAGATCACCGGCGCCGTCACCCTTGAGGCGGGGCATGCCCTGGCCGCTCAGACGAAACGCCTGGCCAGACTGAGTACCCGCCGGGATCTTGAGCAGAACGCGACCGCGGAGGGTATCCACCTCGACCTCGCCGCCAAGCAATGCCTCGCCGAGTGTGACTGGTAATTCGCGAGTCAGGTCGGCGCCGCTGCGGGTGAAGACGGAATGGGGCTGAACCTTGGCGATCAGGTACAGATCCCCGGCGTCCCTGCCGGAGCCGGCCTTGCCGCTAAGGCGGATCTTCCTGCCGGTTTCGACGCCAGCCGGAACCTTCACCTCGAGGCGCTTGTCTCCCACCTGGACCAGTCGAGCCGAGCCGTGGAAAGCTTCCTCGAGCGTGAGATCCACCTCCACCTCGACGTCCTCGCCGCGGCGCGTGCCCCTGTGATGAGCCGTGGGCTCAGTCGCATGACGGGAGCCGCTGCCGTCCGTGGCTGAGCTCGCTCGTGCCGTCGATCCATTCGGCTGGTCCGGGCGCCGTCGAGAGAAGAGGTCCTCGAACGGGCTGCCCGATCGGCGGTTGCTGCCGGTGCGGGCCGTCGTGGCCGTAGCAGCAGAATCGGCCGCCTGAGCGTCGCCGAAGAACGTGCGGAAGAAGTCAGAGAAGTCCTGTCCGCCGGTGCCGCGAAACTCGTAGCGGGCGTTTCCGCCCTGTCCGCCGCCGTAACCGGCGAACGGACTGCCCGGGCCGAATGGGTCGCCCCCAAACGGGTTGCTCGCCGGGCCTGGGCCGGCTGCTCCAGCGCCGCGGGCTCGCGACACCTGCTCCCAGTTGGAGCCGAGCGCGTCGTACTGCTGGCGCTTCTTGGGGTCACCCAGAACCTCGTGGGCCTCGTTGACTTCCTTGAACCGGGTCTCCGCGGTCTTGTTGCCGGGATTCTTGTCAGGGTGAAGCTCGCGGGCCAGCCGCCGATACGTCCTCTTGATATCCGAAGGTGTAGCCGTGCGGGCTACACCCAGGGTCTTGTAGTAGTCCTTGTATTCCATTGGGTCACCGCCGTCGTCGCCCACGGCCGGCCGAAACCGGGTGCCGGAGCAATCTGTCGTTATTCGATTGTCGGTCCGCGGGCCGGCGGTGTCTCAGCGGGACGTCAGACCGGCCAGTGCTCGTCGTCGGCCGCCAACTCGCTGGCCGCGTGGACGGGATCCGACCGGACCTTGCGGCAGATCGCGCACTGCTCCATGTTCGTGCCGAGTGGGAGTTGCGGGCCGCCTGCTCCTCGAACGCCCACCGCTCGCGGAACGTCGAACGGAACGTTCATGCGCTCCAGGAACGAATGCGGTGCCTCTGCGTCAACCGATCTCTTGTCGCGCCCGTTCAAGTAGCCCTCCTTTCCGTATGGTCGTCGACTGCGACGAAACTCAGACCGGCCAGTGCTCTTCGTCGGCGTGGAGCTCGCTCGCGGCGTGGATCGGATCCGATCGCCCCTTGCTGCAGAGTTCGCAATCGTCGGGGACGCCGGCTTTTAGGAACGCAATCTCCGGTCCGCCGCCCATGCTGGGTCCGGCGGCCTTGGGAATGTTGTAGGGCAGGTTCATCCTCTCGACGAACCCGTGCGGCTCCTTGGGATCGACCGACTTCAGATCGTCTCGGTCCTTGTCCATCTGATCTCCCCTTCCTGGGCGTTGATGAGTGGCAACCGACCTAGCCCATAATCCCGTGCTGACTGTCTGTTCCGACTCCTATGCCATGGCGGGTGGTTGATCGACCGGGGGCGGAAAACCCCGGCGAACCAGGGTCTCGGGCTCAGTCTCCGGCTCGGGCTCCGTGCCGCCCCCGGCAGTCTTGTCCGAGTCCGTGGATAAAGGTCTCGGCCTTTGCCTCAAGGCCGCATCCAGCACCTGATCCATATTCTCGACAGTGACGAGCTTGATCTGCTTGAGAATCTCTTCCGGGATGTCCCGTAGATCCTTCTCGTTCTTGCGCGGCAGGATGACCATCTTGGCGCCCGACAGGTGTGCGGCCAGGATCTTGCTCTTGAGCCCACCGATCGGTAGAACCCTGCCGCGCAGGGTGATCTCGCCTGTCATTGCCAGGTCCCTGCGAACGGCGATGCCGGTGAAGGCGCTGATCATGGCCGTGGCCATCGTGATCCCTGCCGACGGGCCGTCCTTGGGGATGCCGCCGGCCGGCACGTGGATGTGAAGGGTGTTCTTTTCGAAGACCTCGCGCTTGATGCCAAGCTGAGAGGCGTGAGCGCGGATCCAGGACAAGCCGGCTCGGGCGGACTCGCGCATCACCTCGCCGAGTTGGCCGGTGAGGATGAAGTCTTCCTTGCCTTCCATGAGCGTGACTTCGATGGCGATCACGTCGCCGCCGACCTCGGTCACGACGAGTCCGGTCGCGGACCCGATCTGGTCCTCGGCCTCAAGCTCGCCGTATTCGAAGCGCTGCGGCCCCAGGTACGCGACGAGCCTCTTGACGTCCACCACGGTCTTGCGCTTGCGGCCTTCGACTACTGCTCGGGCCACCTTGCGCATGACGTTGGCGATCTCGCGCTCGAGATTACGGACGCCGGCCTCGTGGGTGTACGAACGGACCAGCTCGACCATCGCCTCGTCCGTGATCGAGATCGTCTTCTCGGTCAGGCCGTGGCTCTTCATCTGCTTGGGGATGAGGAACCGCTTGCCGATCCCGATCTTCTCGGTCTCGGTGTAGCCCGGCAGCTGAATGACCTCCATGCGGTCGCGGAGCGGCGCCGGGATCGGGTCTAGCAAGTTGGCGGTGGTGATGAAGAGCACCTTCGTGAGGTCGAATGGCACCTCCAGGTAGTTGTCCTGGAAGGTGTTGTTCTGCTCCGGATCGAGGACCTCGAGGAGCGCCGAACTCGGGTCTCCCCGGAAGTCCATGCCGATCTTGTCGACCTCATCGAGCATGAAGACCGGGTTGTTCGAACCCGCCGTCTTGACGTTCTGGATGATCCGGCCGGGCAGTGCGCCAATATACGTGCGCCGGTGACCACGGATCTCAGCCTCGTCGTGGATGCCGCCCAGGCTCATGCGCACGAACTTGCGGCCCATGGCTCGAGCGATGCTCTTGCCCAGCGAAGTCTTGCCGACGCCGGGTGGTCCGACGAAGGCGAGGATGGGACTGCGCAGAGTCTCGGCCAGGCTCCGAACGGCCAGGTACTCGAGGATACGTTCCTTGATCTTCTCCAGGCCGTAGTGATCCTCGTCGAGGATCTTGGCCGCGATCTTGATATCGAGGTTGTCCGTGGTGGAAACGTTCCACGGCAGGCCGACCAGCCAGTCGACATAGGTTCGGATGACGCCGACCTCCGGCGAGGCCGACGGGATTCGGCTCATTCGGTCGGTTTCCTTGAGCGCCCGAGCCTTCACTTCCTCCGGCATGCCGGCGGCCTCGATCTTTTCGCGCAGCTCGTTGATCTCGGCCTGCTGCGGGTCATCCTCGCCCAGCTCGCGCTGAATTGCCTTCAGCTGCTCGCGCAGGATGTACTCGCGCTGGGTCTTGTCCATCTCGGACTTGACCTCAGACTGAATCTTGCCCTTCAGCTCGAGGATCTCGATCTGGCGGCCCAGGAACATCGAGACGATCTTGAGCCGCTCAACGACGTCTGTCGTCTCGAGAAGCTCCATGCGTTGCTCGGTGGAGAGGTCTGGGCTGTAGGCGACCATGTCCGCGAGCAGTCCGGGCTCGTTGATGTTGCGGGCCGCAATGGCTGCCTCCGGCGGAACCGGGGCGCCGTTGGCGACGTACTGCTCCATCTGGGACTGAACAGTCCGCATCAACGCCTGGACCTCGATACCCTCGGGCGTCACGTCCTCGACTTCTTCGACCTGGACGATGATGTAGGGACTGGTCTGGGTGAAGCCCAGCACACGGAGCCGACCCTGCCCCTGGACGATGGCCCGCACGGTGCCGTCCTGAAGTTGGACGACCTGCGCGATCTTGGCCAGCGTGCCCACGACGTACAGCTCCGCGGGTTCGTCGATCTCCTCACGCTCCGCTTGGCGCTGGGTCACGAGGGCGATCGGCCCGTTGGAGGCGACGGCCGCATTCAGGGCAGCGACGCTCTTCTCGCGCCCAACCTGCAGCGGCACGATCATCTCGGGAAATATGACAGTCTCGCGCAGGGCTACGAGCGGCAGTTCCCGGGGGCCCGACACGCGGATGCTCGTCTTATCTTCGTGAACGTGTTCGTCGGCCTTTGAGGCCGACGCCTCGTCAGCGCCTACGCCTGACGCGTCGTCGTGAACACGCTCTTCGTCCTTGACACGCTCGTCAGCGACAGCTGACGCCTCGTCGTCCTTCTCGGCCGGCCGGTCAGTCATTGGGAATCTCCTGATCGAGTCGTGGTCACGCGGGTGGCCACTATACGTGTAATGGGCCGAGCCGCCGGCGTAACCGACAGCCCATCCTGGCCGCCGCGCGGAGCCTGGCCGGCGATGCGGCTTTCGTGCGACCCGTAGCGCCCATCGTCATCGGCAGAGGTTTCGGCGACTCGGCGCGTTGGAGTCTCGGTGGTTTCACCCGTTTGTTGTCCGAGCGCAGCAGCGGCCGCGCTGGCCTCACGGGCCTGGTTCTCGTCGAAGAGGGCCTCCAGAATTCGGGTTCCGAGTCGCTCCTCGATCTCGAATAGAAGGCGCACCCCGGCCAGATTGACACCTCGCTCTTGAGTGAGGCGCCTGATCCACAGGATGCGTCGGATGTCGTTCTCGGAGTAGAGGCGGATGTTCGTGGGTGTCCGGGCGGGCGCCAGCAGCCCTTCGTCTTCGTAGATCCGGAGCGTTCGCGGGTGAGCCTGAACGAGGCCCGCCGCAACGCTGATTACGAAACAAGGACGTGCGGGGTCTTGCTGGAACCTTCGATCGGACATTGGCTGCCTACTCGGCCTCGCCAGGAATCGGCCGCGAATTCTGGCCTTGGCCGGTCGTGATCTTGATCTGCCGTGGCTTGATTTGCTCGGCCTTGGGGATTCGAAGGGTCAGGATGCCGTCCTCGAAGGTGGCCGTGGCCTTGTCCGGCTCCAGACCCGCCGGCAGAGCGAGCGTCCGCACGAAGCGACCTCGTCGGATCTCCTGCAGCAGGAGACCTTCTCGCCCCGGGATCATGGAGCTGGTATCGCCGGCAATGCTGAGGGTGTTGCCCTCCACCGTGATGTCGACTCCCTCAGGCTTGACGCCCGGCAGGATCGCCTCGACCACGACGGCGTCGTTGGTGGCGTACACGTCTACCGGCACTAGCTGCCCCTCGCCGAACTGCCAGGTCCGCGGGTTCACAAAACCCTCCTCAAAGAGCCTGTCCATGGCCTGGCGGAGAGAGAGGAGATCGCCGAACGGGGTGCGGCGAACGATGGCCACGGGTAACCTCCATCAATCGGGCTGTGAGCCCAGCCAACCGGGCGCGTCGCCCAGTCGCGGTCGGTTTCTGCCGGTCTTGGAACTTGCCGACCGACCGAATGTCGTCGCCAGACGATAGAACCCTGACAATGGCATTGTCAAGGGTGTTGCGGGAAACTGGGAACGAAGTTATCCACAGCCCGTGGCAGGCCACAGGGGTCGCCTCGCTTTGCCGCAATGCCTCAAACCCCAGTCGACCTCGGAAGCGAGGAGATCGAGCGAGTGGGCGGTCGACTTTCAGGTCGGCCGTCTTCTTGCGTCCTCTATAATCATCCCCGTGCGGCCCAGGACTTCCGAACCTCATGGGCGTGAACAGGGTCATGTCTACGGGCAATACGTGACCGGGGATTCTGTAGAGGGGGACCGATGAACGAGACCACAGACTTCAGCCTCCTTCCAGGTTCTCATCGGCTCGCGGACCTGGCTCGCCGCGTCCCTCGGGTCGCCTGGCCGTTCATCGTTCTGGCCGCTCTGCAAACTATTCTCTTCGTCGCCCTGGGCTACCTCGATTTCCGAAACATCGCCATTTGGGTCATCCCCACTCTGCTGCCGGTTGCCGTCATCATCGGCCGCCGCGACGCATGGGAGTCGGCGCGCGTGATCATGATCGGATCCATCCTGTGGGGTTCCGTGGGGGCCCTGGTCCAGGTCCTCGGGCTGGGACAGCAACGGTTTGCCGCCGATCCCGGAGCCGACACGGCCCTGAACTTCATCCTTCGTGCGGCGGTCCGGTTGGCTTCGCTGATCACCATCGCGGCGCCCGCGCTCGTCCTGCTTGGACTGCGCACGCGGCGAAGGACCGAGACAACTTGGCCCAAGGCGCTGGTTGCGGTAGCCATCGTTGTCACGGCCGGGCTGTGCGTCTACGAC
>CABEBU010000250.1_pt1 | contig 9964 bp, 5 predicted proteins | sample 3132691 | NCBI WGS metagenome assembly CABEBU01 (sample SAMEA5534346, study PRJEB31848) | metagenome | biome: tundra; feature: field; material: soil | place: USA | collected 2013-05 | depth 0.45 m | reverse complement strand
ACCAGCGCATACAGCTCTCGGACCGTAGCTGCGTGCTCCGTGCAGTCTCGCAGGACTCGCTGTCGATAGAGAATCTCGTTCGCGTTGACCAGACTGGAGAGCACCACCGTCCGAACGGTCTCAAGTACGAACTCGTCACCCTGAGCCAGCGACCGAAACAGCAGTTCGAGGCCCAGGTCCTCCGTCAGTCCTGTACGGTTGGGCGGCAGCGCGGCTTGCGGATCGAAGTCGCGATCGGCATAGAGAAGCAGCGCCTTCATGCCTGGATCTGTCGCTTGACGCTCTCGTACGAAAGCTGGTACTTCTCCGCAATCGCAGCTGCGTAGGCGAGCCCGTTGGCCGGACGACGAACCACCTTGTACGTTCGCACGGCCGGGTCGTCAGGGTCGACGGAGCCGACCATGCTCACCGTCTTCTCATTCAGAGTCGACAGCTCGTCCAGGAAGGTGACGCAGACACAGAGGGCATCGAGGTCGCTAACGCGGGCCAGCACTGCCCTGTTCAGAAACACCGCATCGTTCAGCGACGTGGAGCTGAAGACCTCATTCAGGATGATCAAGCTGTTGGCGGTCGCGCGTTCGAGGATCTTGTGGACGTGCAGGAGGCCGATCTCGAGCTCGCTTCGCTGGTTCTCAACCCTTTCCCGACGCTGGAAATGCGTGAGGACGTTGTCCGTGAGAGGCAGCCTGGCATCACGGCCGGGCACGGGCAAACCCAGGCTCGCCAGAAAGTGCATCTGGCCGAACATGCGGGCGAACGTCGTCTTGCCACCCTGGTTAGGGCCGGTGATCACGAGGATGCGTTCGGGATCCTCGAGGTAGAAGTCGTTGGCCACGATCGCGGCAGAGTCGTGCAGGCGGTGGGCGAGCGCCAGGTCGAACCCTGCATGCGCGGAGATCGCCTTCGAATTGGCGCTCACGACCGGGTAGCAAAAGGCCAATCCACAAGACCGTAGGTCTGCGATGTAGCCGAGATATTCCAGGTAGAAGTGGATCTCGCGATCAAAGGCGGAGATCGTGGCATCGGGGTAGCCGGCATGTCGGTCGGCGTATCTCTCCAATCCGGCGAAGACTCGCGGGTAGATCTGCGCCACTGTGTCGAGCACGGCGCCTTCCAGCTCGTACATCGCCGCCGAGGCCGATGCGGTGAAGGAGTATTCCGTGGCGGCGTCGGTCCTGAACCTCTCGAAGACCCCGTCTATCTCAGCGGCGTAGTCCGCCTCGGGCCGATCTGTTGCCCTGGCAACCCGAACCTGATCTGCGCTGATGTGCAGGCGGTACCTGATCGACGCCAGCTCGGCCGTGATTTTCTCGGTCTCGGCGACCAGAGTCGCGAACTCGGCCGACGCAAGGTACGCGTCCAGGTATTCGCGCAGACCCCGAAAGCCCTGGGACTGCAAGTTCGTCGATGCCAGCGCGCTCGTCAGGTCGGTCACGGCCTCGCAGTACATGCCCACGGCGCCTGCGAACCATCGCAGCTTCTGGTATCTGGAAAGCAGCTCGCCGTGGGCCAGATGCTCACGCATCGAGCGCAGCCTCTTTGAGAAGGCGCGTATGTACGCCACCAGCGCGGGATCCTCGAGATCGCGGAACACGTCCTGGCGGTAGTTGATCGAATCGACGTTGCCGAGCGGCGTGAGGAACAGGGGCCGCAGGTCGTACTCGTCACGATCGTCGGTGATCGAGTGGATGACATGATCGAGTCTCAGGTCGGCGAGGAGTTCACGAGCGGCGCCTTCATCCAGACGCCTACCCGCGTCGGATCGATCGAACAGGATGCTCTGGAACTGCACCCAAGGATCTTACGCCGGCCAGCGATCGGCCAGACCCTCTCGGGCTTCGCCAGCGGTTCACAGAACGGCTTCGGTCCGCCCTGGCTGCCCGGATCAATAGGGACTCGGGCAGCCAGGCGAAATGCGCTTACGACTTACCAGCCGATCGCGACCAACATGTACTGGGGGTTGGTATGGGAGATATAGGATGAATAGCCGCCAACATCGTCATACGGGAAACCGTAGGCCTTGCCGTCGTAGGCGTTGTCGTGCCAGAACTTCGCGTAGTACATGGCCGGGGCGGCCGTGTAGAACGTCGCGGGGTTCGCGAACAGGGCCGTGTTCTTGATCGTGCCGTTGGTGTTGAAGCTACCCGCCGCCGCTCCCACGTGGCGGAAGATGGCCGCGGAAAGATCCGGGTAGGCGCCAAGGCCGCTGCCGTTGGGGCCAGGCTTGGGGATCGTGATCCCGTTGTTGGCCCACATGGTGTTGATGTAGGAGTCGTAGTAGGTGGCGTTTGCGCCGCCGGCGTTGAAGCCGCAGCCGCCGCCCGGCTCGGGAATGCGGTACGGCGCCATTACGGTGCCGCAGGGCTTGAACTCGGCCGGCATGGCGGCGACGAAGCGGTTGAACGTGGTCGTGCGGTCTTCTGCGAAGGTAGCCAGATTCTCACCGACCGTCTGCTCGGTGCCGTCGGCGTTGTGCAGGCGCATCGCCAGCTTGAGCCCGAACGCGTCCACTCGGGTGGTGTTGCCGTTGAACTGCGCGGGACCGATCGTGAATTCGATGAAGTCCCAGTAGCTCGAGTTGTTCGCGGCATTCGGGGCAACGCCGAGGCCGAAGTACATCCGGCCGGACGAGTTGGCCGGCATGTCGAATGTCGGCGCGTCGGCGATCGAATGGACGATGCCGTTGAAGCTCCAGAAGACCTGGCTATCGGGGTACTTGCCGTTGGTCCGGTTTAGGAACTTGAAGGTCATGACCTGCGTGGCAGCCGGGATGTTGGACGTATCCCAGAAAGTGCCGCTCGTGGCGGTCGCCGTTGGCGTTGCCGTGGGCGTCGCCGTTGGGCCCGGGGTTGGCGTGGGTCCGGGCGTCCCGGTGTTGACGCTGAACTCCCAGAGCGAGTAGCCGTAGCCGGTGGCGCGGACGGTGCCGTACATGCGGACGTAGCGCCCGCTGCCGCTCACGGTCAGTTTCTGGACGCCGCCGGTGCCGGTGGTCGTCGTGTAGATCGGCGTCCAGTTGGTGTTGTCCGTTGAGGTCTGAATCTGGAACGCCTTGCCATAGGCGGTCTCCCAATTGAGGACCACACGGCAGATCGATTGGGTCGAACCGAGGTCAACTTCGACCCACTGCGGGTCGCTGAAGGCACTCGACCAGCGCGTGCGGGTGTTGCCGTCGAAGGCGGCCGACGCGGGGGTGCCGGTATTCTCGATCGATGACGAGGTCGCGGGCTTGTTCAGCGCCGCGTTCGTAGTGCCACAACCGGTTCCGACGGTGGGAGTCGGAGTCGGAGTCGGAGTCGGCGTGGGCGTCGGAGTCGGAGTCGGAGTGCCGAAGCTGCCGAAGACCTGAAACTCCCATAACGAGTAGCCGTAGACCGTGTTGCGGACGGTGCCGTACATCCGGATGTAGCGCCCGCTGCCGGTGACGGCGAGGGTTTGGACGCCCCCGGCGCCGGTTGTCGTGGAGTAGATCGACGTCCAGGTGGTGCCGTTCGGAGAGGTCTGGATCTGGAAGGACCTGCCGTAGGCCGTTTCCCAGTTGAGAACGACCTGCGTGATCGACGCAGTCGCGCCCAGATCGATCCGGATCCACTGCGGATCGCTAAAGGCACTCGACCAGCGGGTGCCGGTGTTGCCATCGGTCGCATTGGCGGCAGGCGTGCCGACATTCTCAACAGACGAGGCCGTGGCGACCTTTCCCTGAGAGATCAGTGGATCGGCGGCTCGGGCCACAGGCGCCCCGGAAGGCAGGACGCTCATGACGGACGCGGCCAGCACGGCGATCGCCAGCAAGGATAGGCCGCCGACGATCCTGGATCGGCGCGGCCGGGTAGAACTGGCGCGATGGTAGTGGTCGCTGGGCGCGCCGGTCCGGCGACTGAATCCTGCGAGACGCATAGTTCCTCCTGCTCACAGAGCGGCCCCAGCCATGCCGTAGCTTGGGGATGCGACTTGCACGCGCAAGTGCGGCTGAGCTGGGGACACCAGGCGCGATTTGGCGCCGATGGACACGCGAAACCATATTCAGGCGGTGCGTCGCCGTCTCTCGGTCAGATGGCGTATACGCGCTGGCTCGGGGCGCGCTCGGTCAGACGGGCCTGTGCAGGTCGGTTTCCGGCGACGTCTCCGGCGCGTCCTCGTCCCGCGGCGGCTGCTCCCAGCCCATCTGATCGGCCTCGGAGGGCCCGCGCCAAGAACTTGCTCTCAGCGTCCTGAGGCGACTGATCGACAGCGTCGCTGCGAGCACGTCGTCGGTCGCAAATCCCACCGCTCTACGGGCCGCGGCCCCGCACCGCACCGCCCCGCACCGCACCTCAGGTAGTACTTCTGCTTGACACGCGAGAGTACGCTCGTCAGGAGTCACCTATTCTCGGTGATGCTCAGAGAAAGAAGGTCCCGGTATGTCTACGCATCCATTGGAACGCCCTGCGCGCGAAACGCAGGGACGTGTCGGGCGGCGGCTAGCGTGGAGCTTCGCGCTCCCTCTGGCCGTCGTGGCAGGCATGATCATGACGACGGGCGCCGTCAGCGCCTCGCCGCCGCCGGCTCAGCCGGACTTCGGTCCGAACGTGGTAATCCTCGATCCCAGCATGTCGACGAGCGCGATCAAGACGCTGGTCGACGGGATCTCGACCCAGCAGATCCCCAGCCAGTTCGGCACCGGGCGATACGAAATCCTCTTCAAGCCCGGCACGTACGGTGCCGACACTCCACTGAACCTCCGGATCGGCTACTACACGGACTTCGCCGGCCTCGGAGCGTTGCCGACCGATGTCGCGATCCGCGGCACGATCGATGCCTACAACCAGTGCTTCTCTGACGGCTGCACCGCCCTCGTGAACTTCTGGCGCTCCATCTCGAACCTGACCATCAACGTCGCCGGCAAGGGTGGCTGCCAGTCCGGAGAGTTCTGGGCGACCTCCCAGGCTACGTCGCTCAGGCGTGTCAACGTCAACGGCAATGCCACGCTCATGGACTACTGCACCGGCCCGTCCTACGCCAGCGGCGGCTTCATCGCCGACTCGCAGTTTTCGGGCGGCGTGACCAACGGTTCGCAGCAGCAGTACTTCGTCCGCAACAGCAAGCTCGGCAGCTGGAGCAACGCCGTCTGGAACCAGGTCTTCGCGGGCGTCACCGGCGCTCCGGCCCAGTCGTTCCCAACCCCGCCGTACACGACCCTTGCGACCAACCCCGAGTCACGTGAGAAGCCGTTCCTGTACGTCGACTCGAACGACCACTACAACGTCTTCGTCCCCGACGCCAAGCTCAACTCCTCGGGCACGACGTGGAGCGGCGGTCAGACCGCCGGCCACTCGATCCCGATTGAGGACTTCTTCATCGCCAAGCCCACCGATAGCGTTCAGACGATCAACAACGCGCTGGCGCGGGGCAAGAACCTGATCTTCACCCCGGGCATCTACAACGTCAGCCGGACGATCGAAGTCAAGCGCCCCGACACCATTGTGCTCGGCATGGGCCTGGCCACGATAGTGCCGCAACACGGCGTCGTGCCGATGAAGGTTGCCGACGTCAAGGGCGTGGAGATTTCGGACCTGATCTTCGACGCCGGCCCGGTCAACTCGCCGGTCCTGCTGCAGGTCGGTTCGGAGCACGCCGACAAGGGGCAAGCTCGCGAGCACAACCACTGGAGCGATTCGGCAGATCCGACCACGCTCTCGGACGTGTACTTCCGCATCGGCGGCGCCAACCTCGGCAAGGCGACCGTGAGCCTCGAGGTCAACGCCGACAACGTCATCCTCGACAACATCTGGGCCTGGCGAGCTGACCATGGCACCGGCGCTGGCTGGACGAGCAACACCGCCGATACCGGTTTGATCGTGAACGGCGACAACGTTGTCGCCACCGGCCTCTTCGTCGAGCACTACCAGAAGAACGAAGTCATCTGGAACGGCGACGACGGTAAGATCATCTTCTTCCAGAACGAGATGCCGTACGACCCGCCGAGCCAGGCCGCCTGGACTCAGCCTGACGGCACGCTCGGCTACCCGGCCATCAGGGTCACCAACAATGTCGGAACTTTCCAGGCCTGGGGCATGGGAAGCTACAGCTTCTTCAATCAGGGCGTGAACATCTACTCCGCTAACGCGTTTGTGGTTCCCACCACGCTCGCGGCCGGAAGCCTCCACGATCTGCTCACGATCTTCCTCTCCACCGCCGGTTTCGGTGGCATCCTGAACGTGGTCAACGACACAGGCGGGTCGTCGACCATCGCTAACCCCGATACCGTGGTTCCGGTGGTTAGCTACCCGTAGCTCGAACATGACGACGAGCACCGTCGTCCCGTCTCCGTAAACCTTCCCCCGTGGTGGGCCGGCAAATACGCCGGCCCACCACGGGGCTCACCAGAATCGGCGGTGGGGCCAGATCAGATGGCCATTCCCGACCGTGACCACGCCGCCGATGTGGTACTTAAGTCCTGGACGATTGCGCGGGTGGGATTTCTCGCCATCGCTCCACTGATCTCCGCCTGCGCTCCAACAGCTGGGCCTACGGCCGTCCCGGCGCTGCCGGTCCCTTCACGGCGGAGGGCTCGCTGCCCCCGCCGGTCGTGCTGCGGCGCGACGGTAAGTAACCTCACGCATAGCTTGACCGGCTAGACAACCGGAGAATAGGGTGGCCGGTGCGAATCGCCGCTCATCCAACGCAGGAAGGAACAGGCCACATGCATCCACAGACAGTGCGACGTCACCGAATGTTCGCGCTTGCGCTCGTCGTCGGCCTTGCCGGCGGCGCCGTCGGCCTGACCGGCGTCGCGGCCGCCTCGACCAACATCTCGCAGGGCAAGCCAACGACAGCTTCCTCGACGGAGGCCGTCGGCACGGCCGCTGCGAACGCCACGGATGGCAACACCACGACGCGATGGTCGTCCGCCTTCAGCGATCCGCAGTGGCTGCAGGTCGATCTCGGCGCGACCGCGTCGGTGACCGGAGTCACGCTGATCTGGGAAGCCGCCTACGGCAAGTCGTTCCAGATCCAGACCTCGCCCAACGCCACCACGTGGACCTCGATCTACTCCACCACCACCGGCCCGGGTGGCACCCAGACGCTCACCGTGAGCGGCACCGGGCGCTACGTCCGCATGTACGGCACCGTGCGCGGCACCGGCTACGGCTACTCGCTCTGGGAGTTCCAGGTCTTCGGCAGCTTCGGCACTCCGACTCCGACGCCTACCGCGGTACCCACCGCGACGCCCACCGGGGTACCCACCGCGACGCCCACGGCGACCTCCGCGGGCTGCGGCACCACTAACGTCGCACTGAACAAGACGGCGACCGCATCGTCGATCCAGGGCGCCGGCTACCCAGCCTCGGCTGCAGTCGACGGCAACACCGGCACCCGCTGGTCAAGCCTGGCCAGCGACCCGCAGTGGCTGCAGGTCGACCTCGGTTCGACCCAATCGATCTGCAAGGTGGTCCTCAACTGGGAGGCCGCCTATGGTAAGGCGTTCCAGATCCAGACCTCGCCCGACGCCACCAACTGGACGTCGATCTTCTCCACCACCACCGGCACCGGTGGCATCCAGACCCTCAACATCGCCGGCAGTGGCCGCTACGTCCGTATGTACGGCACCGTCCGCGGCACCGGCTACGGCTACTCGCTCTGGGAGTTCAGCGTCTACACAGGGACTCCCGGCCCGACGCCCACCCCGGGGCCCACGGCGACTCCTACCGCGACGCCAACAGCGACACCCACAGGCACCACGGGCGTCTGCAGCCAGCCTGCGGCCCCGAACTTCGGCCCCAACATGCACATCTTCGATACGACCATGTCGGCCGCGACGATCCAGACGCAGCTGACCAATGACTTCAACCTGCTGAAGGACACCGCGACCGCACAGTTCGCCGAGAACCGGGTGGCCGAAGTGTTCAAGCCGGGCACCTACGCGGTCACGGCCAACGTCGGCTTCTACGAGTCGGTCGCCGGCCTGGGCATCAACCCGACCGATGTTGTCATCAATGGTGACGTCACCGTCGATGCCTTCAACGCCTCGGACGCCGGCAACGCCACCCAGAACTTCTGGCGCTCTGCCGAGAACCTGACCATCAACCCGTCGTCCGGTGCCGACCGCTGGGGCGTCGCCCAGGCAGCGCCCCTCCGGCGCATCCAGGTCAACGGTGGCCTCAACCTCTTCCCGGCGAGCTATGGCTGGGCGAGCGGCGGCTACATCTCCGACGTCAAGGTCACCGGCCAGGCGTCCTCGGTCGAGCAGCAGCAGTGGTACTCCAAGAACAGCAACTTCGGCAGTTGGTCCGGCTCGGTCTGGAACATGGTCTTCTCGGGCGTCACCGGCGCCCCGGCGGCCACGTTCCCGTCCCCGCCCATGACCGTCCTCGCGACCACTCCGATCTCCCGCGACGTTCCGTACCTCTATTGGGACGGCAGCGCCTACCGCGTCTTCCTGCCCAACCTTCGCACCAACGCGTCCGGCACCAGCTGGCCGAACACGCCCGGCACCTCGCTGCCGATGACCCAGTTCTTCGTCGTCACGCCTGGGGCCACCACCGCGCAGATCACCGGCGCGCTGGCCAACGGCTGCAACCTCTTCTTCACCCCGGGTGTCTACCACGTCAACCAGACGCTCAACGTCACCAAGGCCAACACCGTGGTCATGGGCATCGGGTATCCGACGATCGTCAATGACAACGGCGTCGACACCATGCACGTCGCCGACGTCGACGGCGTCCGGCTCAAGGGTCTGCTCCTCGATGCCGGAACGACTCAGGCCAACACCCTCCTCACGATCGGCACCGCAGGCAACACCACCAGCCACGCCAGCAACCCGACCACGATCCAGGACGTCTTCTTCCGGATCGGCGGCGAGTTTGCGGGCAAGGTGACCTACAGCCTGACTGTCAACAGCTACGACACGATCATCGACCACATCTGGGCCTGGCGCGCCGACCACGGGGCCGGCGTAGGCTGGACAGCCAACACGGCCGACACCGGTCTGACCGTGAACGGCAACAACGTCCTGGCCACCGGGCTCTTCGTCGAGCACTATCAGAAGTGGGACGTCGTCTGGAACGGCCAGAACGGCAGGACCATCTTCTTCCAGAACGAGATCGGATACGACGAACCCAATCAGGCCTCGTTCATGGATGGCACCACCAACGGCTACGCGGCCTACAAGGTGTCCACCAACGTCACGACGCACGAGGCATGGGGATTGGGTAGTTACGTCCTCTTCAACGCCGACCCCAGCATCGTCGTGGACCACGCCTTCCAGGCGCCGAACACGCCGAACGTCAAGTTCCATAACCTGACCACAATCTCGCTAGGGAAAGGCGTCATCCTCCACGTCATCAACAACGTCGGTGGTGCGACGCCGATCAACGTGACACCAGTGACCGTGACCAGCTACCCGTAATCTCTCGATCGCGGCAGTAGCCACCAGGCAGTGACTGCGCCGGCCGGCCCGACGATCTCGGGCCGGCCGGCGCTTTCCATCTTCTGGTCAACGGCCGGCGCTGAGGCGCAGCGATGAGATGTTTCGCGACCTGGCCAGGCGCCGACCTAGGCGGCGAGGTCGTCATCCGCAACTCCTGCGGCGCGACGATAGGCAACCTCACCCATTGATTGACCGGTTACACAACCGGAAAATATGGTACGGAATCGCAGCTCATCCAGCACAGGAAGGAACAGGCCATATGAATGCACCAACAGTGCGGCGGCTCCGCGGGCTCGCCCTTATGTTCGTCGTCGGCCTTGCCGGCAGCGTGATCGGCCTTGCCGGAAGCGCGTTGCCGGCCGCCGCGGCTGTGGGGGCTCCGCCCGCCGGCTTCACGCTGACCTGGAGCGACGACTTCACCGGCGCTGCCAACACCGGCGTGAATACGGCCAACTGGCTGTACGACACCGGCCCAGGCAGCAACTTCGGTACCGGCGAGATCGAAACCATGACGAACAGCACGGCCAACGTCTACCAGGACGGCGCCGGGCACCT
>CABEBU010000249.1_pt1 | contig 9981 bp, 10 predicted proteins | sample 3132691 | NCBI WGS metagenome assembly CABEBU01 (sample SAMEA5534346, study PRJEB31848) | metagenome | biome: tundra; feature: field; material: soil | place: USA | collected 2013-05 | depth 0.45 m | reverse complement strand
CATCTCCATCGGGTACCCTTGCCTGGATAGGCGCTCATCAATGCTCGGGGCATGGGCCCCGTTCGTCACTGGGAGGCTAGGAACCATGGCCGAGGGCTATTGCGTCAAGGACAAGAAGAAGGTCGTGATCCAGAACGCCGAGAAGATCACCATGAAGAATGGCAAGCCGGCGACCCAGGGCATCTGCCCTGACTGCGGCGGCAAGGTCTTCCGGATCGGCGCCTGAACGGATAGGAGCTGCGATACCGATCGCGACCCCCGCTCCGGCGGGGGTCGCGATGTTTTTGGGCCAGCGGCGTCTGCTACGTAACGCAGCTTGCGCGTTGGGCAATGCGCGGCGGCGTTGCGGCGCCACGGCGTGACCTCGCCGTGACCTCGCCGTAGGCCCTCTGGCAGCCAGATGCCCCACCGCGACGGGATGCCCGGCCCGGTGACGCGGGCCTTTCCAGACGGACCGAACGGGCCGACCGGCCCGCTGGTGGCCGAATCCCCTTTGCTAGAATTGTCGAGCCTTCTCACCATATCCAAGTTCGAGGGTTTTCCTCTGTTAGCACGACCAGTCCTCGCACTCGACGTCGGGGGCACGCATGTTCGCGCCGCCGTGGTTCTGGACGACGGATCCCGACTCGCCCTGACCAAGGTCCGCACGCCGATCGCCGATGGCCCGGGGGCCATTCTCGACGCCTGCGAGGCCGCTCTCGTCTGGGCCCGCGAGCACGTGCCGGAAGAGATACGTTCCGCGCTCGTCGGTATCGGCATCTCCAGCCCCGGTCCGGTCGATCCGTGGCGAGGCGTCGTTCTTCAGACGCCCAACATGGGCTCGAAGTTCGTCAATGTTCCGCTCGCGGCCGAACTCGGCTCCAGACTCGGATTGCCGGCATTTCTGGAGCGCGACACGAACGTCGCGGCACTGGGAGAGATGGCCTTCGGCGCCGCCCGTCAGTGCGCGGACTTCATATACGTGACCGTTTCCACCGGAGTGGGTGGAGCGATTGTCTACGAAGGTCGCATCCTGCACGGTCCCGACGGGACGGCCGGCGAGCTCGGTCATACGCCAGTCTCGATGGAAGGCCTGTGCGGCTGCGGCGCGGTCGGGCATCTCGAGGCCTTCATCGGCGGGGCGGCGATGGCCAAGACTGCTCGCCTGTCAGTCGCTGATGGCAAGAGCCCCTTCCTGACGGCCCGCGCGGCCAAGAAGGGCCTGGCTGCCATAGAGGCACGGGACATTGCCGAGGGCGAGGACGCCGGCGATGAAGAGTGCCGGACAATCCTGGAGCGCGGTAGACGCGCATTTGCTGTTGCCTGCGTCGGCTTCGTCGATGCACTCAACCCAACCCGGATCGTGGTCGGCGGCGCTATCTCGGACGGTCAGGGCGAGCGGCTTCTCGGTCCTGCTCGGGCCGAGGTCGCACGCACCGCCTTCCGCGCGCCCCGCAGCCGGGTTCAGATCGTCCATGCCGAACTCGGCGCGGACGTGGGCCTTGCCGGCGGACACCCCCTCGTGATCGCTCGTCTCGACGATCCGGTTTGGCGGGGCGGTCGGGCCAAACCTGTATCCGCGAACGGTTGACCGAGCGCGGCATCGCTCCCCTGGAGGATAAGTAATGGCAGTTCGTGTCGGTATCAACGGTTTCGGTCGCATCGGCCGGCAGTCGCTGAAGGCCATCCTTGAGCGTTCCCCTGAGCTCGATGTAGTCGCGGTCAACGATCTCGTCGACGTCTCGACCAACGCGCTCCTATTCGCTCACGACTCCACCTATGGAAACTTCGACGGCACCGTCACCTATACGGACGACGCCATCGTCATCAACGGCAAGTCTGTCAAGGTCCTCCAGATCGCCGACCCGACCCAGCTGCCCTGGAAGGACCTCGGCGTCGACATCGTCATCGAGTCGACCGGCCGCTTCACCGAGGCCGACAAGGCCCGCGCCCACATCCATGCCGGCGCCAAGAAGGTCCTCATCAGCGCCCCGGCCAAGGGCGAGGACATCACCATCGTCCTCGGCGTCAACGAGGGCAAGTACGACCCGGCCAAGCACGTGATCATCAGCAACGCCAGCTGCACGACCAACTGCCTGGCGCCGGTCGCCAAGGTCCTGAACGATACGTTCGGTATCGAGAAGGGCCTGATGAACACGATCCACAGCTACACCAACGATCAGAAGATCCTGGATGTCGCCCACAAGGATCCTCGCCGCGCCCGTTCGGCCGGCCTGAACATGATCCCGACGACGACCGGCGCGGCTAAGGCTCTCGGGCTCGTCATCCCCGAACTCAAGGGCAAGGTCGACGGCTTCAGCCTGCGGGTTCCTACTCCGACCGTGAGCATCGTGGACTTCGCCGTCGAGCTTCGCGACGAGACCACAGCCGCGGCCATCAACGAGGCGTTCCGGGCGGCCGCTGCCGGCTCGCTCAGGGGCATCCTCGGCGTGTCGGACGAGCCGCTCGTCTCGATGGACTTCAAGGCCGACTCTCGCTCCTCGATCGTTGACGGCGCCCTGACGATGGTAATCGGCGGCACCGGCAAGTTCGCCAAGGTTCTCTCCTGGTACGACAACGAATGGGGCTACAGCAGCCGCGTTGCCGACCTGACCAAGTTCATCGCCGAGCGCCTCTAGCCGGCGCCAAAACGACCGGCCGGATTCCGGCGGGTCGTAAAGCGACCCGACCGATCTGCGACGGTCGCTCATAGTCGGATGGGGCTGGTGGCTCAAGCCATGGGCGCTGCTCATGGCTCGCCATCGACCCAGACCGGCCTCAGCCAAGCCCGAGGTCAAGATGAACAAGCTCACCATCCGGGACCTGGACGCGGCGGGCAAACGCGTCTTTGTTCGGGTCGACTTCAACGTTCCTCTCGCGGACGGCAAGATCACGGACGACAGCCGAATCGTGGCTGCCCTGCCGACGATCAAGGCACTCCTTGCCCAAGGTGCCATCGTCATCCTGGCCAGCCACCTTGGCCGGCCCGACGGCAAAGTCCAGGACAGCATGCGCCTGCGGCCCGTCGCCGAGCGGCTCTCGCAGCTGCTCAAGATGCCGGTCTCGGTCACGGGTGACGCCCTTGGCGCCGGCACCGAGGACGCCATTAGGCGCCTCAAGCCGGGCGAGTGCATCCTCCTCGAGAACCTTCGCTTCCACGCCGAGGAAGAGAAGAATGATCCCGCGTTTGCCAAGACACTGGCGAGCTATGCGGACGTCTTCGTCAACGACGCCTTCGGAACCGCCCACCGGGCCCACGCCTCCACCGAAGGCATCGCCCGCATCTTGCCGGCCTATGCCGGTCTCCTCATGGAGAAGGAGATCGAGTTCCTCAGCAAGCTGATGGAGAACCCGGAGCGCCCCTTCGCTGCGATCATCGGCGGCGCCAAGGTCTCCGGCAAGATCCAAGTCTTGCGCAACCTGGTGGACAAGGTCGAGATCCTCGTCATCGGCGGCGGCATGGCCAACACCTTCATGCTTGCCCAGGGCAAGTCGGTCGGCAAGAGTCTGGTCGAGCCGGATCGCGTTGAGGACGCCAGGGCGATCATGGAGTCGGCCGCCAAGCACGGCACCAAGATCATCCTGCCGATCGACGTCATCGTGGCCAAGGAAGTCACGCGCGGCAGCGAGTACAAGACCCTGCCGGCCGACAAGGTTCCGGCCTCCTGGAACATCGTCGATATCGGCAAGCAGAGCCTCGATGCGATGCGCAAGGCTCTCGAGCCCGCGCGGACGGTCTTCTGGAACGGCCCGCTCGGTGTCTTCGAGATCCCGGCCTTCTCGACCGGTACCAATGAGATCGCCCGCTTCCTGGCTGGGCGTGCTCAGGCCGGCGCGACTGTTGTCGTGGGTGGCGGCGACTCCGTTGCCGCCGTCGAGCAGCAGGGCCTCGGCGACAAGATGACCCATATTTCCACCGGTGGCGGTGCTTCCCTCGAGTTCATGGAGGGCAAGGAACTGCCTGGTGTCGCAATCCTGCTAGACAAGGGGTCAGCCCCGCAGGTGAGTGAGCGCTGACCTTGTCGTCAGCGGAAGCTGACGACGGTTCGTATGCAAGCCACTGGCCGGCCAGTGGCTGGCGAGGTTTCCGTGTGAGAGAGACATATCGCCGGCCAAAGCCGGCGAGGCGCCAGCCAAATAGCAATAGCATCTGCCAGGGCTGGCTTTGACGCCAGCCAAAGGCTGGCGACCAGGGAGTGACTATGACAACAATTGATCTGATCGAAGCTCGCCAGATTCTCGATTCGCGCAGCAACCCGACTATCGAAGTCGATGTCGTGCTGGTCGACGGTTCGGTCGGCCGCGCGGCGGTTCCGTCGGGCGCCTCAACTGGTGCCAACGAGGCGGTTGAGCTGCGCGACGGCGACAAGAGCAAGTACGGCGGCAAGGGCGTCCTCAAGGCCGTCAAGAACGTCCGCGAGATCATTGCCCCTGAACTGCTCGGCACGGACGCGGCCGATCAGGCCGGCCTCGACGCCGCTCTGATCGCCCTCGACGGCACCCCGAACAAGGGCAAGCTCGGTGCCAACGCGATCCTCGGCGTCTCCCTGGCGGCGGCGCACGCGGTCGCGGCCAGCTACGAGATGCCGCTCTACCGCTACCTCGGCGGTGTCGGCGCGCGCATCGTGCCCGTCCCGTTCTTCAACATCCTCAACGGCGGCAAGCACGCCCTGAACTCCACGGACTTCCAGGAGTTCATGGTTGCTCCGGTCGGCGTCGACACCTTCGCCGACGCACTCCGCGCCGGGTCCGAAGTCTTCCACGCTCTCAAGTCGATCCTGAGCGCCGAAGGCTTCTCCGTCGGCCAGGGTGACGAGGGCGGTTTCGCGCCGTCGTTGCCTTCGAATGAGGCCGCGGTCGAGGTCATCCTTCGGGCCATCGAAAAGGCCGGCTACAAGCCGGGCGACGAGGTCGCGATCGCTCTCGATCCGGCGACCAGCTCGGTCCTGGTCGAAGGGACCGGAACCGGCGACGTGACCGGGCAGTACCGCCTCGAGCGCGAGGGTCGCACCCTTGACTCGGGCCAACTCATCGACCTCTGGGAGAAGTGGATCGCCAAGTATCCGATCATCTCCCTCGAGGATGGCCTCGGTGAGGACGACTGGGCTGGTTGGGCCGAACTGACCAAGCGGCTGGGCTCGAAGATTCAGCTCGTCGGCGACGACCTCTTCGTCACCAACCCGGACTTCATCGCCCGGGGCATCGACGAATCGTCCGCCAACTCGGTACTGATCAAGCTCAACCAGATCGGCACAGTCACCGAGACGGTCGACGCGATCGCAATGGCTCGCCGCGCCGGCTGGACCGCCATGGTCAGCCATCGCTCGGGCGAGACCGAGGACACGACCATCGCCGACTTCGTCGTCGCGATGGGCACGGGCCAGATCAAGACTGGTGCACCGTCTCGCTCGGAGCGGGTCGCCAAGTACAACCGCCTCCTCCGCATCGAGGAGGAGCTTGGCTCGGCCGCTCTCTACCTCGGCCGTAAGGCCCTGGCGGGCGTCAAGCCGTAACTCTCGCGCAAAGTGCGGGCCGGTCCTTCGGGGCCGGCCCGTCTTGATTCGGAGGCCGCATGCGGCTGGCCGTCTTGATTCGGGCCGCGAGCGGCCGGGTTGATCAGGCGGCAGGGCACAATCGTGCTCGTCACAGACCGCTACGCTCGCCCAGTCTTCCTTCGCTAGCCTGCACTTCGGCCGGCTTCTAATTCGGCGGGGTGCGTTCAATGCGCCGCCGCAGGCACGGTTCACCGGGTGTGCGGCGCATCCGGTCCTTCCTAACACGCATCGGGTGAGTGCTATGGGGGAGCCGTGAACGTCGCCGGCGGGTTTCACTGAGGCCGAAGCCTCGCTCATCGGCGCGGCGAGTCTCCGACACTGCCAATGAGCTTGCGACCGGGGGCGACCCATCCCCGCGAACCGAGACGGGGCCAAGGCTGAGCCCGAACCGCGGATCGGGCGCTCGCCCCCCAACTTTGTACTCAGCCCAGGCGTGTTAGGGAGCGGCCGCGGGTCGGGACGCCCGTCACCGCCATGGGTTGGCCAATAGTGCCTCCGGGAATGACCGACCTGCTCGTCAGGCACCACAACGACTACGGCCTGCCGATGTACACCACCGAAAAACGGCGGAGCGTCGCGACTACGCTTCGCCCGAAGGGCTACCTGGACGCCTATCTGCGGGCGACGGACGAAGCGGTAGCTCGCGGCGCGGGAATACGCGCGTACTTCCTGTGGAGCCTTCGGGACAACTTCCCGGCCCTACTCGACCATGACCCCCGTCTCGTCGGCGCCGCCCGCGTACTCGAGCAGGGATGCGGCCGCTATCTGCGTAAAGTGCGGGCCGGTCCTTCGGGACCGGCCCACTTTGTATTGCGCGGAGCGCCGCGAGCGCTAGGGCTGGTACAGCTCGGCCGAGGAGAGGTTCCACGGGTCGCCGCCGCCGACGCCGCCGGCGACGAGGACGCGACCGTCGAGAAGCCTCGTCACGCTGCCGGCCAGACGTCCGGTGTTCATCGAGCCGGTCGGGCTCAGCTTGCCGGTCGCCGGATCGAACAGCTCACATGTGGCTAGATATCCAGAGTCTTTTGTAGCCGAGGTGTCGTAGCCCCCGACCATGAGGACGCGGCCGTCGGCAAGCAATGTCGCGGCGTAGAAACCGTGGGTCGTTGCCATCGAGCCGGCCGCGCTGAACTTCCCCGTCGTCGGGTCATAGGTTTCCAGGGAGTAGACAGGCCCGTTGCCGTCGTTGCCGGCGGAGATGAGAACCCGTCCGTCGGGGAGCAGCGTTGCGTTCTGGCCGTACTGAGCGACGAGCATCGAGCCCGTCGGGCTGAATTTGCCGGTCTTCGGGTCGTATGTCTCGGCCGAGGCGGCGGCCGCGCTACCCTCGTTGCCGCCTCCCGCCATCAGGACCCGACCGTCGGCAAGCAAGGTGGCAGTGTGAGTTGCACGACCCTCGGTCATCGAACCAGTCGCGCTGAACTTGCCGGTTGTCGGGTCGTACAGCTCGGCTGAAGCGAGCATCGCAGGCCCGGTCATGGTCTTTGGGATGGTGCTCCGCCCTTCGGTGCCGGGACGGTAGGCCAGCTCGACCGCCATTGGCGTGGTCGCGTACTTGAAGGTCGATCCTCCGGCGATGAGGACGCGGCCGTCGGCCAGCAGTGTGGCGGTGTGGCCCATGCGCCCCGCAATCAATGAGCCCGTCGGGCTGAACTTGCCGGTTGTCGGGTCGTACAGCTCGGCTGATGCAAAAGTCGTCGCGTTGTTGTTGCCGCCGACGAAGAGGACGCGGCCGTCGGCGAGCCGTGTCGCCGTCCCGAAGTTACCGTCCATCGCAGCCTCACCCGTGCTGCTGAACTTGCCGATCGCCGGGTCATACAGCTCGGGAGATGTCGCGCCGTTCCCAACGATCAGAACGCGCCCGTCGGCGAGCAGGGTCGCCGTGCCGCCGTCCGAGGTGGTCATCGAGCCGGTCGCAGTAAAGCTGCCCGAGGCGGGAGGCGGCGACTGGGACGGCGTCAGCGTGGGAGTATCGGTTGGGGTCGGAGTTGGACTCGTGATCGCGACGGCGTCGCCGCTCCCGGGCGATCCGCTCGTGCTCGGCGCCCCCGCCGCCGATCCGCTCGTGGTTGTTCCCCTGATGGCGAGGGCCGCGACGATCGCGATCACCGCGAGTGCCCCGAGACCGGTGAGGGGCCTTGCGCCTCGGCTGCGGTGCGTCTCCGGACCCCTCGATAGGTGAGCCACGTCAGTTCGTGCGGCCGCAAGCTCCGTGTCGACGAGGCTTCGCAACTTCGCGTCAAGCTTGGGATCGGCAGGCCATTCATTCATCTCGGAGTTCCTCTCGCAGGCGGGTAAGGCCAGTCTTCAGCTGCGTCTTGATCGTGTTCTCGCTTACACCCAGGGCCGCTGCCGTCTCGCGCACGGAGTAGCCCTCCAGGTAGTGGAGAGCGATGGCGGCGCGAACGCGACGCGGCAGAGCCGCCAGGCCGTCGCGCAGCGCAAGGGACTGTTCGTGGCCCGGCTCCAAGGCAGCGACATCGTGGATATGCGCCCCAAAGGAGAGGAATCGGCGCATCGTGCGAACTCGCCGGAGCGCCTCCCGGGCTTCGATCGCAAGGAGCCAGGCGCGCAGCGATCCGGGATCACGGAGGGTGTGGCTGCGCCTGAGGGCGATCTCGAAGGTGACCTGGACGACGTCCTGCGCCTCGGCATCGTTCAGGGTGATCAAGCGGGCGGCCGCGAGGAGCACGGGGCCGTGCTCGGCGAGCATGTCGCCGATCTCCAGCTCCGAGTCCATCTCAGCCAGGGCTACCGACACCACTTATTGGTCTCCCTTCACATTGCCCACTCTAAAGAGGGAGGCAGGAGCCGATTCGGGTGATAGAGCGGGCCGCTGCTCGCGTCAGCAGGATGCCGCCACGGCCAGCAGGTCGTTCCGACAGATGTTGACCACGATGCGCGTGAGCCACGGCCGAAAGCTGTCGCGGTCGCGCAACTGATCGAACGAGCCCCACGCGCGCAGGACTGCCTCATTGACGGCGTCCTCGGCGTCGCCTCGATTGCGCAGGAGCCGGGTCGCGAGCTGATACGACGCGCTCAGCTCGGCAGCGGCCAGCCTGCCGAACGCCTCGCGTCTGCCAACATCGATGGAGTCCGCGCCCGGCGGCGCATCAACTCCGCCCTTCCGATTCATCACCGTGATCAAGTCTGGCACCGTCCCTGCGTGTTCCGTTCGCCATTCCAGACACGCGACGGTGCTCATTCGTTGGCGATTGGCTCGTGACCCACCTCAATGGGCACGTCGTCAGGCCTGCGGCTGTGGCCGGGCCACGCGGCGGAGCCACAACCGCCTGATCCGCTCGACTGCATGACCCCCGCGGCCCTACTCGACCATGACCCCCGTCTCGTCGGTGCCGCCCGCGTACTCGAGCAGGGATGCGGCCGCTATCTGCGTTCGATTAACAAGCGCGAGGCCGAAGTGACTGATGACCCGGCGATCGGCCAACGAACGGGCTGTGACGTCGACCATGGCGATGAAGCGCGGATCGGGCGAGTCCACGAAGCTTACAATTCCCGTCTCAGCGAAGAGCTGGATCGTGCCGGTCAGGGTATGGCCGGGGGTGAAGATGACGATTTGGCGTCGCACTCGTTCCATGAGGGGCCGGTCCATGCCCCCGCCACCCGTCGGAGCTGAGGAGATCTCCTCGGCAGTCTGAGCGATGAAGGTGATCTCGTCCTGATTGACCATCAGCTCCTGCACGATCAGGTTCGTCGGCTCTCCGTTGCGGCGCAGCAGTCGTGCGTTCGTGAGGCGAACATAACCTTGGTTGTGGTTGATCAGGTCAGACAGGCGACTGAACTTGAGCAGCGAGATGTCACCGGACACACGGAGGTGCGGCCCCACGAGCTCGATGGTCTCGCTCTTGCCTGGGCCGATCGAGTCGTCTGAGCCAAGCGGGTCGGATCCCTGCGGATCGAACCCCGTCGAAGGCCTTCCCCAGGTCACCTGGACCCTCCTATTGCGGCGGCTCTCGCGCAGCGATTCTACCGCCGATAGTGACGTACCGGCGGCCAACCCGCCAGCCTTTGCCTGTCAAGCGAGATGCAGCGCAGGCAGTTCGATCCAGAGACGCGCTCCACCCTCTGGGCGGTTCTCCGCGCCGGCTCGACCGCCGTGAGCTTCGGCCAGCGCCTTCACTATAGAGAGGCCCAGACCGCTTGTGCCAGTGCCTCGACTGCGCGAAGGGTCGGCCTGATAGAAACGCTCGAAGATGCTGGCGAGCGCCTCTTCGGGAATGCCCGGGCCGGAGTCCTCGACGGCGATCCGAACCACCGTACGAGCCCGGGCGGTCCTCCCGGCGACCGCCGAACTTGCGACCACGGAGGCGAGGGCCACGAGTCGCACCGAGCCTCCCGTGGGCGTGTGACGCAGTGCGTTGTCCACGAGGGCACCGACGATCTGGCGAAGGCGATCGGGGTCGGCCTCGACGATGAGGCCCGACGG
>CABEBU010000248.1_pt1 | contig 10091 bp, 7 predicted proteins | sample 3132691 | NCBI WGS metagenome assembly CABEBU01 (sample SAMEA5534346, study PRJEB31848) | metagenome | biome: tundra; feature: field; material: soil | place: USA | collected 2013-05 | depth 0.45 m | reverse complement strand
GGCGTGGGCGTCGGGCCTCCGGCTCGATAGCCGCTGACAGTGAGGTAGTCGGCAACGCCCGTGTTGCCCCAGTCGCCGAACCGAGCGTCGATACCGGCAGCCCCGGTGTCGTAGCAACCGCCCCCGGTGATGGTGGCCGTGACGCCGCCGACGGTCACACGGGCCGAGCCGTTGCCGCACCAGTAATCACAGCTGCTGCCGCCTCCGCCGTTGGCGGTTGAGTTGGAGCTGGATCCGCAGCCGCCGAGAACCAGGGCCAGGCCGAAGGTAAACGTGAGCGCGAGCGCGAGTAGGGGTCGGCTCGTGCGGACTCTGCCTGGCATGGCTGCCTCCTGGGCTTGCCCCAACGGGAGTTCGGAGTGTGGAGCGAATAGTAGGCCCCGACAGGCTGGGCCGGGACAAGGACGCTGGCGAGCCAGGCAAGCCTGGCTTTGGGCTGGTGACTAACGTGGTGAGTGACGCCATGAGCCCGCCGCAATACGCACCACCGCCACGATCGAGGCAGCGTCCACCAAGCGCCCGTACACTCAACGATATGTCACGACGCACCTCGTATTTGCTCCTCACCGTCCTAGGCGTGGGGGTCTTCCTGGCCGGTCTGGAGTTGATGGTCACGGCAGTGGCCCTGCCACAGATCCTGGCCACGATGGCCAACTGGACGGATCTGCGAAAGGCGTCGTGGATCATCAACGGCTACCTGCTGGTGTACGTGGTGACGATGCCGCTGGCCGGTCGTCTGACCGATATGTGGGGCGCTCGGCGCCTCTTCCTGGCGGCCCTCACCGTCTTCACCGTCGGGTCGTTCCTGGCCGGAATCGCTCAGGACCTGGACCAGCTGATCGCCGCCCGACTCGTCCAGGCGGTTGGTGGTGGCGCGATCATCCCGGTGGCCACGGCGGCCGCGTCGCATCTTTTCGAGGGCAACGCGCGGCCTCGGGCGCTGGGCGTCATCGGGGCGTTGACTTTCCTGGGCATGGCCGCCGGGCCGTTCGTTGGCGCAGCTGTACTCGAGACGATCCACCCGGAAACCGCCCTGGCCAACATGGGGATAGTCGGCGGACCGCTCGGGTCGACCATTGCGCCGGCCTGGCGCTGGGTCTTCTACGTCAACGTCCCGATCGGCATCTGCGCTCTGGTAATCGCCTGGGCCGCCAGCGCCGGCTGGGACACTCGCCGCCAGCCCGCCCAGCTTGACTGGCTTGGAGCCGGCCTGTTCACCGTCGCGCTCGGTGGGATCCTCACCGGCATCACGCTCGTGGGCAACTCGGATGAGGTCTTCGGTGTGCCGACCGCAGTTGCCGTGGCTGGCCTGGTCGGCGGGGGCGTCGTGTGCGGGCTCGTCGCCATATGGCACGGCCTGCGGCGGCCGCATCCTTTCCTGGACCCTCGCCTGTTCGCCGATCGAGTCTTCTCGTCTGCGGCCTTGATCTCGCTGCTGACCGGCTACGGCATGGCCACGGCAATCGTCGGCGGGGCCGTCTTCGTCGACCGAGTGCTGTATGGCGGCCCTGAGGAGCAGCGCGTGGTTCTGGGGTCGATCGCCGCGGCAATGGCCCTTGGCGCTCTCGCGTCGGGGTTGCTTGCCAGACTCATTTCGCTGCGGTTGCTCACGCTGGTCGGCCTGGCGGTCAGTACCGGCGGCCTGGTGTGGATGTCGACTTGGACCCCCGACGTGCCCACCAACGCCTTTGCGGCGTCTGGTGCGGTTTTTGGCATCGGCTTTGGGCTGACCGTCACTCCGCGGTCAACGGCGGCGGTGGAGGCCGCGGGGCGAGCTGCCTTTGGCGCGGCATCGGCGACGGTGACCGTGGCCCGAATGATCGGCATGGCCATCGGCATGGCCGCGCTGACCGCATACGGGTCCACGACGATCACTCGCCTCTCGAACGAGATCTACGGCTCAGGTGACAGCTACAAGCAGTACATACCGGCGTATCTGCGCGATCGGTCCATCAACGATGGTCTGGTGGCCCAAGCGCTGGAGCAGTGGGCGGCGACGAAGGCCGCCACGATCATGGTCGGGATCTTCCTGGTGGCAGCGGTCGTGACACTTGTCGCCGTCGTCCCGGCACTCGTGTTGAGGGTCAGGTACGGCCGAGACGGATCGGGCGAAGGCGCAACAGCGGAGGAGAGCGAGTATGGCGAAATCGCCTTCTAGGGCCGAGCTGGTGGCAGCGGCGAAGGTGGCGGCGGCCGAGTCGTCGGCCCAGTTGGGAGCGGCCCAGCAGGCTGCCGAGCCGGCCGCCCAGTCGGTCGAGGGCGTCGTGCGCCTCGTAACGCTCGAGGCGCACGCCTGTCGCGAGTGGGAAGGCGAGTCTGCCCTGGCAGAGCTGCCGAAGGCGCTGGCGCGTCGAACGGCGCGCCTGTGGGTGGACGTATGTGACGGCACGCCCGAACTGAAGACCAGGGTGGCCGGCATCCTCGGATTCCATCCGCTCCTGGCCGAGGATATCGCCGAACGGGACCAGCGGGCAAAGATCGAACAGGTCGGCGACCTGCTCCATCTGGTCATGTTCTCGCTCGGCTTCGATGACGGCGAGATCTACGAGCGCGAACTGGACTTCGTGCTGGGCGGGCGCTTCCTGCTGACCAACCACAGCAAGTGGTGGGATCCGCGCGCCAACCGGCACCTGAGGTCCGGCGTGGCCGAGGTTCTGGCCAAAGGGCCAGACCACCTGCTGTGGGCCCTATCCGACGAAGTCATCGACAGCTACTTCCCCATCCTCGATCTGCTAGGCGACGAGATAGACGCCCTCGAAGACCAGGTAGTGACCCACTCGGACAGGAAGCTCCTCGAGCGCCTCTTCGAACTCAAGCGCGCCCTGATCCAGATCAGGCGTGTGACGTCACCCCAGCGGGAGATGTTCAACCTTCTTTCGAGCCGCGAGGAGAAGGTCATCTCGGTTGAGGAACGGCTTTACTTTCGCGACGCCTACGACCATCTGATACGGCTTACCGACGAACTCGACACTTATCGGGAGCTGGCCTCGGCAACTCTCGAGACCTACCTCTCCACGGTCAACAACAACCTGTCGTCGATCATGAAGCGCCTGACCGGAGTGACCGTGGTAGTCGCCGGGATAGGGGCCATCGGCGGCATCTTCGGGATGAGCGAAGCTCAGGCCGCCTTCCGGTTCGACGAGGGTCCGGGTTTCTGGATCGTTGCCTTCGGCAGCTTGATGCTGGCCGGGATCGCCGCCGCGATCCTTCGGAAGATGGACTGGATCTAGAGCCCTCGGGGTGGGGCCGATGCTACGGCCGGCAGCCGCTCGCGCCCGCGGTCTTGCACTTAGGGGCTGTGGGGCAGACGTTGCCCTTGCCGGGCGGATGGGCGTCGGCCTGGCTGGCCGCCAGGACGCCGATCGGTTGGGCGACGATCTGCAGCTTGGTAGAGGTCTCGCGCGGACCCTCGGACGTCTGCAGCCAGAGCTGGTCGGTAGTGGCGCTCTGCGGTCTGTCAAGCGCTGAGGGATCGGCGGGGACGCCGCGGACGACCTCGGTTATCTCATAGATGTGGCGCTGGTTGTCGTCCGTGTAGACCACAGCCCACATCCCGATCATCGCTTTGCCGCCGTTGACCTGCGATGCTGTCAGGAGCGGCAGGAACATACCCTTTTGGGCGTGGGCGTAGAGGTACGTGGCTTGAGGCAGGCCCGGGTAGGCGAAGTCGCTTAGGTATTCGGCCACGTTGCAGAGCGGGAACTGCTCTTTTGGCGGGGACGTAACGATCGGCAAATCTATGTGGAGAGCCGGGACCTCGATTCGGGTGGCGATAGCCTCCTGAATCTTGGCGCTACCCGATGGACCGGGCGACACGCGCGGCGGCAGGCTATAGACGGCAATCGGCCCGGACGGGTCGGCCGAGGCGGTCGCGGAAGACTCCGCGGCGACGGGCTGAAGGTAGTAGAAGAGCCCGGCAACGATCAGGAAGACGCCCGCCCCGGTAAGGAAAGCCGGGACCAGACCAAGGAGACCGCCGGACAACCGGGCGACCGGCCGAATGATCGAGCGAAGGCGTCGCATGGACCGGCATCCTAGCAGGCGGCAGGGCGTTCCGCCTCTGGTCTGACCCGTAAGGAGCGGCCCAAGCATCAGACCCTCGGGCGCGCCAAGCCGGATGGGGTACCGCCCGGAAGACCGAGGACGCGATGCCATCGGTTGCCGTCCTCTCGTGCGCGGGCTTGCGCCTGACAGGGATCCTCGATACTTGCTAACCTCACGGCATGTTTGGTCGAATGCAACTCATCCTTGGGGCCGTGGCTGGAGTGGTTACCGCTCTGGTCGTCGCCATCGCGGTCGTTGTCGCCTGGCCCGCGGCCACCCCCAACATTCCGCCGAAGCCCACGGCTGTAGTGCTACCCAGCGACGCCCCCTCGTCCGGGACATCCGCTTCCCCAACGCCGTTCAGTACGGCGAAGGCGTCAGCGACGATCGCGCCCTTCGGCGACCAGTAGGCGATCGCGGCCGTTGCCAAGCCAGGGTTGCCTGGCTTCGGGCGCTCGCGGCTGAGTGGCGGTTCGGCGGCCGGGCGATCTTGCACTCATCTGTCCGCGTCCAGGGCATTGGTCCGCGTTGCGCCCTCGGCTACGTCGCGGTTGCTCGTTCCCGATGTAATGCGTCGGCGACCGCGAACCCGATGATGCTCGGCACGAGAATGAGCCCGCCAATCTCCATGCCGAAGAAGCAAACAAAGAGCAACGAGAGATCGATTGCTACCGCAGCCCACGTCACCAGCATCGAGATCCCGCGGGCGACGACCATCACGCCCAGCCACAGGAGTGCATATGAGAGGGACGGCACGCTCGGGTTGAGCGCGATGACACCCAGGGCCGCCATGAGTAGCAGCCACGAGACGACCAATATGCCTCGACTTGCCGACTGCACGAGGATCCTCCCACCCGACTGTCGTTGCATGAAGCGTAGCTGACGGCCGCGTGAGCACCAATCTAGTGTCCGCGGGCGCGACTTGACCTACTGAACGTGCTGGCCCGCGATCTAGCCACGGCCGACCGGGATCTCCTAGACGTGGAGTGCGTTCGCGGCGCTGGTCGCGGCGGTCACGATTGCCGGGAAGAGTCCGAAGATCAACGTCGCCACGCAGGTGACGGCCAATCCCGCCCGGAAGAGCATGCCTGGTGAGCTGGGCTCAATGTCGCCGATCGGGTCGCGCATGTACATGTACGTGACCACCCGGAGGTAGTAGAAAGCCGCCACCGCGGCGTTGACCATCGCCAGCACCGCCAGGGCCGTCAACCAACCGCCGGCTTGGACGGCGGCCAGGATCACCCAGGCCTTTGCCCAGAAGCCGGCGAGCGGCGGGATGCCGGTCAGCGATAGCAGGAAGACCGTCATCAGTACGCCCAGCCACGGATCGCGCCTGCCCAGGCCGGCGAATGTGGAGATCTGGCTGCTCACCCCGGGTCGGCGTTGCAGTGCGGTCACGATTGCGAACGCGCCCATATTCATGAACGTATAGGCGGCCCCGTAGAACAGGATCGCCGAGAGGCCGCTTTGCTGGCCGCCCGCGTATGCCGCCAAACCCACCAGGATGTAGCCGGTGTGGGCGATCGAGGAGTAGGCCAGCATTCGCTTGACGTTGTCCTGCGTGATCGCCACGAGATTTCCCAGCGTCATCGTGGCCGCAGCCAGGACGATGACGATCGGCAGCCAGTCGGCCTTGAGTGGGCCGAGCGCTTCCGCGAAAAGACGCAGGACGATGGCGAAGGCCCCGACTTTGGGCCCCACCGAGAGGTACGCGGTCACGGGCGTGGGTGAGCCCTGGTAGGCGTCGGGCGTCCAGTAGTGGAACGGCACCGCGGCCATCTTGAAGGCCACCCCCGCGGACATGAACGCGAGGCCCATGGCCAGGCCCGGCGAGAGCGGGCCGCCTGCCACCACTTTGGCGAGGGCGGCGGCGACGCCATCCACGCGCGTCGTACCTGTGATGCCCCAGACGTAGGCGAGGCCGAACAGCAGGATGGCGCTAGAGAACGAGCCGAGCAGGAAGTACTTGATCGCACCTTCGGTCGAGTACGGGTCGCGCCGGGCGAAGCCGGTCAGCATGTAGCCCGGCAGGACCATCAACTCGAGGGCGACGAAGAGAAGAAGCAGGTCTTTCGAGCCGGCGACGAGCATTGCACCGGTAATGGCGAACACCAGCACGGCCGCGAACTCGGCGATCGGCAGGCCGCGTGGCTCCAGATAGTCCACGGCGAAGAGCAGCGTCAGGACGGCGATCGCGACGAACAGGAAATCCAGGAAGACGGTCATGTTGTCGAGCGAGTAGGCGCCGCCGAAGGCTTCGCCGGAATGCCCGGCCTGGGCCAGGAGCACGACGGCTACGACGCCCAAGCCGCCCAGGGCCGTGACCACGATGGCGTTGCGCCGGCCCGGCAGAATCATGTCGACGATGAGGATCGCCGCCGCCACCAGCACGGCGACAACGACGGGGGAAATCGTTCCGAGGTCGGACCAGCTCATCTCGCGACTCCTCTCATCCGCCGACCCCGACGGCCGCCAGGAAGACCTGGGTCGGCGCGCGGAGGAGATCGAGTACGAGGCTCGGGAAGAGCCCGAGCAACACGATCAGGAAAGCCAGCGGAGCGAGCGTGATCATTTCAGTCCGATCGAGGTCGGTCAGATGGCCGCCGAGGCCCCGGAAGAACTCGGACAGCTCGCCGAAGGCGAGCCGCTGGAACATCCACAGCAGGTACGTTGCCGCGAGGACCATGACGATGATCGAGGCGACCGCGATGACCGGCGCCATGCCGAACGACCCGACGAAGACGAGGAACTCCCCAACGAAACCGGACAGGCCGGGCAGGCCGGCCGAGGCCAGAATGAAGAAGCCGAAGACAGTGGCATAGATGGGCATCACCGCCGCCACGCCGCCCATCTTGGCGATCGTTCGGTCGTGGGTGCGCTCGTAGATCACGCCGACCAGTAGGAAGAGGCCGCTCGTGATCAGGCCGTGGTTGATCATCTGGAGGACCGCTCCCTGAAAAGCCGTGGCACTAAACGTGAAGATGCCAAGCGTCACGAAGCCCATGTGGCTTACGGAGCTGTAGGCGACCAGACGCTTGAGGTCCGTCTGGACGATCGAGACGATCGCGCCGTAGACGATCGCTACAACGCTCAGGACGATGATCGGCCAGGCGAAGGTGTGGGCAGCGAACGGGAAGAGCGGAACGGCGAAGCGGATGAGGCCGTACGCGCCCAGCTTGAGAAGCACGCCCGCCAGGATCACCGAGCCTGCCGTCGGCGCTTCCGTATGGGCGTCGGGCAGCCAGGTGTGGAAAGGGAACATCGGGACCTTGATGGCGAAGGCCAGGAAGAGGGCCAGGAATGCCAGGATCTGGAGATCGTTGGCGAAGTGACCGCCGGCCGCCCACGCCGTCAGGGCCCCGTAGTCGAAAGCACCAACCCAAGAGCCGGAGTGTCCGACCTGGTAGCTGAAGGCCGTCGCCAGGATCGCGACCAGCATCAGCAGCGAGCCGACGAGCGTGTACAGCACGAACTTCATCGTCGCGTAGAGGCGGTTGGCGCCGCCCCAGATGCCGATGATCAGGTACATCGGCACCAGGACGATCTCCCAGAAGATGTAGAAGAGGAAGAGGTCCAGGGCAACAAAGACGCCGATCATTCCGACCTCGAGGACGAGGAAGGAGATCATGTAGCCCTTCACCCGGTCGTTGATGGGCTTGAAGCTGGCCAGAATGCTGATCCACGTCAGGGTCGTAGTCAGAACGACCATCAGAACGCTCAGCCCATCCACGCCGACCTTGTACTGGATGCCGAAGGTCGGGATCCAGTCGGTGGCCTCGGTGAACTGGAAGCCCGCCGGCCCAAAGGCGAAGGCGGCCAACAAGGCGAGCGAGAAGGCCCAGGCGAGGAGCGCGAAGGCGAGGGCCGTGCGGCGGATCAGGTCCGCGTCCTTCGACGGCAGAACGGCGATCAGCAGCGCCCCAACGAGGGGCGTGAGGATGATCAGGCTCAAGATCGGCATCGTCCTACCTCCCCCTGACCAGGATCAGGAGATAGCCAACGACCATGGCAATCAGGCCGATGGCGATACCGAGAGCGTAGTTCTGGACCCGACCGGTCTGGACGTGGCGCAGTCGCGCGCCCGCGCCGGTGGTCGCGGCGCCGATGCCATTGACCGTGCCGTCGATGATCGTCCGGTCGAACCAGAACGCGGCGGCCGCGAGCTTGCCGCCCCAGACCACGAACAACAGGTTATTGAGGTCGTCGAACCACCACTTGTTCGATGAGCCGCGGTAGAAGAAGGCCAGGCTGGGCCGGGCGCTGATCTCGCGGACTCGATCGGGACGCGGTTGGGCGCGCAGGCCGAGCGTCGGAATATCGACGCCGAAAAGGCGCCACGCCAGGACTATCGCGATGGCCACGAGGGCCGTTGTGCCGATTGCCAGCACGCCATCGATGCCGAAGAAGTTGTAGGCCGCCTCGGTCCGGCCGCTGGCCGCGATGGTGTGCTCGAAGATCGGCGCCAGCCACGTGTGCAGCAGCCCCGACTCGGGTGGGAAGCCGATCGCCATGCCCAGGAAGACCGCGGGGATGGCCAGCAGGATAAGCGGCCGCGTCATCGACGACGGCGACTCGTGGATGTGGTGTTCCACCTCCGGGTCCACCCGGCTCTCACCCCAGAAGGTCATGCCCATGAGCCGGAACATGTAGAAAGCGGTCATGCCGGCGACCACGAAGCCGATGGCCCAGACCCACAGGAAACCGTTCTTCAGAGCGCCGCCCAGGATCTCGTCCTTGGAGAAGAAGCCCGCCAGCGGCGGAACGCCGGCAATCGCGACCGAGCCGATAAGCATCGTCACATAGGTGATCGGGATCTTGCGGGCCAGGCCGCCCATCTTGCGCATGTCCTGCTCGCCGTCCACGGCATGGATGACGGAGCCCGAGCCGAGGAAGAGCAGACCCTTGAAGAAGCCGTGGCTCATGAGGTGGAAGATCGCCGCCGTCCAGGCACCCACGCCAAGTGAGGCGAACATGTAACCGAGCTGCGAGAGCGTCGAGTAGGCCAGGACGCGCTTGATGTCGGTCTGGGTGAAGGCGATCGAGGCGGCCAGGATGGCGGTGAAAATACCGATGGCGGCGACCACGACCATGACCTCGGGCGCGGTCCCGAAGATCGGGTTGCAGCGGGCCACGAGGTAGACGCCGGCGTTGACCATGGTTGCGGCGTGGATGAGGGCGGAGACGGGCGTGGGGCCCTCCATCGCATCGGGCAGCCACACGTGGAGCGGGAACTGAGCGCTCTTGCCGACGGCGCCGCAGAAGATCAGGAGGGCGATGGCGATCTGCCACTCGTGCGGAATCGTGCCGACTTTCTCGAAGACGGCCTGCATGTTCAGTGTCCCGACCTGGGTCCAGATGGCCATGATCCCGAGGGCGAAGCCCATGTCGCCGACGCGGTTGACCAGGAAGGCCTTCTTTGCGGCGACCGCCGCGGACCTGCGCGGGAACCAGAACCCAATGAGCAGGTAGCTGCACAGACCTACGAGCTCCCAGCCGGCGAAGACCAGCAGGAAGTTGTCGGCCAGGACCAGCACCAGCATCGAGAACATGAACAGGTTCAGGTAGGCGAAGAAGCGCCAGCGCCCCGGGTCGTGGGCCATGTAGCCGATCGAGTAGAAGTGGACGAGCATGCCGATCGTCGTGACCACGATCAGCAGGCAGGCGGTCAGCGAATCAACGTAGAAGCCCATGCTGGCGCTGAAGCCGGTGGCGGGAATCCAGTTCCAGAGGATGATGCCGGCGCCGTGGTCCCCAAAGCCGAAGCCGTGCGAGAGGGCGCCGAAGGCAACGACCATCGAGACCACCCACGAGGCCACGACGGCCCAGATGGCGACCTCGTGGATGCCCTTCTGGTGGCTCCGGCCGAAGAGCCCGGTCAGGACGAAGCCGAGTAGCGGAATCAGTGGGATGAGCGGGATCAGGAAGGTCATCGGCCTAGTCCCGCATCGTGTCGTACTCGTCAACGAGCGGCGTCTTCTTGTTCCTGAATATCGCAATGACGATCGCCAGGCCCACCGTGGCCTCGGCCGCAGCGACGGCGATGACCA
>CABEBU010000247.1_pt1 | contig 10108 bp, 7 predicted proteins | sample 3132691 | NCBI WGS metagenome assembly CABEBU01 (sample SAMEA5534346, study PRJEB31848) | metagenome | biome: tundra; feature: field; material: soil | place: USA | collected 2013-05 | depth 0.45 m | reverse complement strand
GAACATAGCCGACCCCGGCTTCGTTCATGTGGCGCGGGGAGAAGCCGGTCACATCCCGGCCGGCCAGAGTCACCTTGCCGCCGAGCGACCGACGCAACCCAATCAGAGCCTGCACCAGTTCGTCCTGGCCGTTGCCGGCGACACCCGCGATGCCCAGTATCTCGCCGGCCTTGATCTCGAGGTCCGCTCCCGGAACGACTTCGTGGCGGCGATCGTCGGCAATGCGCAGCCCCTCAACGCGCAGCACCGTCTCACCGGGGTGCGACACTCCCCTGTCCGCGGTGAGCTCGACCGCGCGACCGACCATCAGTTCGGCCAGTTCCTCCTCCGTGGTCTCGCCCGGCCGCCTCTCCCCGATCACCTTGCCTCGGCGAATGACGGTAATCCTGTCGGCGACGTCGAGGACCTCGTAGAGCTTGTGGCTGATGAATACAATCGACCGTCCGTCGGCCGCCAGGCGTCGAAGGAGAGTGAAGACCTCGCCCGTCTCCTGCGGCGTAAGGACCGCCGTGGGCTCATCGAGGACAAGGATTCTCGCATCGCGATATAGCGCCTTCAAGATCTCGACGCGCTGCTGCTGCCCTACCGAGAGGGAGCCCACCCTGGCTTCGGCGTCGAGACTGAAGCCGAAGCGTTCGGCCAGGGCGGCAACCCGCGCCACCGCCGCACGTCGATCCACGAAGACGGGGTCCGACATCGTTTCGGCGCCCAGGATCACGTTCTCGGCGACGCTCAGGACCGGCACGAGCATGAAGTGCTGGTGAACCATGCTGATGCCCCGGGCAATCGCATCCGACGGACCGGCAAACCGGACCGGCTGTCCGTCGAGCAGGATCGTGCCCTCATCCGGGCGTGCCAGCCCGTAGAGGACATTCATGAGTGTTGTCTTGCCCGCACCGTTCTCGCCGAGAAGAGCGTGAATCTCGCCCCGGCGCACGTCCAGGCTTATGTGGTCGTTGGCCACGACTCCGGGATATCGCTTGGTAATGTCCCGCATCTCGAGGGCGGGGAGACGGCCTTGTGCGGCGTCCTCGGTCATGCCTTCCTCGATTGGCTCGGTGACGGTCGGATACGGCGAGCGGGCCGCGCCGGAAGGCGCGACCCGCTCGACAACTAGACGAGAGCTACAGACTCGTGACTACGGAGCCCACGTGCCGCACTTGTCTGGACAGGTCTTGAGCGAACCGTCCTTCATGCCGGCTACGGCCGCATCCAGCTTGCCCTGGACATCGGCCGGGATTGTGACGCTGGTGTTGTGGAATGGGGAATAGCCTACGCCGTCGTTCTTAGCGTTGAACGTCGATACACCACCCTTAGCGGTGTTGCCGGCGATGGCCTTGATCGTCTGGTTCACGGCGCTCGAGAGGTGCTTCTCGGCCGAGGTGACGATGCACTTGTCGGCGGTCGGGTAGGAGTTGTACTGGTCCACGTCCACGCCGATGGCGAGGATGTTCTTCTCACAGGCGGCGTCGAGGGCGCCGTTGCCGGTGCCGCCTGCGACCTGGAAGACCACGTCAACGCCCTTCTGGTCGATGAACTGCGTGCTGAAGGTCTTGCCCCAAACCGGGTCGGCGTAGGCCTTGGCCGTGTCGCCGGTGGAGAAGAAGGCGGTCTCGACGGTGACGTTCGAGTTGTAGGACTTGGCCCCCAGCTGGAAGCCCTGGAGATAGCGAACTACCGCCGGGTTGTTGTTGATCCCGCCCAGCTGCCCGATCTTGCCTGTCTTGCTCACGGCAGCGGCGACGATACCGGCCAGATAGCCGGCCTGGTCTTCCTGGAAGGTGATGCCGATCAGCTTGGGCAGCAACGTGGAGGCATCGCCCTTGCACGCGAAGGTGCTGTCCGGGGCGCCGGTCGCGTCGACGCATGGTGCAACGTCGACCGCGATGAACCACACGTCCGGGTTCGCCTTGGCAGCCTTGATCGTGTCCGTGCCGAGGTTGTAGCCGACGGTCACGATGACGTTGAACTTCTGATCGACGAAGCCCTGGATGTCCTTGGCGTAGTCGGAGGGATCCTTCGGGACCACGTACTGGACCGTGGCGCCAAGGTCCGCGGCAGCCTTCTGCGCGCCTTCGTAGGAGTACTGGTTAAAGTTCTTGTCATCGACCTTGCCGACATCGGTGACGACGCCGATCTTCAGTGCCGCGCCTGCGCTCGGCGCCGTGGTGGCACCTGAGGATGAGCACGCCGCCACCAGCGCAGCGGTGGCCAGGAGCCCAAATACTGTCCGGACCTTGCCGGTCATGAAGCCCTCCCTGTCGTCCCGGGCGGAGGTCCTAGGGAGACCTCCTTCTATGCAGATTGTATATCGCGCAACCGACACACCCCTGCAGTCCTCGACACTCCAGGCGCTCGCCCAAGTCGCCAGGTCAGTCCGGCCGGTAGAGCTCGCGACGGTCCAGGCCAGTGGCAGATGCGACCTGTCGGACCGCGTCGGAGCGCTTCTCTCCGCGAGCCACCAGTCGAGCGACCTCGGCACGTGCCTCGGCCATCGACGCCGGCCCCTGCTGCCGGAGATGCCTCGCAGCGGCGTCGGCGGCCGTAATCGACTCCAAGACAAGGACGAACTCGCCACGGAGGGTCAACTCATCGGCGCCGGCTCGCCGAACCAATTCCGCCAGCGGGCCACGGACCACTTCCTCGTGAATCTTGGTGAGTTCGCGGCAGACGGAGGCACGCCGTTCCCCGCCGGCCGCGGCGGCCAGGTCGGCGAGTGTCTCCGGCACCCGGGACGGGGCCTCGTAGATGACACAAGCACGCTCGTCGGCGGCGATTCGTGACAGGTGCTCGCGGCGCTCGCGCCCGCGGCGCGGCAGGAAGCCCTCGAAGGTCCAGCGGGCAACGGCCAGTCCGCTCGCCACCAAGGCGGCCAGCACGGCGGATGCCCCAGGAATCGGCACGACCACTCCCCCGTCGGCGGCCCAGGCGGCTGCCAGTTCGGCCCCGGGATCGCTCACTAGAGGCGTACCCGCGTCGGTGACCAGGGCCAGATCCCAGCCGGATCTCAGATGCTCCAGCAGCTCTTCTTGGCGCCGTGGGCCGCTCCGAGCGTGGTAGCTCACGAGATGCGTGGCTATCTCGTACCGGGCGAAGAGTCGCCGAGTCAGGCGCGTGTCCTCGGCCGCCACTAGCGGCACTCCCTTTAGCACCTCTATGGCGCGGAACGTGACGTCGCCGAGGTTGCCGATCGGCGTGGCCACGACGAAGAGACGGCCCGGGGCTCTTGCGGCGGTGCCCTGGGCCGCCGCGCCAGCCACGGCGTCGCTCACGGTCGTCGAGCCGAGCCGGGACGACGACGTGGATAGAGATAATCAACGCCGGTGGTGCGGGGACCGAGCTTGGCGACCGGCGGAACCTGCCGCTTGAACTCCGAAACGGCGATGAGACGCTTCACCCGACTCACGGCAGCCTCGACGAAGCCCATGGCAATGAGTTCCTCGTCCGTACGGCGCTTGTCGATCATCCAGAAGAGCATCCGATCCAGTTCGGGGTATGTGAATCCACCCTCGAGCTCATCGGTCTGGCCGGGCCAGAGATCGGCCGAGGGGGCCTTGCGGATGATCTCGTCGGGCACTCCCATTGCCGCAGCGACCTGCCGAACCTGGCTCTTGTACAGATCGCCGATCGGGTTGAAGGCGCAGGCCGAGTCGCCGAAGATCGTGGAGTAGCCGATCAGCGATTCGGTCTTGTTGCCGGTCCCGGTCACAAGCCCGCCCCAGGACACGGAACGGTCGTAGAGCACGCACATCCTCGCCCGGGCCATCAGGTTGCCGCGTCTCAGCGGCGTCGCATCGAGCGCACTCTGGCCTCCCGCGCCCAACTCGACGTCCCGCCCAAAGTAGCCGTCCACCATCGGACTGATATCGACCAGATCGCTGGCGCAGCCGAGTTGATCGACCACCAGACGAGCATGGTCGACCGACTCCGGCGACGACGTCCGATACGGCATCAGGACACAGAGGAGGTTATCCGGCCCGACAGCCTCGGCCACCAGAAAGGCCACCAGGGCGGAGTCGATTCCGCCCGAGAGTCCCAACAGACCGCGGCTGAAGCCAGCCTGCTGCAACTGGTTTCGAATGAATCCGACCATCACGCGCCGGGCAACATCCGCATCGATGGCAAGCTCAGGGGGCAACTCGAAGAGCTGGCTCTTCGCCTCGCCGTCACGGCCCGCATCCGGTGGCATGCCGTGGAGCATCAGTGCGTCTCGGACTCGTCGGCCGGGTTCGGTTCCGTTTCGCTGGCCTCGTCGATCGACATCCCGGTCCGCTCGGCCAGGATTCGCCGCAACTCCCGCAGGTGCAGCTCCGGCCTCTCGTCTCGCAGGAGCGGCAGCCCGATTCGTTCGCGGCGCACTTCGCCGGGCTCGATGTCCACAAAATGGAGGCCCTCGTCAAAGAGCGGCGCCGTGAAGATGGCATCGCCGCTCGGAGCAATGACCTCCGATCCGCCCCAGAAGCTGATCGTCTCGTCCACACCCACGCGGTTGCAGAAGATCACGAAGGACGTGGTCAGCTGGGCGTATGTCCGCATCAGGTTGCGCCAGGACGCTGCCGTGCCAAGGCCAACCTCGTGAAGCGCCGCCAGGTCCCGGCCGGGCGAGGACGAGACGTTGATCAGGATCTGGGCACCGTCCAGGGCCAGCGTCTCGGGCACGGCCAGGTGCCAGAAATCCTCACAGACCGCCAGGCCGAGGCGCACGCCCAACCGCGAGTCGACGGCGCGCAGCCGGTCGCCCGCGGCGAAGAAACGCCGTTCGTCGAAAAGGCCGTAAGTGGGCAGGAAGAGCTTGCGGTGGACGAACCGGACTTCCCCGTCCTCCATGAGGGCGGCGCTGATAAAGAGCCGGTGGTCGCTCGATTCCTCCACGAACGAAACCACGGCCGACATCCCGGCCGTCTCGGCGGCGAGACCTAGCAACCGCGCGTCGTCGTCGCGCATCGCCACCTCGGCCGCCAGATCCTGCAGCTGGTAGCCGGTCAGGCCCAGCTCCGGGAAGACGACCAGGTCCGCCCCGCCCGACCTGGCGGCCGCCAGGATCTCACGGTGCCGGGCGATGTTGTCGGACAGCGCTCCGAGGCTTGGCGCCATCTGGGCCAGGGCGATGCGCAGCGGCTTCATGCCAGCAGTCTAGCCTCGGGCCGATAGGGACGAAGGCGCGGCGCGACCGCCTGCCGGGTGAACACCTACTTGTCGAGCCAGACGGAGCTCAGGACCTCGACCCTGTTGCCCGCCCCGACGAAACCCTTGACGTACTTCTGGGCGGCGGCGGGTTAGCGCGATAGAGGCCCGTGTAGATGAGGCGGTTGACCCATGCAGTGGGCGGGTCGCTGCTCGACGGCGAGAAGAAGGTGGGCTCGCCGTTGATGGCGAACCGGAAGTCCGCCGACGCGCCGGGGCCGGCGTCGCGGACGGCGTGGCAGAGACGCCCGGGCCGGGCGCTGGTTTCCCGCACGCGCTCGCGACCATCGCGACCGCAGCGAGCAGGCCCACCGCCCGGCGCGTCTGCAGGCTCACGGAGTGACAGCGCGCGTAGACGCGGCCGCCGGGAAATCACCGGCAGCGCGCGTGGACGCGGACGCCGGGTCGAGGGATTCAACGAGATCGACCGACCCTGACTTGAGGGTGGAGGCGCGTGGAGTCGGGTCGGCCATCGGCCGGAAGACGATCTAGTTGCGCCGAACTCACTTGACCGCTGGCGGGTTGGGGCCGACGAACCGGAACGCCGGGCTGAGTCTCCAGCATAGCTCGCGCCGTCCCGATGCCGGCAGGCAGGGTCGCGACCGGGAAGTGGCAGGCGACGTAATGACCGGGTGCCACCTCGATGAGCGGCGGCACCTCGACGCTGCAGCGCTCCTGGGCCTGGAAGCAGCGAGTGCGGAACACGCAGCCGCTGGGCGGGTTGATCGGGCTCGGCAGGTCACCTTCGAGCATGATCCGGGACCGCCCCTTCTGCAACTTAGGGTCCGGGATCGGCACGGCCGATAGCAGCGAGTGGGTGTACGGGTGGAGCGGCGCGGTGTAGATCGTCTCTCGAGGCGCCATCTCCATCATGTGGCCCAGGTACATGACCGCGACGCGGTGCGAGATCTGGCGGACCACCGCGAGATCATGGGCGACGAACAGATAGGAGAGACCGAACTCCTGTTGCAGGTCGCGCAGGAGGTTGATGATCTGGGCCTGGATCGACACGTCGAGGGCGGAGACCGGCTCGTCGCACACGATCAGCTTGGGCCGCAGCGCGATCGCCCGGGCGATCCCGATACGCTGGCGCTGCCCGCCGGAGAACTCATTCGGGTACCGGTTGTAATGCTCCGGGTTCAGGCCCACCCGCTCCATGAGCGCCTGGACCGCGGCTCTTACACCGCCGGGTGGTTCGATCCCCTGGATACGGTACGGCGCGCCGATGATCCCCCCGACGGTATGGCGCGGGTTGAGGGCGTTATACGGATCCTGGAAGATCATCTGCGCCTTGCGACGCATCGGCATCAGTGCCTTCGGGGAGAGGTGGGTGATCTCCTGGCCGTCGATGACGATCTGGCCGCTGGTGGGGCGGACCAGCATCAGCACCGACCTCGCAACCGTCGTTTTGCCGGACCCACTCTCGCCGACAAGTCCCAACGTCTCCGCGGACCCGATCGAGAAGCTGACGCCGTCAACGGCCTTCACCTGGCCGATGACGCGCGGGATCAGCCCGTGGGACCGGACCGGAAAATAGGTCCGGAGATCGCTGACGCGAAGGATCTCGCCCGTCTCGGTCGTCATCACGAGCCCTCGGCCAGGACGTTCAGCACACCATGCGAGATCTGCCGGCGCTCCTCCGCCGGCAGATGGCAGCGCACGAGGTGCCCGGCCGCCGTCGCCAGCAGGTCGGGCCGGACGCTCAAGCAGGCGCCCCCCGCGACCCGGTCCGAGTACGTGCAGCGGGGCTGGAACACGCAGCCGAGCGGCAAATTAATGGGCGACGGCGGGTTGCCCGGGATCGGCTCGAGTCGCGCGGACAGCTCGCGGTCCATGCGCGGGATCGAGGACAGCAGCCCGAGCGTGTAGGGCATCTCCGGCTGGGCGTAGAGCACGCCAGTTGGGGCGACCTCGACGATCCGCCCTCCGTACATCACGGCAACGTCGTCGGCCACGTCGGCCACGATGCCCAGATCGTGGGTGATCATGATCACCGTGATCCCGAACTCGCCCTGGAGGCTCGTGATCAGCTCCAGGATCTGCGCCTGGACCGTGACGTCGAGCGCCGTTGTCGGCTCGTCCGCGATCAGCAGCTCGGGGGCGTTGATGAGGGCCATCGCGATCATCACGCGCTGGCGCATGCCGCCCGAGAACTGGTGCGGGTAGTCGTCAATCCGCCGTTCGGCCGCGGGGATCCCCACTCGGCGCAGCATCTCAAGCGCAATGGCGCGTGCGGCCTTGGCCCCGATCGACCGGTGGGCGTGGATCGCCTCCGTGATCTGGTCGCCGACCCGGTAGAACGGGTGGAGGCTGGACATCGGGTCCTGGAAGATCATTGCGACCTTGCCGCCGCGCAGGGCCTGTAGATCGTCGGCAGGCAGCCCGATGAGCTCCTGCCCGTCCAGCCAGATCTCGCCCGTCACCGTGGCGATCTTGCGATCGATGAGGCCCATGATCGCCTGCGCGGTGACACTCTTCCCGGAGCCGGACTCGCCCACGATGGCAAGCGTCCGACCGCGCTCGATCGACAGCGAGACGCCTTCGACGGCTCGCACCAGGCCGTCCTCCGTCGGGAACGCGACCGCGAGGTCCTTGATCTCCAGGAACGGCTGCTCCGCAGGCCTGCCGGGCGTCGTCACGCCAGCCTCACGCGCGGGTCGATCGCCGCGTACAACAGGTCGACCACCAGGTTCGCCACAATGACGATCGTCGACGTGACGAGCGTGATCCCAGTGATCAGGGGCAGGTCGGACTCGAGGACCGAGCTCACCGCGAGCGCGCCGAGCCCCGGCAGGCTGAAGATGGTCTCGGTGATGATCGCCCCGCCCAGGAGGGCGGCGAGGTCCATCCCGGCGGCCGTCACGAGGGGTGTCAGGCCCGCCCGGAGGGCGTGCTTGACGACGACCGTCCTCTCAGGGAGGCCCTTGGCGCGCGCGGTCCGCACGTAGTCCTCGTTGAACGTCTCGAGCACCTGGTTGCGGGTCAGGCGCATGTAGAACGCCGTGTTCAGGATCGCGAGGACGATCCAGGGGAGGATCATCGTCTGCAGGAACTGGAACGGGTTCTCGAACGGCGAAACGTACGAGGGAAACGGCAGCCAGCTTAGCTTGAGGATGACGAAGAAGATCAGGACGAGGCCGATGAAGAACGACGGCAACGAGTAGCCGACCAGCGAGATGCCCATGACGAGCCGGTCTGGCCAGCGACCGTGGTTGAGCGCGGCAAAGATGCCCAGCGAGATCCCGGTTGTGATCCACAGGATGAACGCCCCGATTGCGAGCCAGAAGGTCGTCGGGGCGGCCGCCGCGATCAGCGTCAGCACCTGCTCGTGGCGGGTGAACGAGTAACCGAGGCACGGGGCGTTGCACACGATGGGATTCGGGGAGTCGGCGGAGTACGTGCGCCCGACGACCAGCCCTGACACGAACTCCTCGTACTGGGTCAGGATCGGCTGGTCGTAGCCCAGGCGATGCCGGTTGGCCTCGATGGTCTGGGGACTGCACGCTTTGCCGCAGGTGAGCCGGGCCGGGTCGCCCGGCAGGAGCGTGAACAGGAAGAAGACCGTGGCGGTCAGGACGAACAGGAGCGCGACCATCATGATCACTCGGCGAACCACGTATGCGGCCACGGAGCTTGCCCTTCCTTGGTCCGGATAGTTGCGCCCCCTGGCGAGAGGCGGTGCCGATCGCCAGGGGGCGGTGGGTTGAGGTTCTAGCTACGACCAGGCGTAGCGGTTATTGCTTGACGTACATGTCGCCGTATGGGTTGGAGCCGTAGGGCCCCCAGCGGTACAAGCCCCCGGTGGGACCGTTCCCGGTCCCGAGCTTGCTGCCCATCATCCCCTGCGCCAGCGGGAAGAAGGTCGGGATGACCCACACGTTCTTCATGGTCTCGACGTTGAGCGCCTGCCACATGGTCGACTGCTTGGCGCGGTCGGTCTCGACCTGGGCCGCCTTGACCTCCACGTTGAAGGCGGCGTCGTCGACCTGGGACAGGTCCCAGCCACCTTCCTGCGTGAACAGGGGCGGGATGACGGTCGAGGCGTTCGGCCAGTCAGGGCCCCAGCCACCCATCCCGAAATCACCAGCCTTCGCGGGGTCGAAGACGGTGCTGTAGTAGGAGCCGCTCGGGAACGGCTGCAGCTTCACTGTAAACCCGGCCAGCTGCAGCGATGCCTGGACGATCGCTGCCCCCTTGCCATTGACCGGGGTGTCGGCGTAGTTGAAGGTGAGCGTCGGGGCGGCCACACCCGACTTGGTGATCAGCTGCTTCGCATAGGCCGGGTCACCCGTGTCCGGGATCTTCTGTCCAAGAAGGGTGTCCCACATGCCCGTCGGGGCATAGTCCGGGCCGATGTTCGGCTTGATGCTGCCGTCGGCGTAGTCACCGTAGAAGTCGCCGCCGGCGTTCTTGCGCAGCGCGCTGCGGTCCAGGGCGACCGCCATGGCCTGGCGGATCTGGAGGTTCGGAACCTTTACGACGTTGATCCAGAGATACCGATCGTAGATGTCGTAGCTGCTGTCGGCGCGGCCCGCGAACTGCGGGTTGACTGTCTTGGGATCCGTGAACACGGTGGCCAGATTCTCGGGTTGCATGCCGCCGTACTGCAGCGCGAACTGGTCGTTGCCCGTGCTCTGGATCAGCCGCTGGTCGATGACCTTGGGGTCGACGCCGAAGTCGACCTCCCACTGATCGGGATTGGGATGGTGGTACGAGTCGCTCGCCTGGCTCCACTTGGGGTTCCGGACGAGGATCATCTTGCCGCCCTTGCCGGTCGCGTAGCTCTGGACCATGTACGGGCCGGAGGCCACTGGCGGCTTCGCGACGCCATAAGACTCGCCGGTGTCGGCGGCCTTGGGAACCGGGGAGAACCCGAGCGTCACGGTGTAGTTGAAGTCCGCGACCGCCAGCTTCAGGTGGAACG
>CABEBU010000246.1_pt1 | contig 10157 bp, 9 predicted proteins | sample 3132691 | NCBI WGS metagenome assembly CABEBU01 (sample SAMEA5534346, study PRJEB31848) | metagenome | biome: tundra; feature: field; material: soil | place: USA | collected 2013-05 | depth 0.45 m | reverse complement strand
AACGTCCCTCTCTCAATAGAGCAGGTTTGGCGGTATGAGCCGGAGCGCAGCCAGACCGGGTCGTACTGGCCGCATTTTCGCTATCGTCTACATCACAAGCCGCCCTCGATCAAGGATCACCTGTGGCCCTGCCTCTACGCTCCCTGTCGCCAGCCCCGCCCGACCCCATCCTCGGCCTGACCGAGGCCTTTAAGGCCGACAACCGGCCCGGGAAGGTGAACCTTTCGGTGGGCGTCTACATAGATGAGACGGGCGTCACGCCGGTCATTCCATCCGTCCTGGAGGCGGAACGGCGTCTGCTCGAGAAGTCGGGCTCCAAGGGCTACCTGCCGATCGATGGCCGCCCCGCGTTCAAATCGGCCGTGCGAGACCTCATCTTTGGGGCCGACAGCGAAATCGTGCAAAGCGGCCGGTCGGTGACGACCCAGACTCCCGGCGGAACCGGCGCTCTGCGTGTCGCCGCTGACTTCCTGCTCCAGACCGGCTCGTCGAAGACGATCTGGCTGAGCGAGCCGACCTGGCCGAACCACCCGCAGCTTTTCTCCATCGCCGGCTTCGCGCCGAAAACGTACCCGTATCTCGACGAAACCGGTCGTCAGGTGGACGTGGGAAAGATGCTGGGCGCGCTCCGATCGGCGGTCCCCGGAGACGTCGTCCTGCTCCATGGCTCGTGCCACAACCCGAGCGGCGTGGACCCGGACCAGGAGACCTGGGCCGCAATCGGCGAGATCATCGCCGAGCGGGAGCTTGTGCCGATCATCGACTTCGCCTATCAGGGCTTTGGCTTTGGACTGCGCGAGGATGCCGACTGGCTGTCCGGTCTGGCGCGCCCGGGCCTCGAGTTCCTCGTCTGCACGAGCTACTCGAAGAACTTCGCCCTGTACAACGAACGCGTGGGAGCGTTGACGATCGTGGCGGCGGATGCGTCGCGGGCGGCGTCGGCCTTGAGCCACGTCAAGATCGCCATCCGCTCCAACTACTCCAACCCGCCGGCCCACGGCGCCGACATCGTGGCGACGATCCTGAACGATCCGGCCCTGCGGGCTCAGTGGGAAGTGGATCTGGCCGGAATGCGCAACCGCATCCTGGGCAACCGTGCCGCTCTGGTCGACGCGCTCGTGGCGGCGAACGTGCCGGGCAACTGGGAGCCGATCCGGCGCCAGCGTGGCATGTTCGCGCTTCTCGGCCTCTCGGCCGACCAGGTGGCGCGCCTCCGCGACGAGTTTGCCGTGTACGTGGTTGGGCGCGGCCGGATCAACGTCGCCGGCTTCACGGCCGCCAACCTGCCGCAGGTAGTGGCCGCGGTTAAGGCGGTGATCCAGGGCTAAGCGGGCGACGCGGCCGCTCTGGAACTCATTGCTCTCTTGCGGCGTCTGGTGGGTGGACAATGGAGCCAGCAGCAGTGGGGACTACGATGCCTTCAACCAGCAGTCGATCACTCATATCGCGGGCCCGACCGGTAGCCGTTCTGCTAATTGCGGCGCTGGTGCTCGCCGGGTGCGTCGGCTCCGGCTCGGGCGGCCCATCCTCCTCGCCCGCAGGATCTTCGCCCGCAGGATCTTCGCCCGCGTCCTCGGCTGCCCTGTCCGGCCCGGCTTCCGTCAGCGGCTTCTATCTTCGGGCGTGGCAAACCCAGGCCCTGGCGCCTCAGTACACCTTCGGCTGGCTGGCGCCCGTGACCATTTCCGACGGGCAGTTCATCGACGGCAACATCGCCATACCTGCGATCTATCCCGGTCCGATCTACTTGGGGCCCCAGTCGCGGCCGATCAGTGATGCCGGCATCGCCGCAATAGTCGCGGAGGCCCGCAAGGACGGTCTTCTGGCCGACAAGAGACCGACTTCGCCACCGACGCCACCCTAGGTTCCGTAACAACGCACATCGAGCTGAGGATCGACGGAGTCACCCGCGAACTGACCGGACCGCTGCCAACCGGGCTCGTCCCGGACTCCGCCGCTCCCGGCACGCCCGCGGCATATCAACTCTTCTGGAATCAGATCACGAGCATCAACTCCTGGCTGGCCGCCGATCTGGGTCAGGGCAAATCGTTCACGCCGACCAGCCTCGCCGTGCTCGTGACGCCCCCAACGGAAGCCACTGCCGGTATCGCTGCCAATGAGAAGCCCTGGCCGCTGACGTCGACTTTCGCGACGTTCGGCAAGCCGCACGGTGGGTCGGTGTATCGCTGCGCCACCGTCACAGGATCCTATGCGGCCGCCCTGTTGACTGTGGTCGTGGAGTCGAACCAGCTGACCCACTTCACCGATTCCGCCGGCGCGAAGGCTTCGCTCCAGGTTCGCGCGATGCTGCCGGGCGAACCTGATCCCTGCCCGTAGGTCTGCCAAGGGCCGCACCGCCCGCCCGGCCGGGCACGTTCGGTAGGGCCGAACGGACGTTGCCTCGACCATAGGCTCGGGTGAATGCTGATCTCATGAGACAGCTTCCTCGATCACCCAAGGAACTCCGCCCCGCCGGCATCCAGCACGTTCCCTTCCGCGGAGCCGAGCTTCTGACTCGCCCGCTGCTCAACAAGGACACGGGCTTTGACGCGGGTGAGCGCCTCGTCTTTGGGCTGCGCGGCCTGCTGCCACCTAGAACGGCGACGATCGAAGAGCAGGTCGGTCTCGAACTCGAGCACATCCGCACCAAGAGCGACGATCTGGAGCGCTACATCGGCCTATCGTCGCTGCAGGATCGTAACGAGACCCTTTTCTACCGGGTCCTCCTCGAGAACCTCGAAGAGTTCCTGCCGATCATCTACACCCCGACGGTCGGCCGCGCCTGCCAGACCTTCAGCCACATCTTGCGACGGCCCCGCGGTTTGTGGATCACCCCAGCCGACATCCACCGGATTCCCGACCTGTTCCACAACGCCCATCTCGACGGCGGTGGGGCTGGTTCGGCGGCCGACGACATCCGGCTCATCGTGGCCACGGACAACGAGCGCATCCTGGGCCTGGGCGACCAGGGCGCCGGCGGGATGGGCATCCCCGTCGGCAAGCTGGCTCTCTACACCGCGGGCGCCGGCATCTACCCGGCCCACACCTTGCCCGTCTCTCTTGACGTGGGCACGGACAACGCGGACTTGCTCGCCGACCCACTCTACATTGGCCATCGCGCGCCCAGGCTTCGCGGGGCCGAATACGACGACTTCATCGAAGCCTTTGTCGTTGCCGTGCTCGATGTTTGCCCGAAGGCCGTGCTGCAGTGGGAAGACTTCAAGCAGCACAACGCCATCCGGATCCTGGACCGCTATCGCAACCGGATCACGAGCTTCAACGATGACATCCAGGGGACCGGCGCCGTAGTGTTGGCCGGAGTCTTGGCCGCGGTTCGGGCGCTCGGCCGGCCCCTCGCGGAACAGCGCTTCGTATTCCTCGGCGCAGGTGCTGCCGGCGTCGGCATCGCCCGGATGGTCCGGGCCGCCATGGTCGCGGCCGGCATGGACGAGGCCGCGATCAAACGGGCCATCGCCATGGTCGACACAAACGGGCTGGTTTTCGCTGCGCGCGATCAGCTCGACTCAGACAAGCTTGAGTTCGCGCTTGGGACGGACGCGTTGGCCGCTGACGGTCTGGCCGGTCTGGAGCCGAGTGACCGACGCGATCTTGAGGCTGTGATTGCGGCCGTAAAGCCGACCATCCTCATCGGCACGAGCGGCGTCCAGGGCGCGTTCACGGAAGCGGCCATTCGTGAGATGGCCGCCCACACGGAGCGGCCCGTAGTCTTCCCGATGTCGAATCCCACGGCCAAGTCGGAGGCCGTCCCGGCAGACATCCTGGCCTGGACAGACGGCAAGGCGATCGTCGCCACGGGGAGCCCATTCGAGCCGGTGGTCTGGGACGGTCGGACCCACATAATCGGCCAGGCCAACAACGTCTTCATATTCCCGGGAATGGGGCTCGGGGCAATCGTGGCCGAAGCTCGCGAGATCACGGACGAGATGTTCCTGCTGGCCGCGCAAACCCTCTCCGGGATGATCTCGGACGAGCGGCTGGCGTCGGGCGCTCTCTATCCGGCGGTCTCGGACCTGCGCAAAGTGTCGCGTCAGATAGCGTTGAAGGTGGTCTGCCAGAGCCGCGATTGCGGCGTCGGCCGGCTCTATCGCGACGACGAGGTCGCCTCAGCAATCGACGCAGCGATGTGGTATCCGGAGTATCTGCCGTATCGGCCGGTGGTGGAGTAGGGGGTATTGGGCCAGTCGCGCCGTCTGCACACGTCTGACACCTGACGTGGTCGCTCTCGAACCGCGGGGGCCGGCCGGAGGGCAAGTTCTGCGCCCCGTGGCAGAATGGTGGCAATGGCTCCAGGGGAGCAGCGGTCGGTCGGTCTCGACGGTCGCACGCGATCTCGAGAGCGCCCGAGCAACCTGCCTGGAGCCCCACTTACGGGCGGCCGGATCGCGAGGCGGGCCGACGCTCGGACTGCGGCGGAGAGGTCGAAATGTTCGTCGGTGTACCCCGCGAGATCAAAGACAACGAATTCCGCGTTGGCCTGACGCCGAGTTCCGTTCGGGAGCTTGTGGCTCACGGCCACAGGGTCCTCATACAGTCCGGTGCCGGTGAGACGATCGATCTGAGCGACGAGCTTTACCGAGCTGCCGGCGCCGAGATCGTCCCGGACGCGGCCGCCGTGTTCGCTCGGGCCGAGATGATCGTCAAGGTCAAGGAGCCGCAGCCGTCGGAGATCGGTATGCTGCGCGACGGCCAGATCCTCTTCACCTACCTGCACCTCGCCCCGGATCGTCCGCAGACCGAGAGCCTCATCAGGTCCGGTTGCGTCGCGATTGCCTACGAGACGGTCACCGACGAGCGCGGCGGTCTGCCGCTGCTCGCCCCAATGAGCGAGGTCGCGGGCCGAATGTCCATCCAGGCCGGAGCCCATGCCCTTGAGTGTGAGGCCGGCGGTCGGGGAGTTCTGCTCGGCGGCGTGCCGGGCGTCCCGCCGGCCAAGGTCGTCGTGCTGGGCGGCGGCGTCGTCGGCATGAACGCACTGCGCATGGCCCTGGGTCTCGAGGCAGACGTGACGGTAATCGACAGGTCGCTGCCACGCCTCAAGGAGCTTGACCTGGCGTTTGCTCCGGCCCTGAAAACTCGCTACGCGACGACCGATGTGGTGGAGGAGAGCGTGCTGACGGCCGACCTTGTCATCGGCGCCGTTCTCACGCCGGGTGGAACTGCCCCGAGACTGGTCACCCGCGAGATGGTCAGGGGCATGCGCCGTGGCTCCGTGATCGTGGACGTCTCGATCGATCAGGGCGGCTGTTTCGAGACATCGCGGCCGACCACCCACTCGAACCCAACCTACGTCGTCGATGGCGTTGTCCACTACTGCGTCACCAACATGCCGGGAGCCGTGGCCCGGACATCGACATTTGCCCTCAACAACGCCACCCTGCCCTTCACTCTGGCTCTCGCAGACAGAGGTTTCCGCATGGCTATGGCCGACGACTGCCATCTCCGCGCCGGGCTCAACGTCTTCGCCGGCAAGGTGACCCACCAGGCCGTCGCGCAGGCACACGGACTTGAGTACGTACCAGCCGAGCAGGCGCTGGTCGGCTGACGATGCGGTTCGAGTTGTACCTGGAGTCTGGCCCGCAGCACCGCAAGACTTGGGTCTACGTCCCGGGCCTGCCGGGCTGCTCCACGGTGGCCCCGACTTCCGAAGCCGCGGTCGAGGCCGCCAGGACGGCCATACTCGAACGCCTCGACTTCGTGCGCCGCCACGGCGAGACCGTGCCGGATCCCGAGCCGATCGAGCTTGTGGTGACGGAGCACATCATCGAGCGCAAGCTGCTTGGATTCGGGCAGGGTTCCTTCCCGACGGACAGACAACCGATGACGCCGGACGAGGCCGCCCGCCAGCTGCGTTGAGCGGAGTGGTCGCGTGAGGAGCTGGTGGCCGCGGCGCGACTCCAGACCCTGCCGCTTGCCGAAAAGCCAGCCACCGGCGGGCGCTCGGCCGCCGCGATTCTGTCACACGTTGCCGGTGCGGAATGGTCCTACGTCAGCTCCACGCTGGGAGCGAGTCCAGGTGGTGGCGCCGTCACCTCCGCCATCGACAACTCGCCGGCGTCGCCCTGGGATGCCCTGGCGGCTGAACGGATGGCACTGATGACCCGTCTGCGGGCCATGACTCCAGCCGAACTGACGCTCGTGGTCGAGCGGGGCGAGGGCAAGCCGCCGCGCAGCGCGCGGCGAATGCTTCGCCGCCTGCTCGAGCACGAATGGGAACACACTCGAGAGTTGGGATCGCGCCCTAGCCACTGAGGCGGGCACTTTGCCCGAAACTGTCAAAGCCGGTGCCAGAGGCACCGGCTTTGATGTCTGTGGTGACCGCGGCCGCAGGAGGGCCGCCGCTATCTCAGGATCCGAGGACCATCCGAGCTATTTCCGGGTCCAGTTCCTCGGCCAAGAGCACTGCGAGACGATCGGCCGCTCGTTGGGCCAGGGGAGTGCCCATCGTGAATCTCGAGTTGCGCGCGGAAAGATCCATCTCCTCTATTCGCGACTGGCTGAAGCGCGCGCCCCGGTGCCGTTCGCAGCAGCGGATGATGAGGTCGTCCTCGTGGTCGATCCCACGTCCCGTGATGTAGTAGCTGCCGACCTTGGCCAACGCCTCGACCGGACCGGTGCCGTTGGAGTAGAAGCCGATGGGCGTCACGACATCGCGGCCGAGCCAGCCAATCACAGCCTCGACCATGACTGCCGAGGACTTGGCTTCCTGCCACCCATCGCCCCGAACGATCTGGGCGACGGCGCGTCCGATCACGGCCCCTTCCTCGGAAGCGAGGATGGCCTGGAGTCCGCGGCTAAGTGACAACACCGCAGGGTTTGGCCCTCTGGCGGTCACGACTGTTTGCTGACGATCGGACTGATCCACCTTAGCACTCACACTTCGGCCTGTTCAAGACAACGTTAGACGAGCCTGACGACTCGTCAAGACCAGCCATCCTCCTCACCCTATCAGTACTTTTGGGTTGAGTGAGAGTGGCACGACACCCCAAGTGTCTTGTTGCCTCTCCGTAACTTCCGGATGGGGTTGCGGCGTAGCGAATGTGGATAACTCCGCCAGGGCGCGGTGTCGTCACGCACCAACCCAGGACTATTGGAAGATTTCGGCCGAGTCTCAGCCACCGGCCGTGAATGCCTCCTTGACCACGCCCTGGGCCTCCTCGAGGATACGGCCGAGGTGCTCTTCGCCCAGGAAGCTCTCGGCGTAGACCTTGTAGACGTCTTCCGTTCCGGAGGGTCGCGCCGCGAACCAGCCGTGTTCGGTCGTGACCTTGACGCCGCCGATCGGCGCATCGTTGCCGGGTGCTCGCGTCAGGACCGCCGTGATTGGCTCCCCAGCCAACTGCGATGCCTTGACCTGGGCCGGCGACAGCTTCGAGAGGACGGCCTTCTGCTCGCGAGTGGCTGAAGCGTCGATGCGGCGGTAGGCCGGGGCGCCGTACCGGGCCGTGAGTCCGCCGTAGGCCACGGCCGGATCGTGACCCATCTTGGCGGTCAACTCGGCAGCGAGCAGGCATGCGATCAGCCCGTCCTTGTCCGTCGTCCAGACGGTGGCGTCGCGACGCAGGAACGATGCTCCGGCGCTCTCCTCGCCGCCAAAACCGAGTGATCCGTCTACGAGCCCGGCCACGAACCACTTGAATCCGACGGGGACTTCGAGGAGCTTGCGGCCGAGTTCGGCGGCCACGCGATCGATCATGCTCGTCGAGACGAGCGTCTTGCCGACGGCTACGTCCGGCCGGAAGCTGCGGTGGCGATACAAGTACTCGACGGCCGCCGAGAGGAAGTGATTCGGATTCATCAGGCCACCCGAGCCGGTCACGATGCCGTGCCGGTCGGCATCCGTGTCGTTGGCGAATGCGACGTCGAAGCGGTCCTTCAGGGCGACCAGCCGGGCCATCGCGTAGGGCGAGGACGGGTCCATCCGGATTCGCCCGTCCCAGTCGACGGTCATGAAGCCAAACTGCGGATCCACGACTTCGTTGGTGACGGTGAGGTCCAGCCCGTAGTGGTCGCGGATGACCGCCCAGTAGCCGACGCTGGCACCACCCAGAGGATCGACGCCGAGCTTGAGGCCGGAGCTGCGGATCGCGTCCATGTCAACGACGTTCGCCAGATCGGCCACGTAGTTGTTGGTGAAGTCGTGCAGACCGACGGAGCCGAGCGCCTGCTCGTACGAGGTGCGCCGGATGGACTGCAGGCCGTCACGGAGGAGTCGGTTTGCGTCGCGCTGAATGACCGAGGTGATGTCGGTGTCGGCCGGGCCGCCGTTGGGCGGGTTGTACTTGAAGCCCCCGTCCTCGGGTGGGTTATGCGATGGCGTGACCACGATGCCGTCGGCGAGGCCGCTCTGCCGGCCGCGGTTGTAGGTCAGGATGGCGTGGGAGATGGCTGGTGTCGGCGTGAGAGCGTTGCCCTGGCTCGCCAGTACCGAGACGCCGTTGGCGACCAGAACTTCGATGGCCGTGCGCGTGGCCGGGGCGGACAGGGCGTGGCTGTCCTCACCAATGAAGAGCGGCCCGTCTATGCCCTGGCTGTGCCGGTAGCGGCAGATGGCGTCCGTCATCGCGAGGATGTGATCCTCGTTAAACGAGGCGCTGAATGAGGAGCCACGGTGGCCGGACGTGCCGAACGAGACGGCCTGGGCGGGGATAGCCGGATCCGGGTGGATGTCGTAGTAGGCGCCGATCAACCGGTCGACATCGACCAGCATCGAGAGCTCTGCGGGCTGGCCCGCTCGCTCGTTGACCGTCACTAGCCGATGGCCTCCAATTCTGGGAAGTTGCTCGCCGGAATGATGACGTTCCCGAGCGCTTCCTACCAGCGGCCCGGTCCGCGGGGATCAGTAGGGGAGCGTGATGATCGATGCCTTCTGAGCCTCGCCCAGGAGCGGCATGCCCCAGGCCAGCTCGATCGTGCGCAGCATCGAGTAGTGCGTGGCCGGTCCTTCGAAGCGCGATCCGGGCGTCATATTCGGGCTGGCGACGATGGTGGCGATGTGACCGCCGCCGTTCAGGTTGCTGGTGCCCTCGTCCCAGGTGATGAACAGGACGGAGTCGGCGAAGGCCGGACTGCTCGTGATCTGGGGCACAAAGTCCTTAAGGAAGGCGTCCCCCGCTGCGACCGAACTGCTGTGCATGTCGTTGATCTGGTTGGGAACGATCATCTCGAAATCGGCCGCGGTCGGGTCAAAGCCAGCCAGTTTCGTGATGTTGGCGCAACGGGCTGGGTTTCCGCTTATTGACGTGTAGCTGATGGCCGGGTTGTGCTTGCGGGCATAGTCGCCCGAGGCACCCGTGCCATCGGCCACGGCGTCGGCAACGCTGCCGAGATAGCAGTTGCCCGGATAGCTCTGGGCGTAGACGTGCCACGTTCGTCCGGACGTTTCGATCTGGTCGAAGAGGTTTGGCGCGCCCAGGTTGTAGGCTCCGTCGCTGTTCGTCCCCTGCAGGCCGCCCGACGTCAGGGCGATGTAGTTGGGCTCGGACGGATGGGTCTCGGCGTATAGGTTGGTTACCTGGCCGTATCGGGCGATCAGCGAGTTGATGTATGGCGCCGCGCTCGAGCCGACGATAGCGCTGGACTCGCGGTTCTCCAAAATGATCACATAGACGTGCTTGAAGACGGGCAGGCCGGATCCCGGCGTCGGAGAAGCGGCGGCGGTCCCCGAGCCGGTTGCCGAGGCGGTCACCGAGGTGGAAGGCGCCAACGTCGAGGCCGGGGTTGCGGCGACTGGAGTGGGAGTCAGCGCGGCGGTCGCAGTTGCGTTTCCGCCGGCGCAGGCACCGACAACAACCGAAATCGCCAGCGCGACGAATGCCATTGATCGGCTCGCGCGGAAGCGGATTCTCATGGCCCGATTGTGGCCGACCGACGGGCGTTTGTCGTCGACTTGCCGGATGAGTCTCGAAACGGTTACGCGGCACAAGAGAAGTGGCCGCAGGGTTGAGCCTGCGGACACTGTGTTGCCCGGTGGGGGTAGCGGGTCTTACTCGGCTACGCCAGCTGCGGGGCCGCTGGGCGAGGCCTGCAGGCCGGCCCGAGCGGCCTGCTCGGCGTGGAAGTGCGCCCGCAGCGGCTTCTCCTTGAGCGCCAGGACGGCGACGAAGGAGAGCACGGCGGCCCCAACGCCGATCCAAACC
>CABEBU010000245.1_pt1 | contig 10159 bp, 9 predicted proteins | sample 3132691 | NCBI WGS metagenome assembly CABEBU01 (sample SAMEA5534346, study PRJEB31848) | metagenome | biome: tundra; feature: field; material: soil | place: USA | collected 2013-05 | depth 0.45 m | reverse complement strand
GTCTCGACCGTGACCACCTTCTTCGGGCCCGCCGAGGCGTCGATGATCCCGTTCCTGGTCCCCAAGAACCAGCTGCTCTCCGCGAACGGCATCTTCATTCTCACAACGAACGTGGCCTTTGTGTTGGGCTTTGCGGTTCTCGGTCCATTCGTGGTCGCTCTGGCCAGTGCGAAGCTGCTGATCTTGATAGTCGCCGCGCTCTACTTCGTCGCAGCCGGCTTCTGCTGGACCCTTCCGCCTTCTCCGCCTTCCGTTGCCGAAGGCGTGAGCGCCGGCCAGACCGTGGCCGAGGCGGAGCGGGCCGTTGGGACGATGGTGAGCCAATTCAGTGAGGGGATCGCGTACATTCGCGACCACCGCAGTGTTGGCTGGTCTCTCTCCTATCTCGGCATCACGGGTGCCCTCGTCGGCGTCCTCGGAGTCCTGGGCCCCGGCTTCGCCAAGTCCGCCCTCGGCCTGGGCGAAAAGGACTTTGCGCTGATCGTCCTGCCTCTTGGATTGGGGATCGCCATGGGCATCCTGGTCCTCAACTCCTACGGCCGCTACCTGCCGCGTCGCCGCACTATCGAGGTCGGGATAATCAGTATGGGCGTGCTGCTTGTCTTGCTCTCGTTGGTTGGACCGATTTCGCGCTTCCTGCGCGAGAGCGCAGCTTCCACCGGGCTTGCCGACGCCAGCCGGGTCGTGTCGCTGCTGTCCCTGGTCATGGGCATTGCCTTCCTCATAGGTGCCGCGTACGCCCTGGTGGCCATCTCGGCGCAGACGCAGCTGCAGGAGGAGTTGCCGGAAGACGTACGCGGCCGGGTCTTCGGCGTCCTGAACATGCTCGTCTCGATCTCAAGCCTTGCGCCGATCATCGTTGTGGGCCCGGTCGCCGACATCGTCGGGCGAGAGCCCGTGATCCTGGTTTCGGGCGTCATCGTCTCGTTGTGGGGCGTGGCCAGTGTCGCTAGCCGCGGCGCCCGTCCGGGGGAGGCCGCTCGAGCACCCCAGACACCGAGCGGTGCACCGATCGACCCGGTCACAGCCGCCGTAGCCCCGCATGACTTCGGCACGACGGCGATGACGGGGTCGATACGGGAGCCACGAAAGGTCCCGCGGCGCGCCAGCGAGGACGGCAAGTCCCCTCGATGAACAGCGCCGACCATGCGGAGACGCAAGCCGAGACCCCCCGGTCGTGGCGCGTGGCGGCGCTGGGAATACTTTCCGGCGGGGCCGCCTTAGGCCTCCTGGCCGGACACAAGCGTCTCGGACGCGTGGTTCCGCTGATCACCGCCGGGGTGGCCCTGGGTTGCGCCGTGCCCATAGCCGTGGCTTCTCGCCGACCGCCGATCACGCCCCAGGGCGCCGCGGCCGCCCTTGCCCGCGCAGATCGCAAGCCCACCTTCAGCATCATCGTGGGAGCCCGAGACGAGGCGATGGTCTTGCGCCGGCTCGTCGCCGATGTTGGTCGTCTTGATTACAGAACTGCCGAGGGGGAACCGCTGTTCGAGCTTATCGTTGTCGACGACCGCTCCACCGACGGTACGGCCGAGATCGCCAGAGCTGCTGCCGCGCAGGCCGGAATCGCTCACGTCACACGCGTGGTCTTGAGGCGCGGTGAAGGACTTCCTGATGGCAAGGGAGCGGCGCTGACCGCCGCCCAGCCGGATATCTGCAATGGTGACGTTGTTCTTGTGCTCGATGCCGACGCGCGCCTGGAGCCGTCGTTTCTGCGCCGTGGGGCGGGCTATTTCGCCGCTGGGGCCAACGCGGTCACGGCTCGCCGGAGAATCCTGGACGCTGACTCGAGCTGGTTGGCTGGGGCCCAGGCCGATGAACAGACACTGGACGGTGAGCTAAACCGTGGCCGTTGGGCGATGGGCGGCTGCTCGGAGTTCCGGGGCAACGGGATAATGGTCCGGCGCGATCTGCTTGCGGAGGCGGGTGGCTGGCGTGCGGCCCTGACCGAAGACATCGACCTCTCCAGCCGCATTGCAGCTGTGGCCGGCGACCGCGTTGCCTGGGCTCTTGACGCGGAGGTGTGGGAAGAGCCGGTACGGACCGCCGACCGCCTCTGGCGTCAGCGGCTTCGATGGGCCGAAGGAGCCTTCCGCCGTGCATTCGAACATGGACCGGCGGTCATGACCAGCGGCCGGCTGACGGTGGCGGCCCGTCTTGATTTCGTGGCGTATGTTGGCCAGCTGGCGGTACCGGTCGTGGTTGCTGGTGCGGCGGTTTCGGCGGCGGTCACCGGCAGACGGCGCAGCCTCGTCTCCATCATCGCCGGATACCTGGGCGTCAGTGCGCTCCTGGGCTGGGATTCCCTGCGCTGGGAGCGCGGTCACGACGGCAGTCCCTTGGGCTGGGGCGAGCGTGCGCGCCGCACCGTTCGCGTATCACTTTTCAACGGCCTGTGGCTGCTGGTCGTGCCCCGCGCTCTTGTCGATTTGGCGTTTCGGCGGGGGCCGATTCGCTACACCAAGATGGTGCACGACGGGGTGGGGGACCCTGCCGCAACCTCCGCGAATGGCCGACCTGCGCATTGACTTCGCGTCCCCTCAGATAAGCCGCAGATAAGCGGAGCCGGGTAAGGTCGCGCCGTTGAGGGCTGAGACCGCCAGGTACACAGGGATGAGGGTGCGGCCGAAGTCCACATCGGGGCCGCGCCCCAACGGCGCGGGCATTCTGGGAGGAGGTGAGCCATGGGCTAACAGTCAGGGAGCCGTCAAGCCGTAGCCGGCCGGGCGAGCACCCCGCATCAGAGCTCCCGCCGCAGGTTCTTACCGCCCGCCTCATCTAGGAGGTTCTATGAAACGAGCGGAAAAGTGGCTCGTTTCCATTCTGCTTGCGGTGTCGACGCTTGGTGCGACGGCGCAAGGTGCGTTCGCCTACACGGGTGACGTGTGGTCCAACTCAGACGCCTTCAAGTCGACGTGTCTCGGCTTCAACGACACCTACCCGCAGGCCATGTATTCGCTGGCGCAGAGCCAACTGGCACTGCTCGGGTACAACGTCTCGGGCGCTTTGGGAGCGTCGTTCACGAGGTCGGCCTTCCTCAACCATGTCTTCTACGACTACGCCGTCTATGCCCATACCCATGGCGACAACTACTGGGCGGCCTCCGGCTACCCCAACGTCGACTCCGGCATCTTGCAGGACCCAGGCGTCGGCATGTGCAACAGCTCTTCGCGCGACATGATCCGGTCCAGTTCCATCAGGGCCGCCACGATGGGTACCCCGTACAACCTGGTGGTCATGTCGACCTGCAAGCTCGGCGCCGGCAACAGCACGATGCCCGGCGCCTTTCAGATCGAGAAGACGAAGTCGTCGACGCAGCGGGAGTTCTACCTCGGCTACACGTACAACACGTACGACAGCTCCGCATACCGATTTGAGAGAGCCTTCTGGAGCTACTTGAACGGCGACCCCAACCACTCTAGAACCGTGTACCAGGCGTTCACGTACGCACAGAGTATCGGCGGATACGCCAGTCCGGACTCGGCCAACCCGTTCCAGGCCAACTGGTGGGGAAACCCCAACTACAACGGAACTCCAGGGTGAGCGAGATGAAGTCGCGCAAGTCCATTTCGGCAACCAGGTCGCTCCTCGCAGCCGCGGCAATTGTCCTCGGTCTGGCGATTAGTTCCGGAAGTCTGATCGCCGCCAGCCCTCCACTCTCGGTCGGCCCCGATTTGGTCGGGGTTGACTCGGCACAAGTCGTCGGGCCCGTCCGGAACGAAGCGGTCATCACCGCTGACGATCACCCTGAAGTCTTCGTCGGCGCCGACAAAGCCCGTGATGCCTTCGGGTTCCCCGTCGGCGTCAAGAAGGTCGGCCGGCATGTTCACGACGGCTTCCAGAACTCGGACTACGACGAGGTCTCGGAGGTTGGCTCCAAAGGGCAGCCGCTCGCTCTGATCCAGTTCGACGGCTCAGGTCGGCTGACGGCAGCGGTCCGGCTCGATATCAATGCCTCTCCTGCCGTCCCCATCGCCGGCGACGCTGCGACGAAAACGGCCCAGCGTGGCCTGGCTGCTTCGGGTTTGACCGTGATCGGCCAGGCTCGGACGGACTCGAACGTGGTCGACGGCGGCTGGGAAGTGCACTGGGATCGCACCGCGGAAGGCCTAGCCGTCCGAGGAGACGAGACCAGGGTCCACCTCTGGGCTGACGGGCGGATTCAGACCGTGGCTAGGGTCGAGCACCAGCTCGCACCGGCGCCGGCCCGTCGTCTCTCTCAGCCCGAGGCCCGTAACGTCGTGACCAAGCAACTGGACCAATGGTCCGGGAAGGGTGTCGTCCGGTACGCAGTCACGGACATGAACCTTGAGTGGGTTGGCCCAAACGCCACGTTTGATGCCAGCAAACTCAACACGGCTCCGGCACCGTACCGCCTTTCCTGGGTCGTAAACGTCAAGCCCACGGGAGAAGCCTCAGATTACGTTCGGCTCATCACACTCTACGTGGATGCCGGCGACGGAACCGTCATCGGCGGCGACGTGGTCGAGTAGTCCCAAGCGAAAGTTACTCACAGGGCGCCTGTGGTCGTCGTTGAGGCGGCCACAGGTCCCTACCGTCAAATGAAGGGGAGAGGTCGGGATGGGAACTGGCGTAAGACTTGTTGCGGCGATCGCCACTGTTGCGCTGGTCGGGGCTGGATGTGCGTCGTCTTCACCCCCGCCGGCAAGATCCTCGCCGGCAGGATCCTCGCCTGTGCCGACCGTCGGGGTCTCGCCGACCGGAGCGTCGTCCGGCGCCAGCGTTGGGGTCGGTTCGGTCGACCCGTCAGCGGCCTCGTCCTCGGCCTCGCTGATCGTCCTGGCTGACGGCGTGCAGGGCGGGATCGGGCTGTGGCGATTTCGGGCGCCCGCCCAATGGACGGCAATCGGTCCAACGCCAGGAGCGACTTGGGTGGCGCGAACCGCGGCTGGTGTGGCCCTCGTGGCGGGACAGAATGTGGAGCTTCGATCCTCGTCAGACTTGGCGCGCGTAGCTGCCACGATCGGGCTCAAATGGCCCGCTGTGGCTCCGTCTGCGCCAGTCGTGGCCGTCGATCGCGCTCCCGGCGGCAAGCTTGCCTTGGTCACGTCAGATGGCAGCAGCGTGGCCTACGCTGTTGCCTCGGCTGATGGTAGGGTCACCGTCCTGCAGCCGGCACCGGCCGAATCGTTCACGCCGCTCGTCGCCTGGCTCGACGACACGAGGCTCCTCGTCCTGAGCACAGACAATCAGCAGGTCTCCACGCTGGCCGTGATCGACACGGCAGCTGGGACAATGACACCGATCCGGACCATCGGAGGAATAGACTTCTTCGCCCTATCGTCTGATAGGATGACCCTGGTTGCCTCCACCGAACGGGACATCTTCGTGGCCCCGGTGTCGGAGTGGATCGCAGGAGCGCAGCCACAGAAGATCGCCAGCGTCGACGCCTTTCGCGTGATCTGGGGCCTCGCCCTCGATAGCAACGGTACCCACCTGGCGCTTCTTTCCGGCGCCGTCTCAGCCGACGGTCACGTGAGCCAGGTACACGAGGTCGGCTACACGAGAGGCGCCTCGGCGTGGTCGCTGTCGTTCGACAACGCGGCACCGTTCACGACCTCACGAGGTCAGGTTTGGGTCCCCTGATCCGGCCCAGACGGGCGCGAGACATGCTCAATCATGGTTCTCCGATCCGTCGAGGTCGCGGTTGTAGGGCCCGAGTGGGTCGCGACACCACCTCGCGCCGATGCGATATGATGCGGCGCGCACTCGGGCGGTTAGCTCAGTTGGTTAGAGCGCATGCTTGACATGCATGAGGCCAGAGGTTCAAGTCCTCTACCGCCCACCATGAAAGTTGCTCGCTGGCGACTCGTTGCCGGGAGGCGACTCGGGGCGGCGCACGTATGCAGCGGCGCCCAGCCCCACATCGGCCGGACCGACGACGGGTGAGCCAGGAGAGACCTTGATGAGTGCGGACGAGAAGAGCGGAGCCCAGGCGAGCCCGGCGGCGCTGCCCACTGAGGAGTACTTCGAGGCCGCTCTGCGTGGCTCCGCAGATGAGCTTCTCGATGCCGGTGCCCACACCGAAATCGACGCCATGCGCCACTCGGCCGCACACGTGATGGCCGAGGCTGTCCTTGACATGTTCCCCGACGCCCAGCTCGGCATCGGTCCGTCGATAGACGACGGCTTCTACTACGACTTCCTCTTGCCACGGCCTCTGACCCCCGATGATCTCGCTGCCATCGAGGCCGGCATGCGTGCCTCGATTGGCGCCGACCACCCCTTCGTCCGCAAGGAGTTCCTGTTCGAGGAAGGTCGAGCCTTCTTCGCGGCCCACAACCAGCCGTTCAAGGTCGAGATCCTGGACGATCTGGCCACGCGCGCCGCGGAGTCGAACACGCCCCTGCCGCGCACGTCCACCTTCGAGCATGGATCGTTCGTCGACCTGTGCAAGGGTCCTCACGTCGCCAGCACCGGGGCGATCGGCCCGTTCAAACTGATGTCCGTCGCCGGTGCGTACTGGCGAGGGTCTGAGAAACGGCCGATGCTCCAGCGCATCTACGGCACGGTCTGGTCCACACAGGAAGAACTGGACGGCTACCTTCACCGCCGCGAGGAAGCTAAACGCCGCGATCACCGGCGCCTGGGCGTGCAGCTGGACCTCTTCAGCTTCCACGATGTCAGCCCCGGATCGGCCTTCTGGCACCCCAAGGGCCAGCGCTTGTGGCGAACCCTCGAGACCGCCATCCGCGAGGTCCAGGATCGGCGCGGCTACCAGGAAATCTCGACGCCCATGCTCGTCCACAAGAAGCTGTGGGAGCAGTCGGGCCACTGGGCCAACTACCAGGACAGCATGTTCGTACTCGAGTCTGAGGGCCAGACCTTCAGCCTCAAGCCGATGAACTGCCCCGAGAGCACATTCATCTACAAGAGCAAGCTGCGCTCATATCGCGACCTGCCGCTGCGCTATTCGGAGTTCGGCCGGCTGCATCGCAACGAACGCTCCGGCACGCTGTCGGGCCTGACCCGCGTCCGGCATTTCGTCCAGGACGACGCCCACATCTACGTTCGCCCGGACCAGCTCCAGGAGGAGATCAAGGCGCTGCTGGGCGAGGTCTACGAGGTCTACGGCTGGTTCGGTATGGAGCCGCGCTTCACCTTCGGCACCAGACCCGACAAGGCCCTGGGCGATCTGGAACTCTGGGAGAAGGCCGAATCCCAGATCAAGGCTGCCCTCGACTCGTTTGGGAAGCCCTACCGCATCAAGCCGAAGGACGGCGCCTTCTACGCGCCCAAGATCGACATCCAGATCGAGGACGCGCTCGGGCGCGAATGGCAGACGGCGACGATCCAGGTTGACCTGGTCATGCTGCCAGAACGGTTCGACTGCACCTATATCGACGAGAACGGCCAGGCCGTCCGGCCGATGACTATCCACCGAGCCATCTATGGCTCCCTGGAGAGGTTCATCGGCGTCCTGATCGAGCACTTTGCCGGGGCCTTCCCGGTCTGGTGTGCACCCGTCCAGGTGATGGTCATCCCGATTGCGGATCGCCATACCGCCGGCGCAAACGAGCTGGCGGAGCTGATCAAGGCGCGCGGGCTTCGGGTGGAGGTGGACGGCTCGGATAGCCGCATGCAGAACAAGATCCGGCTGGCTCAGGAGCAGAAGGTTCCGTACATGCTCGTCCTGGGTGACCGCGAGATCGAGGCTCGAACGGTCGCCATTCGTAATCGGGCAGGGGAGCAGGAGAACGGCGTGGCCTGGACCGCCTTCATCGACCGTTTGGCCGAGGAGACCGCGGCTCGACGGCCCTAGCTGCGCTGGTCCTCAGCGGATCGTCGCATTGTTGGTGCCTCCCCCCGTAACCACATGGTGGTAGTCCTATACTCGCACATTCCGACGTCGTTGGACGCCTTGTGCGTCGTCCCGTTGGACGTTTGCCGCCCCCGGAATCCCTGTGATATAGTCCCGCGGGCGACCGCCCGGTGCAGTCGTGCGCCGAGTAAGGCCGCTCGTCTGCTTTCGGAGCCTAGAAGCCTCCAAACGCTGGCAACCGGAACACGTCAAGAAGGGGTTAGCCATTAGCCGAGACCTGCGCATCAATCAGATGATCCGAGTGTTTGAACTGCGGATCGTCGATGAAGACGGTAGCCAGCTGGGTGTCATGCGAACGGCCGATGCCTTGAGGCTTGCGCAGGAGCGGGGGCTCGACCTGGTAGAGGTTGCACCACTAGCCAGTCCCCCCGTGGCGCGGCTCCTCGACTTTGGTCAGTACAAGTACGAACTGACCAAACGTGAGAAGGAAGCTAAGCGAAAACAGCGCTCCATCACCTTCAAAGAAGTTCGTCTCAAGCCGAAGATCGGTGTGGGAGACTTCGACACGAAGGTCCGGCGCGCCATCGAGTTCCTGGAAGACGGCGATCGGGTTAAGATTGCTGTCCAATTCAGGGGTCGCGAGTTGACCCACCCCCAGATCGGGCGCGATCTACTGGACAAGTTCGCGGAAAAGATCAAGGAACATGGCGTGGTCGAGCGGCCTCCGCTGCTCGAGGGCAAGTCGATGCACATCAGCGTCGCCTCTACCCACAAGCCAAAGTCGCATGAGCCGACCCCGGCGGCAGCGGCGAAGGCACAGACGCACGATGCCGACGAGGCTGTTGCCGACGAGGCCCCTGGTGGCGAAGCGCCTTCACTGGTGGCTCCTGCCGAGATCGAAACCGCGCCAACATTGAACGAGGCGAAGCCGGCCCGGCCGGTTAGCCGAAGCCCGAGCCGGAAAGCCGGCCCGGCGTCTACTGGAGAGTGAACCCGTGCCCAAGATGAAGAGCCACAAAGGTACCCAGAAGCGGATCGGGGTCACCGGCGGTGGCAAGGCAATTCGAGTCAAGTCGTGGCGTGGCCACCACCTCGAGCTGAAGTCATCGCGAAGGACTCGCCGCTATGCCGGCAAGGCGATCGTGACAGGCGAGTCGCTCGATCAGGTCCGCCGCCTGCTGCCCTACCTGGGAGTCTGATCCTCGATGGCACGCGTCAAGCGGGGCGTAACCGCCCACCACCGCCACAAGCGACTACTCAATGAAGCCGAAGGCCGCACTGGTACCAACTCCAAGCTCGTCAGGCGAGCTCGTGAGTCGGCCCTGCACGCTCTGGCGTACGCGACCCGAGACCGCAAGCAGCGTAAGCGCCAGATGCGCCGGCTGTGGATCATCCGCATCAACGCTGCGGCCCGGCTCAACGGTCTGACCTATGGCAAGCTGATCAACGGCCTCAAGGCCGCCGAGATAGAGATCGACCGCAAGATCCTGGCCGACCTCGCCGTCCGCGATTCGAAGGCTTTTGCCCAGATCGCCGCTCTCGCCGGAAAGGCCTAGAGAAGTTTCCCGACCGGCGACGGTTGGTACCGCGAGCCCGCGACTCGAATGAGGTACCCGGCGTGGACTTCGAGACCCTGAGCGCTGATCTGCGAGACCTGCAGGAGCGGGCGCTGAAGGAGATCGCGGCAGCGGCCGATCCAGACGCCCTAGAGCACCTCCAGATCCAGTATCTCGGCAAGAAGGGCGACCTGACGGCCGTCCTGCGCGGCATCGGCGCGCTTCCCGCCGAAGACAGGCCTCGTGTTGGCGCGGTCGCCAATGAGGTCGGTGAGGCCGTCAAGGGCGCCCTGGCCACGCGTGGCGCGGAGTTGCACGCCGTCGTTCAGGCGCAGCGTCTCCTCGCCGAAAAGGTGGATGTAACGCTGCCCGGCCGTGCCATTGCCCGCGGCACGCTCCATCCCATTCCCGAGACGATCGCCGCTATCGCGGAGGTCTTCGCACAGTTTGGGTTCGTGATCTACGAGGGCCCCGAGGTCGAGGACGACCTGACGAACTTCCAAATGCTCAACATCGCCCCGGACCATCCAGCGCGCGACCTGTGGGACACGCTCTACGTCGACATTCCCGGCCACCTGCTTCGGACTCACACGAGCCCCGGCCAGATCCGCGTAATGCAGTCGACGAAGCCGCCAATTCGGGCCCTGCTGCCCGGCCGATGCTTCCGGTATGAGGCGGTGGACGCCAGCCACGGCTTTGAGTTCTTCCAGGTCGAAGGCCTGATGGTGGACGAGGGGACATCGATGGCGGACCTCAAGGGTCTCCTGGACGAGTTCGCCCACGCCCTGTTCGGGCCGCGGAAGACGCGCTTCCGGCCCGG
>CABEBU010000244.1_pt1 | contig 10202 bp, 8 predicted proteins | sample 3132691 | NCBI WGS metagenome assembly CABEBU01 (sample SAMEA5534346, study PRJEB31848) | metagenome | biome: tundra; feature: field; material: soil | place: USA | collected 2013-05 | depth 0.45 m | reverse complement strand
AGCCCCTGATTGCCCGAGCGAACATCACACGTCGCAGCAGCCCAACCCAGCGCTGCTGCTCGGGCAGTTGGTGGCGGAGGACATCGCGAAGGCGGTCTATCCTCGCGATGACTTGAAGCTCCCGCTCGGTGAGTTCAGGGCTCTGGAAGATCATATCGGAAAGTCACTTACATTCACGTGCGGTGTGGGATAGCTTCCCACACGCCGTGGCAATGTAACACACTCTGGCAGGGCAGGCGCTTGTCTCATCGGACTTGGCTCAGGGCGCCGTGGCCGACGGCCTGGCGGTGTCCGCCTCGCTTCCGGTCGGGGCCGCCTGCCCCAGCGCCAGGTAGTAGCGGCCATTGTCACGGCCCATCGGGATGGTCAGCTGGAGCTTCGAGCCGTCGCCGGCGTTCGTGCCGTTCACAGTCGCCACGATGTAGACCCCGCCGAACTCGTCGAGATAGCTCACCGTGACGTCCTTGAGCTGTCGACTACCGTTCTTTCGTATTGCGTCGGCTACCTCTGCCTGGGCCTCGACGCGCGGGTTGACGAGCGAGAGCATCGCGTTCGAATCGCCTGCCTGGAGCGCGGTCAGGTAGGCCTCGACCAGAGCCTCCTTCGACTCGCTGCCACGCGTCTCCGCGCCCGGCGCACAACCCGCGATCAGCGCGACGGCGACCACCGCTGCGACCAGCCACGACTTCACGCCTGGACGGCGGCCGTCTCTCACACGGCTTGGGCGTAGCGTTCGGCGGCGTAGCTGATGAAGCGCGTCTGGCTCTTGCGGAACCAGAGCTTTACCTCGCCGGTGGGGCCGTTGCGGTGCTTGGCCAGGCGCAGGTTGATGACCTCGCCGTCGGCGCCCTCGTCTTCGCCGGCCTTCTCCTTCTCGCGCCAGAGGAAGAGGACGAGGTCTGCGTCCTGCTCTATGGCGCCCGACTCGCGCAGGTCAGAGAGCCGCGGCTCGCGCGACTCGCGCATCTCCGGCTGGCGGGAGAGCTGCGATAGGGCGAGGACCGGGATCTTCAGCTCGCGCGCGAGGGCCTTGAGGCCGCGGCTGATCTCCGAGACTTCCTGGACGCGGTTGGCGTCACGGCTTGTCGAGCTAGCTTGCATCAGCTGCAGATAGTCCACGATCAGGAGGTCCAGACCGCGCTCGGCCTGGAGGCGGCGGGCCTTTGTGCGCAGCTCCATGGTGCTGATGCTGGGCGTGTCGTCGATGAAGATGGGCGCGTCCGAAAGGGCCTGCAGGGCCGGCGCGATCCGGGCGAAGTCCAGCTCCTCTAGAAAGCCTGAGCGGAGGCGCTGCGAGTCTATCGAGGCGACGCTCGAGAGCAGGCGCAGGACGAGCTGCTCCTTGCTCATTTCCAGGCTGAAGACGCCGACGGTCTTGCCCTCGCGCACGGCCGCGTGCTCGGCTACGTTGAGCGCGAGGCTCGTCTTGCCGACGCTGGGCCGGGCGGCCAGGATGACGAGGTCGCTCGCCTGGAAGCCGGTGGTCAGCTGGTCCAGATCCGGGAAGCCGGTGGGGATGCCGACGATCTCGCCGCGGTGGGCGTGGAGGTAGTCCAGTCGATCGTAGGCGCTGTGGAGGAGCGTCTTGAGGGCGCTGAAGCTGTCACCGGAGCGGCGCTGGCTGACCGCGAAAAGTTCGGCCTCCGATCGATCGATCGACTCCTGGATGTCCGAACCGTCCTCATACCCGATGGCGGCGATCTTGCCCGCGGCACCGATGAGGCGGCGCAGGACGGCCTTGCGCTCCACGATGCGGCCGTATTGGGCGACGTGGACGGCGGTGGGAGTGTCGTTGCCGAGCTGGGAGAGGTAGCTGGCGCCACCAACCGCCTCCAGCTCGCCCGCCCGCTCGAGCGCTTCCGCGACCGTGACGACGTCTATCGGCTCACGATGCTCAAAGAGTTCCAGCATGGCCGCGTAGATGCGGCCGTGGGCCTGGCGGTAGAAATCCTCCGGGCGCAGGAAGTCCGCGATCTCGATGATGCCGTCGCGATCGATCAAGATCGAGCCGAGCACGGCCTGCTCTGAGTCCAGGTTCTGGGGCGGCAATCGATCTATCACGGCGGGCGGCTCTCCGTGGGTGGATGGATTTGTCTGGCGCCAATGTTGGCGCTGCGCACCGGGCCCCACTCCGCCAACCGACGAATTCGGCCCGGAACTTTCCCCAAAATCGGGCGGCTGTGGGTGGAGCGTGGACAGCCGCTGTGGATAACCTCACTCGTCCGCCGGCCTGGCCCTGCCTCAGTCCAGCCGGCGGATGACCCCGATCAGCTTGCCCTGGATCCGCACGTCGTTGTAGAACATGGCCGGGTAGTCTGGGTTGGCGGGCTGAAGGCGGATGCGACCCTGCTCCTTGAAGAACTGCTTGAGGGTGACCGCGTTCTCTTCCACCTGGGCGACGACGATGTCCCCGTCTCGGGCCGTCTGCTGCGGCCGGATCAGGACAAAGTCCCCGTCCTGGATGTGGGCGTTGATCATGGAATCGCCGCGGACGCGCAGGACGTACGCATCTCCCGAGGGAGCGAGTATGTCCGGCACCGCCATGCTCTCCGACGCGTCCTGGTATGCCTCGATTGGGCCGCCGGCCGCGATCTCGCCGACGATCGGCAGCATGTGCGCTTCCGGGGCCGTGGACTGGGGCATCAGCTCGCCTGAGAGACCGAGCCGAAGCGCGGCAAAGGGCGTCAGGCGCAGGGCGCGCGACTGGGCCACGCCCCGCTCCAGGTAGCCCTCGCGCTCGAGCATCTGCAGGTGGTGATGTACGGCCGACGTGGACGCGAGATCAACGGCTGCGGCGATCTCTCGGACGGAGGGCGGGTAACCGCGCGTCCTCAAGGTGGCCGCGATGAAGTCCAGGATCCTGCGCTTACGTTCGGCGTCGTGCTTCGTCACAGGCGCCTCCTTTCCCTGTCCGGAGCGTACAGAACGCCCGTTCGATTGTCAAGCCGCAGTCGGGCCGCCACCGGGCCGAAGAAATCCGTCGGCTCTGTTTCAGGATTGCTTAAGCCAAGTGCTGTGATATTGGCCCAACGGATCCTGGTAACCCGACCCAAATGGGCAGCTTCCCCAGCTCCGCGGCCGAAAAGCGGCCGATGATCAGAGGTATTTCACATGAAGGCTTCCTATTCACGCATGGCCCTCATCGTTCCGGCCTTCGCGTTGGTGCTTATCGGCGTCGCCTCGGTCGCCTTCGCGTGGGGCTCCAATTCCGGGGGCCATGCCGCCGTACCTCCCGCCGTAGGGACCGCCCACCCGACCATGATCCAGGGTAACCCCAGGCTCGGTGGACCAGTCGCTCAGGCTCCCGTCTTTGGAACGGTCGCGAGCAAGACGGCTACCACGATCGTCGTCACGACCACGGCCGGTAACACGGTCACGGTCAACGTCTCGGCGGACACCACATACTCGGTGCGCGGCGTTGCGGCCGCAAGCCTCGCCGACGTTGCCGTCGGGAATCGAATAGCCGCCCAGGGTACCCTCAACGCCGATGGCTCTCTCAACGCCACGGTCGTGCAGACGGTCTCGGCCGGACAGCCCGGAATCGGTGGCGGCCGGCGCGGGTTCGGCGGTGGAGCGGGCGGCAGGGGTGGTCTGCCCGTACCGGCGCCATCTGCCACTGCGCTGGGTCCCAGTACCTAGGACCCAAAGCCAGGCCTGCCTGGCTCGCGGTCGGCCGACCGGCAGCTGGCAAACGACGGAGCCGCGCAGCTTGGCCGGCGGCTTCGTTGCGGATTCATGATGTCGGGACTATCGTCCGACTAGCGCGGCAGGGCGATCTGTTGATACTGGTCTAGTGCCCCTGCCCTCGACGTGAAGTTCTCGACGCCCGCGGTGGGGCGCCGCATGGGGGAGCCGCCCAGATGTCCGTCCGTTCCTTGACCGCCGGAAACCTGCCGTTGTGCGGCATCGGCTCGCGGCATCCGGGCAAGAAGTCGCGCCTCCTCGTCATCTCGTCGATCGCGCTTGTGCTCAGTTTCGTGGCCACGCTCGTTCCGGGGCCGCACTGGGCGGCCGCCGCATCCGGCGCTGCGTATGTGCCCTTTGGCCCAACACGAGTAGTTGACTCTCGGATCGGCCAGGGCATAGTCGGGCCCCTCAAGCCGTTGACCCCGGTGACGTTCGCGGTAGCCGGCGTGGACGGTCTGCCGAGCGACATCGTGGCAGTCACTGGCAACCTGACGGTAGTCAACCAGACGAGCAACGGCTGGGTTGCGCTCACGTCTTCGCCTCAGGCGGCGCCGTCGACATCGACCGTCAACATTCCCCTGGGCGATATCCGCGCGAATGGCGTGTTCGCGCCGCTGAGTTCAGCCGGCAGCCTGTCGATCACGGCCATGATGAAGACCCAAGTCGTGTTCGACGTAACGGGATACTTCTCGGCAAGCGTTGGCGCCACATGGACGCCGTTGGGCCCGACTCGAATTCTCGACACGCGCATAGTCGGCTCAGGCGGTGTCTTTCGGTCGCAGGTCCCTCGATCGATACAGATCGCGGGCGTAAACGGAGTTCCCCCGAATGCCGTGGGGGTGACAGCCAACCTGACCGCCGTCGATGAGACGACCGGCGGCTACCTGTCGGTCACACGACATCCGACCGCAACTCCTTCCACTTCTACCCTCAATTTCCCGACCGGCGACATCCGAGCCAACAACCTGACAACGCCGTTGGCGGCGGATGGGACCGTTTCCGTCGTCTTCGTGGGCGCGGCCACGGGGGCGACCACCGATGTGGTTCTCGACCTTACGGGCTACTTCATCAACGACGACATGGGCGCTCGCTACTTCCCGATCGCGCCGACCCGTGCAGCCGACTCTCGGATCGACTTCGGTCTGAACGGCCCGATCTCTTCCCGTGAGCCGGTCACGCTCCAGATCGGCGGAGCAATGATCCCCGTACCTGTCGATGCGCAGGCCATTACGGGCAATGTGGCGATCATCAGCGAGCAGTTCCCGGGCTACGTTTCAATTGTGCCGTCTGCCGTCATCGCCGGAACCTCCACGCTCAATGTTCCCCCGAACGACATTCGGGCGAATGGGTTCGTTGTCGCGCTCAACGGCGGAACCATCGGCCTGAGCTTTGTCGCGGCCGGAAAGGCAAACTTTGTCGTGGATGTGACCGGCTACTTTGCCGGCGGGTCTTTCGCGGCGCCGGTCGTCCCGACCTTCTCTGGAATGTCCCTGTATCGCGACTCCGCCTGGAGCAAGCAGGCCACCAACACGTGGTGCATCGGCGCGTCAACCCAGATGATGCTCAACCTCGTGACCGGAGCCTCAGATCACACCGCCGCGAATCAGGGGACGTACATGAGCTACGCATACAGCCACAGCCTCTACGTCGCAAGAGTCGGTGCTGAAGGCGACGGCTGGGCCAACGCGACGACGGCGTATGGCGCCGGCTTCTATAGCATCGTGGCCTACACGACCTTCGATGCGGCGATCCAGGCGGCGGCGACGCGCATGCGGGTTACGGGCAAGCCCGTCGGCCTGATCGTCAAGGAGGGCCATCACGCCTGGGTCATGGCCGGATTCACTTCAACAGGCGGCGATCCCGCGGTGAGCCAGGCGTTCACGGTCTCGAGCCTCACGATCATGGCTTCCTATTACCCAACGCTGGCCTACGACCCGGCGCCGGGCTACGTGGCCTCGCTTGACTACATGCGGACGAAACTCACCCCGTACACGGACGACTACCCGACAATTTGGGACGGCGGCTTCGTCCTCATCCAGCCCTGATTGCTCGCCGGCGGCAAGGCAGTCCGCAGTAGCCGTTCGAGCCTTTCTCGGGGTCCTGTTCCGTCGCCGAGGTTGAGCGGATCGTAGCCGACCACCGCCGGAGCGGCTGGCCTAGTCCTTCCGGCCCACAATGCCGAAATGGTAGGGCGGCAGGTCGATCAGCTCCTCGGTCCGGAACCCTTCTTTGGTCATCCACTCCCGGCAATCCTGCGGCCTGGGACGAATTGCCATCGATGGGCCTCGGGGAGTCGGACGGTCACTGACCCAATGCATGACCGCCGCTGCTCCGTCGGGGGCCAGGATCCTGCGGGCTTCGCCGAGAAGGCGATCCGGTTCTTCGGTGTGGAGGATGTTGAAGAGCATGACGTAGCCAACGCTCGCGTCGGGTAGCCCGGTGCCCTCTGCCGCGAAGTCCTTGAGGTGCAGCTTGACGTTGACGAGGCCGGCTTCCTCCGCCTTTGCGCCAGTCGTCCGTATCATCTCGGGCTCGATGTCGAATCCGTGAACGGTGCCCCGGATCAGCTTCGCCGCCGGGATCGTGAATGTCCCGTACCCGCATCCGAGGTCAACAGCACTCGATGTCTCCGGCGTCAGGCCAAGGAGGGTAAGGGCGCCCGAGGGGTCGAAGAACCGATCCCACATCGATTCCTCGGGCATCCCGCTTTCGCGAACCTTCATGTCTCCCTCCAGCTAAGCGACGCGGCATCGCTCTTGGAAAGCCATGCTAGCGGCAGACCGGCACAGTGGCACTGCGCAACCATCGGCTACCGGCGCCTGGGACTGGCGAGCTTACGGCCCCCGGTTTGGCTGAGTAGCGCGGCGGAGCCTGGTTACAGCCTCGCATCGACACCAGAGGCATGACTGACGAGCCTCTCGTCGAAGGCGTCCACCGGTCCACCATGGCCGAGCTCACCGCATGGACGATTTGGACCTGGTCGGATCGTCGGCCACGGCGACTAGTCGGTGCCGAACGTCCGGACCCAAGCCCAACTGGGCACAAGACCCCTGGTTCCGCGAGCACCGCCGGCCGGCCGACCAGCCCCCACGACTCGGACATGTCCCACGTAGCGCGAAGAGACCGGGCCGCACCGCCTCTCTGGTGACGTTGCCGACCAATCGCCAATGCTAGAGTGGCCGAGTCACAGTTGATTCGGTCCGGTCAGAGAGGCGGCGCCAGGGTGCTTCGCCGCCATAGGGGGAAGAAGATGTCGATCCGCCGCCAAACCGCCGAGGGACTCACCGTGTCCGGTACCGGCCGAGTGCGGCTGAGTCGGGGATCGATCGGCCGGACGAGCCGGCTCGGTCTGGCGGGCCTGCTCGCCGCCCTCGCCGTCGCGGGCTGTTCGGGAAGTTCGGTACCTTTGCCGCCGGCCGTTGGTTCGGCCCCGCCGCCGGCCGGTAGCTCGGCGCCAACGCCCGGCGCGAGTTCGGGCGCTACGCGGGCTGCCGCGGCCTCACCAACCCTCAAGCCCGGGTTCAGCCTGACCGGGTCGATGGCTACCGCCCGCCGGTTCCACACCGCGACCCTGCTCTCCGACGGCCGAGTCCTAGTCGCCGGAGGCAGCGATGCCTCAGGCGCTGTGAGTGGCTCAGCCGAGTTGTATGACCCGGCGACCGGCAAGTTCAGCTCGACCGGGTCGATGACCGAGGCCCGGCAGAGTCAGACGGCGACCCGGCTCTCCGACGGCCGCGTCCTCATCGCCGGAGGGGACGACAGCTCCAGGAACAGCCTCGCCTCAGCCGAGCTGTACGACCCTAAGACCGGCAAGTTCAGCCCGACCGGCGCGATAGCCCGGGCGCGCGATTCGCACGCAGCCAGCCTGCTGTCCGATGGACTCGTCCTCATCGCAGGAGGCTGCCTGTGGGGGCCCAACGGCTGCGATAACACCGCCTCGGCCGAGCTGTATGACCCCGCGACCGGAAAGTTCAGCCCGACCGGAGCGATGGCCGGCACTCGCATCTTCCACACGGCGACCGTGCTCTCCAACGGCCTGGTCCTCATCACCGGCGGCGCCGGCGCTTCGGACACTCTCGCATCAGCCGAGCTCTACGACTCGAAGAATGGCAAGTTCAGCCCGACCGGCTCGATGACCACCGCCCGCTGGGGCCACACTGCCACGCTGCTCTCCGACGGCCGAGTCCTGGCCGCTGGAGGCGGCGATGCCTCAGGCACTATTGGTAGCTCAGCCGAGTTGTATGACCCCAAGTCCGGCACCTTCAGCCCGACCGGCTCCATGTCTACCGGTCGCAACGACTACACCGCGACCCGCCTCTCCGACGGCCGCGTCCTCGTCGCAGGCGGGGGGGACGGGTCGGCGATCGTCGCCTCAGCCGAGTTGTATGACCCCAAGTCCGGCACCTTCAGCCCGGCCGGCTCGATGACTATCTCTCGCTCCGACTACACCGCCACGCTGCTTTCAGACGGCCGGGTCCTCATCGCCGGAGGAGGAAATGGATTGCCCGACGCCTCAGCCGAGCTATACCAACCGTAGGGTTCGACTCGACAAACACGAGCCTGGCGACCCGGGGCACCTGGAGCATCCTGTGGTGACATTGGCGAACACTCGCGAATGTTAGAGTGGCCGAGTCATAATTCATTCGGTCCGGCTAAGAGAGGCGGCGCCATGGTGCTTCGCCGCCATAGGGGGCAGAAGATGTCGATCCGCCGCCAAACCGCCGAGGGGCTCACTGCCTACGGCATAGGCCGACTCGGTCTGGCGAGCCTGCTGGCCGCCCTCGCCGTCGCTGGCTGTTCGGGAAGCTCGGCAACTTTTCCGCCGCCACTTGGCACGACCCCGTCGCCAGCCGGTAGCTCGACACCGCCGCCGACGCTCGCGCCGCCGCCCAACGCGAGTCCCAGCGCTACGCCGACTGCCGCGGCCTCAGCCAAGCCTGCGTCCGGGTTCAGCCTGACCGGGTCGATGGCCAAAGCCCGCGATCTGCACACCGCCACGTTGCTTGCCGACGGCCGTGTCCTCATCGCCGGTGGAATGGACGATGGTCGGACGGTGCTCGCTTCCGCCGAGTTGTATGACCGCAAGACCGCGACATTTAGCCCGACCGGCTCGATGACCGCGGCTCGCGAGGGCAGCACCGCGACCCTGCTCGTCGGCGACCGTGTACTCATCGCAGGCGGTGTCGGAGACACTTCGGCGGCGCTCACCTCAGCCGAGCTGTACGACCCGGCGACCGGCAAGTTCAGCGCGACCGGATCGATGCACGGGGTCCGCGCCTGGCACACCGCCACCCTGCTTCCCGACGGGCGCGTCCTCATCGCCGGCGGGCAAGACAGTTCGTCCGCGGACCTTGCCTCGGCCGAGCTGTACGACCCGGCGACGGGCACGTTCAGCCTCACCGGCTCGATGGCGCAGGCTCGCGAGCTTGTCACCGCGACCCTCCTGTCCAACGGTCGCGTCCTCTTTGCCGGAGGCTCCGACGGCACCACAAATGCCAGCGGTGGGCTGACTGCTCTCGCTTCGGCTGAGCTATACGACCCGGCGACGGGCAAGTTCAGCCCCACCGGATCGATGCCCTCGGGTCGTGACGGCCACACTGCCAGCCTGCTTCCCGACGGCCGCGTTCTCCTGGCCGGAGGCTTCGGTGACTCTGCGGACACTGTTGCCTCGGCGCAGCTTTACGACCCTGCGACGGGCAAGTTCAGCCCGAGCCGCTCGATGGCCACCGCTCGCGCCTACCACACCGCCACGGTGCTCGCCGACGGCCGGGTCCTCATCGCCGGAGGCTTCCCCGGCGGCAATGCGGTTCTCGCCTCGGCCGAGCTGTATGACCAAAAGGCCGGCGCTTTCAGCGCCGCAGGCTCGATGACGACCGCAAGGCGTTTGGACACTGCCACCCTGCTTTCGGACGGCCGGGTCCTCATCGTCGGAGGCTACCCCGGCGGCCCGTCGGATGTTGCGGGTGTTATCGCCTCAGCCGAGCTGTACCAGCCGTAGGGTTCGACCGACCAGCTAGCTCGACAGCGCGCTGCTGCGCTCCAGGACGAGCTTGGCCAGGGCGATGAGTTGGGCGCGCGCCTTCGGACCCGTCGGGACGTCTATGTCGAATGCCATCGTGCCTTTTCGGACCCCGATGGCGGCCATGTTGCCGGGACCGTTCATGACCGTCCCAACGGCGTCGACGCCCGGCAGGCCGGTCGTGGTGTCCGCGATGAGTGCGCCGTTGGCAACGATCTGCTGGTAACTGGACAGGGGATCGCCGATGAAGATGTCGAACTCGATGCCGCCGGTCGCTCCGGAGATGCCCGAATAGACGCAGTACGCGTCCGCGGGGCCGTCGCTGTTCTTGGTGGGGGTGCGCGCGCCGCTCACGCCAACGGCCGCAAAGTCGCCCGGCCCGAGCAACCCGCAGAAGTTGCCGCCTTTAGCGACCGAGCCGCCGAGCGCTCCGCCTGAGGTCGCGGGACTAGGGACGGCGGCACTGGGGACGGCGGCACTGGGGACGGCGCTGGGG
>CABEBU010000242.1_pt1 | contig 10247 bp, 9 predicted proteins | sample 3132691 | NCBI WGS metagenome assembly CABEBU01 (sample SAMEA5534346, study PRJEB31848) | metagenome | biome: tundra; feature: field; material: soil | place: USA | collected 2013-05 | depth 0.45 m | reverse complement strand
CTGGCCACGGAAGTCCCGTCCGAACGGCGCTCGGCGACGCTCAACCTGATCTACCTGCCGCTCTACCTTGGCGGCATCGCGGGCCCGGCGATCGGGGCGACCGTAGTCACGGCCGGCCTGCGCACGGTCTTCTTCGTGGCTGCGGCCATGCTGGTAGGAAGTCTCGTGGTCGCGTTTGCGTTCGCCCGCAAGTCAGGGCGCGGCGCCGGCGCCGTTGCGTCCGGCCGCGGCGGCTAGCTAGGCGTGGAAGGCTGGGACGTCCGTCTCGGGCGAGCCCACGTATCGGGCGTCCGGCCTGATCAGCTTGTCGGCAGAGGCCTGCTCGATGGCGTGGGCGCCCCAACCAGCCATTCGGGCCAGGGCAAAGGTCGGCGGGAAGAGGTCGGGCTCAAGCCCAACGCCCTGCAAGACCGCTGCAGCGTAGTACTCGACGTTGGTCTTGATGACACGATCCGGCTTGAGTTCGCCGAAGATTCGCAGCACGACATCCTCGACCTTGACCGCCGTGTCCAGCCAGGCCGCCATGTCGGCCATGCCTTCGGCAACCTTGCGGAGTGCGGCGGCGCGGGGGTCATAGGCCCGATAGACGCGATGGCCGAAGCCCATGATCCGATCGCCCCGGGCAATCGCCTCGCGGACCCACTTCTCGGCGCGCTCGGGCGAACCGATCTCGTGGAGTTGGCTGACGACCTCGGCTGGGGCGCCACCATGGAGCGGTCCCTTGAGGGCGCCAATGGCGCCGCAGACGGCGCTTGCCAGGTCGGACCGGGTCGAGATGATGACGCGGCAGGTGAACGTGGAGGCGTTCAGGCCGTGCTCGGCGCCGACGATGAAGTAGGCGTCGAGGGCTCGGGCCGCCGCCGGGTCGGGATCCTGGCCGGTCAATTGCTGCAGAAAGCCGCCGGCCAGTGTCAGCTTGGGGTTGGGCTTTACGGGCTCGAGGCCGCTTCTGATGCGATGGAAGGCCGCCAGCGCCGAGGGCGCAAAGGCGGTCAGTTCGCGAACCTGGTCCACCGTCGGCGGCCAGTGCGGCCGGCGCCAGGCACCCCAAACGGAGACTGCGGTTCGCAGGGCGTCCATGGGGTGGGTGTGGTCCGGCAGTTCGTGGAGAGCGCAGATGACCGGTTCCGGGACCTCGGCCGGCACCAGCTTGGCCGTCTTGCGCCATTCGCCGGTCCAGAGCAACTCGGCGACTTGGCCGTATGTGCCCTTCTCGACGAGCTGGCCGATGGGGTAGCCGCGATAGAGGAGGCGACCGTTGGCGCCGTCCACGTAACCGATGGCGGTCTCGGCGGCGATCACGCCCGCCAGGCCGGGCGAGTACGGGCGCTCAGCCGGGTTCTTGGCAGGGGCCGGAGCAGGTGCCGGAGCAGGTGCCGGAGCAGGTGCCGGGGCGGATGCTGCCGCGGCCGGGGCGGCTGTTTCGGCCGCTTCGGGCTTGGGGGATGCCCCCTGCGAGGCCGCCGGTTCGGTGTTGCTGGTCGACATCGTCGCCCTCCTTGGGCCTCTGAGCAAGCGGCTGGTCTGGTTCCGCAGCGGCAGCATGACCGGAATCCCAGACGAATGGCGCGCGCATCCTACCGCGAAGCTCCCCCACGCCGTTGGCTGTACCGGCATTAGTCCCCCTGGCGGAACGGGTAGGGCCCGCGCCGGGGGGACTCCGCGTCAGTCGCGGCCGTCTCGGCTCCGCTGGTTGTCGCTGTCGATCGCGTCGAGAATCAGGCGGATGATCACGGCGCCTAGAAACGCGACCACCAGCGCCCCGATGAACCCACTCGTGGGGCCCGAATGCAGCTGCTCGGTTGCGAACCAGCCGCCGAACAGCCCGCCGAGGATACCGATCACCGTGTTGGCTATGCATCCCTTGGGTCCGCGTTCAACGACCGCGCCGGACAGTCCTCCGGCGATTAACCCGACCACGATCCATCCGAGAACGTCCATGTGCGGCACGGCTGAACAACTCCAATGTCGAATGTCTGGGTCGAAGGGCTCGACTATGAGGGCATGATAGACGGACCTCTGGACGAGGCGATCGGTCGCACGGAGGATTTCCATCTCCGACTTGGGGACGATCGTCTGCCGGAAATGCGAAGGCCGCCGAGAAGCCGGCGGCCCAGGCGCCGTTGGCCCGACGGCGCTACACGGCGTCCTTCCAGGCCGGCTAACGCGACGGCGACAGGCCGGCCCTGCGCGCCGAGTTTGCTCAGCCGCCCGACGACCATTGATGGTCTCCGACCGAGTCCTGACCGGTCCGGCCCAGCGCCGAGGAGTCGGGAAGCCAAGACCAGGCCGTTGAAGGCGGCGGTCACGCTACGATCCCGCAGATGTTCGAATAGCTCGAACAAGAAACTGGGTCGTGGGCGGGGTTTGCGTCGGAACGAGCCTCCGCCGAGGCGCGGAGCTAGCTTCTCGATCCGAATCGGTCTGCTCCGCAAGGCTCTGGCCCGTCGGAAGCGTATCGAGGGGCAGCGGGCCGGATTCGGAGCGCCCAGTCTGCAGCAAGAGGATTTGGCGTTCGACTCACTCGAACATCTGCCTGTTCACTGCCCACATAGGCGATGCCCGGGTCAGACATCGCTGGGACGTAAGGCCGCAACTGAGACGGTCTTGAGGCTGTGAACCGGCCGCGCCTACGGGAGCGCGACACCACGATGAAGGCGAGGGGGGTCGGCTTCTAGTGGCATGTCGCGCCAATAGCGCAGCACTACCACGACGCGTTGTTCGGGCGACTGGGCTCCAGCGCCCTGCCGACGGTGTCGCGCGCTAGGGCCGCCCTGAACGGGTCGGCCGCCGCCAACTCCAGCTCGTCGTCGAACGCGACGCTGCGGACCCCCTTGCGTTTGCGGATGCGCGTCTTGCACACGTTGGCTACGATCCGGTCCAGCCGCGGCCCGACACTGTCCGGTTCGCGCATTTGGGGCCATGCTCGCCAGGCTCGGGTCAGCGCCTCCTGCACCGCGTCTTCGGCCTCGCGGGCATCGCCCAGCAGGTACCTGGCCAGCTTGTAGGCGCCGTCCATATGCCGACCGGCCAGGCTGACGAACTCGGCACCAGGCGTTGCTGCCACGCGCGCCTCCAAAGATGCCAACACCCCGGACTCCTTCCTTGGTCCATCCAGACTTCGACGGTTGCCGGTAAGTTCATTCTGCACCGCGTATTCGCCGCAAATGGTGTGGGCGCACCGCGGAAGCGGCCCCGCTGCGCGCCCATCGCCCATCGCCCAGCGGCGCCCGGCCCGCTGCGCCACCCCATCCTGCCGAGGTGGCCTGGGAGCCGCCCGACCTCGGCACCGGCCCCAAGGCTCGTGCCGTAGGTCGAGACAGGTTCGGCCGTTCGGGCCAGGCGGTCCAAATTCGGCGCATAGTGCTCCCCGAACGGGTGGGCTCGGCTGGCCGAGTTAGGGTCGGAAGGCCGCCCGCCGTGCGCGGAGTCGCGGATGTATCGCCGTCGTCGCTGGTTCGTAGTAGTCGCCGCCGTCCTCCTCGTCGGTACCGTCGAGGTTCTGAGCGACACGGCTTCCGATGCCTTCCTGCCGTTCCCACTCCACATTCTTCCCGTCCTGGGGGTCGTCAGCGCGGTCGTCGGGATGGGCGCCTGGTACGCCTTCCGCCGGATCGATCGGCTGACCAACGACCTCCAGGAGCGCAACGCCGCGCTCGAGTCTCGCAACGCCGTTCTACGGGCCGTGTACGACGTGAGTCTGGCCGTCTCCGGCCAGGCCGATCCCGACCAGACCATTGCCTCGATCGTCCAGCACGCTCGCTCGCTCTTGCGAGTGGACGCGGCGCTGCTGGCGCTCGACGGTCCGGCGGGCGAGCTGCGGCTTCGGGCGACGAGCGCCGCCCCGGGTGTCCTAGTGGGTGACCAGCCCGCGGGCGCCGACATGACTGAGCGGAGCGAGGACGACCTCGACTGCTACCTCCAATCCGGATACCAGATTCGACTTTCGGCGCCCGTGGCGCACGGCGAGAAGCGAGTCGGGACGATCGGTCTCGCGATTGCATCCGGGGCTCAACGACGGTTCGACGTGTCCGAGGTGGAGACGCTCTCAGCCCTGGCGACGCAGGTCGGCCTTGCGCTCGAGGCCGCCAGACTTCAGGGCGAGCTGCAGGTTCTGGCGATTCAGTGCGAGCGCGAGCGGATCGCCCGCGAAATGCACGACGGTCTGGCCCAGGTCCTCGCCTACGTCAACACCAAGTCCCAGGCCATTGAGGAATTGCTTGCCGACGGCCGCGTGGCTGAGGCGCGCCGGCAGCTCGCCGAGCTGGCCGCGGCGGCTCGCTCTGTCTACGTGGACGTGCGCGAGGCAATCCTGAGCCTGTCCAATCCCGTGCCGCCGGATCGGGGAGTGGCGGCGGCCCTGGAGGAGTACGCGGCGCTTTTCGCGGAATCCTCGAAACTCGCCGTCCCCTTCCACGCCAGCCCCGATGTCGCGAGTGCGCCGCTGTCGGCCGCAGCTCAATCCGAGGTCTTCAGCATTGCCCGTGAAGCGTTGACCAACGTCCGAAAGCACGCTCGCGCCAATCGGGTAAGCCTGAATTTGGCCCTCGAGGGCCGGGAGCTGGTTCTGCGCATCGAAGATGATGGCGTCGGTTTTGACGCACATCTGCTGGCGGTCGGCCCGGAGCGGTGGCCGCACTTTGGCCTGGCAGGGATGCGGGAGCGGGCCGAGTCGGTTGGGGGAAGTATCGTCTGGCGCAGCCAACCCGGTCACGGCGCCGAGATCGAACTACACGTTCCAGTTGGTGGGCCGGTAGGGAATCGCCCACCCACCGGCATCGATTCGCCCGACGGAACGGGCAACCCCACAGCGCCGCACCAGGCGGTCCGATCGTCCGCCCGTTCAGTATCGGAGGCAAACTGACGCCATGAGAACAGTCCTCGTCGATGATCACGCCCTGTTCCGAGATGGTGTCGCCTCGTTGCTGCTGGCTTGGGGCCATGAGGTCGTGGGCCAGGCGGCCGACGGTGCGGAGGCCATCGATCTTGTAGACGAGACGTCGCCCGATGTCGTCCTGATGGACGTGCGAATGCCGAACGTGTCCGGTATCGAGGCCACGGCGACGATCCACGACCGCCATCCTGAGGTGGCCATCGTGATGCTGACCGTGAGCGAGGACGAGGCCGATCTGTTCCGCGCCATCAAGGCCGGCGCCCAGGGCTATCTGCTGAAGAACCTGGAGGCGCCGCAGCTCCGCACGATGCTGGAGGGGGTGGCGCGCGGCGAGCCGGCCATCACCCCGGCCACGGCCGCTCGAATCATCGACGAGTTCCTCCGGGTGCCGGGCGCTAGCCCCCGAGCAACGCAGCGCCTGACCGATCGAGAGCTGGAAGTCCTGAAGCTCGTCACCGTCGGCCGGCGCAACCGCGAGATCGCGGTCGAGTTGCGCATCAGCGAGAACACGGTCAAGTTCCACCTCAAGAACATCGTCGAGAAGCTCCACGCCCAGAACAGGGCGGAGTTGGCCGCTCGAGCGGTGCGCGAGGGCCTCGTTCCCGATCCGCCTCGCGATGCCTTCTCGTCGAGCCCCTACCGCGATTCCCCGTTCCGCCGCCGCTGAACGAGCGTCAGGCGGGCTACCCGGGCGGGTAGCGAGGTTACTGCCTTCCGGCAGATGCAGTAGCCGTGTCCGGACGCCATTCTCAGGCCGACAACCAATGTACGGCCGAGGCGTCCAATGGGCTACCGCATCCAGATCGAGAACACCGGCTGTCTGAACTGCGGCGTCTGCATGGACGTTTGCCCGGTCCAGGCCCTCGACATGAGCAGGCCGCAGCGGCCGGGCGTCGAAGGTTCGGGCATCTTCGGGAAGCCCTTCAACTGGATGATGGAGTTCCCGGTCCAGGTCGGTGAGTGCATCGGCTGCGGCATCTGTGTCCGTGAATGCCCGACACACGTCGTGATGCTCGACGGCGTTGCCGGCGCCACCCCGCTTGCCGCTCGCCAGGGCCCGATCAGCCGGCCCGCGGAGCCGACGCCGGCATGGCAGCCGCTCAGCGAAGTAACTCGTGAATCGCTCAAGTCGGTCCGCGTTTCGCCCTGGGGCAACCTCTTCCAGTGGCAAACGAGCGAACGGCCGCAGGACTGGCAGGTCTGGCGGTCAATGGTGACCGACTCGCGCCGGGATCCAATCGCTCCCTGTCAGGAAGCATGCCCCGCCGGCACCGACGCCGGTCGCTACGTGGGCCTGATCGGCCAGGGCCGCTACGACGAGGCCTACGCCGTGGCGGCGGAGGTCAACCCGTTCCCGTCCGTGTGCGGCTGGATTTGCACTGCCCCGTGTGAGTCGGCCTGCCGGCGCGGCACCCTGGACGAGCCGATTGCCATCAGGCGTCTGAAGCGTTTCGCGACCGAGGCGGGCAAGCTGCCGCCCGTCGCTCCGCCGAAGAAGCGGCGCAAGGAGAAGGTTGCCATCGTCGGTGGCGGACCGGCCGGAATGTCGGCTGCCTACTACCTGGCCCGCCTCGGCTATGGCGTGACCGTCTTTGAGGCCATGCCGGTGCCGGGCGGCATGATGGCCATCGGCATCCCCGAGTATCGACTGCCACGGACCGTCATCCGCGAGGAGATCGACCGCATCGTGGGTCTGGGCGTCGAACTCAAGCTCGACAGCGCCATGGGCCGCGACTTCACCCTGGCCGATCTCGAGTCCAAGTACAGCGCCGTCTTCCTGGCCACCGGTGCATCCCGCAGCCGCAAGCTCGGTGTTCCCGGCGACGACGTGCCGGGCGTGATCCCGGCCACTCTCTTCCTGAAGCAGGTCAACCTGGGCGAGAAGCCCGTCATAGCGGGCGCGGTCGTCGTGGTCGGCGGTGGCAGTACGGCCATGGACGCGGCCCGGTCCGCTCTCCGGTCCGGCGCCTCGGCGGTCACTATCCTCTACCGCCGCGGTCGGGCCGAGATGCCCGCCCAGGCCGAAGAAGTGGAGGCGGCCGAACACGAGGGCATCAAGGTCTTGCTCGAGGCGGCCGTGACGGAGGTCAAGGCCAACGGCAAGGGCGTGACCTCGGTTACGTATGTCAGCCAGCGGCCGACCGGCAAGTTCGAGGGCGGACGCGCCCTGTACGAGCCGATCCCCGGCAGTGATCGGGCCATCGACGCCGACACGGTCCTGGTGGCCGTCGGCGAGGAACCCGATCCGTCGATCCTCCCCGAGGGCGCGGGCATCGCCACGAGCGGCTTCTCGGGCATCGTTGCCGACGCCGGCATGGCCACCAGCCGGAAGGGCGTCTTCGCCGGCGGCGACGTGGTTTCGGGCGCCAAGACGATCATTCACGCCGTTGGTGCCGGCCGCCGCGCCGCCGGCTCGATCCACGAATACCTTTCCGGCAGTCGCAACGGCGAGGCCGAGATCATGGCCACTGTCCGGGTTCCGAAGGCGCCCGAGCCCGTCCTGACCGTGGATCTCGCCGCACGGCCGCGGATCGGTATGGAGCTGCCGGCCTACCAGCCGGGTTCGTTCGCGGCCACGCAGCCGAGCCTGGATCCGGCCACGGCCAAACTTGAGGCCAGCCGCTGCTTCAGGTGCGATGCCGTCTACCGCTGTGAGCAGGTCCACGTCCAGTCAGGGCGCGGTCCTAGGGATGGCCCAGGCGCTCCGGCCGGTCAACAATTGCCGGCGCCGAGTGGCCGGCCCAATCTCGCCGAATCGGCGAGCAATCCACGGTCGGTCACAGGAGGTCGAGACTGATGGACTCTGCCGCGTTCGGAGCCGCCGAGCAGTTTGTCGAAGGGACGATAGCCGCCGCCCTGGTCGCGCTTTGGCTGCTGGCGATTGCCATGCATCTGGGGCGGCCCTACATGCTGGCGATGACCCGCAAGTTCACTCTCCGCCTTGGGGCGGACCTGTGGTGGACGATCTACGTCGGCCTGCGCGACATCTTGCTTCTCCAGGTCTTCCTGGGCAGTTTCATCTACTTCTACCCGGATGTGGTCAAGAACAACGACCTGCCGATCACGGGTGGGTTGGCCGGGGCGGTGGCCTTCTCCGTTCTGATGCTCAAGCTCATGACGAAGGGCGACTCGGACGCCCGAAGCTTCCAACTCCAGACGTTCCTGCTGGGCCTGGGCGCCTCGCTCTACCTGGTGCCCTACTTCCTGGGCAGTCAGGTCACGACCGTCAACAGCAGCATCGCCGCACAACTCGCGTCGGTCCTGGTCAGCTCGCAGAACCCGACCTGGGCCCTGATCTTCTGCTATCTCTCTCAGGCGCTCGTCGGGGCGATGGGTCTGGTCGCGGTCATCTACAACCTTCGCCTTGCCTCGCCCCCGCCGCGCAAGGCCGATGCCGGTGCTGCCAGTCAGCCCGCGGCGCAGAGCTAGGAGACCACGATGCCTGAACAGCAAGCTCTCGTCCAGGGAACGCAATACTGGCTCGTCCTTTCGGTAGCGGCGATCCTACCGATCCTGTGGACGTTCACTCTGGCCCTCCACTTTGGACGGCCGTATGTCATCCACTACCTGCAGGGCCTCACGCTCCGCTTCGGCGGTGACGTGTGGTGGCTCAGCTACGTACTCATGCGCGACGCGCTGATGGTCCTGACTCTCGCCCTGAGTGCGATCTTCCTCTTCCCGAACCTCTACCTGAGCGCGGATTTGGGCGTGCCGATCACGGCACCGCTGGCCGCGCTGGTGCTCTTCTGGGCCCTGCTCGCCAAGCTCACCGGCGATGCGGACGACGATCCAAAGACGTTCCGGATCGTCTCGGTCCTGCTCGTGATTGCCTCAGCGCTCTACATCATTCCGCAGATTTACGGCGTTGAAGCCGCCGACCAGGTGGATTCGTGGAACGCCATCGCCAACCTCGGCGGAATCCCTGGCTCACTCGTAATCGGCCCTGACCTGACAGTCCCGTACGCCATTCTCAACCTCAGCCTGCTCGGCTTCGCCGCCACAGGCGCGATCATCTTCGTCTGGTTCCTGCGCAAGACCAAGTTCGAGTCAGCCGAACTCGCTTAACTCGCCTCTCACCTCGGCGGCCTGTTCGTCCCGGGCCGCTCAGCAAAGACCGCCTCTCTTCGGAGTGGCGGTCTTTGCTGAGCCGTCATCGACCGTGGCGGCTATCGAGAATTGGCTTATGGCCGATAGTTCGGGCGAGTAACCGAGTGCTCACAGGTGAGCGAGCCGGGCACGACACGGCCCATCCGGTCGAATCTGTATCTCCGCTCGGACAAGGCAGAGCGCCGATCAGGCCCGCTGCCCACACTGCTAACTCGAGGGCGCATCGCCCCTCGTCCCGCCCCGAAGCGACTACGGACAGGTATTGGCGGGCGCAGGCTTGCCATACCAGGTGCTGTCCGTCCCAAACCATTGGACCGACAGTGCGGCCAACTTGTCGTTGAGAAGGCAGTAGATCGCCGCGAGTGCCGGGATCTCGTAAGGCGGCCCCAGCACGACCTGCTTGATGTTTCCACTCGAGACGGACTGCCCCATCGCCACATAGTCCGCCACCTGGTTTGCCGGGAAGTCCGTGGAGATGCTCGATCCGATCGTCGAGATGAGGCCAGGGATGGCCAGTATCTGACTCGGCTGGGCCATCTTGTGCAACAAGTCCACCAGGACCTCCTGCTGTCGCGAAGCTCTGCCCCAGTCGTAGTCGCCAATAGTGTGACGGGACCTCACGTAGGCTAGGGCCTGCCTGCCGTTCAAGGCGTGCGGACCGGCGGATAGGTAAAAGCCATACGGGGTTCGGCCGTTGTCGAGCCAGTCGTACGTGGGGTCAGCGATCACTTTGGGATTGACGACATCGATCCCCCCGACCGCGTCGATCATCTTGACGAACCCATTCACATCCATATTGGCGTAGTAGTTGATTGGGATGCCGACGAGGTAGCTGACCTCTTTGATGAAGGTCGTAAGGCCCGCGGCCCGACTCTTCCCCTCGGGCGACTTCAATACGCCATTTCCGACAGATTCCGCAAGATAGTTGATCTTGTACGGAAAGACGCCGCCGAAGTACAACGGAAAATAGCCGGTGTCGCGCGGCACGCTGACCATCTGGACCGAGTTGGTCTTTGGGTCGTAGCTGACGACCATGATCGTGTCGTAGAGAGCGCCCTGGGTGCTCCCCGCAATAAGCATTATCGTGACGCGGCCGCCTGGCACCGGTGTCGGCAGCGGGGCTAATGTTGGGCCTGGCGTCTCCCCGGGAGTCAGGCTCTCGGTCGGCATAGCCCGGCCGATGTCCCCGAACATCGCGGAGCCGGCGTTGTAGGTCAACAGCAGTAGGCCCCCGACGCCGAGGTGG
>CABEBU010000241.1_pt1 | contig 10257 bp, 9 predicted proteins | sample 3132691 | NCBI WGS metagenome assembly CABEBU01 (sample SAMEA5534346, study PRJEB31848) | metagenome | biome: tundra; feature: field; material: soil | place: USA | collected 2013-05 | depth 0.45 m | reverse complement strand
GAGAACCTTGAGGCCGTGGACCACGCTCATCGCGGCGCCCCACGGCCCGACGCGGTTCGGGCCCACCCGCAGGTTCATCCGGGCGATGACCTTGAGTTCGAGGTAGATGATCAGAAAGGCGGTTGGGATGGTGATGACGAGGATGACCGTAACGGCCAGGGCGAAGCGGACCAGCGGAATGTTGGCGCCGAGGAAGTCCAGGATCGGGGGGCCAAAGACGGCGAGGCCGAGGACGGTGGTCACCGCGCCGCCCAGGGCGAAGATGACCAGAATCAGCAGGCGATCCTGAATAGTCGTCCGCTCCCAGGCGCCCCGCGGGATCCCGCGGGCGAAGGCGATCGATGCGCGGATGGGGTGGTTCAGCTGTGCTCTCACTTGTCGATCCCGCCCATGACCGGGTCAAGCGAGGAGACGATCGCCATCGTATCGGCCAGCAGGTTGCCGGGCAGTAGAGTGGGCACGATCGCCAGGTTGACGAAGCTCGGGTCGTGGATTCGGAAGCGGAAGGGCTGGTCTGAGCCGTCGCTGATGGCATAGACGCCCATCATGCCGCGCGGCCCCTCTACCGCGCCCCAGGAGCGGCCGGGCCGCGGTCGCAGCAGTCGCGGCAGCTTGGCCATGACCGGACCGTCTGGCATGTTGTGGAGGCACTGGTCGATGATCTTGATCGACTCGCGGACCTCATCGACGCGGACGAGGTAGCGAGCCAGAGAGTCGCCCTCTTCGCGCGTCGGGATGTTGAACTCGAGGTCGGGGTAGATGCTGTACGGGTGGGCGCGGCGGACGTCGAACGGCACGCCCGAGGCGCGCAGGTTTCCGCCCGTGACCCCAAAGCGGAGGGCAGTGGCACGGTCCAGGACGCCCACACCGCGCATTCGCCGGACAAAGATCTCGTTTTCGTTCAGCAATGTCGCATTGGCCTCGGTCTGGTGTGCGGCGCGGCTCATCCAGTCGCCCAGGCGGCTCAGGAATTCGTGGTTGAGGTCGCCGTTCACGCCGCCGATGCGGTAGTAGTTGAAGAGCATCCGCGCGCCGGTGAGGGCGGCGAGCATCTCCACGATCTCGTCGCGCTCGATGAAGCTGTATAGGATCGGCGCCAGGCCACCCAGGTCCAGGGCGAGGAAGCCCTGGAAGAGCGTGTGGCTGGAGATGCGCAGCAGCTCGGCCGAGAGAACGCGGATGTACTCGGCCCGGGGCGGCACCTGCACGTCCATGAGCTTCTCGAACGAGAGCACCGCCGCCCACTCCTGGAAGAGCGAGCTGACGTATTCGAGCGGGTCCACCTGGTCGATGACGTGGTAGTAGTCCGAGTTCTCGCAGATCTTCTCCACACCGCGATGGAGATAGCCGAGTACCGGGTCAACGTCCACGACCTGCTCGCCCGAGAGCTTGAGTACGAGGCGAAGGACGCCGTGAGTGGCCGGATGGTGCGGGCCGAGGTTGAGGAACATCTCGCCGTCGCCCAGGGTGTAGAACTCGCTCTCGCGCTCCGTCCGGGGCGGGTACGGCGGGATGGGCTCGAACAGCCCACCAACCTCGCGGTCGAGCATGATGCGCGGGTCATCCGCAGAACGATGCTGTTCCTGCGGGCGAGGCTCCTGCGGGCGAGGCTCCTGCGGGCGAGGCTCCTGCGGGCGAGGCTCCTGCGGGCGAGGCTCCTGCGGGCGAGGCTCCTGCGGGCGAGGCTCCGGGGCCGGCTGCTGTGGCTGGGTCTGTGCCTGAGGCTTCGTGCGGACGGGACGGGTCGGCATCTCTATCCTCAGCTCACCCGCGCCCGGCGGATCGCCTTGGCGGGGTCGTCGGCCAGGTCGGCCGGGAGGTGGGTCCGTTCCACGTGCCTGACGCCGGCGCCCGGTGATCGGGCCGCGTCGTCCGGCAGCAGGAAGTCCTTGCGGAGCGGGAAGCTCGTGTATTCGGGCGGCATGAAGATCCGGCGCAGGTCGCGGTTGCCCTCGAAAACGATGCCGTACATGTCGTAAGCCTCGCGCTCGAGCCACTCCGCGCCCTGCCAGAGGAAAGTGGCCGATGGCGCGCGCGGGTCTTCGCGAGAGATACCGTCGGCGATCATCCGCAGCCAGTCGGAACTCATCGGACTCCAGAGGTGATACACGACCTGCATGACGTCGCCCGTGTCCACGCCGGCGACGTCGGCCAGGATCTCAAAGCGCAAATCCAGGGAGTCGTGGAGGATCCGGAGTACGTCCGGCACGGCCCCCGGATCGATTCGAATCTCGGTCTCATCGTGGCGTTGGTAGATCGGCATCCGCAGGTAGCCGTCCAGGCGCGCCTCGAGTCGGGCCTTGAGGGTTCGATCCATCGGTCAGATTTGGTCCGGTACGGTGGGGCCGATCTCGCGCTCCGTCCAGTGACCCCGGCGGTCCTTGACGAGCTGGCCGAGTTGCATCATGCCGTAGATGAGGCCTTCCGGGCGGGGCGGGCAGCCGGGAATGTAGATGTCCACCGGCAGGACGCGGTCAATGCCCTGAACGACCGAGTAGCTGCGCTTGTATCGACCGCCAGACACTGTGCAATCGCCCAGAGCCACGCACCACTTGGGCTCCGGCATCTGCTCCCACAGTCGGACGAGCGGCCCGGACATCTTTGTAGTCAGCGTTCCGGCGACGATCAGCACGTCCGCCTGGCGGGGCGAGGCCCGGAACGGGAACATGCCCCAGCGGTCCATGTCGTTCTTGCTCGTGGCGGCCGACATCATCTCGAAGGCGCAGCAGGCCAGCCCGGAGAGGAGCGGCCAGAGGCTGTTCTCACGGATCAGGTCGAGGATGTAGTCCGCGTTCGCGGGGACGATCTGGAGGCCGCCCCAGCGCGCATCGTCGCGGCGTCCCAGATCGGTTTCTCCGAACTCGCGGAGGTGGGTGATGTCGGAGCCCTCGCCACCGTTATAGGCGAGCGGGTTGGCCGACTGCCACATCGTGTTCGCGACGACGATCGGCGCAGCCAAGGAGCCGGGCTTCGCCGGAACCAGTTCGCGGCCGGGCGCCGACGCCGGTGCCCCTGGCTTCACCGTCTTGCGGCCCTTCGCTCCTCGGTCGCCTACCGCCACGTCAGAACTCCCTTCCGCCAGGCATAGGCCAGGCCGAGCAGCAGCACCATGACGAAGGTGCCCATGCTGACGAGACCGCCGACGAGCAGGTCGCGGAAGACGATCGCCCACAGATAGAGGAAGACCACCTCAACGTCAAAGGCGACGAAGAGGAGGGCATAGATGTAGAACGAGATGCTGAGGCGGCCCCAGGTGTCGCCGTAGGTATCGATGCCGCTCTCGTAGGGCATGCCCTTGTGGCGGTCGCCGCGATTCCGGTGCGACACGAACCAAGCGAGGCCGATCGTCAGGAATACGAACGAGACCCCCGCGAAGGCCAAGCCGACTACGTACCAGACGCCGGTCATCGTTCTCCAGGCCGGCCCCTACCCACGGCCGAAAGTCGCGGCTTGGGGCGCAGGTTTAGTCACAAACAACCGCGGGGCCGGGTTCAATGCCCGCTCCCTCACGATCCAGGGGTCAGTCTAGCAGCAGGGCCGGGCGTAGGCCTCCGGCGCGCGTACGTGCTCACGCTCGTGGCGCAGGGCGGACCTCGTGGAGTCGCTCCACGGGCGTCACGGCGGAGCGGCGGCCAGGACGGTCGGTGCCCGAGACGGCCTGTGCACCGGTTGGCGCCGCCGGAAGTTTCCCAATGCACATCGGCGCACCATTGGGCAGGCGGAGAGGAGGCGGCGAGCGTTGGGATCCGCTCCCATCGGCTCGGGGAGCCTATTTGGCGCAACTCCGGGCGAATCGGCCCCGAATTGAGCCCCTCCCAGGGCAAGTCGGCTCAGCGGCGACTCGGAAACCCTCTGCGGGGCCGAACGCCTGTGCCCAATGTCGTCGTGATGCGCAATCGGCAAGATCTGCGGGTCCACGGCTGCAGGCGTCCGTCAGATACCGGCAGCGATCCGATCAATCGGGATTGGCCGCCGCCACGCCCCTAGCTACGCTCCGCGACCAGGACCCGGAAGCGGCCCATGTGACGCGGGTCGAGCATGCGCACGATGCCGGATCGAGCACGAGTGTATTCGGCGAGGGTCAGGTCCGGCGAGGCTTGCAGCGTCTGCAGCTCCGACTCGAGGCCCGATGCGACAAGGAACTCCTGCTGCGTCACCAGATCCTGGGCCGAGAAGCCACGGCGCGCGGCCAGTTGACGCAAGGCCGTGAAGTCCACGTGGGCCGTCAGGTCGATCTGCCCCGGATCCGCGAACGGGTTCTCCACGACTCGATGGCCGCGGTAGCCGAGCAGGGTTCCGGCCAGGTGGCGTGGGCCGTACAGCTCGGCGGCGTCGTAGCCGTAGTCGATCACGACGACGTAGCCGCGGGCGAGGTGCCCGGCCACCTCCTTGAACCACGGCTCGAGACCCAGGCACATCTCGACGACTTGGCCCTCGGCCAGCTCCACGCCGTCATCGACGAGGCGGGCGGCGAGCTCCCGCGTGGACGGCTCGGCAGCGACCTCGGCGAACCCGTCCCGCCAGCCCACGTACAGCTCCAACAGCTTGCCGCCGCGAAGCACGGCGCGATGAACGGGCAGGGCGTCGAGGAACTCATTGGCGAGGACGATGCCCGCGACAGGTTCGTTCGGTTGCGCGACAGGTTCGAGGACCGCTGAGATGCCGGCCTCGTTGAATCGATGGCGCAGGTCGGCCAGCCGGTTCAGGTTCGATTCGATCGGTCGATATCGGACGGCCTCGAGCAGGTCGATCAAGCCGTGGCGCCTTAATCCTTCGAGGATCGACAGCGCGAGCGTACCCGAGCCGGCGCCGTACTCGATCAGGCTGAACGGCCGTGGCCGACCCAACTCGACCCACATCTGCTCGATCCGGCGGGCGATGGTCCAACCGAAGATGGCGTGTGTCTCGGGCGCGGTGAGGAAGTCGCCCGCGTCGGTCGGTCGGTCTGCGGTCTGGCGGTAGTAGCCGAGCCGCGGCTCGTAGAGAGCGAACTCCATGAACCGAGCAAAGGTGATGCGGCCTTCGGGCGAACGTTCGATCTCGCCTCGAATTTGCGCGACCAGGACCGCCGAACGGCGGGCGGCTGAACGGGAGGCGGATGCGGCTGAAGGTTCGGCCTGAGGCAGGCGGTCGGACTGCAGCGGCCCACCTGGCGGAGGAGGCCGGCGATCGGGTGTCATCGAGTCCCCGCACGAGCTCGGCCCGCGAGCAGGCGCAGTCCGCCGTTCACCATCGTGTGGCCGCCGAGGATGATCGGGTGGTCGGATGGCGAGTTGGCTGCCGATTCCGTCAGCACGCGCAGCCACGGATCGGCGATCGACGTTGGTGCCAGCAGGTCCGAGGCGAAGCGATCCTGAGCTGCGGGCCAGGCCGATTCCGCGAAGCCGTGCCGGTGTGCGAGCAGGACCCTCGTGTCGATGACCGCGGCGTCGGCCAGGCGGGCGACGATTTGGGCCAGCGCTTCGGCGCCGTCACGGTCTAGAAGCTCGCCCAGGACGGAGCGCGGCGGTCGGGAGTTCGTGGTGGCGCCGGATTGGGCAAGTTGCGTGGCCGCTCGAAGGCCGCGCTCCTCGACCAGCGCTCGGATGCGGCAGGCGACGCCGCTCTCCAACCAGCGGAGAGTGGCGGTGGAAATGCGGCCGGCCACGAGCAGCTCGGCGCGGCGATTCGTGAGGAGGCCCGCCAGCGCCGCCAGCCGATCGTCCAGCCGGTCGCCCGGCCGGTCGCCGATGAGTGGCGCCGCCGCGTGGAGATCGCGCGCGGCCGGCTCGCCCAGCACGCCAAGCGCTCCCATCACGATCAGGTCGAGCGGAGTGTCGATGTCCACGCCCAACCGCCAGCGCGAGCGCAGGTCCGTGACGGCCACTCCGGCGCGTTCCTCCAGCCACCGGGGAAGGGCGTTGTCGGCGGGCAGTGGCGGCAGGTCCAGCAGATCGGCCGCCCGCGAGACAGCAACCACGTCAGCCGAATAGAAGTTGTTCGCCAGGGCGTGCCCGCCGGGGCCCGCGGCCACCTCCACAAACCGCCGCAGGTCTGCCGCCCGGGCCAGCGGGATGCTGCCGGATCCCATGACGATGAGGCCGCCAAGCGAGGCGCCGAGAGTGGCGCCGCTCCCTTCCGCCTCGGTCCGTGCCCGCACCGCCGCCCTGAGCCGCTCCCCGAAGGCCAGCCCGTCCGGCGGCCCCGCCACTACCTGCACCACGTCGGCGCCGACCGCCAGGAACGCGATCCGCTGCCGCTCCGCAAGCGCGTGGCGCGCTTCCGCGAGCGCGCGAACCAGCGGCCCTGCATCATCAGGGGCCACGGGGTGGAAAATGAGCACGACAACGGGGCGCACGAGCGGAGTCTAGCCGCGCGGCCTCCTGGTGCGGCAGTCGCGCGGCAACCGCGGAGATGTAGCCAATGGGCACGGTTCGGGCATATATAGGACTCGGGGCAAACGTCGGCGACGCTCCAGCCACGCTGACCGCGGTCGTCCACGCCCTCGCCGCGCTACCGGGCGCCGCTCTGGCCGGTGTCTCGCGGCTCTATGTGACCGCGCCCGTCGGCGTCATCGACCAGCCGGACTTCCACAACGCCGTCGTGGCATTGGACGTGCCCGCCGGTCCCGGCGGCAACACCGGCTCGATCGCTCTGTTGCTTGCGCTCAAGTCGATCGAGCGTGCGTTCGGTCGGCAGGAGCGGTTCCGCTACGGCCCGCGCGAACTGGACCTTGATGTGCTTATCTTTGGCGACGAACAGATGGCCGTGGAGAGGCCCGAGGATGGCCGCTCTCCCGACCCGGCCAAAGCCACGCGCCTGCTCGAGGTGCCGCATCCCGATGCGCGCAGCCGCCTCTTCGTCCTGGCCCCGCTCGCGGACCTCGCTCCGGATCTCGTTCCGCCCGGCTGGCCCGAGTCGGTTGCCCAGGCTCGTGCCCGCCAGGAGTCGATCGAGGGCGCATCGGCCGTCCGCGTAGTCGCAGACTGGGATGTCGACCTGGGCCGCTGGGAGCAGGCCGCCGCTAGGACTTGACGATCGTCGTCTCGCCCGTGACGGCATCGACGCGCACCGTTCGAGAGACGAACCTGACCTGCCAGACGGACGACTGAGAGCCGGTCGTGAAATCGATGACCAGCTCGGCCGAGGTCACAGTCTCGCCGGGAACGCCGAGGGCGGCAATCGCCAGTTCAGTCGCCCTATCTCGGCCAACGATGGGCGCAGTCAGGCCCAGCTGCATTCGAAGGTCGATGAACGCGAAGACTGATCCGCTGGACGGATTCACCCACACGACGAAGGTGGTGGCGTCCTTTTCGGCGGGATTCCACTGCACCTCATAGGCAGCCACGCCGGCCCGGCGAACCACCTGGGCCGACTCGGAGAGGCCCTCGAGGTTGCCGGCACGCTGCATGAAGGCCTCGGCAGCCGTGCGAGCATCGGACGCTGAGGCGGAGACGATGGCGTCGTTCGGCAGCTGATCTTCCAGGACTACCTCCACGACGGACCCGGAAGTCGAATCGACGAGGGCGACGAAGTCCGCTGCGGTGGCTTGGTAGAAATCCCGTCCGTTGGGGCCGCTTATCGGAACCGCGGACATCGACGGATCATCGATCGTGCCCGACGCACGACCGGCGACTTTGGCCGCGTAGAAAGCGGCCTGCTTGGCGGTGATCGGCTGTGGCGTCCAGTTTGGGTCGGCGGTGGCGGCGCAGGCGCAGGTAATCCCGCATCCGGAGACGGTCACGGGAAGGAGCGACAGAACCACCGCTCCTGCGAGCATCCATCCAGGGCGTCTCATGACCCACCTCTTGCCCGGCGCTGCCTTGCCGACGGCCACAGCCTACGCCTTTTCGGCGCCGCCCAGCCCCTCCGCCCCGGCACCCTTCAAACAAAAAGAACGCGGCGTGGCGACAGTCCACTCAATCGGCTCTTAGGGCTGCCGACCTGTCGCCCGCCACGCTCCCTGGCCCGGAAGACCGGGCTCCCTTTCCTCCGACCGACCGATCGACCCTCACGCCCGATCGGCTGTCACCTACGTATTCGCGTCTTTGGCCCGATCGGATCACCGGACAGGCGGCGAAGTTCAGAAGTTGTCGCCCCGGCTCCGCCCCGCGCGCGCTCAGTGGCGGAAATGGCGCCGGCCCGTGAAGACCATGGCCAGGTGGTGCCGGTCCGCGACCTCGATGGCCATCTCGTCGCGACTCGAGCCGCCCGGCTGGATGATCGCCGAGACCCCGGCCTGGGCCGCGATCTGGATCCCGTCCGGGAAGGGGAAGTAGGCGTCGCTCGCCATCACAGAGAGCCTGGCCCTGTCGCCGGCCCGGCGAAGGGCGATCTCCACGGCCGCTTGGCGACTGGTTTGAGCCGCGCCGATCCCCACGGTGGCGGCGTCGCGGGCCAGCACGATCGAGTTGGACCGGACGTGGCTCACCGCTCGCCAGGCGAACAGCAGGTCCGTCAGCTCCTCGAGTGTGGGCCGCCGCTTCGTCACCACCAGCAATTGGGTCTTGTCGAGCCCCAACTCGTCCTTCGTCTCGACCAGCAAGCCACCGGCGATGCGCTTGAATTCCAGGTTGGCGATGCCGTAGTCGCGCGGACCCTCGATCGGGTTGGGCGGCACGGCCAGCAGGGCGATCTGCGGCTTCTGGGCCAGGATGCCGATGGCGGCCTGGCTGAACGATGGCGCGACGACCGCCTCGTACGAGTTGACGGCGATCTCGCGCGCGGTCGCACCATCAAGGTCGCGGTTGACGCCGACGATGCCGCCGAAGCAGGTCGCCGAATCCGTCTCGAGGGCCTTGCGGCAGGCCTCCACCAGCTCATCGGCCGAGGCCAGGCCCACGGGGTCGGTGTGCTTGACGATCGTGACCGTCGGCACGGTGAAGTCCATCGCGATCGCGTAGGCCGAGTCGAGGTCCAACAGGTCGTTGAAGGAAGGCCGCGCGCCCTGGATCAGTCGGGCATCGGCCAGGGTGCCGGCGCGATGGGTGGTCTCGCGATAGAAAGCGGCCTGCTGAGTAGGATTCTCACCGTAGCGCAGGTCGTCCACCTTCTCGAGGACCATGGCAAGACGGGTAGGGAAGGTATCGCCTGACACGTTGGATAGATAGGCAGCGATCTCGGCGTGGTAGGCGGCCACGATTCCGAATGCCTCGGCCGCGAGCCGCTGGCGAAGCTCCGCGGAGACTGAGCCACGTTGGCGCAACTCCGCGACGACCTGCAGGTATCGGGCCGGGTTCGCTACGGCCGCAACTGCGGCGTAACTGCGGGCAGCCGCTGCGAGGACCGCCGCGCCGCCGACGTCGATCATCTCGATCGCCTCGTCGATGGGCACCAGCCGGGCCCCCACTTGCGGTGCGAACTGGTTCACGTTGACGGCGACGATATCGATCAGGCCGATCTTCTGGGCCTCCAGCTCGGCCAGCTGCTCGGGCCGGTCGCGTCTGGCAAGGATCCCGGCGTAGATAGCGGGGTGGAGAGTCTTGACCTGGCCGCCGGCGATCGCTTCCGAGCCGGTCAGTTCGGAAACGGGCCGGACTTCAACCCCTTCATCGGCCAGGGCTTCGCGTGTGCCTTCGGTCGCGAACACCTCCACGCCGAGGGCGAGCAGGTCGCGGGCGAACGGGCCGATGCCCTCTCGGCTTGCCACCGAGAGCAGGGCTCGCACCAAGCCAACCTCCACATCGCGTGAGGTCCGGACAAACAGTCTGTGGCTCCGTGACGGGGAATTTCGGCCGCTAAGCGGCCTCGCGTCAGGCGTCGTATCTTCTGGTTTGCCGGATTGATCCGAGTATAGCGCCCGGTCATGGCATACTCCGCACACGCGAAATCGCAGGCGCACAAAAGCGCAAGCCTCGGCGGCCGTCTTTCGGCTTCGCGCCGAAGCTCGGCCGGCGTCGCCGATTAGCGACCGTCCAGGTCAAACGACCGTCAAAGACTGAACGCTCGGAGGGTCCGCGTGAACGGCCCGTGGAACCAGATCAACCTGCTGCTGTCCAGCTTCAATAAGACCAACTTCCCGGCGATATACGAAATAACCTGGCAGCTCGCCTTCGGGTTGCTCGTGCTCGCCATCATCTTCTACAACTTCCAGGGCCGCCGGCTGCATGCCTATTCGGTCTTCCTGGACCTCAATGAGTGGCTGATGTGGACCTCCGTTGGGGTCTTCTCGCTGCTGCTTATGTTCGCGGTCTTCAACTTCGACTTCCTCTTCGCTCTGCCGACGATGGTTGGTGGCGCCGCGCTCTACATCTGGATCCGCTTCATTCACTTCCCGCC
>CABEBU010000237.1_pt1 | contig 10289 bp, 9 predicted proteins | sample 3132691 | NCBI WGS metagenome assembly CABEBU01 (sample SAMEA5534346, study PRJEB31848) | metagenome | biome: tundra; feature: field; material: soil | place: USA | collected 2013-05 | depth 0.45 m | reverse complement strand
CCCCGGCGGTGGCGAGGAAGTCGGTGGCGTCGGCGAGGGTCAGGCGGCGAACCTCGGCCGCCTCGCGCACGATCGCGTCCGCCAGCGGATGCTCCGAGCCGCGCTCGGCAGCGGCGACGAGGCCGAGGATCTCATCCTCGTTGGGGGCATCGGTCGCGCGCATGATGTCGGTGACCCGCGGCTTGCCCTCCGTCAGGGTGCCCGTCTTGTCGAGCACCACAGCCTTGACCGACCCCAGCCGCTCGAGAGACTCCGCGTTGCGGAATAGGATGCCCGCCTCGGCGCCCTTGCCAGTCCCAACCATGATCGAGGTCGGGGTGGCGAGTCCGAGCGCGCATGGGCAAGCGATGATCAGAACTGCGACCGTATTGAGCAGCGCGAGATTGAACGCAGGGGAGGGTCCGAAGGCAAACCAGATTACAAACGTCGCCGCAGCGAGCGCAAGTACGGCCGGGACGAAGTAACCGGTCACCACGTCCGCAAGGCGCTGGATCGGTGCCCGCGAACCCTGGGCCTCCGACACGAGCCGGATTATCTTCGCGAGGACGGTGTCGGCGCCGACACGGGTCGCTCGGAATGTCAGGGTCCCGGTGGTGTTGAGCGTTCCGCCGACGACGAGGTCGTCGGCATGCTTGGCGACCGGCAGGCTCTCGCCCGTGATCATGCTCTCGTCTGCACCGGAAGCTCCCTCGGTGACGACTCCGTCGACGGCGATCGTCTCGCCGGGGCGGACGCGCACGAGGTCTCCGACACGCACCTCCGCGACCGGCACGTCGAACTCGGCGCCGCCGCGCACGATCCGCGCGGTCCGCGGCGCCAGGTTGATCAGCCGTCGGATGGCATCCGACGTGTGACTCCTAGCCCTGGCCTCGAGGAACCGGCCGAGCAGGATCAGGGTGATGATCGCGGCAGATGTGTCGAAGTACATGGGCAGTTCCGCGCCGTCCATGCCCAGCCCCGCGGCGTGGAAGAACGAGGGGACGATGATCGTCGCGACGCTGTACCCGTAGGCCGCCGAAGTGCCGACGGCGATCAGAGTATTCATGTCGGTCGCTCGGTGGCGCAGGGCCTTTATGGCACCGGCGTAGAACGGCAAGCCACTCCAGAACTGCACCGGCGTGGCCAGGGCGAGCTGGAACAGCGGGTTCGACAGGAACGCGGGCAGCCACGGGGCGATGGTCATGCGCGCCAGCCCGCCGAGGAGCGGGCTCACGAGCAGACCAGAGACCACCAAGCGCCGGCGGAGTTCTGCCACGCGCCGCGCCGCGGCCTCGTCACGCTCGCTCCGGGCCTCCGCCGCCTCGGCGACGTCCGCTTCGTGATCGGCGCTCGAAGCTTGCTCGACTCGGGCGACGTAGCCGGCGGCATCGACGGCGGCGACCAGATCCGCGACGCCAAGCCTGCCCGCGTCGTAGCGCACGGTCGCGGACTCCGAGGCGAGATTAACATTCGCCTCCTCCACGCCTTCCACCTTCGACAGGAAGCGGGTGATCCGGTTGACACACGAGGCGCACGTCATCCCCTCGACGGGGAAGGAGACGGTCTCGATACGGGGCGCTGCGATTGCTGTCATCTCGATCTCCGGGTGCTCCTTGGGAGCAAAGGTCCTGCTGATGTCAAACAGGCATGCCGCATGCCGCCGGCAGCCGGAAGCCGGCCGACGGAAGCCGGACGCCGAAACGCCGGACGCCGAAACGCCGGACGCCGGCCTCGACGATCAACCACCGGCTGCGCTGCCGCGGTCGACGATGGTGATGCGTCCGCCGTACATGCCCATGGAGCAGCTGTAGTCGAGCGTTCCTTTCCGAAGCGCCGGCAGCTCGATCACGTTGTCGCCCACGTGCAGCCGAACCTGGATACTCAGACTCGGAACTACGAGGGACGCCGCGCAGGTGGCGGTCGTGGACGATTTGACGATCCAGTGAGTCGGGGTCCCGGCATAGATGGAGACGTTGCCCGGGCTGTAGCCGCCGCCGTCCTGGTGGGTCGTGAGTACCTGGGCGCCGTCCGGGGCCGTTGCTCCGGCAGGTGGCGCAGCCGCGGCGACAGGCTCCGCGCCCGGCAGAGACAGTGAGATCCCCGCAAGCCGAAGGCCCGCGGACCCATTCAGGAGCGCGAAGCCCAGAACGACGACACCGACGAGCCGAAGGAGACCAGGTCTAATGCTGCTCGGGACAACAACGGGGAGCCCGGCCAGGGCGAGGAGCCCCGGCGCCGTCCCGATCGCGAAGGTGGCCATCAGGGCTCCCGCGAAGAGCGGCGACCCGGTCGATAGGGCGTAGATCTGGACGGCCTGCGTGAACCCGCATGGAAGGAAGAACGATGCCGCGCCCAAACCTGCCGCACGTCCGTCGGAGTACCCACCGCCGGCGCCGCCATCCAACCCGAGTCCCTTTCCAAGGCCAATCGGCAGCGTGGGCGACCAGGAAGCGATCCGCGGCGACAGGCCGGTGAGCCGCGTCCCAAGGATGATCATCACCGCTGCGACCGCGACCATCAGCACGGCGGTGACGCGAGGAGGCATCGTCACGCTCGCGCCGACGGCTCCGAGCACGGCCCCGAGCACGCCATAACCCAGGATGCGACCGGCCATGAACACGAATGCTGGGCGCATCTGCGCAGTGACACCCTTGTCGCTGACAGCCGAGGCCGCCTGCCTGGTCTGGAACGCTGCGGACAGCGCCAGCAAGAGCCCGCCGACAAGTGCCATGCAGGTCGACACGCCTGCTGCCAGCCCGAGAAGAAGGGCTACAACCAGCCCGCCGCTACTGAGATCGCCCGTGCCCGAAGCGAGCCCGGTCAGCCCTGTCATCTGGGCCAACATGGCGATGGCGGCCAGCAGCACGAGGCCAATTCCTGCATCCAGCCAGACTCTGACATCGCGCTCGACCCACGGCGTGTGTCCCACTTCGTAGCCGGCGGCATGGATCGCCCGCGCGATCGCGGTCGCCGAGACCGCCGCGGTACTCTCGATCTCCACCCGGCCGCGGATCGCGGATGCACTGACCCGCTGGACGTTCGGGATGCGGCTGACATGGCGCTGGATCCGGAGCTCGCACGAACGACACGTCATACCCGCCACCGGTACGGTCGTGGAGATCGACTCGACCGGAGTTGCCGAGGCACTTGTGGTTGGGCTCGGCTCGCTGGCTACTTTCCTGAGGCTCCCACGGGCTGGGGGTCTGGCGTGGCGACGGGACATTGGGACGCGCGCTCCTCTGCGTGGTCGGCAACTCGGTGGGTCGCCTGAGCACATGCTGAGCGACCAGTGGACAGAATCCCATCGAGGAATGCGCAAGCTTTCCTCAAGATCTGGTCAAGGGAGGGCGGCAAGGCACGGCCGGGTCGGCCAAGCGCCTCAACTGTCGAGCCGCAGCGCCGGCAGGCGAGCGTTGTGGCATGGCCGCTGCAGCCTTCGAGCCCTCATGCCGCGCAGGCTGAGTGTCGTGCCAAGCACGAAACGGGAAGTGGAGCGGGAGACGGGTCTCGAACCCGCGACATTGAGCCTGGAAGGCTTCGGCTTGGAAGGCCTAAGCGTCTCTGCGCAGTAGCACCGTGTTTGGAGGGGCGAGCGTTGCGTGTCCAGGTATCGTGTCTTCGTCGGCGCCATTAGGCGGCCTGTCTTCACTCCCTATCATGGAGGCGGCAGATGCAGTGGGTCACTCGTGAGCACCCGCACACGGACCGGGTCGCCTGTCCGTGGCTCATCCGCAAGTTCATTGAACCCAACGCCGAGATCGTGTACGTCCCCGCCAATGAGGTGCTCCCCTACGCCGAGCGCACCGGCGCGATCAGCTTCGACGCGACCGGCGCCCGGTACACGCATCGCGACGGACTGTGCTCATTCGAGGTCCTGGTCGAGGAGTACAGCCTCGGCGGGGACCCTGCGCTGGCCCTGATGGCCCGCGTAGTTCACGGTGCCGATGTGGCCGACGATCGTGATGCCACGCCTCAATCTCCTGGCCTTCTTGCCATCGCTGACGGCTTCGCCCTGCTGGGGCTGCCCGACCAGGAACAGCTCGCCCTGGAACTCCCCGTGTACGACGCTCTCTATGCGTGGTGCCGGCGCCAGGTCGGTGGGGCCTGAGTGGCGCAGACCGCGACGACGGCCGTGACCCTCGGTCGCGATGGGCGGCTCCTGTTCTCGACGCGAGCGGTGCGGATGTTCGGCTACGGGTTGGCCTCCGTAGTGCTCGTCCTGTACCTGGCGGCCCTGGGTCTGCCTGATCCGGTCATCGGGCTGCTGCTGACCCTGACCCTGCTGGGCGACGCGGCAATCTCACTTTGGCTGACCACACACGCTGATCGAGTCGGGCGTCGCCGGGTGTTATTCGTCGGGGCGCTGCTGATGTGTTTGGCGGGCGTGGGGTTTGCTTCGAGCAGCGCCTTCCCGGTGCTGGTCCTGGCCGCGACGATCGGTGTCATCAGCCCGAGCGGCAATGAAGTCGGCCCGTTCCTCGCCGTCGAGCAGGCTTCGCTGTCTCAGACGATCGCGGATCGCGCCCGCACCCGCGTCTTCGCCTGGTTCAACCTGACCGGCTCCTTCGCCACGGCAACCGGCGCGCTCGTCGGGGGCGGGGTGGCCGGCACGCTGATCGCCACCGGTCGTGCGCCTGTCGATGCCTACCGCTTCGTGATCGTCCTCTATGCCTGCCTGGGACTGGTGCTCGCGGTTCTGTTCTGGCGGGTCTCCCCGCTGGTGGAAATTGCGCAAGCGCCCGATGTCTCGGTATCTCGCAGGCTCGGGCTGCATCGATCGCGTAGCATCGTCGCCCGCCTCAGCGCCCTCTTCGCGCTCGACGCCTTCGGCGGCGGCCTGGTCGTCCAGAGCCTGGTCGCCTACTGGTTCCACCTCCGGTTCGGCGCAGATGTCGCGGTGCTCGGCGCGGTGTTCTTCGGCGCGAACCTCCTGGCCGGGATATCGGCCCTCGCCGCAGCGCGTATCGCCGAGAGGATCGGCCTGGTAAGAACCATGGTCTTCACGCATTTGCCGTCCAACGTGCTGCTCGCCGCTGTGCCCCTGATGCCGACACTCCCGCTGGCGATCATCGTGCTGCTAGCTCGCTTCTCGATAAGCCAGATGGATGTCCCGACCCGTCAGTCCTACACCATGGCGGTCGTAGACCCCGACGAGCGCTCCGCCGCGGCGGGCATGACCGGCATCGCTCGCAGTCTCGGTGCCTCGGTTTCACCGCTCATCGCCGCGCCGCTGTTTGGTGTGGCAAGCCTGGCGGCCGTGCCGTTCTTTCTGGCGGGCGGTCTCAAGGTCGGCTACGACATCCTGCTCTACCGCGGCTTCCGGTCGCTACGGCCGGAGCACGAGGGAAACGGCCAAGAAGCGTAGTGGCCGCCTTCAGGCCCGTCTCGTGCCAGGCTAATGCCGTGCTGAGCACGAAAGGGGAAGTGGAGCGGGAGACGGGTCTCGAACCCGCGACATTGAGCCTGGAAGGCTTCGGCTTGGAAGGCCTAAGCGTGTATGCGCAGTAGCACCCCTCGTGGGAGGGCGAGCGTAGCGTGTCCAGTTATCGTGTCGTCCTTTTAGCCTGCGTCGACCACTCCTAGGGCCGGAGGAGGTCCGCCTAGTGGTTCAAATGGCAACGCAGGTGCCGCCATCTTTGGTGCTATTGGTGCCATCGGGACACACGGTATTGGACCAGGCTACGCCTCTGACCGTCGCCGCTTGATCGGTGACCGGCCCGCAGGCATTTGTTTCCAAGCGAAGTCTTGGGTCGGCCTGCTAATTCGACGACGGCAGCCCGATCCAGATCTGTCCGGCGTCGATGACCACCACTCCGGTCGGACCCACGGCCAACTCAGTGCCGAAGTCGTAGGGCGGTTGATCACCGCTCTGGGCGAGGGTCACCAGCCCGTTGTCGGTCCAGGTCAACAAAGGCATTCCGCCGCCAAACGGGTCGATAACTAGACCGTTGCGCGCCTGGACCTGGATTCCATGCCGACCGTCGGTCAGGAAATCACCGTCGCCCTGGGCGTTGAACGTTAGGCCGCCGGACACATCAAGACCGGTGGGCTGCGCCAGCGGCTTCCAGGTCCGGCCGTCGTTGGACACCCAGGCCGCCACCGCGAAATCTGGGCCGGAGTTGCCGAACGCTACCAGGGTGTGATCGTCCACACGGCGCACCCACATCTGGATCGGGTAGGCGGCCTTGGCGTCCGGCAACTCGGCCTTGACCCAATCGGCTCCATCTGGCGACCACCAGACTGCCGGCACTCTGAGGGGGGCGTTGGGCTGGGCTTCGCGGATGGGTCGGCGATAGCCATGGCGCAACTCCGTGCGCCGGTCTTCACCGTCGACCCGACGAGCACGTAGCCTGCCGAGAACGCCGTGCCATCATCGATCCGAGAGCGCGCGAAGGCCGGCGTATCGAGCTTGACGGGCTGCCAGTTCTGGCCGTCGCGCGAAGTCCAGACCGCTTGTCCGATCGTGTCCGTGGCGACGAACCCTGTGGGGCCGCCAGACACATTCCAGATCACGGCCTTCCCGAATGCCTTCCCCATGTCGACCGTCTGCCACGTTACGCCGTCGCGAGAGGTCAGAAGCCCCTGCACCCAACTGTCCCCGCAGGCACCGGCCTCTTCGACGGCAAGCAACCCGGCCGGTCCCTCAAAGACCCCCCGAATATCCACGTCGCCGTAGCTCGTTAGATGCTGCACGATGCTCCCGGCGTGCCAGTGCACTCCGTCGCTCGAGTAGGTCGTAGTTGTCGTCGCGTGGAGCGCGTGGTCCGCTTCGCTCCCTACTTCTTGGACCCAGAAACCCACGAAGCCTCGGCTCCAGCCGGCCACCTTGAAGCTCGAAACCGGGGGGAAGACTCCTGAGGCGGCTGGTTCAGTGGACGGTGACGCGAGAATGGGTGTCGCCGGCACCGACACCCAGCGGATGCTCTTCCACGTCCCCGACGGAGCGAGGGGCACGGTCGACAGATCGGTCTCGGCAAGGGTGGATGCGGACGCGGCGGTAGCGGTGACAGACGCCGATACCGACGCAGTTTCGGTCGGGCTGACTGCCGGCAATACTGAGGCTGAGCCGCTCGTAGTCGCACCCAGGCAACCTGCCGCCACCAGGGCGGTGAGCGCCACGAGTGCGGCGCATCTGCGCCAACCACGAGCCCCTACGAATACCGACTCCACGGCTTGCCCCTCCGGAAGATCATCGATGCAGGATCGCGTCTGTGACGCCATGGTGCAAGCTCGTGTGATGGTCAATGATAGTGCGGCGGCCACGGCGCCCTCAAGCCGGCCACAGGCCAGGTTGGCGCAAAGACCGGCATCACGGCAGACACCGACGCGATGAAACGCGCTGGCGCTTCGGCACGTACCGAGGTGGAGAAGGGACGACCTACCCCGTCCATCAACATGTACTCACACCTTGCTGCCGCATCTGCCAGCTGCGTGCGCTGAGCGTCGTAGCAACCTCGGCGCGCCCGTCGGCTCCCTCGCGCCGAACAGGCTGAGTGTCGTGCCAAGCACGAAATGGGAAGTGGAGCGGGAGACGGGTCTCGAACCCGCGACATTCAGCTTGGAAGGCTGACGCTCTACCGACTGAGCTACTCCCGCTCGATGGCGTCGGCGCCGTATTTCGAGCGTACCATGCACGGCCATCGTCCGCCTCAACGGCGAACGATGCCCTTACCAGATGCCGTTGACCACCAAGCGAGCGCCCCATGCCCGCAAGGCTCCAGGAGTCTCATATCGGACCTGGCCCCAGCCGTGCGTGTACGGCGAGTCGACGTTGAGGTAGCTGATTCTGTTGGCCTTGAGAGCTTTCTCGAAGATGTAAGCGTGCGAGGCGTAGAACTCCTGCTTCGGGCAGGCACCGAGTACAGGGCTTTGGCAGGCGATGACGACGAAGTACAAGGTGGACCGGTACGCGTCCCGGGTCTGCCCGGCCAGAACGAGCGGCGAGTGTGATTGGATGCCCGCCGCGTCTCCGAACGGCTTTTGGGCAGTCGGGCCTGAAGCGCCGGCCGTGAAGTATCCCGAGAAAGAGATTGAGATGCTGAAGACGTCCGGGTGGCGAAGGGTCAGCATCGGCGCGCAGAAGCCACCGGCCGACATGCCCATGATGCCCCGGGCCCGCGAGTCCGCGATGGTTCTCCAACCATTGTCGACAAACTCAACGACTGTGTGCGAAATGTACGTTTCGAACCATTGGCTGCGGTCGTACATGTCGGCGCACTGCGTGTCGCCATACGGCGAACCGAGGGAGTCAATAAACACGACGATGGTGGCGGGCATCTCACCCGAGTCGATCATGGTATCCAGGGTGGACACCACGCTCGTGCCCTTGCCCCAGAGCGCCAATCCAGTGGGTGCCTCATACAGCACCGGGTATCGCCGATCGCCGGAGGTCTCGTAACCCGGCGGGGTGTAGACGTCTATCTCGGAGGTCGACTTTGTCCCGCCCGTCCACGGCGCAGGTAGATCGATCTTGATGACCTGCCCGACGCCCGACGGTTTCCAGGCCAGCCACGGCTTGGTGCCCGGTGCTGCGGTTATGACAGGGCTCGGCGTCGGCGTCGGCGTTTCGGTGGCAGTGGAGGGTGCAGGGCTGGGCGTTGGGCTAGCGGTAGCGGGGGCCTCAGCGATCGGACTGATGTCGGGAAACGAGCCACCGGGCACAAGGCCGGGACCATGGTCGCCGTTGAGCATCAGGGCGTCCGGAGACACGTTTACCATGTCGCCGAAGGCGGGAACCGTGACCGCGAGCAAAGCCGCTACCAGCAGCACCGCAACCGGCCCTCGAGACAGTCGGCGGCTGGGTCGGCGAGCCTTCACGATTTCGCGTGCGGCGACGCCCGAACTGATCAGCCCAGGCCGAACCGAGGCTCCCAGGGTCGCCCCAATCCAGCCCGAGATGACGCCGATCGTGACCAGAGTGACGATCGTCAGGATCCAACCTCTGAGGTCGAAGCTGCCCGTAAGGCCCGTCGATCCGACGGCGTTCTGAGTCTCGAACACGAACGTCTCGGCGAAGAGGGCGAACAGCGAGAACGTGCCGAGCATCGTCGCGAAACCGATCCGGTTGACGACCAACGTCGCTGCGGCTGCCGCAGTCCAGCCGATGATCAAAGCCGTGATCAGTTGAGCCCGGTCCGGATCGAAGCCCATCAGGACAAGCGTCGAATCGGTGGACTGGACGGTATCGGAGAAAACGGACACAAGGACGACGGCGGCGGCTATCGCAACGCCGGCCGGGAGCCAGGCGATCTTCTCAAAGCGGGCACCGGGCCGGGGAACTCTGGCCAGGGCAGCCCGAACCGGGCCGAAACTTGGTCGGCCGAAACTTGGTCGGCCGACCTTCGGGCGAACGAACTTCATGCGGCGATGGCCCGCCTGACCGCTCGGCGGCGACCCGGGAGATGGATCGCACCCGCGAGGTGGACTCGCAGCAGCCCGATGACGAAACCGATCAGGTCGCGGCGACGCCGGATGGCGCCATAGCGCGGGATCCAATAAGGATCGAATTTGTTCTTGAACCGGGCCAGGCCGTTGACGTCATACCAGCGGTGCACCATGCGGCCGCCATTGGCGAGAAACCGCTCTTCCCACGGGCCGTTGGCGCCATCGAGGCCGGCGAGTGGAGCGAGGCCCAGCGAGAGCGTCTTGGCTCCGGCGTCACGCATGGCGAGGGCCGCCTCGGCGATACACGCTTCGACCACGCCGGGTGGTCCGCTCGGATCGCGGCGCATCAGGTCCAGGACCCAACCGCCGTCCACACCCGTCTTTCGGTAGGTGGTGAAACCCAGCGCCGAACCCGACCCGCCGAGGGCCACCGAAACCGGCTGCCAGGCCATCGACGCGCGGTCGAAGTGGCTGATCGTGAAACCCATCTCCGGGCCGGCTGTCTTGCGCCAGGTGCTGTCGATCGCCTCAAGTTGATCGAGCAGGGCCGACTCCTCGGCCGGAATGCCATCGGCAAACCAGCGGAATGTCACTCCGTCCTTGCGACAGCGGGTGATGGTGTGGCGCAGATTGGCACGGCGGCGCCCGGTCGTGTCGAAGGTCGTGAGGTCTAAGACGGCTTCCTCGCCAACTTTGAACATGCGGAACCCGGCCCCGACGAAGGTCGCCCGACCGGCCGAACTGGCCTGATAGATGACGGGCACACGGTCAAGCCTGCGGCAATGTGCCAAGAAACGCTCGAAAACCTGCGGAGATGCTTCTGGACTGCCGATGAGGTCGCCGAGGACTACCACGGTTCGACCCGCCATGCCATATACGACGAGGCCGTCTGCATCGGGCGGGCTGAACACGAGCTTGTCCTAGCC
>CABEBU010000236.1_pt1 | contig 10308 bp, 8 predicted proteins | sample 3132691 | NCBI WGS metagenome assembly CABEBU01 (sample SAMEA5534346, study PRJEB31848) | metagenome | biome: tundra; feature: field; material: soil | place: USA | collected 2013-05 | depth 0.45 m | reverse complement strand
TCAGATGCGGGAGCTTGCCCTCGACCACGTGGGTGGCGGGATCAGCGACGAGACGTATCTCGAGCGGATGAAGCGGCTCCGAGCGTCCCTGGCCGAGGTCGAGGAGACCGCGCAGGTCGGCGTGCCAGCTGATCGGGCAGTCGAGTGGCTGCGTGCCCTCGCGGAGACCTGGCAGCAAGCGGAGGTTCCGGAAGCCAGGAGCGAACTGCTCCATGCCATCTACGAACGAATCGTTGTAGCGGGGAGGGAATTCGTGTCAGCCCGTCTCACGCCTGCGGCCTATGCGCACGGCTTGGCCCTGGCTTTGCCACAACAGGTGGTTAGTGTGCGCCCGACAAGATTCGAACTTGCGACCTTCGGCTTCGGAGGCCGACGCTCTATCCGCTGAGCTACAGGCGCGCGACTCGCGACGGCGAACCGGATCGGCCGACCGCGAGGGAGGCAAGAATAGCAGTGCCGCCGGGTCGCGGGGAACGGCCGGGTCGGTGCTTAGGCCGAGCGACCTCCACGCCGCACGCCGCGGTCGCCCGGCTGCGAGACCGAGGGTGCTCCGCGCTCGCCCGAGCGGTAACCGCCACTCGCCGGCCTGCCGGCGGACGGGGCGGGCCTGCCGGCGGAGATCCCAGGCCGATCGTAGGTTCGACCGGCCGGGCCTTGTGCCGGCCGGGCCGGAGAGTCGTGGCGGATGCGCAAGTCGTAGCGGGGCTGGGGGTCGTAGCGGGGCTGCGATCGACCAGGCGCGGCGAATCCACCCGGCGCTGCCTGGCGGGACCCGCTCGGTGCCTGATGACGGAAACTACTTGGCCCTGTCTGGTCAAAATCGCTCGGTACCGGCCGGCGGAACCCGCCCGATGCGGCCTGGCGGGGACCACCCTGCGCCACCTGGCGGAAGTCGTTCTGTGCGGCCTGAGGGCGCGCGTTCAACGTGGACTGGCGGAACTCGTTCGGTATCGGCCGGCGGAACTCCATCGTCGCGGCCTGGCGAGGCCCGCTTGGCCCTTGCGGACGCGCCGCTGCGAATCCGCTCGGGGCCACCGGACGCGGCCCAACCGGTGCCGCCGGACGGAACTCACTCGGCGCCTGCGGACGCGGCCCAAGCGGCGCGGAACGCGATTCGGGGAACATCGGGCGCCGGGCCGGACGAGCCACCGAACGCGGCGCCGGTCGCGAGGTATTTGGTCGGCCGCCACCAACGCTGCGCTGGCGGATCGGCTCTCGCGGGATGGTGCGGTCTACCTCGAAGCCCGGGATGACCTCCCGAGTGATTCGCTGTCGGAGCATCGTCTCGATGTCGGCCATGAGCGTGTTCTCGTCGATGCAGACGAGCGACACCGCGTCGCCCTCCATACCGGCTCGGCCCGTCCGTCCGATCCGGTGGACGTAGTCCTGGGCAACCATGGGGAGTTCGAAGTTGACGACGTGGGGCAGGCCGTCGATGTCCAGGCCGCGTGACGCGACCTCGGTGGCCACCAGGACGGCGACCCGACCTTCCTTGAAGTCGTCGAGGGCCCGGACTCGCTGGCCCTGGCTCTTGTTGCCGTGGATGGCGTTGGCCTTGATGCCGTCCAGCTCGAGTTGCTCGGCAAGCCGGTTGGCGCCGTGCTTGGTTCGAGTGAATACGAGCGCCCGGTCGATCCGGCCACTGCGAATCAGGTGGCTTAGCAACTCGCGCTTACGCTCGCGGTCGACCGGGTAGACGACCTGTCGAACGAGTTCGATCGGAGCATTGCGCCGCGCGATCTGAACGTGGGCCGGGTCGTTGAGAAGCCCGGCCGACAGCTCCCGGATCTCGTCCGAGAATGTGGCCGAGAAGAGCAGGTTCTGGCGGCGGGCCGGGATCAGGGCAATGATCCGGCGAATGTCGCGGATGAAACCCATGTCCAGCATCCGGTCGGCCTCGTCGAGGACGAGGATCTCGACCGAACTGAGGTCGATGGTTCCCTGGCCGGCATGGTCGAGGAGTCGGCCGGGAGTGGCCACGACGATCTCCGGGCCGGTGCGGAGTGCGCGGACCTGGGGATCGAACCCAACGCCGCCGTAGATGGTGGTCGAGAGGATCGGCCGTTCGGCGCCGTAGGTTCGGACGCTTTCCTCGATCTGGAGGGCAAGCTCGCGAGTCGGGGTGAGCACCAGGCAGCGGATCGGCAAACCCGTTGCGCCGCGTGGACGGCGCTCGCCGTACTTGAGCTGGCGCGGCGGGGGCCGGTTGGCGTTGAGGAGTTGAAGGATCGGCAGCACGAAGGCGGCCGTCTTGCCCGTGCCCGTTTGAGCGCCTGCTAGCAGGTCGCGTCCGGCAAGGACGAGTGGAATCGACTGGGATTGGACAGGCGTGGGGGCGTTGTAGCCCTGGGCCGCCACCGCGCGCAGAAGCTCAGGCGTCAGGCCGAGCTGGTCGAAGGTTGCCGGGGTCTCGAGTGCGTCTGGCGCGGCCTCGGACGCCGGCGTGGGCTGGGCGAGCGGCGAAGGACGCTCGGATACAAGGCCGAGCTGATCGGTAGACATAAAAAAACGCTCCTGACTTGGCCCACCCGCGTTCTATGTTCAGCGGGACCGGTCAGGGCGTGAGAGTGGAATCGGGATCGGACGGTGAGTTACCGGGACGCTGACCGTAGCGCCCATTCGTTCACGAAGGCACTCATCATACACGACTAGCCGAAATCGAGGCCGGGTCGGCCGCCCGCTGTCGGCTAGGCCGCCTTGCCCCCGGCGAGGCAGCGGTCTATCTCCGCTAGTTCGTCCGGTTCGAAGTCGAGCTTCGCGAGCGCCCGAACGCTGTCCTCGAGCTGCTCGACGGAGCTCGCGCCGACGATCGCGGACGTAACCCGCGGATCGCGCAGCACCCAGGCGAGGGACATCTCGGCCAGGCTCTGGCCGCGGCGGGCGGCGATCTCGTTCAGGGCGCGAACACGCGGCAGGTTGGCATTGATCTGGTCAACGTTGAGGAATTGGGAGTGGGTTGCCCGCGATCCAGCCGGCACGCCGTTGAGGTAGCGGTTCGTGAGCTGGCCCTGCGCCAGGGGCGAGAACGCGATGCAGCCGACCTCTTCCTCGCCGAGCACGTCCAGAAGGCCGTCCTCGATCCAGCGGTCGAACATGTTGTAGGACGGCTGGTGGATGAGCAGCGGCGTGCCCAAGCTGCGCAGGATCGCCACGGCTTGGCGCGTCTCCGCAGGCGGGTACGACGAGATGCCGGCGTACAGCGCCTTGCCCTGCCGCACGGCCGTGTCGAGCGCGCCGAGCGTCTCCTCGAGCGGGGTGTCGGGGTCAAGCCGGTGGGAGTAGAAGATGTCGACGTAATCGAGCCCCATCCGCTTGAGGCTCTGGTCCAGGCTGGCCAGCAGGTACTTGCGCGAGCCGAGGTCTCCGTACGGCCCCGGCCACATGCCCCAACCGGCCTTGGTCGAGATGATGAGTTCGTCCCGGTACGGCCCGAAATCGGTGGCGAGGATGCGGCCGGCATTCGCCTCGGCCGCACCGGAGGACGGCCCGTAGTTGTTGGCCAGGTCGAAATGGGTGACGCCGAGATCGAACGCCCGGCGGACGATCGCCCGCTGCGTGCTGCCGGCCGACGCGTCGCCGAAGTTGTGCCAGAAGCCCAGCGAGAGCGCCGGCAGCTTGAGCCCGCTGCGGCCGGAGCGTCGATAGGACATGGCCTCGTATCGATCGGGCGCGGCGGCGAACGGCTTGCCGTCCAGGAGTGGCATCTGGGTCATCTACCGGGGACCTCATACGGTTGCACCTAAGCATACGACGGGTCGTCACTGGCCACCCAGGTGGCCCGATGCGGCCTTTGCCAACGCCCGGCCCAGGAGCCGCCCTGCCGTTAAAACCGAAACGGCTCCCGAAGGAGCCGCTTCGTTGCTGTCCCGGTGAAGGGTCGACCCGTCGAAACGGACCGTCTTCTGCCACGCTACAAAGGCATCTATCACGTCGGCTGAACCGACTACCCTAACCCGACCTACCCATGACCTTGTAACTAGGGCAGCTGGCTGACTGGCAGCTTCTAAAGTCTACAGCCCTTTCTGCCTTCATTCCAAGGGTTTTGGCGGTCTTCTGGGTTAATATCCCGCAACTTAGTGAGGTTTCGGTTAGGCCTTTGTTGCGCCTTGCGAGACGTCCCGGGAAAGGCGTCACAAGCACCGATGCCGAGTGGCTCGCTCGACCCGGTCGGATGGCCCTGGACCGACCGCCGGGCTGAGGCCGAGTGGCGGTTCAGGTCTGCCGAACCGCAAGACGCGGCTAGTCCGCGATCGTCACCGAACGCATGGCCGTGGGTTCGGTGGGCTGGTCGCGGCCGTCGCGCTTGGACTTCGCGATGGCATCGACCACGTCCAGACCGGCCGTCACCTGACCGAAGAGCGTGTACTTCTTGGGCAGCTTGCCGCCCGACAGGTCGTCGAGGCAGATGAAGAACTGGCTGCCATTGGTGTTGGGGCCGGCATTGGCCATGGCCACTGCGCCACGCACATAGTCGCCCTCGAAGGGTTCGTCGGCGAACTTGTAGCCGGGGCCGCCGGTGCCGAGGCGTCCGCGGTCGAGCTTGTCGATGTGGCCGTGCTCGCCGTCGCCGCCCTGAATGACGAAACCCGGGACCAGCCGATGAAAGACGACGCCGTTGTAGTAGCCCTTGCGGGCGAGTTCGATGAAGTTGGCGGCCGCCTTGGGCGCTGTGGTGGTATGCAACTCGATTTCGATGGTGCCCTTGTCGGTATCGATCGTCGCCTTGGTCATTCGCGTCTCCTCGTTGGGTTGTCGTGGACTAGGGTGCCACGGATGGCGCCCCGGCGGTGCGATCGCTCCGGGCAACGCCAGGACCCACGGCCACGAGCCCTACGGAGTGACGACGAGGGTGCTGGTGATGATCGCTGGGTTGAGCGGCACCTGCGCCGGCATCGACTGGCCCGTTGACTGGTCGATCGTGGGCTCGCCTCCTGTCGGGAGGGCCGCGATGCGGTCCATTACGTCGAGGCCGGTGGTGATGCTGCCGAAGATTGAGTAGGCGGTGGTGCCGGCCGGGAAGGAGGTGTCGGCGAGGACCATGAAGAACTGCGAACTGCCACTGTTGGGTTGGCCCGAGTTCGCCATCGCCATGGTGCCGCGCTTGTAGGGGGTCGTTACCTTGTCGTCCGGGACCGTCCAGCTCGGTCCGCCGGAGCCGAAGAGCTTCGCCTGTGCGAGGTTGGGCATCCGGGCGTTGGTGCCGTCGCCGGCCTGGATGACGAAGGTTGGGATGACGCGGTGGAAGATGATGTTGTTGTAGTAGCCGCAGCGCGCCAACGCCACGAAGGCTCCGGCCGCGTTGGGGCCGAGGCTGCCGTCGACCTTGATCACCATGTTGCCGTAGTTGGTAGTCATCGTGACCGTGGCGGTGCCGGTGAACGGTGCCGGAGTGGAGGTCGGGCAGGCGTCGGGAGCTATCGACGGGCCGAGCGTATAGGGTGGCGTCGTCGGTGGGATTGTGGGCAGCGCCGTCGGGGACGGCGTGGGCGTGATCGTGGGTATCGCGGTGCAGCCGGTGACGAGCAGCGCGACGAGGCCGACGGTCGCGAGCCGGCGAGCGCGGGACTGACTGAGAACGAGGGTCATGCAGCGGCCTCCAGGGCTTTGGCGAAGTCGATTGCTCCGGACAGTAGCGGCTCTCCAAGGATGATGCCAGCGAACCCGGTGTCCCGCAGGCCTTTGATGGCGTCGATGTCGAGGACAGTCGTCGTGCCGGCGCCTGTCCTTTGGGACCCGCCGGCCACGAACAGGTCTGCACGTACGCTCTTGACCAGCTCGGCCAGGAACCCCAGATCCAGAACCGCGCCGCCGTGCGACAGGACGAACCGGCGGACGCCGTGGTCCACCAACTCGCCGGCCAAGTCAATCAGGCTCGGCGGAGCGGATCTATGCCAAGGATACGCGGCAATGCGCTCCGGCCGTGGGTCCAACCCGACAGCGAGCCAATCGCCGGCCACTTCCAGGCAGTCGTGGAGTAGCTCGGGGCGGTCGGCGATGGACATGGAGACGACCACACGCGTGGCCCCGGCGGCAAAGGCGAGGCGTATGTTGGCCGCCCCCTCCATGCCCCCGGCCACCTGGAGTGGCACCGCCACTCGCCCGGCGATGCGGCCCATAGCCTCGAGATTGCCGGGATGCCCGGCCCGCGCGCCGTCCATGTCGACCATGTGGATCAGCTTGGCGCCCATGGCCACGAACCGCTCGGCGATGCGATCGGGGCGGTCCGTGGGCGAGCCGACGCCGGTGGCCGCGCCCGGCCAGTAGACCAGGCGGGAGCGGCCGTTCTGGACGTCGATGGACGGGATGACCAGCACGAGCGGCCGCTACCCGTTGGCTGCGGCCTGGGTCGCCAGGAGCCGGCGATGGAAGCTGATCGGCAGGCTGCCGCTGTTCATCAATGTGTCGTGGAAGCCCTTCAGGCTGAAGTGATCGCCGAGGCGGCGCTGCTCGTCGGCGCGCAGCTGCAGCAGCAGGACCTTGCCCAGCAGGTAGCTGAGCTGGTACGTCGGCGTGTACGTGTAGCGGAAGACCTCGGCCTGGGCGTTGGAGTGCTCAAAACCGGTGTGTTCGATCAAGAAGGCGGTCGCCTCGTCGGCCGTCAGCTCACCGCGGTGCATTCGGATGTCGAGGATGATTCGGCAGGCTCGCCAGATGGCGTCCGTGTGCATCGCCAGCAAGAACTCGGGCCCGGCGTCGAAGCCCTGCTCGCGCATCATCTGCTCGCTGTACATGCCCCAACCCTCGACGAACTCGGGGGCATCGGTGAGCAGGCGAACCAGGGACGGGTGCCGCGTGGCCGCGGACAGCTGGAGGTGGTGGCCCGGGTACGCTTCGTGGACGCTGGTGTTGCTGATCGAGGCGTAGTTGTGCTCGCGCATCGCGTTCGGGTCGTCGCCGACGGACGGGGTGACGATGTAGATGCCGGACGGATGCTTGTCGAACTTGGCCGGCTCGAAGTAGGCGGCGAAGGGGATGACCATGCGCAGGTATTCGGGCGTCGTCCGGACCGAGATCGCCTCGCCGGGCGGCAGCGTGGCGATGTCCCGGGCAACGATGTGGGCGCGGGCTCGGTTCATCGCGTCCTCGTATGCCGCGAGGGCCTCGTCGAAGGTCGCCGGGTGGTTCGACTTGACGCGGTCCACCACGACCGACTCGGCGACGGTTGGGTCGATCCCGCGCGCGTCCTCCACGCGAGCGGCCTTGTTGAGGGCCAGCTGCTGGTGGCCGATCTCGAGGATCTGGGCGGTGTCCAGCCCGTCGAAGGCACGCAGGCCGACCATCTGGTCGAGAATGTCGGACCCGAGAGCCCACGACTCGACCGCGGAGCCCATCTTCGACTTGACTCCGGCGAGATAGTCCGCGACGGCGACAGAAGCCTTCTCGACCGCTCGGTCGAGGCGTGCCTGGGCGCGCTCATCCAGAACCCCGTGGCCGGCTGCCTTGATCTCGCCGAAGAAGCCCGGCATCTGCTCGCCCGCGTCGATCTCCAGCTCCTGCCACAGCCGAACCTGGGGTGCGGTGGCACGGGAGCGGTGCTGGTCCAGCAGCGCGGGCACGCCCTCGATGCGCGAGGTCAGCGACGCGAGCCTCTCCGCGAGGGGGGCGAAATCGCGGGCGAATACGGCGAACATGGCGTCGCCGACGGCGTCCATGGCAGTGGAGCGGCGTTCCCAGACGCGATGCACCTCCATGTCGAACAGCTCGCGGCGGACGTTGTGGAGAGCGAGTTCCCGCTCCAGGCGGACGCTTTCGGAAAGTCCGGCCGGATCCAGGGTCTCGATATCGCTCTGCAGGCGCCGCGAGTCGGTGATCTCCTGCTCCACGGCGTCGCGTGTGCCGTCGTCCAGCCGGTCGTCGGAATCGTGGATGCCGACGTACGTGGCAAAGATCGGGTGCTGCTTGACCAGGTGCCGGAAGTGCGTCTCGACCACGTCCCAGAACCGCTCGTCGAGGGGGCCGGCGGTGGGCGCGGAAGCCGGTCGCGGGAGAACTAGCTCTGCCATCTAACGCTCCATGCTGGCTACGGCGCTGGCTCCAGGGGCGGTCTCGCGCAAAACGGCGGCGCAGGCCGCCAGCACTCGCTCGACATCGCCGGCGGTGACGCCGTAGTGGGTCACCGCCCGGATCGTTCCGTTGTTGTACTCGACCATGAGAATCCCGCGAGAACGGAGGCCGTCGAGGAAGGCGGCGCGGTGGCGGCGGACGCGGAAGACAACGAAGTTGGTAGTGGCGCGGCTCGGGTCGAGCGGACCGGGCGCCGGCTGGGCGATCCCGCCCGCGGATTCGATGCCATCCATGGCCGCCAGTCCCTCGGCCAGGCGGCAGGCTGTGAGGTGATCTTCGGCCAGCCGGGCGATCATCCCGTCGGGGCCGTCGCTGAGGGCCACGAGACCGGCCGCGGCCAGCACGCCGACCTGGCGCATCCCGCCACCGACGAGCTTCCGACCACGCCAAGCCCTGTGGATGAACCCCTTTGACCCGACGACCATCGAGCCGATCGGGCAGGCCAGGCCTTTGGAGAGGCAGAAGGCGATCGAGTCGGCCGGCTCGGCCAGCTGCTCGGGCGTCAAACCGAGTGCCACCGACGCGTTGAAGAAGCGGGCGCCGTCGACGTGAAGCGGTACGCCGTGAGCGTGGGCGATCCGGGCCACCGTCTGCGTGTAGTCGAGCGTCAGCGGCTGCGCCATCGAGTGAGCGTGCGTGTTCTCGATGGTGACCAGACCGGTGATTGGCTGGTGGGGGTCGGACGGGTCGCGGAAGGCTGTCTCCAGTTCGTCGAGATTGAAGGTACCGTCCGCGTTCTCGCGCATCTGCTTGATCGACGTCCCGACGACGACGGCGTGGCCGGCCTGCTCGTCATCGACGATGTGGGTGCTCGCCCCGGCGATCGTCTCCTGGCCCCGGCCAAGATGGGCCAGCTGCGACACGAGGTTGGCCATGGAGCCGCTGGCGACGAAGAGCGCCGCCTCTTTGCCCAACAGCTCGGCCGCTCGCTCCTGGAGGGCGTTGACCGTGGGGTCGTCGCCGAAGACATCGTCGCCGAGCTCGGCCTCGTACATTGCCTTGCGCATGGCCGGCGTGGGGTGCGTGACGGTGTCGCTGCGGAGGTCTACGATGCCGCCGCCCCGATTGGTAGTCATAGCGTCGAGTATAGGTCGGCCGGCTTCGCCGGCGGTTTCGGTGGTCCGGGCCGGCGCTAGTGCAGTGCGCGGGACTTGCAAGCGGATCGGCAGAGCCACCGGGCAAGATCGTCGGCAGTTGCTGGCACGGCCTCGACTTGGCCATCTGCCAACCGGGGTAGCGCGCGGCCAGCTCCCGAGCCGCAACGCATCGTCCCCACGGCCTCGACTTGGCCATCTGCCAACCGGGGTAGCGCGCGGCCAGCTCCCGAGCCCCAACGCATCGTCCCCACGGCCTCGACTTGGCCATCTGCCAACCAGGGTAGCGCGCGGCCAGCTCGAATGCGCCCTGAGGGCCTTATCGAGCTTCCTGTGAGAAGCCGTCGGCCCGGCGACTCGACCCTGCGCTACGGGGGTTTGCATTTGGCCAGAATGCCAACCCGGACGCGGCCACGGAGGGCCTGACTAGGAACGACCGGAGCTGTCGGCCGTCGAGGGGTAGCCGGCTGCGCAGGAGTACGCGGTGGTCGGTTGCATGGCGTCGATTCGTGTGCGTGTCCTCCACGATCAACCAAACGCTTACCAGGGCCGGCTGCCATCCTCGTTCAGCGGCTATCGTCCGGGCCAACCTGCGTTTTCGGTCCAGCGTGCCAAGCATCTCGTTGATGTCTACGAGAGCCGTCTTCAGTTCCACAACCAGCAAGTGCGCAGTCCCCTGATGCCACGCCAGTTGGTCAATCGTGCCGCGTTCACCGTAGATCGAGAACGACACCTCAGCTTCGACGACCCACCCGGGATTTGCCAGCACGAACGCCGCGAAGCTCTCCGCCAGAATCGAGTGCCGACGGCTCAGGAGCCGGTCCAGTTCTCCTCCTCGCCACCGCGCGTGGAGCTCTGTTCGTACATCCAAGGCGGAAGCGATCCGTCTGACGCTCACCAGCGAGAGCTTCTCGCAGTGGCCGCGCTCGACGAGCGAGATAGTGGCGTGCGAGACGCCTGACAGCCGCGCGAGATCTGCCTGGTAAAGGCCACGTCTCTTCCGAATGGCGCGGATCACTGCTCCGAAATGGAGGTCGTCCATTCGCGCAGTCTGGGCCCAGGCTCTTTACTCGCGCTTACGCGGATCTGCCTGGGGACTGATCTTGGAGGGGCGCCCCGCACGCGCCCCGCAGGCGCCCCGCACGCGCCC
>CABEBU010000234.1_pt1 | contig 10651 bp, 10 predicted proteins | sample 3132691 | NCBI WGS metagenome assembly CABEBU01 (sample SAMEA5534346, study PRJEB31848) | metagenome | biome: tundra; feature: field; material: soil | place: USA | collected 2013-05 | depth 0.45 m | reverse complement strand
CGACGGACGAGTTCTGCTTGCCGGCGGAGCCACTGACGTCAACGCCAACCATCGGACGGTCGTCTGCGAGATGTTTGCGCCTCAGTCCTGAGCGGCCGAACAGGGGCGACAGCGGCCGCCCTGAGACTCCCGCGGCCCGGCAGTCAGGAGCCGTTGCCGGCGTGGCTGCGGAACGCCTCTTGCACGCGCGGACTCAATAGATACCAGACCGTCCCGATCTCGAGCAGAAGCGATAGGGTGTGGACGCCAGACGGGCCCCGACCGGCGCTCAGCAGAGTCAGCAGCAAGGCGGTGACAGTGGCTCCCGCCCCGAGTCGAGTGGCCCAGGGACGGAGTTCCCAGACTCCGTAGGCAAAAATGAACTCCACGATCGCCGCGATCACGAGTACCAGGCCGACGATTCTGGCGACCGCGGCCAGTAGGGTTCCTGCGGCGATGTCAGGGGCGCCAAACCAGGCGCCGGCCTCGAGCAGCGCCACGACTGCAATCGCGACCGCCGCCACGGCCAGCCTTGAGATGCCGATCGGTCGGCGCGCCGCACCAGCCAACGGCCGAACATGCTCGACCGACGGCATTGAATCCGACCGGACCTGATGCTCGAAGACGTGGGCGTGGTGGGTTTGGCTCATCTCTATCTCCTGGAGGCTAAGTCTTCGCCAGGCTCCTGAAGACCACCTGAGGATCGGTCGAAGGAGAGCGTTCAGCGGACTTACGAGAGTGGAATCTAGCCACCGGACCGTGTGAACTCGTGTGGTCGAATGCAAGCCCCGTGTAAGGGCGCCGATCCATCGTGTCGGTACTCTGAGTGCGCTGGCCGGCGAGCGATAGTTGGGCCGTGGGAATAGAGTGGCCGCAACCAGAGTTCGACTACCTTCGGAGGGATCGGCGTGGACAGCCCGGACGAGGCGCGGCACTCCGCTGGGCCCTATCTCCCGCCTCTGCATGCCGTGCCCGGGCAGATGGTCACGCTGGAGAGCGGCCGCAGCACGACGTTCGTGATTGCGCCGGGTCAGCGTGTCCTGATCGGTCGCGGGCCGGGCGCGGATCTTGTCATCTACGACGCTCGGGTCAGCCCCGTCCACGCGTTGATCGAGCGGCGTGGTCCTGGATGGCTGGTGACCGGGCTCGACGCTAACAATCCGACGTGGATCCTCGACCCGACGGGCAGGCCCCATCCGGTGTCATCGGAACTGGGCCTCCGATCGGGCACCTTGCTCATCGGCGGCTGCCAGGTTCTGCTGTATCCGCCCCGCACCAACACGTAGCCGGCCGGATACTCGCTACAATCCCACGCGTGTGGGCCCGTAGCTCAATGGCAGAGCAAGCGCCTTTTAAGCGTTCGGTTCCGGGTTCGAGCCCCGGCGGGCTCACCAGTCCGCCCAGGCACCTGCCGCCGGGCTACTTGTTGAGATCCTTCACCGCGGCCAGGAGTTCGGCGTCAGTCAATGAGCTGAACTGAGTCGTGGACATGGATGTGAGATCGGCCGGATCCGTCGGATAGGCGTTCGCGGGCATGGCGACCTTCTCATCTGGGGTGATGCCCACGCCGAAGATCTTGTGCCCCGATGGCGTGAGCCAATACTCGACACCCAGGAAGATGGCCGACCCGTCGGACAAAGTGAACTTCTGCAGAACCGTGCCGGTTCCGAACGTGGCGACACCCACGACCTTGGCCCTGCCGGAGTCCTGCAAGGCACCGGCCACGATCTCGGCCGAGCTGGCCGAGTCGTGGTCCACGAGCACGACCAACGGCAGGTTGGTCAGAGTTTTGCTGGCGTCCACCTTGATCTCGGTCTGCTGGCCCGCGGCATCCTCAGTGAGGTACACCGTGCCGCTGCTGAGGAACTCGCTGGCGACCGCCTGGGCCTCAGCGGCGTAGCCGCCGGGATTGCCGCGCAGGTCCAGGATGATCGACGTCGCACCCGCCGCGTTTGCCGCGGTAATCGCGGTCTTGAGTTGGTCACTGGCGCCGTCCGAGAACTCGGTCAGGGCGATGTCTGCGACGTGGGTGCCCGGCACCATTCCCCAGGTCACGAGTGGGATGTTGATGGTCGCCCGAGTCAGGGGGATGTCGACCGACGTGATCGAACCGACGTGCATCACGGTCAAGGTGAGCTTGGTCCCTGCCGCCCCTCGGATCTTGGTGCGCAGCTGGTCGAGGGTCCAACCGGTCGTGGAGGTAGAGTCGATGGCGGTGATCTTGTCGCCGGCCTTGACTCCGCCTGCGTCGGCGGGAGTGCCGGACAGCACCCGAACGATCGTCTGGTCGCCGGCGTCGGACATCACGACACCGATGCCCGCGATCTGCGCGTTCAGCGAGGACGTGAAGTCGGCGTACTGCTGAGGCGTCAGGAATACGCTGTGGCCGGTGTCTCCAAGGCTGTCCACCATGCCCTTGATCGCGCCGTAGAGAAGCTGTTTGTCGGTCAGACCTGATCGGCCGACGAAATTCTTCTGGACGATGGCGAGGGCCTCGTTGTAGAGGGTCGGATCCTGAACTTGACCAGTCAGCGCCGTCGCGGTGGTGGCCTGCGGGTTGGCGGCCGTCGAACCTGCCGGGAAGGCAACGTGGTCGAAGACCATCCCGCCGGAAAAGGAGATCAAGCACAGGGCGACGACAACAAGGATCCGGGTAAGACCCGCAGAACGGGGGCGCAGCGAAGGTTGTGCGCCGGAGGTCGTCAGAGGCTGGATCGGCGGCCAGCCCTGGCTCGGCGAGCCCGGTTGCCAGCCGGGGTGCGGTTGGGGGCTCCAGCCCGGGACGGGTGGCTGCTGCCAGCCTGGTGCGGGCTGTGGAGGCCAGCCGGGCGTGGGCGGCTGCGGAGGCCAGCCGGGCGTGGGCGGCTGCGGAGGCCAGCCCGGCGCCTGCGGCGGCCAGCCTTGCGGCTGCGGGGCGGCGCTCTGCGCCCAGCCGGGGGCCGGCGGCAACTGCCAGCCCGGCGCCTGCGGCGGCCAGACCGGCGATGGCACGGGCTGGGGTGGTTGCAAGCCACTCGCCGGTGGCTGCCAATCCGTCGCCTGGGGCGGCTGCCACACGGGCGGAGTCGGCGCTTCGGAAGTCTCGGCGGCCTCGGGAGTCTCGGGCACCTTGGATACTTCGGGAGCCGGCGCGCCGCCCGGTGCGGGTGTGGTTTGGCTGTCACCAGTGGCATCCGCCACCGGCGCCTCCCACCAGTTTTGCTTCTTGTCGTCTTCGTCGTGACTCATGCCGGGCCTCCAATTTCGCTGCAGTGCACATGATGGCGCACTGCGCCCTATGAGGGTGCTGAAAGCCCGGCCTGTTTCGATAGCGTGAGCGTACGATTTGGCTCCTGGGAGGCCGTTGATGACCACACGCGAGATCCGGCCGGAACCCGGCTGGACGAACCACCTCGATTCGGTCCCGCCGACCGTTCTGATCCTGGGCGGTTTCCTCACCGGCCCGCCCATGTATCGCCGGCTCGTGGAGCGGTTGGGAGCCCGCGGCGCTGCGGGCGTTGTGGTGGCCAACGTGTGGCCGCCCGACTGGGTGATCGCCGCGGTTCTGGGCGTCGGGCCGCTGGCGACTCGCTCCGGTCGGGCACTCCACGGTGCGTGGCGGTTGTCGCGCGACGTGTCTCGCGGTGCGCCGCTCCTCGTCGTCGGCCACTCCGCCGGCGGAATCACGGCTCGCCTGCTCACGGCCAGGGAGCCCTTCCCCGGGCGGCGCTTCGGGGCGGCGCCACTCATCGGGGCCATCGTGAGCCTGGGAACGCCCCACCGCCTGGCGGCCGGGGAGGGGATCGGCCGCCGCCTGAGCGAAGTGGCAGCCGCCGCTGCCGACGAGGTGGTTCCGGGCGCGTTCTTCGCGCCGGAGATCGGCTACGTGTCGGTGGCCTCCCGGGCGATCCGGGCCGACCCAACCGGCCACGGCCCAGAGCGAGTGGCCGGCCTGCTGTATCGGTCCGTCATCGGGCGTGCGGCAGTGCCGGGCACGGAGGGCGACGGCCTGGTGCCGGTCGCGGCCACCCATCTGGCGGGCGCCCGCCATGTCCTGCTGGACCATTCCATCCACGGCCCAGGCGCGGGCGCGCCGTGGTACGGCTCTGATGACGCGCTCGACGTTTGGTGGCCCATCGCGCTGGAGGCGTGGCGCGGCGCGCTCGCCTATCGGGCGGGTTCGGTGTAGCTGTTCAACTAGTCGGGTGGCTCCCGCTCGAGGCGCAAATCCCGCCCCGACCGGGTGCGTCCGCTGATGGTCAGGTTTGACGGGTCACCCTCGCGTCGCTACAGTTCCCGGCGCGGGGTGGAGCAGCGGCAGCTCGTCGGGCTCATAACCCGAAGGTCGGCGGTTCGAATCCGTCCCCCGCAACCACATTCTGAGCGTGAAACCCGGTCGAAGGACCGGGTTTCGTCGTCTCCGGGAGGCGCCCAGATCACATTCAGATCACATTCTGCTGTCTGCCGGGGCGCCAAGGACTGTCCGCGGGCCGCGCTAGAGCGCCATCTGGGCCACGAGATGGTCGCCCAGATCACCCAGCCGCCGCCGGTCGCGTTGTCTGCCGCGTTGGGGCTAGGTGGCGCCGGTCCTGTCGGGCGTGAAGTACGCGAGCTAGTTTCGCGTCCCAGAAGAACCTGGACTCTTCCACTTGGTCCAACTGAGGTCGGATAGCGTCCGACGAACGGTCCAGAATCCAGAGGATTGGGCATTAGCGGCCGTAGTGCCGGTCCGGTGATTCATGTTGACTCAGGCGCCGACGCACTGGCACGACGCGCCCAGATGCCGGCACGAGGATTGAATAGCGAGGGGCCGCGAGTGTAGCAACCGCCGCCGGGCCGGAGGACGATCATGCCGCGCTCGAAGTACACAGCCCCGCCGCCGCTGCCGAAGTCGAGCAGCCGGAGAGGCCAGCCGAGGTAGGCCTGGACGCTCTCGCCGCCGGGAGCCGTCTGGGTCGCCAGCGAATCCCATTCGTTCTTGATTGCCAGCGGGACGATGAGTGGCCCGAACGGCGTGTCGAGCGTCGGCTGCGCAAGGCCGACGACGCCCGAAACCCCACGGGTAACAGCTGTCGTGGAGATGGCCCCGTGGGATACGAAAGGACGCATGATCGACCCCCAATTCTGCTGGTGCATCGCGCGATCTCGCGCTGGCTGAAACGCCGCCGCCGCGCCAATGAATACTGCCGGACTGTACATTGCCGTCGGCAGAAACCCAGCGCCGTCGTGACCCGTTATCTGTCGGCTCTCGGACAGATAACGCGAGGTCAGGCGCCGAGCCAATAGGGCCGGGGCTCCTTCTGGGTCGTCAGTGCGGACCGGAACCGGAGGCGAGCAGTCCGTTTCTTCCCGCCCGGTCAGCGAATGGCTGGGCACCAGTCCCGCCGTTGCGGCCGGCACTACTCGCCCTCGGCGTCACCATGCGCAGCCTCGCGCAGCCGGCACCACGCAGCTAGCACCACGGCTTGAGCGTCACGCTGACCGGGTCCGGCGCGTGCCGGATCTCGGGCACGGAGAGCGTAGGGGGGAGCAGAATGGCGCTGCGCCGCAGATGCGCGAACTGAGAGGAACCGTCCTAGCCGCGGTGCTCGACGTGGATTGGGAACAACGAATGAGTTCGATCGTCTCCGACGACACCTGGTTCGGCCGGGACTGCTACGTCACTGCAGCGGAGGACCTACGACACCACGAGTTCGACCCTGTGAAGATGGAGATTGGCACCACATGCTTGGTGACGTTCAGCTCAGATCTCTTCCGAAGGGTCGATGAGGCCGTCCCTCATGTCGTGACGGAGTTCGAATGGCCCTACGCCACGACGCCGTTGCGCGTGTGCACGACCCACAGTGGGAAGCGCTTCGCCCTTCACTTTCCTTCGTACGGTGGCTCGCGCATCGCGAACTCCCTGGAGCAACTGGCGGCGTGCGGAGTCCGACACGTGATCGGACTAGGGATGGGAGGGACGCCGCAGGACACCATAGAGATCGGGGACACCGTCTTGCTCGAAGGTGCAATTCGAGGAGATGGAGTGTCCCGGTACTACTCGCCTGTCGAGTTCCCAGCTGTCGCCGACCTGGACTTGACGGCCAGACTGCACGCTCACCTTGCGGCCGCGAACTTGCGACATCACGTCGGGCTCTCGTTTGGGACGGATGCCCTGTACAGGGAAGAGGAGAACCTCGTCAGGCATCTGAAGGAGCTTGGGGTCCTCACCATCGACTTGGAGTCATCTGCCTTTCTCACGGTAGGTCGCAGGTTGGGTTTGAAGTGCAGCTGGATCGGCGTGGTCTCAGATCGCTTGAACCAGTCGAAGCACGAAGGAAGCATCCACTCGGAACACATCATGGACAACCTGTTGCGCCTCAGCGATCACATCATTCAAGTCATCGATGCTGATCTCTGAGTCTGGGCTAGCTAGCCAGTCTAGGGGCCGTCCGCGCCGAGAAAGGCTTCCAGCTGGACGACTGCGCCTCGCAGCGCATCGTTGGCGCGACTCCACACCCGCCAGTTGGCGGAGGCTCGCTCCGACCACCCGGCCATAGCCCCCGGAGTCCGGTCAAACGCCTGGAGAAAGGCGCGCGATTCCGAGTTTCGAGTCACGACAACCCGAGCAGTGAGACGCTGGAACTCGACGACATCCATGAAACCTCCCGCAGCGGACCGGACGGCCTGCGGACTGACTGTACTCCGGGCGCGGCGACTGGCTCGGCGCGCCCGACGATACCGCGATAAGGCAGGCTGATCGCGACGCGGTCGTCTCCGAGCAGCCTGTGGTCGTCCTGCCCTATATCAGCACGCCCGGTCGATCGCGTCGGAGCTAGCGGGATGAGCTACCGTTCGCCCGTGGACACAGTCGTCCGGCCGAGTCCGGGCCCGCAGGCAGGCGCCTTCCGGCTCTGGCTGCCTCGCCAGCACGGGGCGTGGGCGATGCTCGCCGTGCCGTTTCTCCTCGGAATCGCCGTGACGCGGCCGACCGGCTGGCAGGTCGCCCTGGGCGGGGCGGCGGCGGCCGGCTACCTCGCCTCCGCGACCGCGCAGACTTGGGTTCGGGCGCGGGCCCGCCAGCGCTACACGACCTCGCTACTCGTGTATACCAGCACAGCGGCCGTCCTCTCGACCGCGCTCGTGGTTACCCACCCCGGCCTTCTGCTCGCTTTCGTCGTCCTCGCTCCCGCCGGCGCGATCACGCTGGTTGCGGCGAAGCTCGGCCGCGCCCGCGGCGTTGCGGCCGGTTTCGCCCAGGTCGTCCAGGCTCTCGTGCTAGTTCCCGCCGCCGCCTCGCTGGCCGGCCCCCTCGATCCGCCTGCGATCGCGAAGACAACGTTTCTCGCCGCGGTATACCTGGTTGGCACCCTGCTCGCGGTCCGCTCGATCATTCGAGAGCAGGGCAACGCCGGCTTTGCGGCCCTCTCCGTGGGCTTCCACGTCGCCGCAACGGCAGTGGGGGTGATCCTGCTCACGCCGCCCTTCGTCGCGCTGCTGGGCCTGCTGGCGATCCGGGCGGCCTTGCTGCCCATCGTTCAGGCGCGCCGCCGCGGCACTGCCACACCGCTTCGTCCGGTCCACGTGGGAATTGTCGAGATGGTTCTCGCTACGTGCGTGGTCGGGCTCGCCTTCGTCTCGCCCATCTAGAAGCTCGGAACCCGGGCACGGGACTGCGGTGCTTGATCGCGATCCACGTCGCCCACCAGGCGTTCCGCCCTTGCCGCCATTTCAGAGACAGACTCTAAGTTCCAGTACGCCCTGGCTTGCCACGATGACCACGTCGTGGCGGATGCGGGGCGCAGGAGGCGGCCTCTTCGTGTCTACACGGTCGACCGCAGCTCGAATGGTTCTTGACATTCCTGAGGGCCAACTCAGGCTTGGGGTATGGGAGTGTCGCGACCTACCTCACACGTGACCCTCGTTCTCAGAGACAGCCACGGGCAGCAAGACAGTGTGGACGTGCACGGCCCCGGCGGCACGATACGGGTCGCCGTGGGTAGACCCGGGCACCGCTCAAGCGTCTGGAGGATCTGGGCCAACCAGAACAAGAGCGACGTCTTTGTCGCCGCCCGCGTCCTTGCGGGGACTCAGAAGTTCAGCCTCCATGAGTCGGGAGACTGGCGGAACCAGTGGGTCACGAAGGAGAAGGCGCAGCGGTTCACTAGCCAGGAGAACCGCGTGCTAGACCAGTGGCCGCGTCCCCCTGCAGGGCTAGGGGGCTGGACCACGGGCCTGACGATCTGGGTTCCGAGCGTCGAGGTACTCGATATCGCGGATGACAAGCAGCCACTCGCCGGCGTTGGCTGGATACCGGAGCCTCCCCCTGACTCAGCCTTAGGTATCCACGTAGTCGTAGCAGAGCCTGACCGAGGCTTCGTGAAACTGCAGGCGGCCGTCCCGATGGACGGGTTTCGGCTGGCTGACGGCAGGGTCGTCCTGGTAGTCGTCTCGGTTCATCGATTGACCGACGATGCTCGGTTGTGGCTGGACCGGCAGCGAATTCGAGCGCGCGCGGCTGCACCCAGCGTGATGGGCGAGGCCGTCCCGGGGAGGCGCATGGCCCTCTTCGGCAGCGATTCGGAAGGCAATCGGCTCGTGTGGGATCTCTCGTGGTGATAGCGTCCGGCGAGACGTAAGCCGCGAGCCTGGAAGTGAGCGCACCATGCGTGCGGTTAGTGTCGTCGGGACTTCCAAACGCCGTGCCGTGGTCGTCGCCGACGATCCCGGCCTGCCGCCGGCCAGTCGTGCGGCTGCGACGGGGGCCTACGTCGTGACAGCTAACCGGCTGCGTCGCGGTAGCGGGGCTAGCCGTAGTTGCAAGTACAGCCACGCTCGTGCTCGCAGCCGTCGATCGGCGGGCGTGGAGCGCGCCAATCACTCGGATCGTAGAGCTTCCCTCGCAGCGGCTTGCAGGTCCGGCAGGGTTTGGCTTCTCCTTTGAGCTCAGCCTTCATGCCCAGAGCCCGGAAGCTGTAGGGCACTGGGGGCAGCAGCATGTTCATCGAAGCCCCGCGGACGAGGGTGGTTACGTCCGTCACCGCGTCGTCGCCCAGCTCCTCAGGCCGGGTCCAGAAGAGTTCGACCTTGGCAAGGGCTTGGGCCAGCTGGCCAGAGTCTTGCGGTCTAGCGCCTTCGGCGCGAAGCGTCTGCAACTCAAGGATCGCACCGAAGAGTTCCTGTTCACGCTGGATCCGACCGGGCGACAAAGCCCGGAGGCCGGGCACGGTTCTTAGGCTGACGTACTCGGCGACTCGCGCGCCCAATTCCTCAGGGGTGGCTGCGTGCCTCATGGCATCCGCCGCGTCCTGGACTGCCTTTGGCGTCACGGCCGCCGTGACGCTCTCCTGGATCGGGCGAAGCGTTTCCACCGCGGCGCTGGTCGCCGTGCCCGACCCCGCGGTCTGCGTGCCCATGCTGACACTGCCAGCCCCGCTGAAGACCTTAGGCGGTGGAACTGCGGCCAGGACGGCGTCGGCCATGCGGTCCGGGCCAATCTCAAAGCCCGGTGCCTTCCTAAGACGATCGCCCAGGAGACCGATGACCACTAGGGTCAGCGCAGGCGCGAGGACTGCGTCATCGCGCGTCCACGCCCAAGCGGCGCTGGCAACCACGCCCAGAGCCAAACTGATAGTGCGGTAGTAAGCCCCGACCCAGCTGTCAGTTCGGCCGGGCGCACTCCTCTTGCCCTGGCTCATCCCAAGCCCTCTCAGCGCACGGACACCCACGGTAGCCGGGGGTAGCTTAGCTGGTTGATTCTACGCTTTGAGGGATGCCGCCAACACCGCTCATGTAGTGGAGCGGGCTCGCGTCGGGGCCTTGCAACTTGTAGCTCGGGCAGCGTGAGCGTGTCGGACTTGCGACAGCGCACGTGTAGGAACGTTAGGCCCCGCCCGTCAAGCGCGTGGGGCTACCTAGCACAGTGCGCGTTCCGCGGTTGTCGTCTCGCTCGCCTCGCATCACGATGTTCGCGTCGTGTGCCGGGCTCCCGGCCATCCGACGCCCAGCTCAGTCTGTACACTCAGGCGGCGGGTAGAACCCGGAGCAGGAGGGCAGGGTGCCGACACCGGCTGAGTTCGCGGCAAAGTGGCGCGGCGTGACTACCGGCGAACGCGCGTCCGCCCAATCCCACTTCATCGACCTGTGCCGGATGCTCGGCCAGCCGACGCCACACGAGGCAGACCCGACCGGCGACTGGTACGCCTTCGAGAAGGGAGCCGGCAAGGCCGAGGGTGGCGATGGGTGGGCCGATGTCTGGATGCGCGACCACTTCGCCTGGGAGTACAAGGGCAAGCGCAAGGACCTCGCGGCGGCTTACTCCCAGCTCAACGGATACCGCGAAGCTCTGGGCAATCCGCCGCTCCTGGTCGTGTGCGACCTCGCCCGCTTCGAGATCCATACCAACTTCACCAACACTGTGCCGCGCGTATACCGCTTTACCCTCGACGATCTTGCGGCCGATCCGGGCGAGCCGCTGCGCATCCTCCGCGCCGTCTTCACCGATCCCGAGAGCTTGCGCCCGACGCGGCTGCGCGAGGAGCTGACCGAACGGGCCGCGAAGGACTTTGCAGATCTGGCTACGGCGCTTCGCGCGCGTGGCCATCATCCGCACTCGGTCGCGCATTTCCTCGATCGCCTGCTCTTCGCGATGTTCGCGGAGGATGCCGGCATCCTGCCCAAGAACCTGATCGATCGCCTGTCGAGCGCCACCAAG
>CABEBU010000233.1_pt1 | contig 10662 bp, 9 predicted proteins | sample 3132691 | NCBI WGS metagenome assembly CABEBU01 (sample SAMEA5534346, study PRJEB31848) | metagenome | biome: tundra; feature: field; material: soil | place: USA | collected 2013-05 | depth 0.45 m | reverse complement strand
GACCGGCTGGCCGGTGCCGAGATTGATATGGCCCACCTCAGAGTTGCCCATCTGTCCTTCGGGCAGACCGACGAACTCCTCGGACGCTTCTATCGCGCTATGAGGCCAGCGCTTGAGGAACGCCTGCCAGTTCGGCATCCGAGCCTGGGCGATGGCATCGACGGCCGGATTGGGGCCGATGCCAAAGCCGTCGAGGACCACGAGACAGATGGGCCGAGGGCGGTTTGGGTTGCCGCCGACCGATGGAGCGGCCGTCATGCCTGCTTGCCCTCCGCGTCGGCGCGAGCCTTGGCGGTTATGGCCGCGCTGGCGACCATGCCGGCCATCTCGTCGGGCTTGAGTGAGGCGCCGCCAACGAGTCCGCCGTCGATCGAATGCTCGGCCAGGAATTCGGCGATGTTGGCGCTAGTCACGCTGCCGCCGTAGAGGACCGGGACCAGTTCGGCCGCGTCGCCCCAACCGAGATCGGCGGAGAGAGTGGACCTGATCGCCTCGGCCATTGCCGCGGCGTCGTCGCTGGATGCAGTGCGGCCGGTGCCGATGGCCCAGACCGGTTCGTAAGCGATCACGAAGCCGCCGTTGAGCAGGGTCTCCATGTCCTTGCCCGCGAGGGCGCCGTGCAGCTGCTTGGCCACAACCTCCACGGCCCGGCCGGCTTCGCGCTCGGCGAGCACTTCGCCAACGCACAAGATGGGGCGAAGGCCCGAGGAGACGGCGCGAGCAAGCTTCTTGCCGATCAGCTCGTCGGTCTCGCCGGCGTCGCGGCGGCGCTCGGAGTGGCCCAGGATGACCCACGTCGCCAGGCCGGTGAGCATGGCGGCCGAAATCTCACCGGTATACGCGCCGGCGGCCTCGTGATGGACGTTCTGCGCCCCGACGAAGACGTCTTTGCCGGCGAGCGCGTCACGAACGGCGGAGAGGCAAACGAAGGGCGGACAGATCACTCGAACCACGCCGGGCTCCTGCGTCCGGGCGGCGATTGTCGCGGCCAGCTCTCCAGCGTCCGCGGGGGTGGTGTTCATCTTCCAGTTGGCGGCAATGATTACAGGTCTCATGGCGTCAATGATGCCAGAGTGAGGCGCACTCCCAGAGTGAGGTTTGGCCCCTCGCGGAGTGGCGTAAGGGCCGCGATGGAGTGTCAGTCGGCCCCGGAAGGCGCGATTCGGTGACGCGAGATCGTGTAAACACAGAGCAGCACCTCCGCGTTGTTCAAATGGCGGCCAAATTAAGGCCCGCTGCCCCGGCAGTCCATGGTGACGAGTGACCGATCCAGCGGCATCCGAAGGCTTCGACTCCTTCTACAGGCGCACTCTCGATCCCGTGTATCGGGCTGTGCTGCTGGCGACGCGTCATCCGGAACGAGCCGAGGACGCGGTCCACGAGGCGTTCGCCCGTGCGTTCGAACGCTGGGAGACGGTGCAGTCGCACCCGAACCCTGTGGCCTGGGTCACCCGCGTCGCGCTCAACCAGCACACGTCCGGGTGGCGCGTCTGGCGGCGCGAGCAGCCCGAACCGCCGGACGTGGCCGTCGAGGACGAGCTGCCCATCGACCCGTGGCTGCTTCGCGCCGTGTGGCGTCTGCCGAAGCGCCAGCGGCAGGTCGTGGCACTTCGGATCCTGCTCGACCTGAGCGCGGAGCAGACCGCCGAAACGCTCGGGATTTCGGTTGGGGCCGTGGGATCGCACCGGCACCGGGCACTGGCAACGCTACAAACCATGCTCGGTTCCACGGCATGGGCGGAGGCATCGGAATGAACGACGATCAGCTTGCGGACGGCATCAGGCGGGCTTTCGGGCGATACCACGCTGTGCCGCGACCCCTCGACGAACTCGCGTCGGCGGCCGGTGCTGCGCGCCCCTCGCCGCTGCTCACGCGGCGGCGCGCGTTCGGCGGCCTCTCGCTGGTGGGAATGGGCGTGGCGGTCGTTCTCGCGATCGTGCTCACGCTCGGCCAGGCGCCGGCAGGGCAAGGTCCCTCGGTCTGGGCCGGCTGGCAGCCGGTGCCCACGAAGCCGGACCTGGCGATGCGCGAGCAGGCCCGGACTCTGTGCTTCTCGAGCGCCACGGGCCTGAGCCTGAATGCGGTAGTCCCAGGCTCCTCACTAACCTACGGCGCGCTTCCTCTCGTCGTTCAGGATCAGCGCGGTTCGATGGCGCTCTTCATTTTCGGCGGGGACACGGCCGCCGTCACATGCGGCATATGGCGCGATGAACTCGGCAGGCTTCAGTACTCAGTCAGCTCAATGGGGTGGCCTTCCGAACGGCTCATGGACCGGCTGGACACGGTGGGATGGGCGGGCTTTGAGGTCCACGAGGACGGCAATCCGACGCAGATCCGCACCATGGTGGGACGAACCAGCGCGACACGCGTGGTCATCCTGCGAGACGACGGCACCATGGTGGAGGCGACTGTCCAGGACGGTTTCTTCGCAGCCTGGTGGCCGGGAAACGTCTGGGACACTAAGGTCACCGCGTATGACGCTGCCGGCAACGAGGTAGCCCACCAGATGCATCCAACCAGGCCAACCGAAACCGAGCCGCCCGGGCAGCCGCCGCATCCGGCCGGCTATTCTCCGACAGCGCCTCCCGCGTCAGCCGGCTGAGCGCGCCGGGTGGCGGCTTCGGCTCGGACGCCGCTTGCCCACTCCCTCGTCGGGGTGGAGCGCGAGGCGCTCGACGCGGTCAAGGGCGCGCTGGACGGCGGACCGGTGCAGGCCGAGCCGCTCGGCAAGATCGCTGAACGTGGCCTCGGGCTCCTCAACGCGGGCCGCGGCCACCACCCGAACCACGTACGACTGCTCGACGAGTCGTCCGTCCGACTCCAGCGCGGAAATCGCCTCGAGGTGGCGCGCGGCGGCGGCCACGGCCCGTTGCAGGTTGGCCGACTCGGCGTTGATGACCCGATTGATGTCACCCCGAACCGACCTGGATACCTGCCGAGACTCCAACTCCAGCAGCGAGGCGCCACCACCCACGATCCGCAGGAACGTGCCCACTGTCTCCACGCTCTTCCAGGTGACGACGCCACGGCCGCGGCGGATGCGCTGGGTGGCGGGCATTTTCAGCTGTCCGAGTCGTTCGCACAGCTCAGTCGCTTCGTCGGGCGGAAGAACGAACTCAAGGTGTGTTCGGCCGGAGGCCAGACTCAGCGAACCGTGAGCCAGGAACCGGCCTCGGAGGTAAGCGACGCGGCAGTGATCGGCTGCCCGGAGCCAATCGAATCCGACCGCCCCAGGCGACGTGGCGTCCGGCGGACGCGACATGGCGTCCGCCACGGACAACGCCGTGCCCGGCACAGGCAATTCCGCGGCCGCGGCCTTCTCGCCTACTCGACCGCGGCCTAGCCGCAGCGTCAGCCGGGCGATCGCCCGGCGGCGCGGCTCGAAGGCTCCCGCCAGGCCGGCCTCCTCGGCGATCCGACAGCAACGCCGTGGCGGATCGATCGAGGCCAGTTCGGAGCGCAGAGCCTCCACGAGATCGCGCTCGGCAGTGGTCATCCGCGGCCCAAAGTTGCGCCGTGCCTCCGGACCACCGCGCCCCTACGCAGTCCGCGAGATGCGCGAATGGCGCCGCCCGAAGGACTCGCGCTCGAATACGCGGATCACCGCCGCGGCCAGCCGAGCCGAGTCGTGGTGGTGGGCGTTGTCCGGATCGACAACGTCATCGAGCACAAGACGTGGCAGGGCTGTCTCCGAGTGGATCGTGGCCGGAGGCCAACGCAGCTTCACCGGCTCGGCAACGTACCCGCCCGGCCGCCTTGCGCCGAATTGATTGTTCGCCAGGACCGCGTCGATCCAGCCCGGGCCGGTATGGCGTTCCAGCGCGCCGACGTGATCGGCCAGGTCGTAGCCCTGCGTTTCGCCTAGCTGCGTGGCCACGTTGCAGATGTACAGGCGCACCGCGGCAGAGGCCCGCACCGCCGCGAACAGTTCCGGCAGGAGAAGGCTGGGCATGATGCTCGTATAGAGGCTGCCTGGCCCAATGACCACCAGATCGGCCTCGTCGATCGCCCGGATGGCGTCATCGCCCGCCGTGACATCGTTGGGTGTCAGCCAGATTCGGTCGATCTTGAGCGACCTTGCGATCTCCGACTGTCCGGTCACCTCAACCCCGTCCAGCAGTCGAGCGTGCAGCGTCACAGCCGTGCCGGTGGCCGGCACCACCTGGCCCCTAACCGCCAGTACGCGGTTCATCTGCCGGACGCCTTCCTCAAAGTCGTCGCCCTGGATAGATGACATCGCCGCCAGCAGCAGGTTGCCGATTGTGTGGCCGCCCAAGCTGGCGTCGGCCTCGCCCGGGAATCGGTACTGCAGCAGCTCCGTCATCAGCGACTCGGAGTCCGCCAGCGCGGCGATGCAGTTGCGGATGTCGCCGACCGCGGGGATACCCAATTCTTCGCGCAACCGGCCCGAGGAACCGCCATCGTCCGCGACCGTGACCACGGCCGTGATGTTGCTCGTGTGCTCCTTGATACCGCGCAACAGTGTGGACAGTCCCGTCCCGCCACCGATGACCACGATCTTGGGGCCCCGGGCCAGGAATCGCTTCTGGTAGATGACCTCCACAAGCGGCCGATCGCCCTCCGAGTTGAGGAAGGGGCCCATCAGAACGCGCACCGACCGCCACGATCCATACAAGAACAGGGCCGTGCCGGCCGTGGCGACGATCACGCCTCGAACCCAATACGGCACGAATTGCATGGTCAGCAGGTAGAGGGCCGTCTGACCGGGCCCTGAGAACTCGTACTCGCGGTAGACCTGGCGCAGCAGTAGCGCTCCGGCCAATGCCAGCAACAGCTCACCGACAAAGACGACTACGAGCCAACGCTTGAAGCCGATCCCGGGCTGCAGCCAGCGCCGCACGACCGCGCCGCTGACTCGCGGACGGGGCAAGTTCATTCGCGCTCCAGCTCTCGGTGGAAAACCGCGACGGTGCCGAAGCTCCGCTCCTCGAGCCACTTGCGCAGCTCTTCCGCGACGACGATGGAGCGGTGGTAGCCGCCCGTACAGCCGATGGCGATAGTCAGGCGCGTCTTTCCCTCACTTCTGAATCCGGGAACCGTCAGCTCCAGGAAGCGGGTCAGGAAATCGAGGAACTGCTGAGCGATCGGCTGCCCCATAACGTAGTCGCGGACGGCCGGCGTCAGCCCGGAGAGATGCCGCAGCGTATCGACGTAGTAGGGGTTCTCCATGAACCGGACGTCGAAGACCAGATCAGCCTCCAACGGAACGCCGTGCTTGAAGCCAAAGCTGATGAGCTGGAAGACGAGTTGCTGGTCTTTCGAGGTGTCTTCCAAGTTGGTGAAAATGCGTTCTTTGAGCTGGCGCAGCGACAGGGCGGAGGTGTCGATGACGATGTCCGAGCCCGCCCGAATAGGATCGAGCAGGCGGCGCTCTTCGGCGATGGAACCGGCGATGCCGCGGCGTCCGGCCAGCGGATGGCGGTGTCGAGTCTCCGAAAATCGGCGGATCAGGACGTCGTCGCGCGCCTCCAGGAAGATGACCCGAGGCTTGATACCGCGGCCTTCGAGCGCGCCACGCATTGCATCCAGCGCGAGCGGCGCATTGCCGGCCCGGACGTCCAGGACGATGGCCACCTTCTCGAACCGATGCCGATCGCTCGAGACCAGCTCGGCAAGGTCCGGCAGCAGCTCCCCCGGTAGGTTGTCCATGCACGTGTAGCCGAGGTCTTCGAACAGCTTGGTGGCCGCGGTCTTGCCCGCCCCGGAGAGGCCGCTCAGGATGACGACGCGCTGCTTGTTGGGCGGCAGAGCAGCGGAGCGGGGCGAGGCTGCGCCGCGGCTCGAGGCTGCGGCCGGCCGGCGAGCGGCCGACTCGGCGCTCTTCCCGCCTTGGCTCGCGCCGTCCCGACGAGCGCGCGGCCGGATGACGATCTCCTCACTCGTCCCGCCGACGCTCGCTTCCGCGGCGTCTGGCTCTCTGCTCATGCCCTCAGTGTATCGCTCCGATTGATCCTGATCGCGCAAGGGCAGCTGTGCCTCCTCCGGCGCCCCCGCCGAGCCCGGGGCGATTCACGCAATGAATGGTCAGACGGCTACGCGGAGACGTGCCGACCACTCCTTCGCCGCGGCAACCATGGCTTCGGCGACGTCTGTGGCCCCGGCCTTGCCTGCCGCGCCGGAGATGCCGCGCGAGACGTTGATGAGCAACCCGCCGCCGGGTCGTCCGCCGGCAGGAGCCGTGACCGCGGGCCCGAACCGCATCACAGGCTCCACTTCCCCACCCTGCGCGCCCACGCCAGGCACGAGCAGAGCCAGACCCGGCGCGAGGCCGCGGATGCGTTCCATTTCCACGGGGGCAGTTGCGCCGACGACCAGACCGACGGTTCCGCCCGGACCCCAGGCTTGCGCCCGCCGCGCTACACGGGCGTAGAGTGGCTCAGACGGAGCGCTCAGGGCAGCATCCGCGGCCACCTCCAGGCCCTGCAGTTCGCCCGCGCCCGGGTTGGACGTGCGGCAGAGCAGATACGCGAAGCGGTCGCCGCGCGAGATGAGCGGCGCGATCGCCTCCGACCCCAGGTAGGGGTTGGCCGTGACCGCGTCGACGCCCAAGATGTCGTACAAAGCCACGGCCTGGCGGGCAGCAGTTGAACCGATGTCGCCGCGCTTGGCGTCGGCCACGAACGGCACTTCCGACGGCACGCGCCCACGCATCCGCTCCAGGACCGCTATGCCGGCAGACCCAAACGCCTCGAAGAAGGCCAGGTTTGGCTTCACCGCCGCGGCATACGGCAAAGCCGCATCGAGCAGCACCTCGCAGAACCGTTCGATGCCGGAGAGGTTCGGGGCAAAGCCCTCGGGCAGCGCCTCAGGCGAAGGATCGACGCCAACGCAGAGGACGGAACCGACGATGCGGGTGCGGGCGGCAAGGCGCTCGAGGTATGTGCTCATGGTCGGAAGGTTAGCCGACCTGAGAAGGGTGTGGCCGACCAAGTCGAACCATCAACTAGCCCCCATTTCGGCGACCGTCCCGGCCGGCATAGCCGATGCCGACGGGGCCGGGCCGGAATAGGGTCCAAGCTGAGCGCCTTCGGCCGATACGTCAATGACATCGAGCTGGACGGACTCGAACCCGCCGAATTGGCGGGCCGAAGCTCGGGCGACGACGTCGATCCGGTCACCCTCGTGGAGCATCTCCGCCAGGTCCGGCCTGCGGAATGCCACCCCATCGAGGACATCGCGCGTCCGCCCCAGAACGAGCTGCGTCGCCCCGCCCTTGGCAGAACGAACTCGGACCACTCTTAGGCCGCGGACGGCTACGACCGGCGCCCGATTACCCGGGCCGGTGGGCTCCAACAGCCTCAATTCGCGGACAAGGCCGAAGTCGACGGCGTCCGCCGGCAGGACCAAATCCAGGGCCAGTTCCGGAGGTCCCTCCGGTCGCGGTGCCCCGGCCGAGGCGAGGGCGAGGAACCGCTTCTCGAACTCGGGCCAGCGGTCCGCGGCGATGTCAAAGCCGGCGGCGGCGGCGTGACCGCCGTGGTGGATGAGCAGATCATCGCACTCGATCAGGGCCTCGGCCATGTTGATGCCACCGCCGCTGCGGCACGAGGCCCGAAGCGTGCCGGCGTCTGCGTCCAGGATGGTGGCGACCACGGCCGGCCGCCCGGAGTCTTCTGCGAGGCGGCCGGCTATCAGACCGACGATGCCGACTCCCCACTCGCCCTTGACGAGCAGCGCGTCCGGTGGCTCGAGGATGGCGCCCACCGCGTCCGGAGCGACTCCGGCCAGTTCAGTCGCGTCAAGCCCCAGCTTCTGACGTGCCTCGATCAGTGCCACCTTCGTCATCTCGCGGCGGTCCAGGTTGGCCTTCTCAAGTTCCGCGGCCAGATCGTCCGCCGCGTCACGGTCGGTTGCCAGAAGCAGCCGACCGGCCCGAGCCGCCTCTCCCATCCGGCCCGCCGCGTTGAGGCGTGGCGCGATGCCAAAGCCGATGTCGTCCGTGGTGAGGCGATCGCGAGCCAACCCGGCCCGCTCCACGAGTGCCGCCAAGCCGGGACGTGCCCCGCCGCGGAGCCGCTCCATTCCAATCCGGGCGATGACGCGATTCTCGCCCAGGAGCGGGGCTACGTCCGCTACGGTCCCGATGACCGCCAGATCCGCGAGGTCTCGGACGGCCTGTGGCAATGCCCCTGCGTCGGCGGCGGTGGAGCCGCCACCCCCGTCCCCCAGCTCGCGCAACAGCAGATGTGCGACCTTCCAAGCGACGCCGGCCCCCGTCAGATGACGCTCCGGGTACGAGCTGTCTGCCCGCTGCGGATTGACCACCGCCACGGCCGTCTCTGGCCAGGTTGCCGCGTGGTGGTGGTCCGTGACCAGCACGTCTATGCCGCGGCCCCGGGCAACCTCGATCTCCGAACCGCTGCTCGTGCCGCAATCGGCAGTCACGATCAACGTGCGGCCCTCGTCCGCAGCCCGATCGATCGCCCGCAGCGACAGGCCGTGGCCGTCCCCGAGCCGTTCCGGCACGTACGGTGCCGCATCAATCCCGATTGCGCGCAGCGCGATGACCAGGATAGCTAGCCCGGTCAGCCCGTCCGCATCGAAGTCGCCGTACACGAGGACTCGCTCCCCGGAAGCCTGCGCCCGCGCCACGCGCGCCAATGCCGGCGCCGCGTCCGGCAGCAGCGATGGCTCGTACCAGCCCTCCTCGGGCGGTGCCAGGAACGCAGCCAGCTCACCGGCAGACTTCACCCCCCGCCTCGCGAGAAGGCTCACCAGCCGCTCCGAGACCCCGCGCTCGGCGGCGAGCACCCGACAGGCTGGATCCAAGGCAAGTGGCACAGGAACCCGCCAGCGATAGCGCGAGGTGATCATGCCGTTCAGGATGACACCACCCGATCAACCGCGGCTTATCTGCGACTTATCAGGCCCTCGCGACGCCGCGGCAATATGCCGTGCATTGGCGAGCAACCGCCGCGGGCAGCTAGCCTCGCCGGCTGCCTCGAAGCGCTGTCAGCCGCGCGGCCCGTCGGTTGTCCTCCCAGAGCTGCCAGACGACGAGGATCGGGCTGGCGTTGAAGATCGAGGAATATGTTCCGGAGACGATGCCGATCAGCAAGGCGAGGACGAAGTAGTGGATCGCAGAGCCGGCAAAGAAGAACAGGGCGAGGAGGGTGATCACGACCGTCAGGCTCGTGTTGATCGACCGGCCGAAGGTCTGCAGGATCGAGTGATTGACGATCTGGTCGAACGGCTCACCGGCATGGCGGGCGCGATTCTCGCGAATCCGGTCGAAGACCACGATCGTGTCGTGCACGCTGAAGCCGATGACGGTCATCATCGCCGTCACGAACAAGGCATCGATCTGGGTTCCAAACAAAGTACCCAGGATGGCGAAGATGCCGACGACGACGATGACGTCATGGAGCAGGGAGGCGAGGGCCGCGGCGCCGAACTTGATGCTCTGGAAGCGGATGCCGATCCAGATCAGGATTCCCAGTGAGCCAAGCAGGATCAGCAGGACGGCCTGCTGGATGAGCTGGGCGCTCACGATCGGACCGACTGTGTTTTGAAGCCCGGTGCAGGCCAGCGGGCCAAGCTTGGGGTCAGCCTGCATGGCGGTGGCGAGCTTGCCGAGGGCGCCATCCAACGGAACGGACAACGTGCAGTCCTTGCCGTTCTGGTGTGTGCTGGCGATGGCACCCGGCGGCAACGTCGCGGAAGGGCTTGCGCTGGGAGCAGCCGACGCGGAAGCGCCGGGTACGGCCGACGGACTGGCCGCCGAACTTGCGCTGGCCGCCGAACTTGCGCCGGCCGCCGAACTTGCGCCGGCCGTCGAACTTGCGCCGGCTGCCGGACTACTCGACGCCGCGGAACTGGCACCTGCCGACGTGCTCGGCGCAGCCGATACCGTCGGGATCGGCGTGGGTGGGGGCAGCAAGTCCGCTCGCTTCGTTCTGATGGTGAATTGGTTGGCGGTGTCCTGGCTGACTTCAGTGTCGCTGAGATCCTGCTGCGCCAGGATGAGTTTGACCTCGTCGATGGAGGCGTTCGGGTTCTTGAACTCGAACTGCCAGACCGTGCCACCGGTGTAGTCGATCGAGAACTTGATGCCCATCTGGCCGTTGGTAACGGGCGTGAGCAGGATAAAGATGACGCCTGGCACGAGGATCAGCCCGGAGAAGAGGAAGAACCAGTTGCGCTTCCCGATGATGTCAAACACGTCCGCGGTTCTCCCGTCGGGCGAACCGGCCGCCCATCGCTCTGGCCTGGAATTCTTCGTCGCTCACGCCGAAGAGCCAGGCCTTCTGGGCGATCTGCCGTTTGACAACGAAGCGCAACAGCGTCCGTGACACGGTCACGGCGGTGAACATCGAGGTGGCGACGCCGATGATCAGGACCAACGCGAAGCCCTTGATGGTTGACGATCCGCCGAAGAAGAGGATCGAGGCCGTGATCAACGACGACACGTTTGAGTCGAAGATCGAGTTCCAGGCTCGATTGAAGCCTGCCTCTACCGCGGTAGCCAGTGTCTTGCCGGCTCGCAGCTCTTCCTTGGTACGCTCGAAAATCAGGATGTTGGCGTCCACCGCCATACCTACCGAGAGCACGAAGCTCGCTATTCCGGCCAGCGTCAGCGTCACCGGAATGATCCGCATGACGGCCAGGACCGCGATTCCGTAGTAGGTGAGGGCAAGGCA
>CABEBU010000231.1_pt1 | contig 10744 bp, 11 predicted proteins | sample 3132691 | NCBI WGS metagenome assembly CABEBU01 (sample SAMEA5534346, study PRJEB31848) | metagenome | biome: tundra; feature: field; material: soil | place: USA | collected 2013-05 | depth 0.45 m | reverse complement strand
GGATCAGTTGGCGTCGGCCGAGATCCTCGATCTGAACACCGGCAAGTTCACGGCCACGGGATCCCTTCTGAAGCCGACCGCGTGTCACACGGCGACCCAAATGCCGGATGGACGAGTTTTCGTGGCCGGCGGCTGGACGGGACACGTTCTCGCGACGGCGGAGATATACCAGCCCTAGGGCAGCCGCAGGGCCGGCTGGGGCGGGGGCGGGGCGGCCGCGAGCGGAGCGCTCCAGTCGCTCAGCAATTATGCGCGGAGCGATGGCCGGCAGCGGTCGGCGGGTCGATGCGCGGCTACTTGTAGACCTGCCAGACGTAGCCGTAGCAGACGAAGGCGACGCTGAGCCCGATCAGGATCTTCTCCAGGTTGCCGAATCGGTCCTTGAGGGCGACCGCCACAAGGGCGAAGAGGAACGGTACGAAGTCCATCGCGTATCGGTAGCCGTACGTGGACGCTCCACCGCCGCCGTAGTAGAGGAACACCGGGATGGCGGTCAGGATCACCGACGCCCAGAGGATCTGGTTGAGCCGATCGCGGAAGCTCGCGGCGAAGGCAATCAGAACGGCCGGAGTGGTGAGCAGAATCGAATGGCCCAGGTTGCTCGGTACGAGCCACGGAAACGCCTCACGCACATCGAAGCCGCCACCCAAGAAGAGAGCCACGTTGTCCGGAACGTGGACGATCGAGAAGAGGCCCTGATCACGCAGCCGCGCGAGTGGTCCCTCGATCCAGGCGATGCCGTAGCCCGTCTCGGTTGGCGAGCCGAACCGGACGAAGTCCCAGGCCGCAGTGACGGCGATGGCGCCCAGCAGCGGCACGGCGAGGGCTACGGCCGTCCGGACACGGTCCTTGGACTCGGCGAGCAGCGCCAGCCCGAAAGGCACGGCCGCGAGGATCAGCGTCGGTCGCGCCAGCGCTGCCAGCCCGAGCAACAGAGCAATGAGCCAGGCCCGACGGCGGTCGTGCCATTCGATCAGCAGCAGGAATGTCAGCAGGACGGCTTCCAGATGGGCCAGGTAGTAGAAATTACCCTCAATCGTCAGGGTGAAGAGCAGCGTGCCGAAGGCGCCAAGGGAGGCCAGCCACCACGTCGCCGATCCTCCCGGCCCGTAGCGGCGCGCCACCGGCAGGGCGAGCCAGCCGGCAGACACCCCGATTCCGGCCGACACGATCCAACGCGAGAAGGGCCAGAGGAACTCGAACGGCACGAGAGGCAGGTAGGGCACGGTGGGCAGCAGACTCATCGCCTGGTAGTGCCGGCCGTCGATCGTAACGATGTCGTTGATCGTGGTCAGGGACGACAGATCGACGCGCCCCTGGGCCATGTCCGTGGCCAGGATCATCATGTGGTCCGGACCCCAGTCAGAAGCCTGGCTGCGCACGAACGTAGCGGCAAAGTAGAACGCGGCCACGATGGCCATCCAGGCGATGGCACCATGATCGTCGCGCAGTTGAGCCGCACGAAGGCGGACCCACTCCAGAGCCCTCACGGGTAAGCCCCTTGTGTCGGCGGACCAAGCATCGGCGTTAGCCGCATCGATCGTAGCATCGGCGGGGCCGCGGAATGCCCTGGCTCGGATGGGGGTCCACGTCATGGAGGGCGGTTACGTTAGGCTATCGGCGTGCCAGAGAAGAGGCCGAAGCCGGCCACCGACAAGACCGCCGTGGCCAAAGCCGCCTCGGCCCAGAGCGCGGGCGCCGAGAGTGAGCGCCGCAGCGTCGTCATCGTCATGCCCGCCTACAACGCCGCCAAGACGCTGGAGCGAACGTACCGCGACATCCCACACGAGATCGTCTCGAAGATAATCCTGGTGGATGACGTCTCCAAGGACGACACGGTCGCCGTGGCCAGGCATCTCGGGCTGGACGTAATCATCCACCGCCAGAACCTGGGATACGGCGGCAACCAGAAGACGTGCTACGACGCCGCCCTGGAGGCCGGGGCAGACGCAGTCGTGATGCTTCATCCGGACTACCAATACGACGCCACCCGCATCCCCGCCCTCGTCGCGCCGATCCTCGCCGACCAGAAGGACATGATGCTGGGCAGCCGGTTTCTGGGCGATCCCCTGGCGGGCGGCATGCCTCGCTGGAAGTACATCAGCAACCGTTTCCTGACTACCGCGGAGAACGTCGCCTTCGGCCTGCACCTGTCCGAATACCACACCGGCTTCCGGGCCTATAGCCGCCACCTGCTCGAAACGATCCCGTATCGCCTCAACAGCAACGACTTCGTGTTCGACCAGGAGTTCGTGGCTCAGGCAGTGGCATGCAAGATGCGGATCGGCGAGATCGCCGTACCCACCCGCTATTTCGAAGAAGCCAGCTCGGTCAACTTCCGCCGCAGCGTCGTGTACGGACTCTCGACCCTCAGGGTCGTGCTCCGGTTCGTGCTTCATCGGCTGCATGTCCGCCGCTCGCGCAAGCTGGCCAGCCGAAAGCCAACTGCTCTGTGAGGAGCCTGACGACGAGTCTGGCTCGCAGCGGCATCGGGATCCTGATCTCACTGGTTTGCGTCTATCTCGCCCTGCGCGGGGTCGACCTCGGCCAGACCGCCAGCCTTATGAGCAGCGTCAGGCTGCCGTGGCTCGGTCTGGCGGTCGTCGGGGTCAGCGCCGATCTCGTGTTCCGGGCCCTGCGCTGGCAGCGCCTCATCGCCCCGATCCACCCCGTGCCGCTGCGCCGGCTGAGCGGCTACATGCTCGTCGGATACCTGGCCAACAACGTCTTGCCGGCGCGCCTCGGCGAGCTGGTGCGGAGCCACTACCTGGGCGATCGCGAAGGGATCAGTCGCAGCGCGACTCTCGGTACCGTGGTCGTAGAGCGGGTCGTGGACACCGTGGTCCTGGTGGGCATCGGCGCTGCGGCCATCCTGATTCTCAACATTCGCGGCGTTGTCGTCAGCGCCATCCTGGTGGGCGTGGCATTGGCCGGCCTGCTTGTCGTGGCCTTGGCCGTGGTTCTGGCCGCTCATCGCCTCCCCGGCGCCCGTCGTATTGCCGCCTTCCTGGGCCGCTGGCCGCGCCTCAAGGGCGCGGCCCTCCGACTCCGCGTTGGGCTCCGCGTTGCTGCCATGCCGAAGACGATCGCCGCGGCGGCCATCCTGAGCGTCGCCGCCTGGGGTTGCACCGTGCTGGCTGTGCTGGCGACCGGCCAGGCTCTAGGCATCGAGCTTACCGTCGGCCAGGGCGCGCTCCTGGCTGCCGGCACGAACCTGGCCACGGCCATCCCGTCCGGGCCGGGCTACCTGGGCACGTTCGAGTATGCCGGGCAGCGGATCGCGGCCGCCTTCGGCTTCGCTGCGTCGAGAGGCCTCGCCCTGGCTCTTCTGATCCACGTTCTGACTCTGATCGTCAGTTCGGTTGCGGGTCTGGTCGCGCTCGTGCTCCTCGGCTGGAAGGGTCGGCCGGTCGCCGTTGCCGCTGTCACGGCTCCCGCAGAAGCCACTCCCGAATCCTAAGTTCCTCGAAGGAGTGGGTCGGCTGGACTGCCGTCTCGTCGCAAAGGAGAAGCCGGCCGGGCAGAGGGCAGGCGCAGGCGGAATGGGCGAAGAGCCAGCCTGCGGCGAGCGAAGCGATGTTTTCGCCAAGCCTGCCCGCCGCCCGGCCGGCTGATCCACTTGACGGCATGCGTCTTGGCCCAGACGCATTGGCTCCGGCGAGCTATGGTGACGCTCATGACGATCAAACGGCAGTCTCCCGCACCCGACGACGACCGCTGGCCAGAACAGGTCGGCCGCATTCTGGCCACTCTCGGGTTCGCGCTGATCGAGCCCGATCTGACGCACGGCGAGGAGGCCAGTCACGTAGTTGTCGCGCTCCGGGCCCAACCCACACTGCAGCATTTCGACCCCGAGACGATCGACTACTGGATAACCGAAAGTGCCCGCGGGAGGGCAGCCAAAATGGATCGAGAAACGCGGCTGCCGGTGGTCTCAGACTTCTCCTGGGGTCGAATCACCCTCACCGATAGGCTCGGCGTCGAGAATGGGTTCTTGAGCTTCGGCGGCACGATGCGTGCCCAAGCGGCCGCCGATACCTCGGTCCTCGTCGACTTCAGGTCAGACGCGCCAATCCTTCGCTGGGCCGGGCACAGCCAGAGTTCCGATCCCCTGGCGGCCGAGGTCGGCTCGTTCTTTGCCCGGATCAAGGTGCCGATCGACTTCGTGCCGGGCACCGAGGCCATGGTTGCGAAGGCAGCGCCGCGAACCCTGTACTGCTCCTTCATCCAGCACGTTCAGGAGCGGCTGGCCCGGGCGCACACGCTGCGCGAGGCGAACCGCTGGCTGGCCGACTGGACCGCGCGAGAGACCCAGCGGATGGAGACGGGCGCAAGCGACCAGTGGAAGGCCGCGATTGAGTTGCGGCGCCAGCTCGGCGCCATCGAGACGATCGCGCCCTCGCCCGGGTCGCCCGCGTCGCCCGCCAGATAGAGCAACGGCGCCCTCGCGGGCGCCGTTGGTGCGTATGGGGAGTTGCTCCGGCCGGAGCCGAACCTCAGGAAGGCGAGGCGCTGGCCGCGACGCTCGGAACTGCCGTGGCGGGGGGCGCGGCTGACGGGGCGACAGAGGCCGATGGGGCCACCGAGCCGGACGCACCCGGCGACGCGAGCGCCGCGTCGATGGCGGGCTTGACGGAATCGTAGGCTAGCGTCTTGCCGGCCGGCGGTACGACAAGCTTGCCATTCACGAAGAGCGCGGGGGTCCCGCCTGCCTCCTTGGGGATGCTGGTTTGCTCGGAGGCGAGGGCGTCATTGTGCGTGCCGCCATCCAGGCACGGCTGGAACTTGGTCATGTCCAAGCCGGCCCCCTTGCCAATGTCGGAGAGCCTGGACTTGGTAAAGGCCGATGCCTCTTCGGTCGGGCCCTGGTTGGCATAGAGCCAGTCGTGCATCGTCCAGAACTTACCCTGGTCTGCCGCGCACCAAGCTGCGTTCGCGGCATCGCGCGAGGCGTTTGAGCCGTCTTTGTCGACCGTCAGGAAATCGTGCCACACAAGCTTGGCTTTGCCGGTGGCAATGTAGTTGTCGACGATGCTCTTCTCGGTACCATCGACGGTGAAGTCAAGGCAGAAGGAGCAGCGGAAGTCGCCGTAGAGATCGAGTGTGACGGGAGCATTCGCGTTACCCAGCGTGCGGTCGTTCGAGGTAATCGTGGTAGGTGTGACGACGCCCGGAGCGGTAGGCGCGCCCGAGTTGTTGGACTTGGACTGCGACACAAGTAAGAGACCGCCCACGACAACGACGGCCACCACCACGGCCACGACGCTCCATAGGATCAGCGAGTTCATCCCGCCGCCGTCGGACCCCCGCGTGCTCGCGCGAGTGATGGCCCTGTTCGCCTCGCGATTGGCGAGGCGCTGCTGGCGGGCGGAACGGCGACTCGTTGGCGGCGCGCTGCTTCCCGAGGAGGGGCGGCCGGCCGGGCGATTAGATGTCATTCCTAGTTCCCTCTGTGGAATGGATTGGCCCGTCAGGCTGGCTCTTCGGCCGCGACCCGATCAGGGTTGGGAGTACGCAGGAAGACCCATAGGGCGACTACGAATCGGAGGACTAGCGAAACGCCGTAGGACTCACACCAGATGCAGACCGCCTTGATCAGGAAGATCTGCGCAAACTGGAACCAGCCTTCGAAGGCTACCCCGATCAGAGACAGGGCGTAGTGTGCCAGGAGCAGCTTGTAGTTGCCGGTCTTATACCAGGCGATGGCAAGCATGAGCAGGGTGATGGAGAGGATCACACCGTAGACGGCAACGGGAATGCCGGCGAACGGTCTGGTGTACGGGCTGTGCTGGACCGTCTCGCAGCCGTGAAGAACTCCGCACTGGACTTCCCCGCCTGTGAGTTCGGTGAAGGCGAGGTACGAGGCAATCCCGAGGCCGATCAGGTCCAGTGCGGCCAGAACGAAGGCCGGGTGGATGCTCCGGATCCGTCTCCAGAGTGACGGCCCGTACGGTGCCGCGGCTTTGGTTGCGTCTGCCATTACTCCTGCCTTCGTCTGACGCCGGTGCGAGGCACCTTTGCCCCCGAGGCGTCCGCATATCCTACTTGACGGCGCCGAATGAGACTCGGTATCATCCACGGCCATGGGGATGAGACCGGGTATCAACGCCGACTCGACCGACCGTATCATCCGTGCGCTCGAACGGGCAGGTTACCAGGCCACGCCCAACAGGCGCCTGGTGGCCCAGTTCGTTGCGTCCACCGACGGTCACTTCACGGCCGCGGATCTGCTGGAGCGCGGCCGGCGGGAACAGGTCACCATCGGCCGGGCCACGGTCTTCCGCGCACTGGACTTGCTCACCACTCTGCGCGTCGTCGAGAGGCTCGACCTGCCGAGCGGCTCTCACGCCTACGTCTTGTGCGACCCCGATCAGCATCACCACCACCTCATCTGCTCGAGTTGCGGGCGGAGTGAGGACGTGGCCGACGGCGAACTGCCGGCCCTGATCGAGCGGATCGGCCGACGCAGCGGATATCAGATCGAGGTCCACCGTCTGGAGCTGTTCGGGACGTGCCCGAGATGCGCCGGCGCGGAGGCGGACCGATGAGCGGGCCGTCGAGGCCGGTGACGCGGCGGCTGCTCGCGGTCGCCCTGGTTGCAGCCGCGGTGACGGCGGCGAGCGGCTGCGCCCGGACCCCGGACATCTACGCGGGGCCCACGCCCCTGCCCGGCGCTCTGAACGTCGTCACGACGACGACCTTCCTCGCGGACATGGTGCGGCAGGTTGGCGGCGAGCACGTTTCCGTATTGAGCCTGGTGCCCAAGGGCGGTGAGGTTCACACGTTCGACCCGCGACCGTCCGAGGCATGGGCGCTCTCGAGCGCTCGGCTGGTGTTCGCCAACGGCCTGGGTTTGGACGACTGGCTGACTCAGCTGGCCGCCGACGTAGGCACCGACGGACCGATCGTGCGCCTCGGTGAGAACCTGCCAGGTGTCGACTACATCGTTGAGAACGGCCAGACGAACCCGCATCTGTGGCTGGACGTGGCCAACGCCGAGAAGTATGTGGACCGGATCGGGGCGGCTCTCGCCACGGCAGACCCGGCCAACGCCACAACCTACCAAGCCGGGCACGATGCCTACCGGGCCCGGCTGGCGGATCTGGACGCCTGGGCTAGAGGCCAGCTGGCGGCCCTGCCCCCCGCCAACCGCCGGATCGTCTCCTACCACGACGCGCTGCCCTACTTCTGCCGTGCCTACGGGCTGATCGTGGTCGGCAATGTGGTGGCAGCGCCGGGGCAGGATCCAAGCGTTCAGGAAGTCCAGAGGCTGATCGATTCGATCCGGAGCAACGGCGTGCGGGCCATCTTCAGCGAGGCCCAATTCAACCCGGAGCTGGCCCGAACGATTGCCTCCGAGGCTGGGGCGCGGGTGGTCAGCGATCTCTACACGGACACTCTCGGCGATTCACCGGCCGACACATACGAAGGCCTCATCCGCTGGGACGTGGCCCATATCGCGGAGGCGCTTCGATGACGGACGAACGCATCGCCATCCTGCTCGAAGACGTTGCGGCCGGATACGGAACGAAACCGGCCCTTGAGAACGTTCACCTTGAGGTGCCGGCCGGCTCCCTGCTGGCGGTCGTTGGGCCCAACGGCGCCGGCAAGAGCACGCTCCTCAAGGTAGTGGCCGGACTGCTGCGACCCTGGAGTGGCTGCGTAGAGGTGCTCGGCGAGCCGCCCGGCCGCGCCGCGCATCGAATCGCCTACGTCCCCCAGGCCGAAATGGTCGACTGGCAGTTCCCGGTCACCGTCGAAGACGTCGTCACGATGGGCCGCTATCCGAGGCTCGGCTGGGTCAAACGGCCGGGGCCTGCGGATCGGCAGGCCGTGGCGGACGCTCTCGAGCAAGTTGGCATGGCCGACCATCGCCGCACCCAGATCGGGTCGCTCTCCGGCGGCCAGCGGCGCCGCGTCTTCCTGGCCCGGGCTCTGGCTGCCGAGCCCGATCTCTTCCTGCTCGATGAGCCCGTGACCGGTGTGGACGCCACGACCCAGGAGGACCTGATGGACATCCTGGAGGGCCAGGCCAAGCGGGGCCGGACGGTCGTGGCCACGACGCACGACCTGGCCTGCGCGGCTCAGCGCTTCCAGCGCGTCGCCGGCGTGAATCGGACGGTCGTGGCCCAGGGCCCGGCTTCGCTGATCCTGGATCCGGAGGTGCTGGCCAAGATCTACGGCGGCCACCTGCTCGTGGTGGGAGGTCAAACGTACCTGATGGACGACGCACACCATCACGACGAGCCGGCCGCCGGCGAGCGCCACTTCCACGCCGAGAGCGAGCCCGCCGGCACACGTCGGGGAGGCAAGGACTGATGGACCCAATCGGCTGGCTCGGCCACGTCCTCCTCGATCCGCTCGGCCGAGCGTTCTTCCTGCGGGCCCTCGTGGCGGCGATCCTGGTCGGCACCGTGTGTGCGGTCGTCGGAACCTACGTCGTACTCAAGGGCCTGGCCTTTATCGGCGACGCCGTCAGCCACGCCGCCTTCCCGGGCGTCGTCGCCTCATTCCTGCTCGGAACGCCCTACTTCCTCGGCGCCGCTGTGGCCGCTGTGGGCACGGCCCTGTCGATCGGTTTCGTCAGCCGCCGGACCCAGCTTCGGCTGGACACGACCGTGGGAGTCGTCTTTGCCGGTACGTTCGCGCTCGGCATATTCATGTACAGCACGATCCATGGATTCGTGATGGATCTGATGGGCTTGCTCTTTGGCAACGTCCTGCTGATTTCCTTCGACGATCTGCTGGGGCTCGTCGTGCTCGGCCTGCTCGTTCTGGCCGTGATCGTCGTGCTCTGGAAGGAACTGCTCTACGCCACCTTCGACCCGCTGGGGGCAGCCGCCTCCGGCTTGCCGGTGGAGTTGCTCGAGTACGTCTACCTGGCCGTGGTAGCACTAACCATCGTGGTCTCGCTCAAGGCCGTAGGCATCATCCTGGTCGTGGCGATGCTGGTCACGCCCGCGGCAACGGCCCAGCTGCTGACCGTTCGGTTCGGCCGGATGATGGCCCTGGCAATCCTCGTGGGTATCGTCTCGGCCGTGGTCGGGTTGTACGTGAGCCTCTGGGCCGACGCGGCGTCCGGGGCCACGATCGTGCTCGTGGAAACGGCCCTGTTCGGGGCGGCCATGACGCTCGGTCCGCGCACAGGGCTGCTGGCGAGGCTGCACCGGGTGGTTTGAGCGGCGTCCTATGCGAACCTGGAGATCGCGCCGAGTTCAGGCGAGCCGCGCGCGGTAGTTTGCTAGCGAGCCGCGTGCGGTAGTTTGCTAGCGAGCCGCCAGGAACTCGTCAAGCTCCGCAGCCGTGGGCATTCCTTCGCGCGCTCCGACGTGCGTCGTGGCCAGGGCGCTGCCGGCCACGGCCCGCTTGACCGCCTCGGCCAGTGGCCGACCCTCGGCCAGAGCCGCGGCCAGAGCCCCGCAGAAAGCATCGCCCGCCCCTGTGGAATCGATCGTGGCGACCTCGTCGGCCGGAACTTCCCACATGCGGTGGTCGCCGACACGAACGGCGTCGGCCGGGGCGCCATCGACGGCCGGGACGGGGGTTGAAGTGGGTGCTGACGCTGGAACGGTGGCACTCGCCGTGGCCTCGGGCTCTTCCGGGCGCTGCTCCGCCGCGACTCCGGCGGCTGCCGTGGCTGCCGTGGCCGCAGCGGCTGAGGCAACGTCCACGAGCTCCTGCCGCGCGGCCGAGGCGGCGAAGCCCGAGCCCACGCGCTCGAGAACCACCACGCCGGCCGCGCCCAAGGTCACGATCACGGCCTTTCGCACGCCCGGCCCGCCAGGCCCGGGCTCGAGGAGCGTCCGCGCCCGGACGGATGTCTCGGTGCTGGCGTCTACGCGCCGTCCGGTGCGGCGGGCTTCCGTCTGAAGAAGAGTCGCCAACTCGTTGCGGTTGGGCGTGATGATGTCGGCCAGCCCGAAAATCGATCGGTCGATCCCGATCGCCGGGGCGGGATTGAGGATCGTCGTCGCGCCGGCGGCGTGAGCGCATACCAGCGCTTCGCGGACGACGTGGAGCGGAACCTCGTTGCAGACCAACATGACGTCGCCGGTCAGCCGGCCGAGGCGGGCCAGGCAGTCACGAACGTAGCCGGTCTCGATCGCGCCGTTCGCACCGGGCACCACGGCGATCTCGTTTTCGCCCGTGGCATCGACCAGGATCAGCGCGACCCCAGTCGCGAGGCCGGGCAAGGAGGCCAGCATCGAGACGTCGACGCGCTCGGACGATAGGGCCCGGCGCGCTTCGGGCTCGAAGGGGTCGTCGCCCGCCGCACCGATAAACAGGGTCGGCCGGCGAAGACGGGCCGCGGCAACGGCCTGGTTTCCGCCCTTGCCGCCGTTGTGGCGTTCGTAGCTGCCGCCCGTGACAGTTTCGCCCGGGTGGGGCAGATGGGGCACGCGCGCGACCAGATCAATGTTGACCGAGCCGACCACGATTACGCGGCCGCTCATCCGCACGCCTCCAACTGTCGCGGCGCCAAGCCTGCGGCGCCTGCCGGGGTTGATTGTGCGGCACTGACCGACTCTTGGCACGTCCGGGGTGCGACCTCGAGTCGAGCGGGTGGCCGCGACCCGGCCTGGGCCGGCCGGACGCCGACAAGGAAGAGCCCCGTCCGGGCGGGGACGGGGCTAGGAGATGCGATATTTGAATGGCGGGCTCGACCGGATTCGAACCGGCGATCTCCAGCGTGACAGGCTGGCATGTTAGGCCGCTACACCACGAGCCCACGCCGAGGGCGAAG
>CABEBU010000228.1_pt1 | contig 10970 bp, 10 predicted proteins | sample 3132691 | NCBI WGS metagenome assembly CABEBU01 (sample SAMEA5534346, study PRJEB31848) | metagenome | biome: tundra; feature: field; material: soil | place: USA | collected 2013-05 | depth 0.45 m | reverse complement strand
ATCGCGCAGCCGCCGGGCGCGAGTCGCATCTCATCGACGAGCTCGATTCGCCCAGGGTTTGGCATCACCCGCACTGGGCGAGCCAGGATGTCGGCTAACGTCCCACCGACGCAGGTGACGCCATCCATCTGACGCCTCTCCATCTATGTCAACTCGGCAGCGCCGCGTCGAGTTCCCGACGCACCACCGCGACTATGACACGTCAGGGGGCCTGGACAGCCCAGGGTATGCTTCGACGTTGAAGGGCTCGATGCCGGTGTTCGCAGCTTGGTCGTGGATGTGTCAAGGCTGGCGCGGTTGCGAGGCGGATCTGGCCGATCGGGCCCGATCGCGTTTATCACGGACCACGCGACGAGGAGGTCTGAGAACGCCATGTTGACCGCAGCGCAGGTGCGGCAGGCGCGCGATCGCGCCGCCGAGATGCTCGCCGAAGCCGGGTTGGTGATAACGCCGGCCGAACGGGCCGCGATCGAGGTGGTGGACTTCGGTCTGGGCGACCTCGAACATCTCGGCACCGAGATCGTCGTCTACGTCAACACGGACCGCGTCTGCGCGAAGGAGCTGGTGCTGTTCCCGCACCAGACCTGCGCCGAGCACCGCCATCCTCCGTTCGACGGCACTCCCGGCAAGGAGGAGACGTTCCGCGTCCGGACCGGCGTCGTGTACCTCCATGTCGAAGGCGGCGAGCCGACGCCTGAGCCCAAGGCCCACCCGGTGCGCGAGGAGCGTGGTGTTTACACGTCGAGGCGGGAGATCGTGCTTCATCCCGGGGAGCAGTTCACCGTCCCGCCGAACACCAGGCACTGGTTCCAGGGCGGCCCAGAAGGCGCCGTCGTCTCGGAATTCTCGACGCAGAGCCGCGACGATCTCGACATCTTCACCGACCCGGAAATCAATCGGATGCCGGTCTACGGCGACTAGCAAACGGACGACACGTGGTAGCGTGACCACGTGCCCGCCCCGCGCCTCTATGTGACCGACGCCATCGTTCTGTCCCGTTTCGACTACGGCGAAGCGGATCGGATCATGACGCTCTTCACACCCAGCTACGGCAAGTTCAAGGCAATCGCCAAGGGCGTGCGGCGGACGAAGAGTCGGCTCGGCGGCAGCCTGGAACCCCTGGCAGAGTTGCGCGTGGCCCTGGCCCGAGGCCGAACATTCGACATCGTGACCCAGGTCCAGGTCACCCACGCCTGGCTCCGCCTGCGCGATTCGCTCGAGTCGACGGCCACGGCCTGGTACCTCGCCGAGCTGGCCGACCGATCAATGGAGGAGCGCCACGAGGCGGAGGGGCTGTACGTGCTGCTGCGTCGCGCCTACGAGCTCCTGGACGCAGGAATGGACGCGGGTCGGGTCGCCCGCTGGTACGAGATGCATCTGGCCGATGAGCTGGGTGTTCGGCCCGAGGTGGACCGCTGCGTCGAATGCGACCGCATGCTCGAGGCCGACGAGGAGTTCCGATGGGTGCCGCCGCTGGGCGGTGTCCTCTGCCATCGGTGCCCGGGCCCGCCCGCGGACCGTGCGGGTCTCTCGCTCGATGCGCTGAAGGTGCTCAAGGCCTACCAGCGCCTGGACGTCGAAGCGCTCGCGGGGCTGCGCCTTGCGCCGGCTGTCGAACGCGAGGTCGAAGGGGCGATGCGCGACTTCTTGCGCGTCTCCCTGGAGCGCGACGCTCGTTCGCTCGACTTTCTCGATGAGGTGCGTCGAGGATAGCGGGACGAAGCCCGGTGTAGCGGCGGCTCGGTGTCGGCCTATCGCTTCCGGCTAGATGGCCCGACTCTCAGCGGCCGCGACGGTAGAAGCCGAACCCGCCGCCGAACAGGAGGAAGAGGATGATGAGGATAATTAGTAGTTCCATGGTGGCCCTTCTTTCGCTACCAAGGCTGCTCCTCTTCATCCCACGACGCGAGGATGAAAACCCTAACCCCCTGATCAGTGATGGCAGCCCAAGCCGGTGGCTCGGCTAGTGGCGCGAGGTGCGCCGCCTGATGCGCTGGGCTGGGGCGGCGAGTGGCTTGCGACTACGTAGATGCGCCGCCAGGCGGTCACTCATGAGATCCAGAACGTCGGCGGCCGGCATTCGTGCTCCACGAGCCAGATACAGTCCGCCGTTGTTGATACGGAGCATCAGCCTCGCCTGACGCGAAAGGGCGTGCTGGTCGGCGAATTCGCCCGGCACTCGGAGTTGGACTCGAACCGCGCCCGGCTGGCCACGGCCGACCTTCTCGAACCCAATCGACTCGACCTCGTCCCAGACGATCGGTCCGGCGACGGATGTGTCTTCGAATCCACGTTCACCGACGACCAGCCTGACGGGACTACCGAACCGCCTGATCGTCGCCCGGACTTCCGTGACGCCGTACGCGAGCAGAGCGCCGCCGGCGACGAGCAGAACGACGGCAGTCGCAATCTCTCCGGTTCTTAGGTCGTTGCCACCCACGAGCAGGCCGAGAATCCCGCCGGCGGCCATGACAACGGCCATGAGCAAGTGGCGCTGGGCACCGCGCCGGTCGTCGTTGATCGCCACAGACGGCCCCAGCGTGGCGTGGTCCATCTCGATGGAGTCTGCGGGTTGCCCAGCGGTCATCGGGTGTCGCGTCCTCGCTCGATCGGTGCGCCAGCTTGCGTCGCTCCGACCATGATGACGCGGCGCTCACCGACGTGTCGGCACGTCTCTCGTCGCGGTGCGGGCGCCCGAGGCTGCGCGCACGTGCGAGAATTGCGTCCCGGGGCTTCGACCCTTCGATCGCCGGCCCCATTCGGAATCAGTCCGCAGGAGGTTCCACCGCCTGTGCCCGAGGAGACGACCGTGACCGCCGACAAGCCGACAACCCAGGTTGACGATCCGGGACCGTCCGTCGCGGCTCTGGAGACTATCGTTTCGCTGTCGAAGAGGCGCGGTTTCATCTTCCCCAGTTCGGAGATCTACGGCGGCATCAACGCCGTGTGGGACTACGGGCAACTCGGAGTGGAGCTGAAGAACAACGTCAAGCGGGCGTGGTGGCGGGCAATGGTCCAGGAACGCACGGACATCGTCGGCCTGGACGCCAGCATCATCATGGCGCCCCAGGTGTGGGTTACGTCCGGCCACGTCGCCAACTTCACCGACCCACTGGTTGAGTGCCAGACCTGCCGACGCCGATACCGGCTCGATGAGCTGCCCGGTGCCGAGGACCTGACGAACACCGAGTTGATGGATCCCGCCGTGGTCGAACGCCTCGGTCTCAAGTGCCCGGCGGACCAGGGACCTCTTTCCGCCCCGCGCCGGTTCAACTTGATGTTCAAAACCTACATGGGCCCGGTCGAAGAGGAGGCCGCCCAGGTCTACCTTCGTCCGGAGACGGCCCAGGGCATCTACGTCAACTTTCGGAACGTTCGCGAGACGGCCCGCAAGAAGCTGCCCTTCGGCATCGCCCAGATCGGCAAGGCCTTCCGCAACGAGATCAGCCCCGGCAACTTTGTCTTCCGGATGCGTGAGTTCGAGCAGATGGAGATGCAGTACTTCGTCAAGCCGGAGACTGCGGCGGCCACGTTCGAGGACTGGATGCCGCGCCGCAAGGCCTGGTACGAGCGTTACGGCGTCAACCCCGCCCGGCTGCGCTTCCGTGAGCATCGACCCGACGAACTGGCCCACTACGCCAAGAAGGCTGTCGACATCGAATACCGGTTCCCGTTCGGCTGGAAGGAACTCGAGGGGATCCACAACCGCGGCGACTGGGACCTCGGCCGGCACCAGGAGGCGACCGGCGAGAGCCTCGAGTACTTCGACCCGGCGACCGAAGAGAAGTACGTTCCCTGGATCGTCGAGACGTCGGCCGGCGGAGATCGGGCCGCGTTCACGTTCCTGATCGACGCCTATCGCGAAGAAGAGGTCCGCGGCGAGAAGCGAGTTGTCCTGGGTTTCAACCCGGACCTTGCCCCGTACAAGGTCGCCGTCCTGCCGCTCCTCAAGAAGCGCGAGGAGATCGTGGGGATCTGCCACAAGCTGCGTGAAGACCTGGCCCGAGACATCATGGCGGTCTACGACGACACAGCCGCCATCGGCAAACTGTACCGACGCCAGGACGAGATCGGGACGCCGTGGTGCGTGACGGTCGATGTCGACTCGCTCGAAGACGGCAAGGCCACGATCCGCGACCGCGACTCGATGGAGCAAATCCGGGTCGACGTCTCGCAGGTGAAGCCCATCATCCTCGAGCGGCTTGCGCAGGCACGCGCATAACCGGAGGAGGCGATCGTGCCCGACGCCAAGCTGACGATGCCGGCCGACGGTCCTGGGCAGGGACCTCGCGATCGTCAGACTCCCGCGGGCGGCGGTCGACCGATTCCGTTGAGGCTCGCTCCCGGTAGGTTCTGGCTCTGGTGCGTCGGGCTCGTCCTCTTCGCCGTGATCACGCTCGCGGCCGCCGCAATCTGGATCACGGGCTGGCAGCGCCAGGAGGCCGTGAAGGCTCCGTCACTGCCGAGCCCGCTGGCAGCCGGGCTTCCCTAGGCCCAGAACTGCGCCTAATCGGCCACGCGGGCGGGCCTCGCCGCGCGACCGAACAATCGGGAAGGGCCCGCCGCCCGGCTGGCCCTGCCGCTAGTGCGCCACCGGAGCCTCGGCCACAACCGGCGCCGGCGCCTCGAGTTCCCCGCGGAGGTACGCGTCGATGTTGCCTGCGGCTTTCTTGCCGTCGCCCATGGCCAGGATGACCGTGGCCGCGCCGCGGACGATGTCGCCCCCGGCGAAGACGCCGTCCATCGAGGTCTGGAGGTTGTCGTCGATTTCGATGTAGCCCCACTTGTTGACCCGCAGGTCCGGCGAGGTGGAGGTCAGCAGCGGGTTCGACTTCGTGCCGATGGCCACGATGACCATGTCGCATGGGAAGATGAACTCCGAGCCGGGGATCTCGATGGGCCGGCGTCGACCGGAGGCATCGGGTTCGCCCAGCTCCATGCGGACGCACTTCAGCCCAGACACCCAGCCCTTCTCGTCGCCGAGCACCTCGGTGGGTGCGGTCAGGAACTCGAAGCGGACACCTTCCTGCTCGGCGTGGTGGACTTCCTCGAGGCGGGCCGGCAGCTCGTCACGCGAGCGGCGGTAGACGCAGACCGACTCGGCGGCGCCAAGTCGGCGGGCGGTCCGGACGGAGTCCATGGCCACGTTGCCGCCACCCACGACCGCCACGCGCTGGCCGCGCAGGATCGGCGTGTCGGAGTCCGGGTTGTAGGCGCCCATGAGGTTCACGCGGGTCAGGTATTCGTTGGCCGAGTAGACGCCCTTGAGGTTCTCGCCGGGGACGTTCATGAAGACCGGCAGGCCCGCGCCCACGGCCACGAAGACGGCGTCGAACTGCTCGCGCAGCTCCGGCAGGGTGTACGTCTTGCCGATGATCTGGTTGGGCCGGATCTCGACGCCGTCGTCGACCAGCCGGTCGACTTCCTTCTGGACGATGTCCTTGGGCAGGCGGAACTCCGGGATGCCGTAGATCAGGACGCCACCGGCGGCGTGGAAGGCTTCGAAGATCGTGACCTTGTGGCCGCGCTTGGTCAGCTCACCGGCAGCGGTGAGTCCGGCCGGGCCCGAACCCACGATGGCGACCTTCTTGCCCGAGAGAGCCGGCTTAGCCGCCGTGAAGACGTCACGGTTGTTGATTGCCCAGTCGGCGACAAAGCGTTCGAGGTAGCCGATCGCAACCGGCGTGCCGGTCTTGGCGCGCAGGCAGATCTGCTCGCACTGCGTCTCCTGCGGGCAGACGCGTCCGGTGACGCAGGGCAGGGCGTTGTCGCCGAGCAGCGAGTCCGCGGCGGCCTTGATGTTGCCCTCGCCCAGCAGCCGGATGAAGTTCGGGATGTTGACCGAAACCGGACAGCCATCAATGCAGTAGGGCTTGGGGCATTGAAGGCAGCGATCGGCCTCCATGATGGCCAGCTGCTCGGAGTAGCCGAGGTTCACCTCGGCGAAGTTGCGAGCTCGGGCCATCGCGTCCTGCTCGGGCATGTGGACGCGATCGATCTTCATCCGCAGCTTCTTGGGGAGCGGCTCGCGGTTCTCGTCGGCGCGGCCGGCCAGGGTTTCGTCGCCCATCTCGGTCATCGGTCCGCCTCCGCATGTGAAGTCGCACCCGACGCCTCAGGCGCGGCGGTGTGCGCCGTCGTCCAGCGTTCGAGGGCCGTCTGCTCGAATTCCCGGTAGGTGGTCAGCCGGTCTGCCATCTGGCGGAAGTCCACCTTGTGGCCGTCGAATTCGGGGCCGTCGACGCAGGCGTATTCCGTCTTGCCGTCGATCGCGACGCGGCAGCCGCCGCACATGCCCGTGCCGTCGATCATGATCGAGTTGAGCGAGACGGTCGTCTTGATGGCGTATGGCCGCGTCAGCTCGGAGCAGGCCCGCATCATCGGCACCGGACCGACGGCGTAGACCTCATCGACGCCACCGGCCTCACACAGCTCCTTGAGAGCCTCGGTCACGAACCCGTGGCGGCCATAGCTGCCGTCATCGGTGCACACGATCACGTCGCCGCACGCCCGCAGCTCCTGCTCGCAGATGACCCACTCCTTGGAGCGGCCTCCGATGATGCTCGTGACCTTCACGCCGCGCGCCGCAAGGGCCTGGGCGATGGGGTAGACGACGGCCGTGCCGACGCCGCCGCCGACGCATACCGCGTGACCGGACTCAAGCAGCTTCGTCGGGTTGCCGAGTGGCCCGGCGACGTCTGTGATGGCGTCTCCAACGTTGAGCGAAGTCAGCTCGTGGGTGGTCTTGCCGATGGCCTGGATTACGAGCGTGATCGTGCCGGCGGCCTTGTCCACGTCGGCGATGGTCAGCGGAATGCGCTCGCCGCCGGGGCCGCGCCGCACGATGACAAACTGCCCAGGCTGACGGATTTCGGCGATTCGGGGAGCCTCGATCACGAGGCGGGTGACGTTCGGCGACAACTGCGCCTTGGCGACGATCGGGTGCATCTCTCTCCGCTGAGTGTGCGCGTAAACGTTGCGTACGCTACTACTACTTTAGTGAGTATAGTGACCTTCAGGCCGCTTTCGACAAACGCCCAGTCAGGCCCATCGCACCGGGCCATAGGTCACTTTGCCACCCATTCGGTCAGGTGGTGCCGATGGGATTATGCGCGGGCTGGCGTGACGTGACGCAGGCGCCCGGAGGTACATCAGGCGTTCAGGGCGATCCTGATCAGGACGGCCATGACCATCCCGACAATGAGGAAGAAGGCCGAGGGCCCGATCCGAGCGAGCCACACGCGTAGCCGGGACTTGGCGGAAAGGTTGAATGGAGCCTCTCGCTTGGATGCCTCGAGCAGCGGTTGCATGTAGTCCTCGCCCGTGTGGTAGGCGGCGAAGGCCTGCGTTACCGCAAACTGGACGCGCCAGTATCGGCTTTCCGCAACGTCGGATACCTCGGCGGCCGCGGCCTCATATGCGGCTGCGTCAAACCTGGCATTTTCGAAGAGATTCACCATGGCCAGGGCGTGCTCGCGTCTGATGTTGGACGGAAGCTCGGCAACGAGAGCCCGCGCCTCGAGCCAGGAATCCGGCTCGTCGGAACCGACCGCAATCGCCTCATTGACGCGAGCCACGAGTCCGTCTTTGTCGTCGGCCGCGTTCGAATTGGGGCGCGGCCCTTGGGCCCACAGGAACATCGCGTGAACCGGCCAGTGCTTCCTGTTGGTGATGGCAGGAAGCATGTAGCCCAGCGCGAGGGCGGCAAAGAAGGTGAAGACAACGATGGACGGCCGAGTTACGGCACCCAGACCAACCACGGTCAGCCAGACGACGAGGCCGACGACCATGGCGAATGCGCTGGATCTGGTGCTCAGGAAGCCCATGGACTTCTTCACGAAGTCAGCCCACTGCTGCGCCGGGCCTGATGCGCGACGTGTCATGCTCGATTGCCCCCTGGCTGTGCAGCCTGGACCTTGGCGGCGCCCGCGGCCGCCGGGCCGAAGGTCATGTTCTGCCCCGCGACCGCATAGCCCTTGTGGGCGTCTGCCGCCAGCCTACCAGCGACGCGCCGGCGATGCCTGGCTGCCGAGGCCGGCGCGCTGCTCTCGAAAGTCGCCACGCCGGCCAACCCCTCGTCTGACCGTCACAAGGCAATCGGCGGGGACGACCTGATGGCGCGTCCCGCTACGTGTTCGCCATGAGAAGACTCATCACCGCCGAAACTGCTATTGGCACGGCGTCCGCCACTTCCGGGCTGAGTTCCTCGCTGAAGACATCCGTGCTCCGCACCTGGATCGTGACTGCCTCGATTCGGTCGGGCAGGGCCGCTCCAAGGCTTCGGCCCAGGGCCAGGGCGGTCCGAAGTGAGGCATCGTGGGCCGAGTCGAGATGGCCGGCGGCGAAGTCGGCCAGGTCGTCGAAGCAACACGACCGGACCTCGGCGATGGGTCGGTCGGGCAGCTCGGCCGCGTCCACCAGGATCGCCGCTTCGTAACCGGTCAGGCATTCCATCAGCCTCAGACCTCCGACGCCCAGCCGCTCGATCTCCACGGCCGGGATTGAGCGACCCGCGTTCCGGGCTGCGCGCAGCAGACCCTCGACCTCGTCGGCCACGCGCCAGCCCACGCCGTCGTCGCCCAGCAGGGGATTACCCAATCCGATGACGACCGTTCGTGCGCGAACGGTTTGCGTTCGAGGCTGCGGGTCGCCGGGGACGTAGTCGGCCACGCGGATTACCCGATCTAGCAGATCTGGAGCAAGACTGCCCCTGCAGTCTTGCTTTGGCAGAACTGCCCCTGCAGTCTTGCTTTGGCAGAACTGCATTAGCAGTTCTGCTTCATCAACTCGATGACTTCGCCGTCCGAGTTGCGAATCACGACCTGGAGCGGCATCTCACCGGGGAGTGAATGAGTGGCGCAGCCGAAGCATGGGTCGTAGAGGCGGAACGCCATCTCGACTCGGTTAAGCAGGCCCTGATGAACGACTGTGCCCTTGTGAATCAGGCTCTGGGCCGCCTTCTTGATCGACATCGCCATCGGGGCGTAGTTGTTCGTGGTCCCGACGACAAGGTTGACCGCGGTCAGGATGCCGCGCTCGTCCGTCCAGTAGTGGTGGGTCAGGGTGCCTCGCGGCGCCTCGACCGTGCCGACGCCCTCTGTGGGCTTCTCGGTCGGAACGGTGCGGATGTTGGTCGAGGTGATGTCCGGATCGGTCGCCAACTCGACCATGCGCTCGGCGGCGTAGAGCAACTCGATCAGGCGAGCCCAATGCGTGGCCAGGCGGTGATGGACCAGGCGCTTTCCGCCGGATTCCGGAGTCGGCGCGAGGGTGTCGTAGAAGCGCTCATAGGCGGCCTGGGCGAGCGGCGTGGCCATGCCGTCGGCGACGTTGAGGCGCGACAGCGGCGTGGCGCAGTACACGCCGGAGTCGGCGCCGTCCACGAACCCCTTCCAACCCACCTTCTTGAGGTAGGGGAACTTGAGGTAGGTCCAGGGCTCGACATGCTCGGCGATCCAGTCGCGGTATTCGGCCGGCGCGTAGGTGCCCACGCGCTCGCCGTCTGGGGACATGATGCTGACCTGACCGTCGTAGAAGTTGACCTTGTTGTTCGGGTCGACCATGCCCATGTAATAGGTCCGATCGGTATATCCGTCGGACAGGACCATCTCTTTGTAGGCCTCGTTGCCCAGGACGATCTTGTCGAAGATGCCCAGGCTGAACTGGGCGAACTCGATCGACCAGCGCCCGATCTTCTCGATCTCGGCTCGCTGCTCCTCAGTGATGCCCTGGGTCATGCCGCCGGGCACGGCGGTCGCCGGATGGATCTTGCGGCCACCGATCATCTCGATGACGTTGTGACCCTGCTTGCGAGCTTGGATTACCCGGCCACCGACTTCCATGCCGACCTTGGCGAGCACGCCCAGGATGTTGCGCTCAGCCGCGGGGGCGTCCGGTCCGACGATGAAGTCGGGGCCGCCCAGAGCGTAGAAGTGGGTGGTGTGATCGGTCACGTAGAAGGCGCTGTAGAGCAGCTCGCGGAGCAGCTTGGCGGGACGCGGCGGGTCGACGTGATAGACCGCGTCGGCTGCCTTGGCGGCGGCCATGTGGTGAGCTTCCGGGCAGACGCCGCAGATGCGGCTGGTCAGCGTGGGCATCTCCTCGACCGGCCGGCCGACGCAGAAGCGCTCGAAGCCACGCAGCTCGGGGATCTGGAAGTACGCGTTGGCGACCTCGCCGTCGGGGTCGAGGAAGATCTCGATCTTGCCGTGGCCCTCGAGCCTGGTGACGGGATCGATTGTGATTCGTTCCATTGCTCGGCTACTCCCCGCCGTTCTGCCAGGCCGCGCGGCCGCTGCGCAGCAGCGAACCCGCCAGGCTGAAGCGGTAGAACTGGCCCACCGGGTCGGGGATGCCGTCGAGCACCTTGTCGATCTCCTCGGGCTTGGTTGCCTCGACCACCGAGGCGAAGGCCGACATCAGGCGGGCGCCGTAGTCGACGACTCCCTCAGCCGCGCCGTAGCAGCCGATGCATGGAGCCGAGACGGCCGGGCACAGGGCGCCGCAGCCGTTGCGGGTCGCGGGGCCGTTGCAGGGCAGGCCCTGCTCGAGGAGGCAGATCTCCGGGTCGAAATCGGCGACTTGCTGGATGCGGACGAACTTGTCGATCTTCTTGACGTCGCGCTTGCGGGCGCACTCGTCGCAGACCGTCGAGTCTCCGGCGCCAAGGACCGAGCCCTTTGGCGGAAGCGGCCCGGTGCCGTTGAGAGCCTTGACCACGGCCTCGAGAGACGCCCAGATCTGGTTGGACTCGGGCGGGCAGCCGGGGATCGTGTAATCCACATCCACGACCTGGTCGAGGGTCCGCAGGATCGGCTCGAACTCGGGTAGGTGAAGGACTCCCTCCGGCACCTCGTACTCCCAGATGGGGCGGACGTCGTCAGGGTTGTCCGTGCTGGACCCCGAGAACGCCGTGTCGAGGATCTGCTTGCGGCTCGACAGGTTGGCGAGGCCTGGAATGCAGCCCTCGC
>CABEBU010000227.1_pt1 | contig 11021 bp, 8 predicted proteins | sample 3132691 | NCBI WGS metagenome assembly CABEBU01 (sample SAMEA5534346, study PRJEB31848) | metagenome | biome: tundra; feature: field; material: soil | place: USA | collected 2013-05 | depth 0.45 m | reverse complement strand
GCGAGCTGGCCAGGCACCCTCGCGAGCCTACGTCAGCCTCCGTCAGCCCCAAATAAGCGGCAGGTGATCGGCGTTAGGGAAGATCCCGCCATGCAGCCGTCAGCCGTCGATCCAATTGACACTGGTACGTCCAACTTCCTATCCTACGCTTCGTTCGCTGGGGAGCAATTGCCGAGGGAGGAGCCACGGGTGTCCGTCGAGCCCAACGTCACGGATCGATCGGACGGCGAATTCCCGCAACTGCGACCTGGATTCCCGCTACGACCTGGCAAAACCCAGCGCCCCCTAGTACACGGCGACACGCTTCGGCGGGATCGTCTGTTCGACTGGCTGCAGGGGCGCGGTGATCGCCGTGTCCTCTTTGTCGTAGCTGAGGCCGGCTTTGGCAAGACCACCCTCATGGCGGACTACCTTCGTCGTTCGAGGATGCGGACGTTCTGGTATCGACTCGACCAAGAGGAGACGGATGGCCTCGTCTTCATTCGCTACATTGTGGCCGCGTGCCAGGCAGTGGATCAACGGCTGCTCTATCGCACTTCGGCGTTGCTGAACGAGACATCGCTGGAGCCGACGAGGCAGGCACCCGTTCTCGAGACGCTTCTGGCGGAAATGGACTGTCTCGGCGAGATCCCGTCCGCCCTTGTTCTCGACGACTTCCACATGTCCGAGTCCATCCCGGAGATAGCCAGGATCGCCGATCGGCTGATCGCGCGGGCGCCTCGCGGACTGCGCTTCATGCTCATGAGCAGGAGGACGCCGAGCCTCTCCATCGCGGCCATGCGGGCTCGCGGCGAACTCGCCCAACTCGGCCGAGAGGAGTTGCGGTTCGACGAATCCGAGACATCTCGGCTCTTCAGTGACGCCTACCGCCAACCGCTCGAGACGGATGTTCTGCACGACCTCCACCTTCGTACCGACGGCTGGGCAGCGTCCCTCCAGCTAGTCAAGACAGCCATCGATGGCAGGACTCCCGCTGAGGTCCGGGACTTCGTCCAGTCCCTCAGCGGCGCCGACGGCGACCTCTACGACTACCTAGCCGAAGAGGTGGTAGGGGATTTGCCCTCGGACCTCCGCAGCTTCCTGATGCGGGTAGCGCTGCTGGAGGAGATCGATGCAGACGCGGCGTGCGTCGCGGCCTCGGTTGCCTCGTCTGACGCGCGGCGGCTGCTGGGCGAGGGTCATCGACTCGGACTCCTGTCCAAAGGCGCCGGCCTAGTTGCGACATGGCGACTGCATCCGCTCGTCCGCGAGTTTCTCCTGGCTCGCCTCCAATTGGAGTTGGGGAAGATCGGAATCGTAGAGCTACATCGACATCTGGCTGTTGCCTTGGAGCCACGATCTTGGCGCCTGGCTGCCCGCCACTGGGCGGCGGCAGGAGACGCGGACAATGTCCGGCGAGCCGTGTGCTCGGCAATTCCGACAGTCATCGGTACTGGCGACTTCGCAACTGCAGACGAATTGGTCGCACGCTTCCCGGACCCCGAACCCAACCCCTACTACGACATACTTCACAGCCGCCAGCTCGCTGCCGAGGGTCGCTACAAGGATGCCGTTGAGTTGGTCGGGCGGTCCGCGCCAAAGAGGGGTGAAGGCCATACGTCTGATCCCTCCTTGGCCGTGGCCTCCGCCCTGAACGCACTACACTTAGGACTCCACATCAACGACGTGGAGATGGGGGCCGCGGCGAGCGCTGCACTAGCCCAGTCGGGTGACGACGAGCTTGCCTCGATTGCCCAGTCCGCCGACCTATTGTGGGCGTCGCGCGGCGGCGGAAGTCTCGCTGCCCTCTGCGGCTCGCTGGTACAGACCGCGAAGCTGAACAGAGAGAGGGGTCACCAACGCCACGAGGGAATCAGTCTCGTCAACCTCTCTATTGCCGAGTCGGCGCGCGGGCATCACGGCGCCGCAGCGCAAGTTGGCCAAGAAGCCCTGCGCCTTCTGGAAACGTCGGGTAACTGGGCAGACGTTTCGGCCGCGCACCTGAACATAGCGAAGGGCCTGGCGCACCTGGGGGAGTGGGCAGATGCCGAACGCCACATGTCCGCAGGGCTTGCAGCCGACGGTCATTGGATCGAACCCGACGTTTTCGCAGAAGCCGCTGAACTGCAGGCTATGTACGGAGATCCTGAGAAGGCCATGGCGCTGATCCGCTCGGCCATCGCTGGCGATGCGGGCCGCGAAGACTGTTCATACGTTCGCCAGGTATCTGCACGGTTAGCGATGCTTCGTGGGAGCTGGGATGAGGCGTCACGAATCCTCTCGTCGGCCGGTTCGTCTCCGATTGCGCCAGGTTATGGAAGTGCAGTTCAATCACTCCGCGTCCAGATCCATGCATCTGCAGCATTAGGCGATGGACACTTCGAGCTCGTCTCCCGCGAGGCTTTGGCTTTTGCCCACCGGCAGCAAGCCTGGTTCTGGTGGAAGTCAATCCGATTGACCCAGGCTCTGGTCTCGACTGCCGGCGAGCTTAACAGCATGCTTGCTTCGATGGACAGCGGCGACGCCGCCCATTTGTCCATCCAGGCGGAGCTTGTGAGTCGCCGACTGTCCGATCTCACGCCGGACTCGCTTGTAGTAGTAACGAGCGAAGCCCGCCTACGGCCGGAACGCTGGCGTTGGCCGCTGAGGCAGATACTCTCGGACGCAAGTGCCCGACCGTCCGACATTCGAATTGCCGCGGAGCTTCTCGAGGTCGTCGGCGACAGGAATGATGTCTCTATCCTGAGGCACCTGGCACGCAGGAAGACCCTCAGGATACCCGATGCCGGCCGTCTCCTTGCCAAACGGTTGGCCTCGAAAGTGTATGTCGAAGACCTGGGGAGAATGTCTCTCCGGATCGGCGACCAACTGGTCGCGGGTACGAGCATCAGGAAGAAGGTGCTCTCCCTGCTGACCTATCTACTTACCAGACCCCAGTTTTCTGCATCCAGAGAGCAAGTCATCGACGCGTTGTGGCCTGAGATGGAGCCCGAAGCGGGAGCCAACTCCTTGAACCAAACCTCGTACTTTCTCCGTCACATCCTCGAGCCAACCGCCACGGACGATACCACTGCCAACCTGCTCGACTCGAAGGCAGACCTCATCTGGCTCGATCCCGAACTCGTGCACAGCAGAAGCTCGGAATGCCGGGGACTGATCTCGGTCATCCGCCGTGATCCATCGCCAGAACTAATAACGAAGCTCGCTGAAACCTACACGGGCCGGTTCGCTGTAGACTTCATCTACGACGATTGGGCCTCCAGCTTCCGGGACAGCCTCCATGCGAGCTACCTGGACAGAGTCGAGCGGGCCATCGTCGCCGACACGAACGCCGGTGCTTTCGAGAGGGCTCTCTCCGTGGCCCAGCTGGCCCTGCAGGCCGATCCCGAGGCGGAGCAAATTGAGTTGTGCCTGTTGCGCCTGTACCGGCGAATGGGGGCAACGGCTGCCGCGGCTGAGCAATACGCCCACTATGCCGGCGTATTGCGTGACCAGCTCGGTCTCGAGCCGCCTCCATTGGAATCCATTTGAAGGTGGGCTGGCGCAGGCCAGGCCGATACCCGGCCCCTCCTCCCCAACTCGCCAGGCGTTTCGGGGACGCGTCGGCTAAACTGCCGGGAAGTGGTGCGCCCCATGCCGTCACGACTGGCGGCGCGCACCTGACAACCTGACCCAACCGAGGCACCCGCGGTGCCTGCACCAGGCACAGGAGTGGCACTAGGGCATGACGGACAAGGACCAAGACGGAACGCCTCTGGCCGAAGAAATACTTTCGACCGACGGATTGCCCATACACGAACTCGAGGACAACCTCGCCGAAGAGGCTGAGTTCGAGGAAGAAGAGACCGACGAAGTCCCCAGCGCCGGTTCGGGGCGCCGGTTCGGCTTTGGCCGCGGCGATCGTTCGGTGGAGCGTGAGGAGAGGCACCACGCCGGTTCCGTGCGGGAGTCGCACGAGCGCGTTCACATTGACGATCGGCCATCTGCGATCTTTGCCCTGCTCTGCGCCGGCCTCCTGATCGGCGTCCTGGCCTTCTCCTGGATCGGTGGCGTGCTGCCCAAACCCGTCGCCCCAACGTACCCGCCGCTGGTCGTCCCCACGTATCAGGCGTCGTCAAGCGCCGCCGCTTCGACGAGCGCCGGCCCCGTCGGCAGCTCCATCGTCAGCCCCGCCCCCAGCGCCTCCTAGTACCGCCCGGCTCCCCCGCGGACGGTAGTACCGCCTTCCTGTACGCCGAACGTAGCATTGCTCAACTATGAGTTGACGGCGTAGCGTAAACGCCGCCACGTCTACCGGCCGGCTAGGTCGGGGATGCATGAGTGGCGCTTGGGGGGATCCGAGCGATGAAACAGAGTTCGGGATCGGAGGCCGACACGGGTCTAGACCCAGGTGCGCGGCACAGCAGGCCCTCGGGCCGCGGGCTCCAGGGCCTGACGCATCCGTACGCGCCGATCCGCAAACGGGAGACTCCAACCGCCGCCGTGGCGATGGGGGCGCGCTTCTGCTACCTCGTGGAAACGGCTCCCGTGGCCGCGTTTGTGAAGGACGCCGCCGGTCGCTTCCTCTACGCCAACCCGCACATGCTCGCCACGGTTGGCAAGCGGATGGGCTCAGATTGGCGTGGCAAGACCGCGGCTGAATTCTGGCCTCCGGACCTCGCGGCGCGGATTTGTGCGGACGACGAGGCCGTCCTGCGCGACGGTACCTTCAAAGCCGTCACCCAGGTGATGCCTCTCGAGGATGGACCTCACACGTTCCTCATGATGAAGTTCCCCCTTGCAACCGACGACGGTCGTATAAACCTCGGTGGCGTGGGCGTGGACGTAACCCACCAGTCGGACACCGCCTCGGAGCGCGATCGCATCACCGCTGCTGTAGAGCAGGTGACCGAGTCGGTCGTGATAACGGACCTCGAGAGTCGGATCATCTACATCAATCCCGCCTTTGAGCGGGCGACCGGCTATAGCCGCGCCGAGCTCATCGGCCGGAATCCTCGCCTCATCAAGAGCGGCCTCCAGCCGCAATCGTTCTACGAGGCGATGTGGGCGGCGCTCAAGAGTGGAGTGCCGTGGGTGACGAACGACCTGATCAACCGGCGCAAGGATGGCTCGCTCTTCACGGAAGAATCCGTCATCTCTCCCATTCGCGATGCCTCCGGAGAGGTCACGGGCTATGTTTCCGTCTCACGCGACGTGACGGCTGAGCGGACACTGGCAGAGCGTGCCGTCCAGCTCGTCCGGGAGCGCACCCTCATCGCGGAGACAATCCGTGGCCTGCGGGCGGGCGACACGCTCGAGGCAACGGCGCAGGCGATCTGCCGCCAGGTGGCAAACCTCACCGGCATCGTGGCCGCGCAGTTTCTCGTCTTCGAGATAGACGGTTACGCGATGCCGATCGGCCATGTGGTCACGGGGCGACCCGATCCGCCTTTGCAGCGTCTTTCGCGCCAGCTCGGCCGGGGACTCTTCGGCCGGGCCGCCGAGGGACCGTGGGTCGAGCCGTGGATGAACCGGCCCGGGCACCTTCACGCCCAGTTGGTGGCAGGGGTCGGCCCAAGCTCCCTCGCCTATGCGCCCGTGCGCTACGACGAGCGGCTCATCGGGCTGCTCGTAATCGAGGCCATTGACGCGGTGGATAAGGCCGCTACTACTGAGGCGCTGCCGGCCCTCGTTGAGTTCGCGAACCTTACCGGGGCGCTTGTCGGCCGCGACCTGGCCAGGCGGGCCAACATGGGGCGCGTCCGCGACCACATCTCCGGCATCATCAAACACCGTGCCTTTCTTCCGGTCTTCCAACCGATCGTCGAGTTGGAGGGCAACGCCGCCGTCGGTTATGAGGCGCTCACTCGCTTCACTGACGGCTCCAATCCCGAGAGCGTGTTTGCCGAGGCGGCCGCGGTCGGGCTCGGGCTCGAGCTGGAGACCGCAGCGCTCCTGGCTGCACTGGCAGCCGCGAAGGCCTTGCCGGAGGCGGCATGGCTCAACGTGAACGCGTCGCCGGAACTCATCATTGCGGGAGAGCCGCTGCGCACCCTCCTCGGTCGAAGCCGCCGACACCTCGTGCTGGAGGTGACCGAGCACTCGGTCATCGCCCACTACCCGGCTTTCCGCGCGGCGATGGCCGCGCTGGGACCGGATGTGGAGCTCGCCGTGGACGATGCGGGTGCCGGGTTCGCCAGCCTGCGGCACATCCTCGAACTGCACCCGGCGTTCGTGAAGCTGGATCGGTCACTCGTCGCAGGTCTCGAAACCGACGACGCACGTCAGGCCATGATCGTCGGCCTGCGCCACTTCGCGCGCACGACCGGCTGCCGGCTCATCGCTGAGGGCATCGAGACAGACGCGGAACTCGCCACCTTGCGCGCCCTCGGCATCGAACTCGGCCAGGGGTACAAGCTGGGCAGACCCGTGCCGGTCGTCGACACCCGCAAGACGGTCGCCTAAAACAGTGGCAACGGAAAGGATGCCGCGGATGTCCGTTCCCGATCCACCGGGCGACTTGTTCCTCTTCGATGCCCTGATGGAGACCACTCCAGACGCTACCTACTTCAAGGATCGTGAGTGCCGCCTGCTGCGCGTCAGTCGGAAGATGGCGCGGGACCTTGGCTTCTCGGATCCGGCAGAGCTGGTTGGCATGACGGACATCGACCTGTTTGGAGAGGCCTTCGGCCGGGCAACCCGGCACGATGACCTCAAGGTCATGGATTCGGACCGACCCATCATCGGCCTGATCGAGAGTCGCCACCTGGAGAACGGCCGGATTAACTGGACGTTGACCACCAAACTGCCGCTCCATGACGAGTCCGGGGCTGTCATAGGCCTGGTGGGCATGACGCGCGAGATCAGCGAGAGCAGGGAGACCGAGCTGACCCTCCAGCACCTCGCCACGCACGATGCGCTCACCGATCTGCCGAATCGCTTCCTGTTGATCGACCGGTTGAGCCAGCTCCTGGCCCGTTCCAAACGATCAGGTACCGCCTTTGCCATCCTGTACATGGACATCGACCGTTTCAAGGAAGTGAACGACACCCTCGGACACGAGGTCGGCGATCTCTTGCTCCGCGCAGTTGCGCTGCGGCTCACGAAGAGCGTGCGCAAGAGCGACACAGTCGCCCGTATCGGCGGCGACGAGTTCGTGATCATCATGGAAAGGGTTCGCCAGGTCGGAGAGGCCGACACAGTCGCCTCCAAGATCGAGCGCGCTGTCGCCGCGCCCTACCTTCTGCAAAGACATAGGTTGAACGTCACCGTGAGCGTCGGCATCAGCTTCTATCCCGATAATGGCGAGGACCCAGACATGCTGCTGAGGGCGGCCGATTACGCCATGTACCTGGCCAAGAAAGAGGGCGGCAATAACCATCTGACATGCCAACCGGGCACGCTTGGCCTCGGCGACGCTCCAGCGACGGGCTAGCCGCCAAATCGGGCGTATCGTCATCAGGTGGATTCGGAGCGAGCTGCAGGGTTGCGGGCGGAGATGGTCGAGCGCCAGCTCCGCGGCGGCGGCATTCGCGATGAGCGCGTCCTGGCGGTCATGGCGCAGGTGCCGCGCGAGCTGTTCGTGCCGGCGGAGATGCTCTCTCGCGCCTATGGCGACGGCCCCCTGCCGATAGCGTCCGGGCAGACAATCAGCCAGCCGTACATGGTTGCCCACATGACCGAACTACTCGAGCTGCGGCCGGGGATGCATGTCCTGGAGGTGGGCACCGGATCCGGCTACGGGGCGGCAGTGCTGGCCGGGCTCGGCTGCCGTGTAACCAGCGTCGAGCGCCACCCGGAGCTGGCCGAGGCTGCCCGTTCTCACCTCGCTTCGTTGGGTTGGGGCGATGCCGTCCGAATCGTGGTCGGTGACGGCAGTCTGGGCTGGCCGGCTGATGCCCCGTTCGACGGCATCGTCGTGACCGCCGCCGCTCCCCGCATCCCCGCTGCGCTACCCGCGCAACTGGCAGATGGCGGCCGCCTCGTGGTGCCGGTCGGGATGCGCAGGCGCCAGGAGTTGATGCTCGTGGTCCGCCGGGGAGACTCGTTTGAGGAGCGCGCCTGCGGCCAGTGCGTCTTCGTGCCACTCATCGGCGAGGGCGGCTTTGCGGAGCCGGCCGCGGGGGCCGGGAAGGGCCGCCTCCGGCGCTGGTTCGGGCGGTCGCCCCTATAGTTGCCCCGTGACGCACGTTTTCGTCTCGCCCCACCCGGACGATGCCGCGCTCTCCTGCGGCGGGTTGATCGCAAGGCTGCGCGAGCGCGGCGAGCCGGTCACGATCGTCACCGTCTTCTGCGGCCCCGGAAATCTGGATCGCCTGACGCCGTACCAGCGCCTGGCTTTGGGGTTCGGCAGCCGCGAGAAGCGGCAGCCGGGCGACGACGCGGACCTCGCCGAGGCTGCGCCGGCTAACGCAGGCGCGGCCGCCGGAGCCGTCTCCACGCCCGAGCAGGTGATGGCCGTCCGCCGAGCAGAGGACGAATCATTCGCCCGAATCGTCGGCGCCTCCATCGCCTTCCTCAACCTGCCCGACGCCGTCTTCCGCGGCTACGAGGGCGACACCGAGCTGCTGGGCGAACCGCGCTCGGACGATCCGGCTCCCATCGAACAACTGCGCGCCTACGACAGCCAGCTCGGCCGACTCTTCGGCGGCGACAACCCGATGGCCCGCGACGTGCGCGAGCACGCCAGGCGCGTGGGCGAACTCGGCGGCGTCGGTCCATCGGAACGCTACTGGCGGGTCACAACTTCCTGACCGGACCGAATTGGAGTGATTTCTTGAAGCAGTACGACAAGCTAGTCCGGGACGGAGTGCCGGCGATCCTGCTGGCCGGCGGCCACAACCCGGTGTCGAAGACCCTCGTCGGCAAGGAGCTACTGGCGGTGCTGCGGGCCAAGGTGGACGAGGAACTCGCCGAGTACGATGCGGCAACCGACGACGACCAGGCGGCGGCCGAGCTGGCGGACTTGCTCGAGGTCATCATGGCCATCGCCCGCCAGCGAGGCTGTGACGAGGCGCGAATCGGAGAATTGCGCGCGGCCAAAACGCTCGAGCGCGGCGCCTTCGGGATGGGCTACTTCCTCATCAAGGCCGAGTAGCAGCCGAGTAGCAGCCGAGTGCATATTTCCTACCGTGCGATTCGCGTCCGGCCGTCGTGTCATAGGTATGACCGTGCAAGCCGCCATCCGCGACTCCGATCTGCTCTATGAACGCGCCTTCGATCAGCACTGGCGGCCGGTCTTTCGATTGGTGCTGGCCTGGACCAACGATTGGGGCGCCGCCGAGGACCTGACGCAGGAAGCATTCCTGCGCCTTTGGCGGAGCCGCGACAGGGTCGACTGGAGCGAGCCGATCCTGCCCTGGCTTCTGGTGGCCGGGAGGCACCTTGCCACCGATCGCTTCCGGGCTCTTCGCCGGCGAGTGCTGCCTTCGAGTCAACCCGCCACTTTCGACGAGCCGATGCGCGATCAGTGGCTTGACGTTCAGGCCGCCCTCAAGACCCTATCCCCGCTCGAACGCACGGCGGTCGTCCTGACGCTATTCGAGGGGGCATCGACGACCGACGTCGCCGCGATTCTGAACACAACACCTGGAGCGATCCGCGCCGCAGTTAGTCGGGCGCACGAGAAGCTGGAGAAAGCACAATGAAGCCTCCGAAGAACGACCGGGTCTGGACCGACTGGCTGGCATTGACTGAGCGCGCGCGGCAACCTCGCAACGCCCCCAGGCCGGCCGCGACCCATGGACGTTTGCCGGTCGGAATGGCCGCGCTCGCCGCGGTTGTCGTGATCGTCGCCGTCGTGGGTTCGCGGGTGGCCGCGCCGCCAGTTGGCCCGGGCGGCTCGCCGTCGGCCTCGCCGTCGGCGTCGCCGACGACACCTGTGGCTCAGCCGAGCGCGACCACGCCACCGATATCAATCCCGAGTGCCGAGCCATCGCCGACTCCCGGCGCGTCCCCAGTCACGTTGACGACGCCCGGCGTCACCTCGAACTGGCAGGGCTTCACCTGGAGCACGCTTCCAGCCGACAGTCCTTTCGTGACGGCCGACTTCGGCATGCAGGTCCTCGCCTGGCGGGCCGGCTATGTCGCCTACGGGACGACCAACGGCGCAGCCAACGGCTTTGTGTGGACCTCCGCCGATGGCCTGACCTGGCGGCAGGTCACGGACATCTCTGCGCCGCGCATCCTGGTGGCGGTCTCTCCGACGGGCCTCGTGGCCTTCGCCGACGATCCGTCCGCCACCTCCCCGATTGAGACAGTCTGGACCAGCACGGATGGCGTGGCCTGGCACAACGCCGGCTCGCCGACCGGGCTCGCGTTCATAGACTCGATCGCCGGCACGTCGGCCGGCCTGGTCGCCACCAGCCACACCCTCACCGGCACCGGCAAATTCGCGACCTCGCAATTCGGCGTCGCTTTCTCGACCGATGGCCTCAACTGGACACCGGTATCGATTCAGCCGGGCCTGACCTGGAGTCCGGACAACGGACCGCAGGTCCAGTCGGGTGCCAACCGCTTCTTCGTGTTCGGCGCCCTGGCAAGTCCGGGCAAGGTCTCTGCCGGTGGCCTCTGGTGGTCCGACGACGGCCGGACCTGGACCCGCTCGAGTAATGAGGCCTACACGTCAGGGCTCGACTTCGGGCAGGGCGGGATCGTGATGCACACGACAGAGGGGCTGGTACCGGGCGGCACCGGCCTCGAGCTATCCACCGACGGCGGCAAATCGTGGCGCAAGTCGAACGACCCGCTCGGCGCGGTCGTCTGCGGTCCGCGTGAATGCAGCACCGGCCCAGACGGAGTCATTTCGTCCAACGGCTCGTTCTTCGTGGCGGTCAAGAGCAACGGCCAGGCCTGGATTTCGTACGACGGCCAGGCCTGGACGTCGATTGCCTGGGGCGGTCCGTTGTCCAGCGTCTCGTTGCTCGTGCTGCCGCGCGGAGTGGTTTCCGACGGCCAGTACGGCGCCGCCATGTAGCGGCGGCTCCGCGCCCCGCGCTCCCGCGCCCGCCGCGCCCGTGCCCCGCGTCCTACCGCCGCACGCCCGCCTCGGCGCGCAGCGTGAC
>CABEBU010000226.1_pt1 | contig 11022 bp, 6 predicted proteins | sample 3132691 | NCBI WGS metagenome assembly CABEBU01 (sample SAMEA5534346, study PRJEB31848) | metagenome | biome: tundra; feature: field; material: soil | place: USA | collected 2013-05 | depth 0.45 m | reverse complement strand
CACGCCTTCTCCGACTGTGGACGTCTCGCCGACTCCCACACCCACGCCCCTTTACACGTCGATGCCCATCGGCCTGGCAGGAACCACGGCTGACGGTGACATAGACCTGGCCAACAAGTCTGCGCACGTAGTCGGCGGAATGCCCGGAGTCCCGGGACTCTCCGGCGAGCTGATCGTGATCAGCCCCTACGCCTACTTCCGGGCCTACGGCGGGACGAAGTACTCCTCGGCGGCCGACTCCACCCTGAGCGTGAACCCGGCTCTGTCGAGCGCATCCAGCCCGGCCTGGCTTATAGGGCAGATTCTGGGCATCGCGAATGACCCCGCCCTCTCCCCCGTGCTGGTGGGCACCGAGTCGGAGCCGAGTGGCTCCACGTATCACATCCGCGTGGAGGTGACGAAGGAAGTTGCGCAGGCCTCGCTGAATAGCGCCGGCCAAGCTTTCGGCAATGGCAAGCTTGACCTCTGGATCACGCAGGACGGCTTCCAGCTCGAGCGCCTCGAATTCTCAAGCGCGGATCCGTCGGCTGGAGTCGCGGCCTTCCGGGTCGTCCTGTCCAACTGGAACAATGTTTCGGCCATCCTGGCTCCCGATCCGAACAACATGGAGACCCCGGCTGCGTTGGCGAGCTGAACATAGGCCGCATTCCAAGCCACATAAGCCGAGATGAATTCGCCGACCATACAATTGCCAGGTGAGCGAAACACCAAGCGGCGGGCGGCACACTCGCACTGACATCGTGCGCGGCGGCCATTTGCGCGGGTCGGATGACGGCCTGTGGGACGGTCCCACGCCCGCAGGCTCCACGCCCGGCAGTCCCAGGCCTGTCCAAGAGGCGCCGTTCCCGGACGAGGCGCCGTTCCCAGATGCAGAACCGCCCCTCCCAGGCGAGGCTCCGCCCGAGGCGTTTGACGGGCCGCGCATCGAGGCCTACGAGCCGTCCCCGTTCGAGCCCGAGCCGGTGGCTCTGGCCGAGCGCCAGGCCGCCGCGGACGCTCTGGCCGCACGCATCCTGAGCAGGCTCAACCCGGAGCAGCAGCGGGCGATCACCACGACGGAAGGGCCCGTCTTGATCCTGGCCGGGGCGGGCAGTGGCAAGACGCGCGTGCTCGCTCATCGCGTCGCCTATCTCGTCGGCGTTCGCGGCGTTCGGCCGTGGCAGATCCTCGCCGTCACCTTCACCAACAAGGCCGCGGCCGAGCTGCGGGCCCGGATCACCGGCCTCGTCGGTGAGGAAGCCGGCCGCGAAGTGGCGATGGGCACTTTCCATGCGATGTGCGCCCGCGTCCTGCGCCGTGACGGTGCCGCCATCGGCCTCGACCCGCACTTCGTGGTCTACGATTCGGCCGACCAGCAGGCCCTCATGAAACAGATTCTCAAGGACGAGGATCTGCCGATCACCGGCGAGTACAAGCCCGTCTCCATCCTCGGCTCGGTTTCGCGGGCCAAGAACGAGATGCTCGACGCGGACTTCCTCGCGGCCAACGCCCACACCCATCGCGAGCGCGAGATCGCCCGGCTGTTCGGTCGCTACCAGACGAGGCTTCGCGCGTCGAACGCGTTGGACTTCGACGATCTGCTGCTCGAGGCCGTGCGGCTGTTCCACGACGCGCCCGCGGTGTTGGAGCGCTACCAGAGCCGCTGGCGCTACCTACACGTCGACGAGTACCAGGACACGAACCGGCCTCAGTACCTCTGGGTCAAGAGCCTTGCTGCCGCCCACCACAACCTGTGCGTCGTCGGTGACGACGATCAGTCGATCTACTCCTGGCGCGGCGCCGACATCCGCAACATTCTGGACTTTGAGGGCGACTACCCCGACGCCGCGGTCGTCAAGCTGGAGCAGAACTACCGCTCCACCCAGTTGATCCTCGATGCCGCACACGCCGTGGTCACCCACAACTCCTCGCGCAAAGACAAGAAACTCTGGACCGACAACGCCGGCGGGAGCAAGATCCAGCGCTTCGAGGCCTACAACGAGGAGGAGGAGGCCGAGTGGATCGCGCGCCAGATCGAGGAGCTGACGGGCGGTAGAAGCTCGATCCTGACGAGACGGGCCGACGAAGAGGCCGAGCATTGGCAGCGCGGCGATATCGCCGTCATGTATCGGACCAACGCCCAGAGCCGAGCGATCGAAGAGGCGTTCCTGCGCTACGGCATCCGCTACCAGCTCGTGGGTGGGACGCGCTTCTACCAGCGCCGCGAGGTCAAGGATGCCCTGGCCTACCTGCGGATACTGCGCAACGACACTGACCAGGTCAGCTTCGAGCGCATCCTCAACGTACCGGCCAGAGGTATCGGCGAGAAGAGCCTGGATGAGTTGCGCGTCGGGGCGGCCGGGGGACGGACGATCCGGCCGGCCGAGGCGGCCGATCCGGCTGCGCCGGAGCCGACATATTGGGGCGCGGTTCTAGCCGCCGCCGACGGGCGCCTCGAGGCGCTCGGGCCGCGGGCTCGGACCGCGCTGAGTGGTTTTGCCGTTCTCGTGGCGCGGCTCCGGACCAGGATCGGCGTGTTGTCGCTGCCCGAGCTGCTGGACGCCGTACTGGAGGAATCGGGCTACCGGGCCATGCTTGCCGACGGCTCCGAGGAGGGCGAGGAGCGCTGGGCCAACCTGCTCGAGCTTCGATCGGTGACAACTCGATATGACGATCTCTCGCCTGATGACGCCCTGGATCGTTTCTTGGAGGAGACGGCGCTCGTGGCGGACCAGGACTCGTACGAAGTCGGTGCGGACGCCGTGACCCTCATCACTCTCCATGCGGCCAAGGGGCTCGAGTTCCCCGTCGTCTTCATCGGCGGTCTGGAGGAAGGTGTCTTCCCGCATAGCCGCTCGCTCGACGACCAGAAGCAACTCGAGGAGGAAAGGCGGCTTGCCTATGTGGGCATCACTCGAGCCAAGCGGCGGTTGTTCTTGTCCCACGCCGCGCGGCGAGCCACGTGGGGTCAGGGTGGCCTCTCAGTCCCGAGCCGATTCCTGTTCGAGATCCCGGCGGAGCTGATGGCAGGGCCTCGACTGGAACGTGCCGACGAGTTCAACGACGACATCGGAGATGTGGATCCGGACATCGTTTTTGGGCGGCGGCTTGGCAGCCGCTTCGGCACGCCGATCCGGCCCGGCGGCGGCGCCTATCGGAGTGGCAGCGGCCCGGCGGGCGGCCCCAGGGCAGGGGAGACGTTCAAGCCCACCCGCGACCTCGGAGCGCGGCGCGACGCGTACGACTCGGGGGCGCGCTCCGGCAGCCTCCAGGTGCCCGGCGGCGCGCAGTCGGGCACGTCGCGAGGACTCGGGCCGCGGGCGTCCGACCCGGCCAGACGGTTCGCGCCGCACCCGGCTCCGGCGTCCCGCCCCCGAATCCCCGGCGACCGGCAATATCGCGACGGCGATCGGGTTCGTCATCCCCGTCTCGGAGATGGCATCGTCGTTTCCTCCAAGCTGACTCGCACCGACGAGGAGGTCACTGTCGCCTTCTCGAATGGAGGCGGCGTCAAAACGCTCCTGGCCAGCATGGCGAACCTGGAACTCATGGATTGACTAAAATTCGCGGGGGTCACGGAGCGGTGCTGCCGGCACGGCGATTGGCAGAAATCAGATGAGACGGTTTCGATAGCGAGTAAGTCAAACGTTTCTCGGGCCAGACGAGGCAAGGTCGGCGGCAAGGGGTCAACCGAGCCGTGCGCTTGCTGTGGCATCGCCGCGGACCCACGTGGCCGACCCTTCTCGATCGTTTTCGAACAGCCTGACGTTGTCTCGCAGATCGAGCCCGAGCTGCTCGACACGTGGGGCAGCGATCCGTTCCTGGTGATCAAAAACGTCGACTTCTTTGTTCGGGTCATCCTGCCCGTTGAGCTGACGGACGGTTTCTCCGTGGCGTTCGGGACGTGGCTTGAGGTGAGGGACGAGGATTTCCGCGAGGCCTGGCAGATCTGGAACGCTCCCGAGTACGCCGACCTTGCGATGGAAGGCTACGTGGCCAATGAGATCGAGCCATGGAACGCATTCCCGCACGCGATGGTCCGAGCAGCCGTGCGCGACGTGGAGCAAGTTCCCTACATTACCAGCAGCGACGACCCGCTCTTCGCCCGGATCCTCGGCGAGACCCTGCCTCACGCGGACGTCCTGACCCACTACGCGAAGCTGCTGAAGTCGGATCCGCAGCTCGAAAACTGATCGCAGCTTCGCGGAAAAGCATACGGGCGCCGATCCGATCGCCCAACACGGCGGGGCGCTCCGGTCAAACGTCGAGGCTCGATGTTTCGCTATTCGGGAAACGTTTGGCGTTGGGGACCGCCGGGCGTACGATGCAACGTGTACCGAACGTTTACGTCGGCTCCAGGGGGACGGACAGCACCGGATATGCACCGCTCCCCGAAACGGCATATAGCCGTTGGCCGATCCTGGGTTGGACCGAGCCTGGGAATTCTGGTCAGTCCGGCATGAAACAGGGTCGAGCGAGCGGCTTGCCGGTCGGCGAGCTCGGTAGGGAGCCATGAGTGCAGACAGCGTCTTCGTCTCAACATACCCACCGCGCAGATGCGGTATCGCCACTTTCACCCTTGACCTCGCAGCTGTAGCGGGCAGCCACGAGATCGTCGTCCTACACCCGACCGATGGACCGAATGCCTATCCGCTTGAGGTGCGGCACAAGATCCGGCGCGATGTCAGGGGCGACTACCACCGCGTCGCCAGGGCGCTGAACGAATCGGACGCACGGGTCGTATCGGTCCAGCACGAGTACGGGATCTGGGGTGGCAACGATGGGGAGTTCGTACTCGACTTCGTTTCTGCCCTGAACAAGCCAGTTGTCACCACATTGCACACGGTTCCGTATACCCCATCGCCCGGGCAGCGCCGCGTCCTGATGAGCCTGATCGACGCCAGCGCCGCGAGCGTGGTCATGTCGCATTCCGCGGCGGCGCTTCTCGCTCGCGTCTACGGCGTCAACCCGGCAGGCCTCGACGTAGTGCCCCACGGAGTCCCTCAGCTGCCGCTGGTGGAGCCTGACACCGTCAAGCCGAGGCTCGGCATGAAGGTGGCCCCCATGATCCTGAGCTTCGGGCTGCTTGGGCCGGGCAAGGGCTACGAGTCCGTCATCGAAGCGATGCCATCGGTGATCGAAGCCGATCCTACCGCCTACTACGTGATCCTTGGCGCCACGCATCCCGAGTTGCTGCGTCGCGAAGGCGAGGCCTACCGCACCAAGCTCCAGGACCTCGCGCACGCTCTGGGTGTCGCCGATCGCGTCCTTTTCATCGACCGTTTCGTGCGTCGGGCGGAGCTGGGCACGTGGCTCACCGCGGCCGACATCTTCGTTACTCCCTACCCGAATCTGGACCAGATCGTGTCGGGCACGCTGGCTTACGCGATGAGCGCCGGCAAGGCCATCGTCTCGACCCGCTACAGCTACGCCGTGGAGATGCTCGAAGACGGCCGAGGAATGCTGGTGGCATCCAACTCTGCGCGAGCCCTCGCCGAGTCGCTGACGGAAGTGCTCCTCGATCGAGATCTGCGCAACCGGCTTGGTCGACGCGCATATGAGTTCAGCAGGACCATGGTCTGGACGGAAGTGGGGGCCAGGTACGGACGGATCTTCGACCGTGTCGCAGCCCCAATGGGCCGCGTGCCTCTCGGCGCCTCCCGGGATGGCTCGCCCGTCAGCGCAGCAAGGGTGGGTGCCGACCGTGGTTGAGCGCGCCGCCGGCGCCACAAGGCATCCGAGCCCCGGGAAGCGGCCGCTCTACCCGGTCTCCAGAGTTCATCTGGATGCTCTGACCACGGACCTGGGAATCTGGCAGCATGCCCGAGGAGTGGGGCCGGACCGCCAGTTCGGCTACTGCACCGACGACGTTGCGCGCGCGATCATCGTTGACGTTCTGCATTCCCGCGAGCTGGGCTGGGCCGCGGTGGATGCCAGCGCGCGGCGCTCGCTCCGGTTCCTGCAGGAGGCCTACGACCACACCTCCGGGCGCTTCCTCAACTTCCGCGATGCAGCGGGCGTCTGGCTCGATGTCGCGGCGTCGGAGGACTGCCACGCCCGAGCCCTCGTGGGGCTGGCTGCGGTGATGGCCGAAGTGCCCGGCACGGATCTAGCCGACCAGGCCCGACAGCTCTTTCTTCGCGCTCTGCCGGCGAGCCTCTCGTTCGGCGCCCTGCGCGCCGTATCGGCGACGCTGCTTGCCTGCGACGCTGTCATCGAGGCCGGACGGCCTTCCGATATCGGATCCGCATTCGATCTACTGACGGCTCGTCTGGTCGAGATTGTCGGCGAGCCTACGGCTGAGTGGCCGTGGTTCGAGCCAATCCTCACGTACGAGAACGCCCTCGTTCCGCGCGCCCTCATCGCCGCCGGGCTGCGGCTGGGCCAGCCGACACTCATCGCCAGAGGCTGTTCCGTGCTCGATTGGCTCATCGACGTTCAGGCCGGCGAATCGGGCGGGTTCTCACCCATCGGCAATAAGACCTGGTGGCCCAGGACGGCCGGGCGCAGCCAGTTCGATCAGCAGCCCATCGAGGCTGCCTCGATGGTGGTCGCGGCCGCGGACGCCTATCGAGCCACCGGCCGCGAGCACTACCTGAATGCCGCCGAGACCGCCTATGGGTGGTTCCTTGGCGACAACGATCTGGGAGTGCCGCTGGCTATTCCGGCCAGTGGAGGCTGTCACGACGGTCTCACGCCGTGGGGGCCCAACGAGAACCAGGGAGGCGAGTCGACTCTGATGTGGCTGACCGCGCTCGAACAGGTGCGTGAACTTCGACGATCGACCCAGAGCGATCTCAGGCCGGCTGTCCTCGCTCAGCCGTCTCTCGACGACACCGCCAAAGGTAAGTGAGTTGCACGGCAGGCATCTTTTCGTCAGGCACGCCCTAAACCCGATCATTACCGCCGACGATCTTCCCTATCCGGCCAACACGGTCTTCAACCCGGGCGCTGCTCGGGTCGGTGACGAGACGGTCCTTCTGATGCGAGTCGAGGACCTACGCGGCATCTCCAGCCTACAGGTGGCCCGGAGCGCCGACGGGGTATCGAATTGGCACATGGACGAGGAGCCTCTCCTGGCGCCCGTTGAGGCCCATCCCGAGGAGGTTTGGGGCTGCGAGGATCCGCGCCTGGTCTACCTGCCCGAGCGAGACGAATGGGCCATTACGTACACGGCCTATAGCAACCGAGGTCCACTGGTGTCGTTGGCAATGACCAAGGATTTCAGGGAGGTCCGGAGGCTGGGGCCGGTCATGCCCCCGGACGACAAGGATGCGGCCCTTTTTCCGCATCGGTTTGACGGCCGCTGGATCATGATCCACCGCCCGTCGCCGCTCCAGGGCTCGGCTCACATTTGGATCTCGTATTCGCCCGACCTGCGCCACTGGGGCGACCACATTGTTCTGCTCGAGGCGCACGAAGGGGCGTGGTGGGACGCCGGCAAGATCGGGCTCGGGCCGCCGCCGCTGGCCACCTCCGAGGGCTGGCTGATGATGTATCACGGCGCCCACTCGACGGCGTCGGGACCGATCTACCGCGTTGGCCTTGCCCTACTGGACCTCGAGCACCCCGAGATCGTGTTGCGTCGATCAGCTGAGTGGGTGATGGGCCCGACGACGACGTACGAATCCGTCGGTGACGTGGACAAGGTCATCTTTCCGAACGGTTGGGTGCTCGACGAGGCGGACGATCGGCTCGCGCTCTACTACGGCGCGGGCGATTCTGTCGTTGGCCTGGCGGTGGCCCGCTTGAGCCAGCTGCTGGAGTACATCATGGAGGCCCCGCTCTACCACCATCGCCGGTCAGATGACTGCGAGTAAGCGAACCCGGGTCGGATCAGAGAGAATCGCGTCCAGACGTTGCACGTGACGTCGCGTCCGAGGCGGGCGTAGTGGAGGGCGAGCAGTGACCGAACCGGTGGAACAGGCGGCGGGGCTGCCGACGGCGGCCTTGGAGGCGACCGGGCTGGAACTGCCTGTGGCGGCAGAGGCCGTGGAGGCGGCGCTGAGACTCGGCGAGGAGCGCGCGCGTGCCCGGCGCGACGAGCTGGTTCCTATCATCCGCCGCTCCAACGAGCTGTACTACGTCTCCGACGCCCCCGAGCTGAGCGACGCCGAGTACGACCTTCTGATGTGCGAGCTTGTAGCAATCGAGGCGGCCTTCCCGCCGCTCGTGACGCCCGACTCGCCGACTCAGCGCGTGGGGGCCGCGCCCGTCGGGGTCTTCGGCAAGGTCGTCCACCAGCGGCCGATGCTCTCACTCGGCAACGTCTTCGCCGAGGAGGAACTGCGGGCGTTCGACGCCCGAGTGCGACGCGGCCTGGGGTTGGCTCCGGCGCCGGCCCCCGCGCCAGATCTCCGCTACGTGGCGGAACTCAAGATCGACGGCCTGGCCATCTCGTTGCGCTATGAGCAGGGCCGCTTCGTCCAGGGTGCGACGCGCGGCGACGGCGCCACGGGCGAGAACGTCACCGCGAACCTTCGGACGATCTCCGTTCTGCCGGATCGGTTGCGCGAGCCGGCCACAGTCGAGGTGCGGGGCGAAGTCTTCATGCCCAAGGCCGAGTTCGCCCGCATCAACGCCGAGCGGGAAGAGGCAGGCCTGCCGACGTACGCGAACCCTCGCAACAGCGGGGCGGGCTCACTGCGCCAGATCGACTCGCGCGTGACAGCCGGACGACGGCTGTCGTCGTGGTCGTACCAACTCATCGAGGAAGGCCCGGATGGGCGGCCGACGGTCGGCAGCCAATCAGAGGCTCTGGCTCGGCTCGCCGCCCTCGGCTTCCCGGTCAACCCCGATCGGGCCGAGGGGCTCGACATCGAGGGCGTGATCGGCTTTCTGCGGGAGTGGCATGACAAGCGCCACGATCTGCCTTACGAGAACGACGGCGTGGTGGTCAAGGTCGATCGTTTCGACCAGCAGGAGAGGCTGGGCATGGTGGCGCGGGCGCCGCGCTGGGCCGTCGCGTACAAGTTTCCGCCGGAGCAGGTCGAGACCGTACTCGAAGACATCGTTCCCTATGTCGGCCGGACTGGCACGCTCACTCCGGTGGCCCACATGCGCCCCGCGAAGGTGGCTGGCTCGACGGTTGCTCGGGCGACGCTCCACAATCTCGACGAAGTCCGGCGCAAGGATCTGCGGATAGGGGACTGGATCGTCCTGCAGAAGGCAGGCGATGTCATTCCAGAGGTCGTGCGGTCGCTCCCAGAGCGGCGGACGGGCGCCGAGCACCTCTTCGAGATGCCGGCGTCCTGCCCGGTTTGCGGCACGGCCGTTGTCCGCGACGAGGGCGCGGTCCGCCACTACTGCCCGAACTCGCGTTGCCCGGCGAGGCTCGCCCAGGAGTTCGCCCACTTCGCCGGCCGCGGCGGGATGGACATCGACGGCGCGGGGTGGGCCGTCTTGGAGCAGTTGCTCGTTGCCGGGCTGGTCAAGACGCGCGGCGACTTCTACCGGTTGACCGTCGAGGATCTGGAAGGCCTCGACCGGTTTGGCCGTAAGAGCGCCGAGAACCTGAAGGCTTCGATTGAACGATCGCGTCGGCGGCCACTGGCGCGGGTGCTCAACTCGCTCGGCATTCCCCAGGTGGGCGAGTCCACGGCCGTCGATCTGGCGGGTTGGATCGCTTCCCGCTGGCCATCCGAGGCGGTCGACGCGAGGGAGTGGACGGCGCTCGTGGCGAGGTCACTGCCTGGGGTCACCGCCGACGAACTCATGGAAGTGTCGGGCATCGGACCAGTGGTGGCAGCGGCGATTGCCGGCTACTTCGCCGCGCCCGATACCGCGGCCGTGCTGGCGGACCTCGTCGATGCCGGAGTAGTTGCGGAGCCGCCCGCCAGACGAGTGGCTTCGGGGAGTGGCGCCGCCGCCGGCCCGCTCGCCGGTAAGACCGTCGTCGTAACGGGCAGTCTCGCTGGGTATGACCGGGCGGCTGCGGAGGAAGCCGTGCGCACTGCCGGCGGCAAGGCCGCTGGCTCGGTCTCGAAGAACACCACGTACGTGGTCGCGGGCGAGGGCGCCGGCTCCAAACTGGCCAAAGCCACGAAGCTGGGCGTGCCAATCCTGGACGAGGCTGGCTTCCGGAGGCTGTTGGCGGGCGAGGTGCCGTAGGAAGGGACCAGCCGGTAAGAGTTCGTCGAGCGCCGCCCCAGCCGTCCGTCTTCGGCATTCACCCCATCGCCGAGTTGATCTGCCCCCAGATCCATTCGGGCCGCCACTCCACGTCCGGGCCGAGGAGCAGCCGCGGTGCGCGCCACGTTTCCTGCCAGCCGCGAGTCTGCAGCTCGGTCCACGCCGCTCGTGCTCGTGGGGAATGCCTGCGCGCACCCAATCGCCCTCGGGAACGACATGCCGGTGCAAGTCCAGCAGGAAGAGGCCGTCCTCGAAGCGCGGCGCCACGATAGCGCCGTACATTCGCTCGGTGGGAAGCAGGAAGCCGCGCAGGCTCGCCGCCTCGCCCGGCTCGAGCGCTGCGTCCTCAAGCACCCAGCCGCCCGCCTCGGCCAGCAGCCCCACCGGCACCGAGCGGTCCTCGCCGGTCGCGAGCCGATCGAGCTCGAATATCGCCTCCAGATCGGCCGGCCCGACCATTCGAACGTGTGCGCCGGCAGGGGGCACCGGCGGTTCGGGGAGGTGGTCCGCCTGAAGCTGGTGATAGCAGGTGACGAAGCGGAAGCCCATGTGTTCGTACAAGGGCCGCCCCGAGTCGGTCGACTCCAGCGACAAAGTCACGCAACCCGCCGCCCGCAATGCGTCGCAGATCGTCTCGGTCATAGCCGTTCCCAGACCGCGTCGCCTCAGCCCTTCCTCCACGACGATCGCGCCGATCCACCCGATCGGCCGGCTGGTCGTACCGACGCCCGTGGCCACGACTCGCCCCTCGACGACGCCAACCAGCGGCAGACACGTCGATGTCCGCAGCACGAACTCGTAGAACCGCCGCCGATCGCGCCAGCCTTGTGCGCGACCGAGCGCAACCGCCGCATCCACGTCGGTCGCGGTCATTGCCCGGATCTCGAGAGCTTTCACCGGCGTCCCATCTCC
>CABEBU010000225.1_pt1 | contig 11038 bp, 14 predicted proteins | sample 3132691 | NCBI WGS metagenome assembly CABEBU01 (sample SAMEA5534346, study PRJEB31848) | metagenome | biome: tundra; feature: field; material: soil | place: USA | collected 2013-05 | depth 0.45 m | reverse complement strand
GTGTCCCGGCGGTGGACCAGGTGCCCCGCTTCCCCGGATGCCTCAAAGGCAATCTGACGTGCCAGAGCACGAGTCGCCGATGACAACCCCAGAGAACCCAGCTCGCCCGTTGCTGACCTAGCAGCCGTATTGCCCGCACCCCGAACAGCTCGAAGGGAGCGGACCGAGCACATACATCGTCAGCCCACGATAAGTGGGCAAGGGGACTAACCAGTGAACCGCAAAGCTATCGTTCCTATCAGACTCGCAGCCGTGGTGCTGCTCATCGGCATCGCGGCAGCCGGCTGCGCCAATAGCGGCGCCAGTCCCAGCGGATCCACGAGTCCGACATCGACCGTGGGGTCGAGCCAAAGCGCTTCGGCAATCCCGACTCCGATCGACTCTGCCGCACCAAGCGCGATCGACTCTGCCGCACCAAGCGCGACAGTCGTGACGGGCGCGATCGACTCTGCCGCACCAAGAGCGACCGTCGTGACGGGCCCGACAGTCTCTGCCGCACCAAGAGCGACAGTCGTGACGGGCCCGACGAGCACTCTGCGGAACGGCCTCACTGGCGCAAGTGCTGCGCCCGCGGCCGTGCCGGCATCAGTGGATCTAGGAACAGCTGGCAATTATGTGCTTCTGTCCAAGGCAGGAATCTCAACCACTGGAACCACCAAGGTTACTGGCAGTATCGCAGTGAGCCCAATCGCCGCTAGTGCCATTACCGGATTTGGGCTGGTCCTGGATAGCTCTGGTGCCTTTTCCAGATCAACTCTTGTGACCGGAAACGTCTATGCAGCCAACTATGCGGCCCCAACGCCTAGCGTTCTGACGACGGCCGTGAAGGACATGCAAACTGCATACACCAACGCTGCAGGGCGGACGGCTGGCGTTACTGAACTCGGCGCCGGAAATATCGGCGGGCTAACACTGGCCCCTGGCGTCTACAAGTGGGGTACCGGCGTCACGATCCCGACAAACGTCACTCTGTCGGGCGGCAAGAATGACGTCTGGATCTTCCAGATCGCGGGGACCCTCTCTATCAGCTCCGCCAAGCAGGTCATCCTCGAGGGCGGCGCACAGGCCAAGAACGTCTTCTGGCAGGTTGCTGGGGCAACAACCCTCGGAACCAACTCGACGTTCAATGGAACCATTCTGGACAAGACGAACATTGCGCTACAGACGGGCGCAGTTCTGAATGGTCGAGCGCTGGCACAGACCGCAATCACGCTGGATGCCAATCGCGTTCAGTAGGTAGCCTGGCACACATTACCGGACACCCATCTTCGATGTGTCTGAGGCTCACCTATCTGTCGGCGCCGCTCGTATCGTTGGAAGCTCCTGATCGCCGCGCATGACCCGGTCGAATCGGTGACCGCGGCTGCGAGGCGGGGCAGGCCTCGACACGCGATGGTTTCATCGTGACGGAGTCAGCGGCTCGTCAAGACGGCCCGGACGCCTCCGCCCGCAAGGGCGCCGTTCCCACCCCACCACCCACTCGATCCGCCAGGTGGGCCGGTGTCGCATGCTAGATTGACGGGGCCGTGCGCAGGCTCAACCGTGTATGCATGGCTCGCGTCCCCAGGGTGCCCTTGTTGGCTTGGAAGGGGGCCACGCCGGGTCCGAAGGAGACGCCACGTGCGACGAATTGGGGTAGTCCTTGTCGGGGTCGCGCTCTTGATCGCGGCGTGTGGTTCATCAACAACGTCGACAACCGCCGCGCTGCCAACGGCCGGCTCCGGCACACCGACCGGCGCGGGCACCACGATCGCGCCATCGGGTGGCGGAACGACGACGACCCTAGCCCCGGCCGATGCCGCGGCCAAATTGTGCACGTTGCTCAGCCCGGCTGATCTCAAGACGGCCACCGGTAGCGACTACGGGGCGGGAGTGGCCGACTCATACGGCATGTGCACCTGGAGGGTTGGTGCATCAAGCGTCAACAACGGTGACGGACAGGTGATCGCCGGCTTCAACGACAGCCAGCTCAGTCTTATCAAGAGCAGCTTCTCGGGTGGTGTTGACGTGACGGTGAGCGGACATGCCGGCTATTGGAACCCCACTCAAGGCCTCCAGTCGATGTGGGTGGATCTCGGTGGACGCCTGCTCGTCCTGTCGTTCGATCCCGTGGGCCCCGACACTCAGGCGATCGCGCAGAAGCTGGCCGAGATCGCCATCGGCAAGATCTGAGCCCCGTTCCGGCGCTGCGGCGCGCAGCGTTTCGATGTCGACGGAGCGGAGATCGCCGCGGAGCTGTCCAGGCGCCTTCAGCTCGACATCAGCGACCCGGAGAGCCTCGATAGGCTCGTCCAGGAGCGGTCGAGGATCTTGACGGTCGTGAGCCCTTCGAGTTCCGCCTGGTGGCCAAGGAGCGTCGCGTAGATGACCGCCAGGACGAGGGGCGGCTATGGTGGCGATCGGTCGTGGTGGGTGGCGGAACCCGCATGTATCGGCAGTATCCGATACAAGGCGTGCCGCGTACCATGAGCCGACGAGGAGCACGTATGGTCGAGCCGAGTCAGAGCGTCAGCGTCGTCGCAGCTGCGGAGAGCGTCGCGACGTTTGAGTGGCGCAACCTCCATCTCCACATCGTCACCCGGGACCCGCTATCTGCCGACGAGGTCCGCACGATCGGACTGGTGCTGCCGAAGGTTGCGAGCGTTGGGCATTTCGCCGACGTTGTTGGCATGGTCCTCGGACGTTCCGTCCGGATCAAGACCGAGCGCCCGTCGCCGGACGTCAGGTTCGAGGTGGGACGCTAGGTACTGGCGCGCCCGCTGCTCCCGCCGCGGTCCCCGGACAGAGGTTCTGATAGGCTCCACGCGGCCTCCGGGTTCGTCCCCGCTATCGGATCGGCCGACAGCCTTCTCGGGTCTCGCACGAGGCCGGTCCATGTCCCGACGCCGGATGCGATTCCTCTGGCCGGAGAGCTGATCAGGCTCATGTCCTAGCGGCGACAATGCATCCCATGGAACGCAAATGGTTGATCCTGACGAGCGTGTCGCTCGGCTCACTAATGGCGACGCTTGACGGCAGCATCGTCAACATCGCCCTGCCCGCGATGCAGGCCGATTTCCGGGTAGACCTGACGACGATCGAATGGGTGACCGTTGCCTACTTGCTGGTCGTCGGCAGCCTGCTGTTGCCTGTTGGCCGGCTCGGCGAGGTTCTTACCTTCAAGCGCGTTTACCTGGTCGGTTTCGCGGTCTTCACGCTGGGGAGCATCTTCTGCGGCGCTTCCCCGAACGAGACGGCGCTGATCGGCTTCCGTGTCGTCCAGGGCGTAGGCGCGGCCATGATCATGGCGATGGGCCCGGCGATCGTGGCTCGGACTTTCGCCCCTGGTGAACGCGGACGAGCGCTGGGCCTGAACGGCGTCAGCGTCTCCATTGGGCTGAGTCTGGGGCCGGCTCTCGGCGGAATCCTGACGCAGGCCGCCACCTGGAGGGCGATCTTCCTCATCAACGCGCCCATCGGACTGCTGGCGATCCTCTGGGCAGCCCGCGTCCTCCCGGCCGAGACACCGGGCAAGGGCCAGTCGTTCGATGCCAGGGGCGCCACCCTTTCGGGCGCCGCTCTGTTCGCGCTGCTGCTTGCCCTCAGTGACGGTCAGCAGTGGGGTTGGACGAGCCCGGCGGTCGTGGGTTTGCTCATCGCCTTTGTGGTCCTCGGTGCGGCCTTCATCGCCGCGGAACGCAGTTCCATCCAGCCGATGATCGATCTCGCGCTCTTCCGAATCAGGCCGTTCACGGCAGGTCTGGCCAGCGTGGTTGTGGCATTTGCCGGCCTGTTCACCGCGACCTTCCTGCTGCCATTCCTGCTGCAGCAGGGCCGCGGCTTTTCGCCGATCGAAGCCGGCCTCCTACTCACGCCCGTGCCGATCACGATGGCTCTCGTGGCGCCATTCAGCGGCGCGGCCTCGGACCGCTTCGGGCCGCGCGTTCTGGCCAGCGCAGGCATGGCGATCATGGTCCTGGGCTTGCTGAGCCTTGCCCTGCTGCCGCTGGACTTCGCCCTGTGGGACCTGATCTGGCGACTTGCGCTACTGGGCCTGGGCCAGGGCTTGTTCATGAGCCCCAACAGCAGCGCCGTGCTGGGATCGGTACCACGGCCGCGGGTCGGGACCGCCTCGGGGACGCTGGCCCAGATGCGCGTCAACGGCCAGACCCTGGGCATCGCCCTGAGCGGCGCGATCGTGGCCACGCGGCTGCCCATTCACCTCGCCGAACTGGGGGGCGGCGCGCCCACTGAGGCCATGCGGAACGTGGCGCTGGCGAGCGCAATCCACGACGCGTTCATGGTCGCCGCGCTCATCTGCTGCGTCGGGATCGTCGCCAGTTTGGTCCGCGGCTCGAGCCGGCCGGGCCAGCCGGCGCCGGACGGTCGCGCTATCGTCGGCTCTAGTCATCAGGGCCAGGTCTAGAGCCGCAGTCCCAACAAACCGGACTGTCGCCGCGCAAAAAGGGCGCGCATTCAGGGCCGCGCTCGCCTATCGTTGACGCGCCCGGCGGTTCGCTCCCGGGGTCATGGTTGGTCCATGGCCAGAATGCCGGATTGGCGAAGAGGGCCGCGAAGGATTACGGTGCACGGCATGGACGAGACGACGTCACGCATCTGCCCCTGGTGCTCAACTGAGATCCCCGCCGGTGCCGACGCGTGCCCGAATTGCGCCGCGTTGGTTGAAGGGGCGGTTGTGCCGGAGATCCCCGGCCGGACCGCGGTGGACCCAGGGGCCACCCTGGGGCCGGACGAGGGCCGGATCCCTGACGACCTCGATCCCAAGGCCTGGCTATTGGCAGACCACAACGGCCCTCCCGCCGACGACACCGCGTTCGACCCGCCGAGTGACGAGGTGCGCGTCGAGATGCGCAAGATGGAACTCGAGGCTGAGATCCTGAACGCCGGCACGCTGGTACTGAATCCGGCCGGCGACGAGTCGATCGAGGCGGGCGCACCTTCTCGCGAGGCCATCGATGCGCTCGACGCCGGCCTGCTCGACCCTGTCGGCCCGGCTGGCGAGACAGACTTGGCCGAACTCGCGGCTCCATGGGAAGACCCCGAACTGGAGAAGCGCGTCTCGATGTGGAATGAGCTGGACGAGGATAGGGTCTAGCGCCTGCGTGCCGCCCGAGGCCTGGCCGCCCCGGTCACATCAATCGCGCGACCCAATCGCCTAGCATCGGCGGATGGATGTGGAATGCTGCTTCCTCGGCCAGCCGCTCAGCGGCATGGGCGTCTGGGGCCGTTCCGACTTCGATCTCGTGGCCCAGATGGCTTAGCACCGCCCAGTGCCAGCAATCCTCACCGTCGCAGCGTTCCACGACCAGGTCGTAGCCGCCGACGCGAGTGCCCAATGAAACCACGACCTGACGCGCTTTGTCGTTCCGCAGCACATGCCAACAGCCGATCATCGGCTCACCTCCTTCGGCCTGCACCAGCCGAAAGCTTCCTATGCAGAATGCTCCGGGGTCACCCTCGCACACAAGAGCCAGGGGTCCCGATTCACGCAAGCAGCCTTGCAGGAGCCGCTCCCTGATGCAGCCGAACCTCTGACGAGCAAAATAAGTCCATCGCAATGGGGCGCACCAGGTGGTCCAACGCCCCCAAGGCGTACGATTGCCACTGCCAGATGTCGTGGGGCAGCGAAACCCCAACTAGCACGAGGTGTTGAGATGGACACGAACGACCCGGCCGGACAGGGCGACGCTCCGGCCGCCGACCAGTCGAACGGGAGCGAACCAACCGGCCAGAGCCCACTTCGGGATCAGGCGACACGAGCGCGCGAGCTCGGGGAGCGCTGGGTTGGCCAGCTCCAGGACATGATCGATCAGGCAGGACGCCAGGCCGGACCGGTACTGCGCGACGTGGCCGCCAAGGCTGCCGAACTCGCTGCCGTCGCCGCCGAGAACGCGGGGCCGGTGGCCCACAAAGCCGCCAATGTGACGGGAACGGTCGGCGACAAGCTGGCTGCCCGCAGCAAGGATCTTGCCGCCGATCTCCGACGAGCCGCCGAGGCGTCGCGCCAATCGACCGCTGCCGCAAGCACCGCCGCCGATGCCGCCGCTGCCGCCGCTGCCGCCGACCAGCCAAAGGCTGACGACGCCCCCAAGGGATAAGCTCGCGGTTGAGCTATCGGGGCAAACGCTCTCGCAGCGGGGCCACGCTCCCACGGAAGATCTCTGTGCCGTCGTCACGACTCAGCCGGTACGCCCAGCCGTCCTCGTGCGGCCACGCTCGGCCGATGAGGACGTCGTCGCGCTCGGCCGAGGCCACGAACTCCACTTCGTACCGACGGGGCGTGGCGACGAGCAGTTCGTGCGCGCCCGCTGCGGCCAGCGCCTCCTCGAGATAGTCAACGTAGACGCTGTTGTTTACGTGGTCCAGCGGGTCCAGGTCGCGCCGTGCGACACGCAATCGGCGCTCAAGAGCCCCGGCCGGTGTCTCGGGCAGGATCACTTTGAGCATCTCGAAACTGGGCGCGTCCTCGGTCACAAGTGAGAACATCTCGCGGGGCACGCGCGTCGGCACGCCTCGTTCGTTGGTCATGACCCAGTCGATTTCCAGGCGGGCCAGCAGTTCCCCCGTGGCGTCGCGGACGTCGCAGTCGCGCCGTGCGGCGATGCGGCGATACCCGTAGACGCTGGTACCGACGAACACGCTCGCGTACGTCTTTATCGGCCGGAGCACGTCGAGGCGGACCGCCCGAACCAGCCAGAACAGGCCGCGCTGCGTGTACCAATCGCGCCCGAAGCCGAGGGCGGTCGAGTGCTGCCAGGCGACGTCGGCGACCCATGCGAGGTAGATCGCCGTCCGCATCGTCTCGCTGGCTGTCGACTCCTCGAAACGGACTCGGTACGGCCGAACGATCCGGTAGGGCAACGTGTCGGCCAGCACGGTCTCCGCGTCGGACGCCACTGCCGACCCATCGGCCAGCCCTGCCGACCCATCGGCCACCGGAGCCCAGCCTTCCGGCGCATCGCTCACGCGCGAGGCTCCGCCAGGCCGTCGAGGTCCTCGAGGGCAACCAGTCGCGTGCCGGCGCGGCTCGCTGTCGATTGATCGAGTCGGATCTCGCACGAGCGGCGGGCATCGAAGACGACGATGGCGACGTCGAGGGGCATCTCTTCCTCGGCGGCGTGCGCTCGGGCGTCGTCTAGCTGGTTCAGGACGTCGGCGTTGATCCCGCGCGCGCCCCACTTGCAGTCGAAGACCTCCGGCCGCGTTTCCGACTCCACGGTGACGTCGTAGGGGTGGATTTCGGCCGGGACGCCATCGAACAGAACGCGCCTCTCGCGTCGCACGAGCTTGTCCGAGCCGGCGAGGCCAACGCGGGCTCCGAGGAGTTGCGCAGTCAACTCCTCGACCACGGCGCCGCGGTAGCTGCTGCGTGCCGCCTCGCCGCGGTTTGCCACCTCCAGCGACGCCTCCAGAATGAGTTCCGCCCGCTCTCGCAGCTCAGTGGCCGCGTCCTCGCCAAAGAGTGACGGGAAGATCCGCCGCCACACGTCCGCCTCGGTCCGCTCGCCGTTCATCACCGCTCGAGCGAGCCAGCGCTCTGCGGCTGTCGCCCGTGTCAGGAGGGCCGCCAGCCGAGGCACGAGCGGATCTGCTTGGATGCCCGCGTAGACGACGGCGCGCCCGTCCTTGGCCGCGTCCTGGAACCTCATCGGTCAGCACCAGCGTCGCCGGCGCTGACCGCGTCGTCGTCCATGTCGCCGCCGAGCGCCAGCCCCACGAGGTGGGGGAATGTGGAGAGCCAATCGATGGCCTTGTGCGGATCGGTGATCAGCCCGATCTCAGCGATCGCCTCGTCCACCGCGGCGACCTGTTTCGCCGCAAGCGACCGCCCCGGGTTGACTTCGGCCAACGCCTGAATGCTTGGCAGGTAGGCGTCCGTCAGGTCGGTCACATACTGCCACTCATCTTCGACGGCTTCCGCCAGGTCAGCAAGAGTCTGGTAGGCCTCGACGGCTCGTTCGACGACTGCGGTCTGCTCGTCCATTCCGTAAGCGTAGCGGCGCGGCGACCGACGTGGCACGATTGGCCGGCCTAACTTGCCGAAGGAGCGAAATGGATCTGGGTCTGCGCGGTCGAACGGCCCTGGTCGGGGGAGCGTCGAGCGGCCTCGGGCGAGCAAGCGCAGAGCGGCTCGCTGCCGAGGGCTGCCGACTTGCTCTGTGGTCTCGTGGGGGCCAGCTACTTGAACAGGCGGCCACCGAGATCCGCGGGGCGCATTCGGTCGAGGTGACGACGATTGCCGGGGACGCCACCGATCCCGCGAGTGCTGCCTTCGTGGCGGCTGAGGCGCAGAAGGCGCTGGGCCAGGTTGACATCGTCGTTCTCAATGCCGGCGGACCGCCGACCGCCGCGGCAACCGAAACCGATCCGGCCGAGTGGCGCCGGTCCTTCCAGCTCCTGGCAATCACTCCGATCGAGCTGGCAACGCTCCTGCTGCCGGGGATGCGCGAACGCCGCTGGGGCCGCATAGTCTCGATCATGTCGTCCGGTATCCGTGTGCCGATTCCCGAACTCGTCTATTCCAACGCCTGCCGCAGCGCCCTGGCCGCGTGGCTCAAGACGATTTCGCTCGAGGTGATGGCCGACGGAGTGACGGTCAACGGCGTTCTGCCCGGTCGGCTCGATACAACGCGAGTGGCCTGGCTCGACAACGCCCGGGCCGAGCGTACGGGCACGACGACCGAGGAAATCCGGGCGAGCTTCGAGCGCGCAATCCCTGCCGGCCGATACGGAGAGCCCGACGAACTCGGCGCTTACGTGGCCTGGCTGTGCTCCGACCTCGCCCGTTATCAGACGGGCACCTTCGTCCCGATCGACGGCGGTAGTCTGCGCGCCCTGCCGTAGGCTCAGACGTCTGGGCGGAATCTAGTCGCCGCGGTGGCCGGAGGAACGAATGCCGAAGGTGCCCCAGCGGCCGGTGTAGGGCAGCCAGTCCTCGGTCACGTACTCCACCAGCGCGGATGCGGGGCCTTCCTTGAGAGCCTCGAGCAGCAACTCCACGTCCTCCCGAGGGCCTTCGGCGAGGCACCGGAGACTGCCGTCCTGTTCGTTGGAGACCCAGCCGGTGAGACCGAGACGCTCGGCGCGAGAGACGACGTAGTAGCGAAAGCCGACGCCGTGGACACGTCCCCGCACGCTGGCTTCGAGGCGAGCCATCTCGCGGTGGCTCACCGCGGACGCGCCGGGTGAGTGGTGCCGGGAGTGGCCGCGGCCCTGACTCCGGGGTTGGCGCTCGCCGGCTCAACGTGAGGCCAGCCAAGCGCCAGAACGTCCAGTGCAAGCTCAGGGTTGACGTTCTCGTCGAGCTGGCGGTCAATCGCGGCGAGCTGCGCCAGGAAGCCTGTGAGTGTGGTGGCGGAAACGGCCGGAGCGATCGCCCGGAACTCGTCCACCAGCCCAATCTCGTGGAGTTGGCGCGCGCCGCCCACCTTGACGACGGCGATGTCCCGTGCGACAGCTGCCCAGATCTCCATAAGGGTGGCTGCTGCCGTCCGTCGCTCGGAGGCCGCGAGTTTGGCGGCAACAGGCTCGTCATTCGGGGCCGCATCGTCAGCCTCGTCGGTTGCTGCATCGACGGTTCCGACCGTGGTTCCGACCGTGGCGCCGGCACTCGCCGCCGGCATCTTCGATGCCGCCTTGCCCTTCCGACCGCGTCCGGACGTGGCGTTCGGGCCGCTCGAGCCCGTGCCCGAAACGCTCGCCGTGTCGTCGCGACGCGCCGCGGCCAGGGCCGCATCCAACGCGGCTGCCGACTTCATCATCTCGCGGATCGCGGCCAGCCTCAGCCCGCGGCGGGCGGCCAGCATGTCCAGGATGCCGCGAGCGATTTCGCCCCTGATTCGCTCCGCCTCAGCCGAGCGGGCGTAGGCCAAAGCCAGCCCGGGCCGTCCGTCGGCGAGCCGGGCCAGCCGCGCCGCCTGAGGCGCATCGGCCACGCCCAGCTCTCCGAGCCAGCCTTCGATCTCGCGGCCACTAACGGCACTGAGACGGACGCGAGCGCAGCGCGACCTGACGGTCGGCAACAGGCGTTCCTCGTCGTCGGCGCAAAGGACGATCGTGACGCCGGCCGGGGGCTCCTCGAGCAGCTTGAGCAGGGCGTTCTGGGCGTCCTCGTTGAGGCGATGGGCCTGCTCGACGATTGCGACCCGCGCTCCGCCCTCCGCGGGCAGCAGCGCCAACTCGCCGATGAGGTGGCGGGCCGTGCCCGGGTCCGGGTTGATTGCGTCGCCGATCTTGACCTGCCCGCCCGGCCCTTCGGGAGCGAGTCGATGCAGGTCGAGGTGGTTGCCACTCGCCACCTGACGGCAGCCCCGGCAGGCTCGGCAGGGCCGCTCGGCAGGATTTGGGTCACGGCAGAGCAGGCCCGCGGCCAGGTCAAGCGCAAGCGTAGTCTTGCCAATCGACCCGGGACCCGACAGTAGGACGGCGTGCGGGGCCTGGCCGACGATCATCGATGCGATCTCAGCCAGGGCACGCGGTTGGCCGCGAGTTGTGGCGTTCTTCATGGTCGACGCCACGGGTGATCCGCGCATCACGACGACAGCGGACCCGCCGGCTACTCGCCGGCCGTCCCGCCCGCAGGAGCCTCAGCGGCAGCGACCGGCTTGCGGCGGGCAGGGGCGCGCTTCTTCGGCGCAGCGGCGTCGCTGCCCTCGGAAACAGCGCCAGCGCCGGCTCCGCTCTCGGCAGCGACCGGCTTGCGGGAGCCTCGGCCCGTGGATCGGGTCTTGGCAACCAGAGCTTCGCCACTCTTGGTTTCGCTCGGGGCCTCACTCACCGATGCCGCGCTTGCCGGAGACGCGCCCGCAGGGGCCGCGCTCGCAGGGGCATCGCTCGCAGGGGCATCGCTCCTGGCCGCGCTCGGCCTACTCAACTTCGTGGAGAGCTGGGCGCGCAGCAATTCCTCAAGCTCCGGCGGGACCTCGCTCCACGGCTCCGACGAATCTCGACCACCGCCGCGAGGCAAGCCTCCGCCGCGCTGCGGCACGGGCCCCGACTGGCGCTGCGGCCGCTCATCACGGTGTCGCTGGGGCTGAGG
>CABEBU010000223.1_pt1 | contig 11092 bp, 6 predicted proteins | sample 3132691 | NCBI WGS metagenome assembly CABEBU01 (sample SAMEA5534346, study PRJEB31848) | metagenome | biome: tundra; feature: field; material: soil | place: USA | collected 2013-05 | depth 0.45 m | reverse complement strand
ACGGTCACTGCGACGCCCGGCGCGCCGTTCAAGATCGGCTGCGGGAGCACGCTTGGTGAGGTCAGCTACCTGCGTGAGGGCGTGCTCTTCACCAAGCGCTTCGATCCGGCGGTCGGTGCGCCCCACGCCGACCTGGGGAGCAACATCGAGATCTACTGCGACGACCGCACGATCGAGCTCGAGTCGCTGGGCCCGCTGGTCCGCCTTGGCCCGGGCGAATCGGTCACGCACGACGAGCGTTGGGAGCTGCGTCGGGTCGAATAGGGACGAGGCAGCCCGTCGTGCGCCCGAGTCCGAGGCTGTACGGCCGCTGCGTTCCAGGCTGTGGCCCTCATCTCCCTCGACACTTGTCTGGCAGTCCGGGCCGCCTCTTATCGTGCCAGCCGCGCTGCTCGCGCCAGTTCGAGTCCGGCACCATCGCCGTCGTCGGCCCCGACGGTCTCTTCGGACCCGGGGATTTCCCGGTCGTTGTGGGCCGTGTAGTCGGGGACGGTTCGCTCGTATGAACTGGTCATCAGCGGCGAGGAGATCATGAAGTCGGCCGAGGCCCGGTCGCAAGCCACAGGGATGTTCCACACCACCGCGATCCGCAGGAGCGACTTCACGTCCGTGTCGTGAGGTTGCGGTTCGAGCGGGTCCCAGAAGAAGACCAGGAAGTCGATGCTGCCGTCGGCGACCATCGCCCCGACTTGGAGATCGCCACCGAGCGGTCCGGACTGGAGGCACGTCACGGGCAGCTCCAGCTCGCGCTGGAGCATGGTCCCGGTGGTCCCGGTCGCGACCAGATCATGCTGCGCGAGCATGCCTCGGTTGAAGCGCGCCCACTCGATCAGGTCCAGCTTCTTGTTGTCGTGAGCTACAAGCCCGATTCGCTTGCGAGCCTTCAGTTCCATCGTCATCGTCCTCCGGCCTCGGCTTCGTTGTGCCGCTCGCCTGAGACCAGCATGGCAGATGAAGGCTGGAAGCGGATTAGTTCGTCGCCGTGCGCCGGTAGACCATCCCCTGGCCGTTCTCCGAGATAGTCAGCGCGTCGCCGGCCACCCAGGCGTCCGTAGCTGTATCCCGACCCGTCCCGCTGGCGTTCAGCCGCCCGTCCGCTCCGATGGACCAGCGTCCGCGCTCCTGGCGACCGCGCGGCAACGTTGCCACCATCGTCCCATCCGGCAGGAAGGACAGCGACATTGGACCGGTCTGCCACGTTCCGAGGATGGCCTCGGCCAGTGGCCTCGGATCGCGCTGATCTACCGGCGGCGGTGTGCCGGCGCGCGTTCGTTCGGCCTGCATCGCGTTCTTCATCGCATCCAGCTCGGCCCGCGCCTCCGCGGCCTGGACGGGGTCATGGGAGCGCAAGGAAGTGATGGCGGCGGCGATCGTCTCGGTCGGCGAGGTGGTAGCGCCCGCCGGCAGCGGTCGATCTGGCATGCGCTCCAGGTTCAGGATCACGTGGCTGCGAGGCAGCACATACAGGCGGACGTAGCCGACATCGGGTGTGGCGAGGTTGGCCGTGCTGTCGACCTCGAAGCTCTGGCCGGCAACATCGAGGTAATAGTCGGTCCATCTGGTGTGGCTGCCTTCGTGCTCCACGTGGTGCTTGCCGATGGCGCCTTCGACCACCTCGACTCGACCGCTGCGCATGTCCTGCGTCAGCGAGTCACCCGTGGTCGCGGTCCGGAATAGCAGGAATGCCACGAGGATGAAGGCGGCAGCCGCGAGTGGCCGGGCCCACACGTTCGGAGATGGCCCGACCGGGGCGACGAGGAGAACCGCCATTGCGCCGCAGAAGACGGCGCCGATGAACTCGTCCTTGCGGCCCGCGCGTGCGAGACCCCGGTACTTGGTGCGCTGGGCGTCGGTGAGGCGGCCGCTCCTGTTCGTCTCCAGGTCTGCCGCGGGGAATGGATCGTCGTTGCTCGCAATCATGGCCACATCCTTCGTTAGGCACGCTACCCGGAAGGGTCGTGGCCGGCACGATCGGGTGTCCGGGCACCCACCAGGCGCACCGGGCGAGCCTCGAAGCGTTCGAGCGCGTAGCGATCGACCACCGACTCGTCGAGCGACACGACCGCCGGGACCGCCATTCGACCCTTCTCGATCGGTAGCGGCATGCCGAGGAGATCGTGGACGAGCAGGCCAGCCGTGGCCAGGCCGTGGGCCCGCTCGGGGCTCGCCGCGCGGCCGGTCGCACGCCCACGCTCGGGCGCTGCGCGAAGGGTTGCCGCCACGCGGAGCGCCGCGGCGATCCCAACGCCCGTCTCGAAGTAGGTGCCCAGCACCACCGTGGCCCCCGCCGCCGAGGCGGCATCGACGATGCGCATGGTTGCGGCTAGGCCGCCGACCCGGGCGGGCTTGACGATGAGCAGGTCTACTGCACCCTCGGTCAGGGCGGCGTGCGCGGAACCCTCGGAGTCGATGCTCTCGTCGAGCGCGATCGGAACGCCAGTGCGTTCTCTGAGTGCAGCGTGGCCAGCCAGGTCCCAGGTGGCCAGAGGCTGCTCCACATACTCGATACGGAACGGCTCGAGCGCGGCGAGCCGTTCCGTGGCGGTCTCGAGATCCCAGGCGCCGCCGGCATCGATCCGCAGTTGCGGCTCCGGGCCAACGGCCGCCCGCACTGCCCGAATCCGGGCGACGAGCTGGTCCGTGACGCGCTCAAAGCCCGCCCTCAGCTTGAGCGTGCTGAACCCAAGCTCTACCGCCTGCGCCGCTGCTTCGGCGCCCGCATCGGGCCCGCCGAACCGGATGGCCGCGCTTATCGGGATCAGGGCCGCGGCTGCGGCACCGCCGCCAGCGGCGGCCGCACCCCGCGCCGCGGCGAGCGCCGCAATCGCGCCCTCGACGGCCGCCATCGCGGCACGCCCGGGTTCGCCTTCGCGTGCCAATTCCGCCCATGTGGGCGGCCGTCCCGCGGCGAGTGACGGCACGATCTCGCGCATCAGCATGGCCAACGCTCCGGTGGTGACGTCCTCCGCGATCGGGTTGAGGGCGGCTTCGCCCAACCCTTCGGCCCCATCCTCGTCCACGATGCGCAGGAGCCACGAGCGCCGATGGGTGTATTCGCCGGTTGCGTCCAGTAGAGGCCGCCGAAAAGGTACTCGGACGTGAATCGCCTCCACTCGGGCGAGACGTGGCAGAGCAGGAGAGTCGGAGTCGGGCTTCGTGGGTTGCCGCATCAGCGGCCAGGTGTGGGCATGTGGCTCCATTCTACGGGCCGCTCGGCCGGGGCCGACCCTCCGGCCGGGTCCGCCGGCCACGCCCGGCCCACCGGGCAGGACGAGGCCGCCCTAATCGGGCGGGTCGCCCACGCACGACTAACATCCGACACGTGTTTGCCTCGCGCATCTATTCCGGGGTTCGACTAGTCGGGGGTTCGATCAGTGGGCCAGTCGCGGTCGACGCAAGAGCCGAGTTCGCCGCAAGAGCCGAGTTCACCGCAAGAGCCGAGTTCACCGCAAGAGCCGAGTGCGGCTCCGGAGTGGGCTGCCAACGAGTCGACCCCCCAGAAGCCAGATGCCCAGCTGTCTGCCGCGCAGCCATCGGCCCCGGCCCAGCCATCGGCCCCGCAGCCCCCGGTGCCTCAGCGGGCCGGTCGTCGGATTGGTCGCAAGGCGCAGCTGGTCGGCCTCCTGCTCATTCTGGTCGTGATAGGCGCCGCCGCGTTCGTCGGCCAGGGGCTGCTGGCCGGGACGCCGAGCTCCTCGTCGGCCACGCAGACCGTGTGGCAGAACATCACCGCCGGGATTCGCGACACGGGCGTGCCGAAGGACGTCGCCCTGGAGGCCTTCGCCTACCTCTACCACGTGGACATCCCCGGCGTGACCGTGCCGCAGGGTGTCGCGGGCAGCGATCGTCCAACCTCCGGCAGTGGCGCCGTGCGTTGGGTGAAGTCCCATTGGAAAGAACTGACGTCTGAGCAGCAGGCTGTCATAAACCGCTTCACGACGGCCGGTCCTAACGACGTAGTGATCCCGATTGACCTCAGTGGGGGAACGACTACGGGGCCGAAAGTCACGCTCGCCGCGGCCCATCAGTTGGCCCCCGCCCATGTCGGCGGAGCAATCGCCGATGCGCCGGCCCCAGGTCTGGAGGCGGCTATGAAGGCAGAGCTGATCGCGGACATCAAGAACATCGGCGTGAAACTCGGTATGCCGGTCATCAACGAAGGCGCCCTGCTGTGGACCAACATTACCCTCGACCTGAGCCCTGAGAGCGGCGGCGGCACGCTTTTCCTGACGCAGGCAATCGAGACCAGTGCCCACTACAGCCCCTGCAACGTCACTGCGTACAAGGAAGCTTGGGAGAACCAGACGGGGATCTCATCCATGCTCCACGTCACCATGACCCATGAAGTTGTGCACTGCTACCAGAACGTGATCTGGGGAGACGTCGACACGGGGCTGGGGATGCCCGCCTGGATTACTGAAGGCACGGCCATCTACCTGGCCGCAGACGACACCCAAATCGCCGAGCCGATGCTCCAATCGACCTGGACGAATGGCTACTTCACGCCCGAGACGGCGCTCACCAACCGCTCCTACGACGCCATCGGTTACTACTCGCTGCTGGCCCATCTCGGGCGCTACATGTGGAGTTCAATGGTCTCCGCCTGGACGGCCGCGGCCGCGAGTTCCCAGCGGTCCAACGCGTTCATTGCCGTCTTCCACGGCGACGACCAGGACGTCCGCGATGGCTGGGCAAGCTCGTATACGAACAAGACCGCGTGGGGCGATCCGTGGGTCGCCTACGGCTTCGGCCTGCCCGACACGCTTCAGGTCTTCCGGCACCCGATCCAAGCGACGACCGCGGGACACGCGGGCACGCTCCTGGGCCGCTCAAACACGGTCCTCAACGTGACCGCTTCTGACGGAGAGGTTGTGACGGTCACGACTTCGGGTCTGGCCAGCGTGCACGATGAGGGAGGCGTCAACATCTGGAGCTTCCAGACGAAGAAGTTCTGCGTCTCTGGGGAATGCGTCTGCCCGCCGAACACCGCTCTTGCCGGCGAGACCATCGCCAGCCAGAAGCTCTCGATCCCATTCGCGGTGGCGTTCAACGCTGACTACGGCGGCTCCACGTACACCGTGATCGGGCGCAAGCTGGTGGATGAGTGCCGTCAGAAGGCCACGCCCAAGCCGCAGAATGCCGGCCCTTGCACCGGCAAGTGCGCCGGTTCGAACGGCGACCCCCACCTGCTGACGATCAACAACTACCGCTACGACTTCCAGGGGGCAGGGGAGTTCACGCTGCTGCGATCCAAGGATGGCAGCCTGGAGATCCAGACCCGACAGGAGCCGTACACCGGGAACGGGACCCCGCGTGTTGCTACCAACACCGCGCTTGCGGTCAAGGTGGCTGCGCACCGGGTCGGCGTGTACGTCACGACCGCCGGGCTCCAGGCCAAGCTGGATGGGGCAGCCCTCGACATCACCAAGGCAACCGACTTGGGCGGCGGCGCTCGAATCGCGCCATATACGAATGGCCTGGAGATCGACTTCCCGGATGGCACCAAGCTCTGGGCCCTGTCCGTTGGCCAGTGGGGAGTCAACGCCCAGATCTCGCCGTCCGACGCGCTCCGCTCGAGCGGAGTCGGTTTGCTCGGCACCATAGTTCCGGGTGGTCTGGGCGTGCCTGCGCTGCCCGATGGCACGTTACTTCCAATTGCCGCTGACAAGCACCAGCGCAACGCCGTCGTCTACGGCCGATACGCCGATGCGTGGCGCGTGACGGACACGACCACGCTCTTCGACTACGACACCGGAAAGACGACCGCGACCTACACCCAGAAGGGCTTCCCGGCCGACACGGCCGACGTCACCTACGGGGACCTTACGGCCGACCAACGCGCGGCCGGCGGGACCGCCTGCGCCGCCATCGCCGATCAGCAGCTCAATGACGCTTGCGTCTTTGACGTCGGCGTCAGCGGCCAGAGTGGGTTTGCCGACAGCTATGTGGCCACGCAGGCGTTCTACGACAGCGGCTTCGTGGCGCCCACCGGGTCGGCTGCGCCGCAGCCCCAGAGTTCCGTGACGCCGCTCCCAGGCAAGGTCACCGGGGCTGCGGCGGTAACGCAGTTAGCCGGAGTCTCCGGCGCCGTCGTCGGGCCGGACGGCAAGCTCTACTTCTCAGTCGACCTGGGCGGCGGGAAGTCTGCCCTGCTCGAGGTCGATCCGACGACCGGGACCATCGTCCACCAGGTCGACATTCCCAAGACGACCACGCTCAACGTGGCCGCTGGTTCGGTTTGGGCGCCGGGACTCATCGTCGACTCAAGCGCCAACAACTGCAGTGTCACTCGCTTCGATGCTCAGACGCTGGCCCTCCAAGCGACGATCCCCATTGTCTGTGCGGCCTTCGGCCCGACGATCGCCTCCGACGGTGACGCGATCTGGTACGAGGACACCAGCAAGTGGGACGGGGCCACCGGCAAGGGTGCCGTGCTGATCCGGCTCGATCCGACCACGAACCAGCTAGGGACGACGGTCCAGCTGCCGTTCATCAACGGCGGCTACTCCGATTCGCAGGGCGCGCTGTTCCTGTCCAAAGCCGATTCCGGTGTGTATCACCTCACGACCGGTGGCACGACGATGGAGCCGTTCGGACAGCACAAGAATCGTGTGTATGCGGCCGGCGCGGGCTTCTGGGTTCAGAGCGACACAGACAAGACGGCCCTGTACTACACGCACCCCGATAGCCCCGACGCGACGGTCACGATCGCCGGCTCGCTTGTGGCCGGGGACGCTTCGTCGGCGTACGTCGAAACTTCGGGTCAGGACGGAGTCTCGCAGCTGTGGCGCTATCCGGCGGATGGCTCGGCGCCGACGCAGATCGGCACGGCGCCAACGGTGGACACCAACGCCCTTTCCTACGGCGACAACCGGCAGCTGCTTCCAGACGGGAACGGAGTAGCCAAGTACTGGGTGATCGCTTCGGGCGTCGGGAGTACATGGACTCTCTACCTGCAATGGCTGCCGCTGCACTGACCGTGGCCGACGCGAGTCGGCGGCGAGTCGTCCGCGAGTGGGGCCGACGCTAGCCGAGAATCGGCGGTGATGCTGGCCCGTCGAGGACCTGGCGCACCAGGGCCAGAAGTGCCTCCGCCGTAAATGGCTTGGACAGGTACGGCCGCTGCGATATCGCCGCGCCGTCTCGGAAGACGGCGTTGTCCGTGTAGCCGGAGGCGCAGATCGTCCGCAGGTGTGGCCTCTCGGCCGTGAGCGCCTCGATCAGCTCGGGGCCGCCCATGCCCGGCATCACCATGTCCGTGAAGAGCAGATCCAGTCGATCTAGCGTGGCTGCCAACCGCAGTGCCTCTTCGCCGTTGGCTGCAGTGTGGACTTGATACCCGGCGTGGCTCAGGACCCGCTCGACGAAAGTTCGGACCGCGGGCTCGTCCTCCGCGACCAGGATCGTCTCGTTTCCGATGGGGGAGTCGGACCCACGCCTGGCAGTCTGGCCTGCCTCGGGCTGCGCCTCGACGCGAGGCAGGTAGATCCGGAAGGCCGCCCCGTGGCCGGGCTCGCTATGGACATCGATCGACCCGCCGCTCTGAGCCACGATGCCGATCACCGTGGAGAGCCCCAGGCCGGTCCCCTTGCCCTGCGCTTTTGTCGTGAAGAACGGCTCGAAGGCGTGCTTCAGGACCTGTGCGGCCATACCGACGCCGGTGTCGAAGACGGCGAGCATGACGTGCGGGCCAGCCTTCGCGCCAACGTGGGTTCGGACGTACTCCGCGTCCAGATCGACGTTGGCGGTCTCGATCGTCAGCCGGCCCCCGTTCGGCATTGCGTCGCGGGCGTTGACGGCCAGGTTCATGACCACTTGCTCGAAGCGGGCCCGGTCCGCCATCGTGCGCCCCAGCGTCGGATCGGTACGGACCACGAGTTCCACGTCTTCGCCGATCAGCCGGCCCAGCATGGGCGAGATCCCGGTCACCACATCGTTGAGGTCGAGCACGCTCGGCTGCATGACCTGCCGGCGGCTGAAGGCTAGGAGCGCCTGCGTCAGGGCTGCCGCTCGGTCTGACGCCTGCAGAATCTGGGCCAGGTCCTCGGCCACGGGGTGATCGTCGGGGAGTTCATCGGCGGCCAACTCTGCGAAGCCGCTGATCGCGGTCAGGATGTTGTTGAAGTCATGGGCGATGCCCCCGGCCAGTCGGCCGATTGCCTCCATTCGGTGGGCTTCAGCGAGCTGGACTTCCAGGGCAGTCTCACGCGAGATGTCACGAGCGACCTCGACCGAACCGACGACGGTACCGGAGGCATCCCGCAAGGGCGAGACGGCCAGGTCTACGTCCACCGGCGCGTCGTCCTTGCGTTGGTAGCGCAGCCGTCCGCCCCAGACTTCGCCCCGAGCGAAGGCGCCTCGGATCTCCCCGAGGCGCTCCGGACCGGCGGCGCCCTCGGTCAGGAAGGCTGCGTGCCGACCCACCGCCTCCACCGATGGGTAGCCGGTGATGTGTGTGAAGGCAGGGTTGACGTAGGTGATCGTGCCGTCTGCGTCTGCCATCAAGATGGACTCCGAGGCCTGGTCGACGGCCGTGGCCAGTCGCTCCCGCTCTGCCGTGGCCAGACCGGCGTTCTGCCAGGCCGTGACTCCCAGGCGGCCGACGACGAGGGCGATCAGCAGTCCGGTGGCCGGTATGTGCTGTCGAAGCAGCTCGAGATCGTCCCAGTCTCGAATTGCCGGGGCCAGGAATGCGACGGCCACGGCCAAGTAGGGCAGCAGCCAGAAGGAGTACGAGACGGCGTTTGTGCTGACGCGCCGCGGCCCGTCGTCCGGGCGGGACTGGAGATAGGCGGCTAAGGCGAAGCCCAGCCAGGATGTCGAGTAAAGGACGCCGGAGAGACCGCCGGGCGTGTACTGGCGCTGGAGCGATTCGATGCCCGAGATCGTGTCGCCCGCGAAGGCCAGAAGGAGCGCTGCCAGGATCGGGACAAGGGCGTTCTGGCTACTCGGGCGCAGGCCACGCATCAAAATGGCCCCGACGGTGAAGACGAACGCGAGGTCCGCGACCGGGTATGCGGCTGCCGCAATCGTAGTCACCGGCTGCGCCCCGGCCTCACGAGCGATGGAGTAGAGGAGGAAGTGCCACAAGAGGATCGCGGCGCTCCAGGTCAAGATCGTAACGTCCAGCCCGAAGACGACCGAATCCGATTTCGAGCGCCAGGCCTTGGGCAGCATCGCCAGACCGACGGCCCAGAGGCAGTATGCCGCGACCTCCAGAACCGGCCCGAGATACGTGAGGAAGGACGCTGCCGGAATGGTCGTCCCTACGACGTTGCAGATGGCTCCGGCGAAGTAGCTGCAGAAGGCCAGGCGGAGGACGGTCCAGCCGCGGCGAGTCTCGTCATCGAGCCAACTCGAGCGTCGCAATCGAAGGGCGAGACCGATTGTCAGGAGGCCCGCTGGGACCGCCATGGCGCCGGTGAATCGACCGACAAGGCCGGGGTCGCCCAGCTTCGCAGCCCAGATCCCCACGTATGCGAGCAGGACGACCGCCATTGCGGCGAGCAGCCAGACAACAGGCTCGCGCCGAAATGGACGTGCCAGCACCGAGCCTTCGCCTCGACCCGCCCCATCAAGGGAGACGCCGGCAGACGCGTCGTTCGACGCTCCGCCTTCGCGATTCCCCATTTAGCCCGCCAAAGACTTACCCCCTGGATGCCGTAATCGTACGCTCTTCAGGCTGGCAGCACTTCCAGGCGGTTCGGCCCGAGCCGAGGTGGCCAGCTTGCTCAGGCCCCCCCTACCGACGCATCGTCCGGCGCTGGGCGCCCACCGCGAACAGACCAACCGCGCCAAAGCCAAGGCTGATCAGAAGGGCCAGGAGCCCGGACGAACCATCGTCCGAGGGGCTGTTGGAGTTGGTAGGGGGTGGTGTGGCACTGTGCGGCGTGCCGGTCGCGCTGGCGACCATTTCGGTCGGGGCGGCGCTGGCGGCCGCCGATGCGACGGCGGTTGCTCCCGCGAACGACTCGATCGGAGTCGGCGTCGGAGTCGGCGTCGGCGCGGCCGCCAAATTGATCGGGCACGTCCCGAAGCAGGCGAGAGGCGCGAAGCCGGCCAGCTCGTTCAGGGCGGCTAGGACGGCGACGTCGCGGAAGCTTCCGGTCGCCGTCGCCGCCCCGCCATCGTTGCCATAGGCGCTGGGCCAGGCGCTGTTCAGAAAGACCGAGTTCAGCTCAACATCGGTCCCGACGGCCGGCTGACCGGCGGACGTCTTCAGGCCGACGTTGAGCGAGTCGTACGGACCGTTCACGCCGGTCGGCGCGGCGCCGAAATGCGAGGTGTTGAAGGCGATGCCCCAGATCAGCTCGTTGGGCAGCGTGACGCCTGCCGGCAGGTCGAAGGTGACCGGATGGGCCAAACCGCTCCAGCAGTGGTCCTCGGCGGCTGAGTACCAGGGGTAGACGCCGCTCGCCGGGCAGTGGCCGGTCGTGTCGGCAGATGGGCGATACGGCAACGCGAACGTCTGGGTCTTGTGGAGGATCTCCGCGCCCTTAGCCGGCGTCGGGCCCGAGAGATCCACGGCGTAGAGCGTCAGGGTAAGCGGCTGGTCCCAGGTCGCCCCGAGCGCGGTGACGCAGGGGGTATAAATGCCCGTATTGGTGTCCGTGCCGCCGGTCTGGCAGGCCCAGATCGACATCACGACCGTGACCGGGAGGTTGGCGCTCGAGCGGTCGCCGGCCGCGAGCGAGATAAAGTCGCCGAACTCGCTGGCGCGCTGCGCCTCGAAGGCCTCACTCGTGACGTTGCCCGGCAGGGTCGTCGGGATGTTTCTGAAGACCGCGGGCGCCGCGGCCAGAGCCGGGCCGACTGCGATCGCGAGGGTCGCCGCGAAGAGAACGGCACCCACCGCGAGCTTCCGCGTATGGCCTCACCCGAGCGGTCTTGTCAGTGCTGTCATCACGTGGGGCTCTCCGGTGTCTGCGTTTCCGCCGGGGTACCCCGGACGACCCCCACCTAATTGCGCCCATTGTGGCAGGAAGTCTGGTGTATCTGGTCAACAAACTCCGAGCGCGCGGAGCCGGTGCCAGCCCATCCCGCGGAACGGAGTGGGCCGGCAGGTGCTCCCCAGGGTGGGTTGTAGATGATT
>CABEBU010000222.1_pt1 | contig 11162 bp, 13 predicted proteins | sample 3132691 | NCBI WGS metagenome assembly CABEBU01 (sample SAMEA5534346, study PRJEB31848) | metagenome | biome: tundra; feature: field; material: soil | place: USA | collected 2013-05 | depth 0.45 m | reverse complement strand
GTCACCCGCCGCGTTCGGTCGGGGGCAAGCTGCGCGGCCTCCGCCACGTGCCAGGCGATTGCCTCCCCCTCGCGGTCAAGGTCCGTGGCGAGGTAGATCAGATCCGCCTTCGCGGCCGCCTTCTGAATCGCCGACAGCTGCTTCTTGCGATCCGCCACAACCTCGTACACGGGAGCGAAATCGTGATCGACGTCAACGCCAAGCTGGTTCTTGCCGGGATTCTCGGGTAGATCACGTATGTGGCCGTATGAGGCGAGCACGGTGTAACTCGGACCCAGATAGCGTTCGATCGTCTTGGCCTTGGCAGGCGACTCGACGATCACAAGATTGCCACTCATCGGCGGGAGTCTAGCATCAGACGCTCGCTCGCCCGTTCACCGCCCTACCTCGACCTCACGTGAGCGTGGTCAGAGTCAGCCGGAGAAGTCGATGCTGACTCTGACCACGCCGCCCGATACCCATACCCCGACACCGGCCTGGCTGAGGAACGGCGCCATGATATTGTAGTAGTGCTCGCACCGACACCAGTACTCGTTCTGGTAGAAGATTTCGATGTCGATCATCCCGCCCCTGCCCGCCGAGGTTGGCGAGGCGATGTTCTCGGCCCACGAGCTGCTGCAATAACCGCCCCAGTTGCACAGCCGCCAGTACGGATCGTGATAGGCATAGTGGTTGAGGATCCTGCGGTCGGCCATGTACTTGGCGAAGGGCCGCGATACTTTGTTGGAGATGCCGGCGCTGAGGCTGAGCCGACCCTGGGCGGGCATCGTGTGATGTGTCTGGGTGCTACAGGCTCCGTCTCTCGTCACCCAGCCGCCCGTCCGAGTGCAGTTCATCAGATTGAAGTAGTAGACCTCTGACGCGTAGTACGGCGCGCTGGCCGAAGCCACTCCGCCCCCCTGAACGCTCGTGGACCTCGGCTTGGCCACCGTAAAAGTGGCTGAGGCAGCGGCCGAGATGTGCAGGCCATCGACCGATCTGGCGGCGGTGCTGACTCTGGCAACGACCGTCGATCCGATCTTGAAGGAGTAGCGCGGCACTAAGACGAGCACGGTGTCGTTCTCTACCCAGCTGATGCTGCCGGCCACGGCTCGCCCGCCAACGGTCACGCTGAAAGCGGCTGCTGTCGCCTTCTTGTCCATTGGAACAGTGAACCGGACCGAAACGGGCTGATTCGTGTCGTAGGTAACCGTTCCGGGTCGGGGCCTGAATACGACCACCGCCGGCGCCTCCATCGTTGTGACTACGAGAGGCGCAACCGTCTGGAGCGGCGACCCGGAAGTGTCGACACCGCCGTCGGCCATCATGACCGCGTAGGCGGTCTTCGACGCCAATCCATTCGTGGGAGTCATCGTGAAGACCTGGGACGCGAGATCAGTCGGATCGTCGCCGACGATCGTCACGGGCACCTGCGGGCTGATCCCGAACCCAGTCAGTACCGTCGCTAGCTTGACCGGACGGGTGAACGTCAGCTGAAACGCTGTGCCCGGTGAAGCCAGGGCGTCGATCATCTGCGTCGCCGTGATCGTGCCCGCCGTCTGCAGGCCGGAATCGAAGGTGGCGTGGATGGGCGTGGAAATGCTCAGGCCCTGCTGATCGGCCGCGGCGCTAGAGATATCCACCTGGTATTGGGTCTGTGGCGCCCAGTGCGGCTTGGGCGCCAGGGAGAGGATCTGGGCTGTGGCATCCCATTTGAAGACAACATCGACCTTTGGATCAATCGAGAAGGCCGCCTCAACGGAGCCTTCGTTCATGGGCTTCGTGAACTGGACCTGGAAAGGGGCGTCGAGGGCGAGGTTGCCCTCTGCTTGAAGTGTTTCAGCCTGCGGCGCAAGAGGCACGAACGTTGGAGCGCCCGTCCCGGCTACCGGCTCAGCCGGCAGACCGGCCAGCAATCCTGCAACCAGGACACCCACAGACCCTGCCATGAGGAACAATCTTGCGGAGCCGGACCTACGGACGGCCGCCGACAAGAACATGGAAAGGAGGATGGGGAGGGCCAGGGCAACGGCCACTATCTTCCGCAAACAGCTTCTCCTGGCGGCGGGATCCGTGTCCCGATGGATGACCTGCCGGGAGGGTAACACCGGTCCAGAACGTAGGGCAAATCCTCGGAGGCAGCGCCGGCGAGTTCGGCGGCTGTCCTTGGCGCCATCTGAGCGTGACTCGCGGCCGATTGTTGACGCTCCGACATCACAACTTATTCCCGCCGTTTCAGCGCGGTTGATCGCGGGTTTGACCACGCCGCGAGAGCTCCCGTCGGCACGTAGCGACCACCAGCGTTGGCAGCCAGGCCTCGCAACTCCAGGAGCGTGAGGGCGCTCAAGATGGCCGACGCACCCAGTGACGTGCGACGAGAGAGATCGTCAGCAGACGCCGGCCCTTCGACCAGCATCTCCGCGAGGGCCCGCTCTACCGGCGCCAGAGAGGCCAGCACTGCCGCTCTTCCCGCGCCGACTGTCGACGATCCCGGCTCGCCCCGCCGCGCGTCGCGCGGCACTTGAGCTTCCGCCTCCGCCGCCCGAATCGCCGCGCCTCCGTCCAGTTCGAGGTCCTCGAGAAGCTCGGGGATACCGCTCACCACGCGCGCCTGGCCCGGGAAGTTCCGCAAGAAAGCGTGGCAGCCGGCACTCGTCGTGGCATCGAACGGCCCGGGCACCAAGAAGCACTCCCGACCCTGCTCCAGTGCCCAGCCGGCGGTGATGAGAGCGCCGCTTCGACGGCCGGCTTCGACCACGACCGTGGCGTCTGACATTCCACTGACAATGCGATTGCGACGCGGAAAGGCGCCCCGGCTCGGGCTGGTGTCCGGCAGCAACTCCGAAACGACCGCTCCTCCGGCAGCGACGATTGCGTCGGCGAGACGCTCGTGAGCGCGTGGGAACAGGTGAGCGTGCCCACCCCCGAGAACCGCCACGGTGCATAAGCCCTCGGCAACGACGGCGGCCTGGGCAGCGCCGTCAATCCCGACGGCCAGCCCCGACACCACTACGGCTCCTGCCCTTGCCACGGCTGAACCGATCCAGCCGGCGATGAGTCGTCCCTTGTCCGTCGGCCAGCGCGTACCGACGATAGCCACCACGTGGTCGGCGGCCATGGCCTCGACCGAGCCTCGCACGTAAAGGATCGGCGGCGGCAGATCGACGAGACGCAGTCGAGCCGGATAGGTTGGCTCCTCCAGAGTCACCACTGTCAGGCCGAGAGAGCGAACACGCTCCACGGTTCGACCGCCGTCCGCAATCCCATCGCAGATGCGGGAAGCCAGGTCCGAGCCGATACTCGGTTGCCGGGCCTCATTGGTGGGGCGGACTCCCCCACCGACGCGCACCGCCGTGCGAGCCTGATCTGCCAGAGTCTCTCTTAGGAGATCCGGCCCGATCGGCGACGCTGCCGCCTCAAGGACCGCCCTGGCCGAGCCGAAGGCCGCCAAGAGCGATCCGAAGGTGATCGGCCCCAAGCCCGTGACAGCCAGCAGAGCCACCCAGGCGTCGCGCTCGGCTCCGCGCTGGGCGTCAACTTCGCGCTGGGATTCCGCCGCGGTCGAGGTTATTGGTGGTGGCTCCGCCTCTGCGACTCTTCGCGGCGAGACCGGACCCAGCGCCTGCACACCCAACATGGCTCAGCCCACCGCCTCAAACCTGATTCTGCCGTCCGAAGGTCCTCTGAACCGAGCGGCCTCGTCCAGGTGAGTGGCCTCGACCCGGTTGGAACCCGCGAGATCCGCCGCCGTCCTAGCAACTCTCAGGAGCCGCTCGATTCCACGGGCGCTCCAACCCTCCAGTTCCGCCAGTTGGACCGCGTGGGTCTGTTCAGCCGATCCGAGCGAACAGGCAGCCCGCAGCGCCCGGCCGCTGAGCCGAGAGTTGGGAACACCGCTTCTCTCGATCTGCCGAAGCCTCGCCTCCGCAATCCGGCCGGCCACGACGCTGGACGACTCAGGTGCGGCAGATCTTACGTACTCAGCCGGTTCCACACGTGGCATGTGGACCCACAGGTCCATCCGGTCCCGAAGCGGTCCCGAAATGCGACCGGCATAGCGTTCCACGACACCAGGATGGCAGCGGCACCGACCGTCACCGCTCGCGGCATAGCCGCACGGGCACGAATTCATGGGGGAACTACACCACCGTGCGGCGTGTGATCGAGCTGCCGGTGGGGCGCCAGAAGGTGCTGGTGGGATGAGCAGCCGCGACTGGGCTCTCGCCTATGCGTCACTCGGCTGGCGGGTGTTCCCGGTCGCTCCGCGCGGCAAGCGGCCTCTCTATGCCGGTTGGCAGAAAGACGCCACAACGGACCCTGAGCTGATCTCCCGGTGCTGGCGAGCCGATCCCGGACCCAACATCGGGATCATCTGTGGCGAGGCTTTCGACGCCTTCGATATCGAAGTCCAACACCTCGATGCCCTGCGGGCCTGGACCTCGCAGCGCCGGCTGTCCTTCCCCGAGACTCCGATCGCCCGTTCGGGTCGCGGTGGCGTCCATGTTCTGGTGTCTGCGGACCCCGGCCGCCATGGCTCGAACCTCTATCTGGACGGCCGCCACATCGGCGAGCGCAAGGCCATGGGCGGGTTCATCGTCGTTGCCCCGTCGGTGACCGAGGGCCAATACCGCTGGGTCCGATCGCCGCTCGACACGCCGATCTGCCCTGCTCCAACTTGGTTCGAGCAGTTGCTCCGAGCTGTCTCCGAGCATTGCAACACCGACCATGGGAGCGGTCCGCGAAGGACTGGCACCCGACGCGACCTCGATGCCCTCGCCCTGGCCATCGCCGGCGCCAGATCAGGTCGGCGCAACAACATCCTGTACTGGGCCGTGCGCCGTGCAGCCGAGGAGCAGATCCCAGAGGGAGATGCCGCAGCGGTTCTGGGCAAGAGCGCGATCGATGCGGGACTCGGCGAGCACGAAGTTGCAGCCACCATCCGCTCAGCCAAAACGGGGGCACGCCGGTGAACAGTCACACCGATCAGCCGCGCCATCTACCCATCGCCGTGCCTCTACCCGATCTCGCGGAGCCCGACGACATTGATGAGTGGCTGTGCAGCGTCAGCGATGAGGGCCGGCCCGTCGAGTCAGAAGACCCTGATATTCATTCTTTGGCAGGGGACGCTATCGTCAAAGAAAGAAACGGCTTGCGCTTTCGGAGCGCCAAGGAGATCTGCGCCTCTGTCGGAGAGCAGATCGAATTCGCAGCTGCCTACCTAGCCTTCGGCGCGATCACCGAGCTGGACGGCAAGCCCAAGGCCGCAGGCAAGACGACCTTCGTCCTCGCCATGATCGGCGCCATCCTCGAAGGCGAGCCCTTTCTCGGACACCCCACCACCAAGGGCCCTGTGGTCATGCTCACCGAGCAACCGCCCGCGAGTCTGCGGGCTGCTCTGGTTCGAGCAGGTCTGGCCCAGCGTGATGACTTCATCCTGCTCTCGTGGGCCGAGGCTGCCGGCACGGCCTGGCCCGATGTCGTGGAGAAGGCCGCTGGCGCCTGCCGCGACATCGGTGCCCGGGTGCTGGTCATCGACACGCTGCCTCAGTTCGCTGGGCTGCGAGGCGATGCGGAGAACAACGCTGGCGACGCCCTCGAAGCCATCGGACCACTCCAGCTGCTTGCGGCAGAGGGTTTCGCGGTCCTCGTCACACGCCACGACCGTAAGGCTGGTGGTGAGGTCGGCGAGAGCGCCAGAGGGTCCGGAGCCTTCACGGGAGCGGTAGACATCGTCCTTGCGCTTGGCCGCGAACCCCAGGCCTCGCGGCCGACAATGCGCCATCTGGGTTGCCTGTCCCGCTTCGAGGAGACCGAGCCTGACTTGGTCATCGAGTTGGTCGGCGCTCGCTATGAAGTCATAGGGACATCGGCTCAGGCCTTCGCTGCGGCCCAGCGAGAGAAGCTCCTGGCGGCCTTGAGCGATGAGCCTACCGGCCTAGAAGAGATCGCCGGAGCCATCGGCGAACCCACTGCTTCGGTCCGGGCGTTGCTCAACTCCCTCTATGCCCAAGGGCTCGTTGCGCGCCATGGCGCCGGGCGCAAGGGCGACCCCTATACGTGGTCCAGAGAAACTGGGGATTGCTTGCTTTCCTTTCGTCCCCCTACGGGGGACTTACGAAAGGAAAGCATTCAGCCCTATCCCAACGACTACCCCGATCTGGCCATCGAGGACGACTACCCACCATCTGCCTTCGAAGATCAGGAGAACTGACATGCCCCCGACCACTCCCCTGCCCTCTCTGACCGTCGAGCTGGTCGCGATCGATCTCCTCCGACCGGACCCGGCCAACCCCAGACGGATCAGCGAGGAAGAACTCGACGCCCTCGAGCGGAGCATTCGCGGGTTCGGGTTCGTACAACCGGTCCTTGCCCGCCGGGAGGACTCCACGGTCATCGGTGGTCATCAGCGCCTGGTCGCCGCCAGACGACTCGGCCTCCCCACCGTCCCGGTTACGTTCCTCGATCTATCTATTGAGCAGGCACGACTGCTGAACCTCGCGCTCAACAAGATCTCCGGCTCCTGGGACGACCAGCTCTTGGCGCGACTCCTGGCCGACCTGCAGACCAGCCCCGACGTCGACCTCTCGCTCTCGGGGTTCGGCGAGGACGAACTGCGCGACCTCCTCCGCTCCCTGGAGACCCGCGAGAAGAAGGAACGAGTCGAGGACTTCGACCTCGACTCGGCCCTCGAAGAGGCGACTCGCTCCCCTCGGTCGAAGCCCGGCGATCTGTGGGCTCTCGGCGAGCATCGCCTCCTCTGTGGAGACGCCACGAACCCAGAGGACATCGAGCGACTGCTCGGCGGCGCAAGGCCTTCGATGGCCTTTACGGACCCGCCATACAACGTCAGCCTCGGTGACCACGGCGGCCAGCAACGTGGCAGCCGCAGGAGACGGATCGCCAACGACTCCATGGATCCCATCGCCTGGGAGACCTTCGTCCGGGCCTGGGGACGTAATCTGATCGCCTCGGTCGACGGTGCCCTCTACGTCTGCATGTCGAGCAAGGAGATGCCACTCGTGTCGCGAGTCCTCGCCGAGGAGGGCGGCCACTGGAGCGACACGCTCATCTGGCGCAAGGATCGCTTCGTCCTCGGTCGTGCCGACTACCAGCGGGCCTACGAGCCGATCTGGTTCGGTTGGCGGGAAGGTGTCAGCCACCACTGGTGCGGCGACCGGGACCAGGACGACGTCTGGGAGATCAACCGACCCTCTGATGCTCCACTCCATCCGACGATGAAGCCTCTTGCTCTCATGGAGCGCGCGATCGCCAACAGCTCGAAGCCCGGTGACTTGGTGCTCGACCTGTTTGCCGGCTCAGGGAGCACTCTCATCGCCTGCGAGCGGACCGGCCGGCGCTGCGCCGCTCTGGAACTCGATCCTCGCTATGTAGACGTAGTGCTGGCGCGCTGGGAGCGCTTCAGCGGCGAGAAGGCGGAGCGGATCGATGGCTAGGGCGACCTGGCTTGCCCAGGGACTCGGTGCGGTATCGCGCCAGTTCCTCGTCGGTGATGACGTAGGTCTTGCCGAAGAGCCGGGCCGCCAGTCTCCCGCCCTGGACCTGGTGGCGCAAGGTGGCAGAGCTGATGCCGAGTTCAGCGGCAGCCTCGGTGAGGGTGAGCATCTACTCGGCCTCGAGGCCCTCGATCTCGGCGAGTTCGTCGAGTGCGGCCTGCAGGCGCCTGTCGAGGGCGACCAGATCGCGCAACCTCGGATTGACCAGGGCGTTGATATGCAGTTCGATCGCGCGGACCTTGTCCTTGGCCTGCCCGAGCATCGCCTCGAGGGTGTCCTGGTCCGTGCCGCTGGTCTGGGTCGTCATCTGGGTCTCCTTCGTTCTGCTCGGTCCCATATACGCTCGCTATCGGCCAGATTGCAAGTGGCCGATGGGCTCGATCCGGCCAGGGGGTGGGCCGATGCCTAGAGCCGCCGTGGGGCCACCCAGGGCGCGGCCGAAACCCCAGTCGGACACTAAGCCGTCCCGCGCGAGAGCGACGAACGTGGGGCCCGTGTCGCGGCGGAGGGCGCTCAGACAAGCTCGGGCCGCCATCCGCGAGATCGCCGAGCGGACGGTGGTGCTCGAACCGTCTCGACCCGGAGCTAGTCGCTACGCCCTCGCCTATCTGGCATCCCTGAGCCCGCGTCATCTGCTGTACCCATCGAGGGACCCGGCCGATCAGGCCAAGCTCGCGTACGCCCAGGCGGACATGCTCGTCGGGGTGATCCACGCCGTCCTCGATGGCCTCGGCCTCTCTGACGCAGAGTGGCAGCGCGGCAGCGAGATCGCCTCCGAGGCCATCCGAGCCTGCTCGACGCCTGGCTGGGAGCCGTGATGAGAAGGCCGCTACTCCCCTGCCCTGGCCGACCATATGGCTCGATCGTGACCCGGCTCAGCCCCTTGGAAGCCTACCAATCACCTACCAAAGCCTACCTTTCACCTAGCAAACCCTACCAATGCTAGGCACACGACGATGCTTGGCTGCGGTCGCCGATGGTCGCCCGTGTCGGGCTACTCCGCTACGCGAGGAGCCGTACTGCTTGTGGCATTCGCCCGACCATACAGCTGAAGCAACCGAGGCCCGCAAGCTCGGTGGCCTGCGCCGGCGGAGGGAGCGAACGGTCTCGGTCGCATACGACTTCGAGGGTCTGGGCAGCACCGAGTCGATCGGGCGGGTCATCGAGATCGCGACTCTCGATGCCCTCGGGCTTGAGAACTCTATCGCTCGCTGTCGGGTTCTGATTGCGGCCGCTCTCGCCGCGAGCCGGCTCCTCGAGGTGGGCGAACTAGAGGCACGCCTCGCTGCTCTTGAGGCCGCTGTTGGTCGGGAGCAGGGCAAAGAGGGCGGGCCGGTCTTCCCGGCCGAGACAGAGCAATGACGCTATCCCGACGCCTCGCCGCGGTCGAAGCGTCGCTCTCCCCGACGCAGCTCGTCGTGGCCTGGTTGGCCGAGGCTCACACCTTCGGGAATGTCGAGTCATACGTCGCCTCGCTGGTCGCCCAAGACCCACCGCAGGCTCCACTCGATCGTCTGGCTCGCCAGGCTGCCCGGGGAGCCCGCAACGCCACGCACGGCAAGCGGCCCGAGGTCGTCCTGGCCGCCGTTCGCTCTGCCCTGCGTGAGACCGTCTTTCGGTTCGAGCTTGTGGTCCGGATCAACGTGACGGCTCACGAGATGCTCGAACGAGAGGCCCTGATCGATGCCGCTCTTGCGGCCCAGATCACGTTCCTGGCCACCACGGAGAAGCGAGACGCAACGACCGTCGAGGGGCTGGCCACGAGGCGCGATCTCGCGCTCGTTCGGGTGAGCGAGCTGCGTGCTGCGCAGGAGGCCCGCTCGATCGTCGAAGGGCGCTACCTCGATGGCCATGGCGCCCTCTTCCCGGACGCGGCTCAGACCTGGACCGAGCAGATCCGGAGCAGCGAGGCCATCGCTGACGCGGTGGCCCGCGTGGTCGAACTCGACGGTCTGCCCGCTGCAGCTGCGGGCGACTCCGAGGCCATGCCCCGCCGGACCACCGAGTTTGTGGCCGACCTTGTGGAGCCGGCCAAGGCCGCGGCTCTGGAGAAGCTCGACGAGGGAAGGCAGGCGCTCGACATCGCTGCCGGCTGGGTGCGGGCGAAGATAGTGCCGAGGCTGGTCATCGCCGACGGACCAACCGATGAGAAGGGGCTGTGATGCGCCACGCGATCGGACCGAATCGGTCAGGCTCGCCCTGCTCACTGAGCATCGCGGACGTGAGGCGGGCTAAGCGGAGCACCAGGCTTTGGGCCTGCGAGGCACGTCCTCAGTAGCGGCATCGCCGTTACGATTGGGTACCAAAGGCAATCGTCGTCCTTGAGATCGATCCAAGGAGAAAGAACTCGTGCCGTCGTTCCGGCCGCCCGACGTCGAGAAGCTCCGGGCAGACGGAGACGCTCAGGGTCTGATCAAAGCCCTCGGATATCGGAAGGACGCTCGTGTTCGGCGGGATGCCGCAGAGGCGCTCGGCTCGTGCGGGGACGCCGGCTCCATCGAGTTCCTCATGACCGCCCTCAAGGACGAGAGCTGGAGCGTGCGCAAGGCCGCCGTGCAGGCTCTGGGCCAAATCCAAGCCAGTCGTGCCATTGGACCGTTCATGGTCGCGCTAGAAGACGGAAGCGAGGAAGTGCGAAAGGCCGCCGCACTGGCTCTGGGCCATATCGGCGACATCAGTGCCGTGCAGCCGCTCGTCGCCGCACTCCATGACGACACTTGGGGAGTGCGTGGGGCTGCCGCCAAAGCTCTTGGCCAGTTCGGCGATACCGGCGCGGTCGAGCCTCTGGGCTACGCCCTGCGAGACGCGGACTTGGGCGTGCGCGAAGCCGCCGCCGAGGCCCTGGTCAGGATCGGCGCTCCGGCTTTGGAGCCGCTTCTAGTCGGCCTGCAGGCTCAGAGCTGGGATGTACGTCGGACTGCCGCGAGAGCCCTCGGCCAGATCGGCGACCGCCGCGCCGTCGGGGCCCTGTCGGCTGCGCTCCGAGATCCTCAAGACGGCTGGCTGCGCCACGACGCCGCGAGAGCCCTCGGCCAGATCGGCGACGCCGGCGCCGTTCAGGACCTTGAAACTGCGCTCCACGACCGCGATACGGGTGTTCGTGACGCGGCAGCCCAAGCTCTTGCGGCGCTCGGCTGGCGGCCGGGCAAACTGAGAACCCAAAGCCGGGATTAGTAGTTAGCGCGGGGGTCTCCGCGTGGGTACGGACCGACACGATGAAACCATAGCGTGGGGTCCGCGCTCCTGTTCGGCGGAACTCGGAGGGCGACTGGCACTCGTCATCACCACGAGCCGGCGGTTGAGGATGGCCTTGGCAGCGGGCGGCGGAGGCTGATCGGCAGCATGACCGAGGGCTGGAGCCAGAGCGCGACCGCGTGCTTCGGGCTCCTCGCATCGAACCTGATCGGGTGCGCGTCCGACTCCGCCGCAACGGTACCTTTGCTCAGTCGCGCGCTGGGGTCGTATGACACCGGCAGGACGCCCAGACAGGCGCAGATCGAGCGCATGGCGGGAAGGTGACTCAGGCAATCCCCCAGGCACCACTTCCGCAGGATTCGGGAGTCCTTACGGCCCGACCCACACCCACTTGACTGCATCAAATGCGATCTGGTGCGTCGTGCCCTCATATGTCTCGTCGCCCAGGAAGACTTCGCCGTTCACCCCTCCGCC
>CABEBU010000221.1_pt1 | contig 11235 bp, 7 predicted proteins | sample 3132691 | NCBI WGS metagenome assembly CABEBU01 (sample SAMEA5534346, study PRJEB31848) | metagenome | biome: tundra; feature: field; material: soil | place: USA | collected 2013-05 | depth 0.45 m | reverse complement strand
CCCCAGAGGCGGTGCGCACGCCGGCCCCGACCCCGATTCCCGTGCGAACGTTGGCACCCGTCACTCCGGTTCCCGTCGCGCTGACCGCGCCGCCCGCAGTGCGCACACCGGCGCCGACCACCATCGCCACGATCGCCCCAGCGTTGGTCGTTGGGCCTTCCGCGAGTGGCTCTTCCACACCCCCCGGTCCTGGCAATCCAGCCGCCGATGACCCCGCCGCTTTGCTGGCGCAAGTCAATGGCGTCGCGGGTGGGTTGGACGTCGGCGCCGGAGCCGGCGGAACAGCGAGGTTGGAAGCGGCGCTGGCCGCCAGCCACTCAGTGCCTTCGCAACTGATGAATCAACTTGCCCCGACGATAGCCACGCTCCTACTCGGGGCGACCGCCTGGGCCGCGTTCGTGTTCTTCGGCAAGCGACGGCGGGACGACGACGACCCTGCGGACTCCACACTCGCCGCCGCCGCGGCAACCGGCTACGAGGGCCAGGCCGCGATCGGCCTGCCCGCGGTTGATGAGTCGTTGATGCCACGCTGGCGACGGCCGTCGCTGCAACAAGCGCGTCGGACGGATCCGCTCCGGGCAGCGGCCGTCGCTTCTCACATGTCTTTTGAAGCTGCCGGTGTCATACCGCTCGAGAACTACGAGCGCCGACTCATCGGTTACCGGCTGGTTCGCCTCCTTGACTCGCCTGACGAGCTACGAGCGACCGAGATCGGCGTTCTCGATCAGGGCGACGAAGTCCAGCTGCTGGACTGCCACGGCGCGTACTGGCTGGTTCTCTGCCCGGACGGCCGGCAAGGTTGGCTTCATCGAATGACCCTGGCCGATCCTGAGCAGGTGACGACGGCCGAACCGGAGCCCCAGGCCGAGCCGCAAGGCGAGCCGATGCCCCAATACCTGCTTGCCGAGCCCGAGGCGCCCACAGCGGTCGAGCCCGAGGCGCCCGAGGAGCCGGGCTACGACATGTTCACCGAGGATGCCGACACGGACGGCCTGCTCGATGCCTACATGAAAGCCCGGAGCATGGTGGATGCCCAGCCGGAGGCCGCCTTAGAGGCCGCGGCCGGACAGGCGACCGCCGCTCTCGAGCCTGCCGCCGAGTCGGCGCCTGTGGAACCTGAGGCTGCCGCAGCTACTTCGCCCTCGGCCGAGACTTCTTCCGAGGCGACTCCCGCCGCAAAACCAAAACGTGCTGGTGCGAAATATTCGGCACAAAAGCCCGCGGGTACCCGTAGGGCCGCAACCTCGTCCCGGCCTGGTACCAAATCACGTCGCCCTTCAAAGTGAAGCCGGCGCGGGTCGCCCGATCCGCGAGATCCGAGCCCGTGAAGATGTATCGCCCCTCCTGGTAAGCGTCGCGGACGATAACCGCTGCGTACCTGTCCGGCCGCAGGACGCGCACCAGTTCGACGAAGACTCGCTCCATCCGGTCAAGGAACGTCGGGTAGTCGGCGCTGTTGGCCAGGTCGCCGTCGTGCTCGGTGACCATCGCGTAGTCGGTGCGTCGATTCGAGTGCTGCTCGGCGAGTTTTCCACCGGACATCGTGATCGGCAGTTGGATGTTGTAGGGCGGGTCGGTGGCCACGAAATCGATGCTGTCGGCTTCCATCTCGGGCAGGAGGAGCAGCGAGTCGCCGAGACGCATCTCCAGTCCGGACGGGTCGAAGCCGCGCTCCCCGACCGGGTCCGCCGAACCGATATCCGCCAGAACGGGCCCCTTGCCGCCGCGCTCCGCAGCCAGTTCACGGACGAGCGAGTTGTAGACCTCGATCCAGCGTGGCTCGATCTCCAGGCCCAGGGCCCGTCGCGGACCGCGAGCGATCGCCGCTCCAAGGAGCGTCCCGCCGACGCCCGCGAACGGGTCGAGGACCAATTCTCCGCTGGAGGTGAAGAATTCGATCAGCTTCGCCATCAAGCGGGGAGGTTTGTTGGCCCCATGCTGCTTGCGGGCGGAATGGCCGAGTTCTGAGGGGTACGCCGTCCCCCACACGGACTTTGTGAAATAGAGCCACTCCTCGCCCGACAGATCATTGAGGGTGTTATCGGGATGTCTGGGGCTCACCATCCGATCTTAGCGGCCCGGCGGCCAGGCCGAGGGCGACGGCGCATCCGACTCCGCCGCAACCACCACAGGCGGTACGAAATGGTCGTCCGCCGGTGTGCTGGATCGGGTTACCCTTCCCATCGAGGGGAAAAGAGGCGTCGCGCTGTGCGGTGCCGCCTTCTGGGGCCCCGAATAGTGACGATGACAAGTGACGACCGGGGCGGCACGGGCCGCAACCACGACCGACGCTCGCCGCATCGGCGGATCTCGAGTGAACTCTTTGTAGGTCGTGAACGCCAGCTGGAGCGGATCGCCACTGGGCTTCAGGGCGCCGCAGACGGCAGGCCCAATGCCCTGGTTCTGTCGGCCACGGCGGGTCTCGGTCTGAGTCGACTCCTGGGCGAGACCAGACGACGGATAGCCTCTCTGGCCGAGCCGTTCGCCACGGTCCACGGCGTGGCCCTTCCGGCAACGTCGGGCGTGCCGTATGCGCCGATCACGGCCGCCCTGGAGGACCTGCTTGCTCCACTCCCCGATGAGACGCTTGCGGCCCTGGTCGGGCCCACGGGCGACGCTCTGGCCAGGCTGGTGCCAGGAATCGAGTCCCGACTCGCCGAGCTGGAATTGCTGCCGGATCGGCCGCGAATCGCCGCCGCCGAGTGGCGCGAGGCGCGCATGTTCGAGGCTGTGCTGGGGCTACTGGAGCGCCTGGGCGAGCGGCAGCCAGTTGCGCTGCTGATCGAAGATCTGCACCACGCCGATGCTGCGACTCGCGGCCTGGTCGCTTTCCTGGCCCGCGTAACGCGTGGCCAGCGGGTCATGCTTCTCGTCACCTACCAGCCGGACCGCCTGCTCCACTCCGATCCTTTGCGCGCGACTCTGTCCACACTCACAGGCTCGCCGGCGGTCGAGACCGATGAAATCGCCCCTCTGGAGCGCCAGGAGCTTGTCGGGTTGATCGAGGCGATCGAGGGAAGTCGGCCTTCATCCACGACCCTGCTGCTGGTGGCCGAGCGATCGGGCGGCAACCCGCTCATCGCCGAGGAGCTGCTAGCCGCTCGGCGCGAGCTGCAGGGCGTACCTCTATCGGGCTCGTTCGCGCGCCTGACTACGGCCCGGGCTGCCTTGCGCTCCGTGGAATGCCGTCGCGTCCTGCGCCTGCTATCGCTGGTCGGCTCGACGGTCAGCATGGCCACTCTGCTGGCGATGGCCGAGGAGTTTGAGGCTCGGTCGTCCGCAAGGCCGCCGCGGTCCGCCAGTGGGATGCGCCACGACGACGACCTGGAAGCGGTAATCGCCGCCGGCGTTTCTGAGTCGATTGAGCACGGTTTCCTCATCGAGACGATTGGAAAGCCGCACCACACTGTCGGTGCCGGCGGCGGGGTCATTGCCGCGGAGGGCGAGGGTCGAGTGAGCCGCGAACGCGGGGACCGCGAGAATCCGGACCGCGACGCGAGCGGCCGTGGCGACCGCAGGGGCGGCCGTGGCGATCGCAGGGGCAGCGACCCTGGTCGCAGCGCCTACCTCCAGAGACGGGGCGCGGTACGGCCGCCCGAAATGGACCGTCGCGTCGGTTTCCGCCATGAATTGATTGCGGAGGCCATGGCCGCAGACCTTCTTCCTGCCACGCGACGCCGCTACCATGCCGCGCTGGCGGCCGCCTACGACACTGAAGCCGATCCGCAGCCGGCCGCCGCCATGGCTCATCACCTCGAGGCGCACGAGTTGGCTGAGGCGGAGGCGTCGGCTCTGGAGGCGGCGGCAGCGGCCGAGAAGTTGGATGCCGGTGCGGACGCGCTGGCTCACTATGAGCGGGCGTTGGACCTGTACGAGATAGTCGGCCCGGTTGAGGGCGTGACTCGGTTGTCCGACCTATATGGGTGCGCCGCAGAAGCGGCTTTCGCCGCCGGAGACCCGCCCAGAGCGGCTGCCTATGGCGAAGCGGCCGCAGCCGCTCTCGACCAGCCGCTGGAGCGGGCGGCGCTAGGCCTGGTCATGGAGCAGCTCGGCCGCTACCGGCGCGCCTGCGGCGATCACGACGGCTCCCTGGCAGCCTACCGTCGGGCGGTTGACCTGGTCCCCTCGGAGCCCACGCCCGCCCGAGCCCGCGTCCTCGCTTCGCTGGCTCAGTCCCGGATGCTCGAAGGCGTCTTCTCCGAGGCCAAGCGCTACGCCGAGGAGGCCGTTGAGGTGGCCACTGCGGTCGGTGAGGATGCGCGCCAGGAGCTGCTCCACGCTGCCTGCACGCTGGCGGTGGCCGACTCCTGGGGCGAAGACCCGGAGCCGGCAGTCTGGAAGCTCCGCCAGAACCGCGACGAAGCGGCGGAGCTGGGCCGCCTGGACGACCTGTTCCGCGTTTACGCGAACTTGACCACTGTTCTGGACCTGCTGGGCCGGCGGGACGAGGCAATCGCCATTGCCTATGAGGGGATTGCCGAGGCGGGACGGGCCGGCCAGGCGACCGTCTATGGCAACTTCTTGCGGGCCAACGCGGCCGACTCACTCTTCTACCTGGGCCGCTGGCCGGAGTGCCGCAGCCTGTGTCTTGATGCCCTGAGCTGGAATCCGGTGGGCATCTGGTATCTCTCGCCGCTTCTCACCCTGGCGACGCTCGAGGTGGCGACGAATGCCGGCGAGTCGGCCGGCCGGCTGCTGGGCCAGGTCCTGCTGGCTATCGAAACGGTCGGTGGTCCGCAGTTCTACGTGCCGGCTCAACAGGCCGCTGCCTCGTACGCGCTCTGGCAGGAAGACCTCATCGACGCCCACAAGGCCGCCGAGCGGGGCTGGCTGCGTGTCAGCGATACAGAGGATTGGATCCTGATGGCCAGCATGGCCGCAACCTATCTGGAAGTGGACGCTACCATCGCCCAGGATGCCCGACGACGCCGCGACTTCGCTGCCCTGGCATCTGCGCGTGAGCGGAGCCTTCCGGTAGTGCTACGGGCAGAAGCTGTTGTGCGGGCGTGTGGCGTATCGCCCAGGACTGGCTCGCGCCAGCAGGCTGAGCTGGCCCTTCGGACTGCCCGCGCCTTCCGCGGTCGCATGGAGGGTCATGACGATCCGGCAACCTGGAATCAGCTGTCCCTCGACTGGGCTGAGTTGGGAGACCCGTATGAGTCGGCCCGGGCTCGCTGGCGCGAGGCCGAGGCCCTGCTCGACCAAGCGCGCGGCCAGTCGACTCGAGCGGTGGCTCGCGAGCCGTTGACCGCAGCGGCCGAAGCAGCGTTCAAGCTCGGAGCATGGCCTATGTTGCGGGCAGTGTCGGAGCTGGCTCGGAGGGCGATGCTTCCTCTGCCAAAGGATGTAGAAGCCGCCCTGGAAGGCCGGCCGGAGCCGAACGTTGGGTCGCGCAAGTCCGCCGCCGACCGGCGCAGATGGCCACCAGGGCCTTCGATCGAGTGGGCCGGTCGGCAAGAATCTGAGACGCCTTCCGCGGCCGGCAAATCCGAGACGACGGTCGTGGCCGACTTCGTCGCTCGCGACAACAAACCCGCCCAGCACGACTTCGGTTTGAGCCGGCGTGAGCTGGAGGTTCTTGCGCTCATCGTCGAAGGACGCAGCAACCCCGAGATCGGCCGCCGGCTGTTCATCACCAGCAAGACGGTGGCCGCCCACGTCAGCACCATCCTGGCGAAGCTCGGCGTCTCGGGCCGAGTCGAGGCGGCAACCGCGGCGATCCGCCTCGGAATGACGGGCCGAGATTAGATCCGCCTGCCGTCGGGTCGGGCCAAGCCGGGCGAACCCCTCGCTGTGGCCAGATACGAAAAAACCCGGGAATTTCGGCCCGGGTTTCTTCGCGGAGTCCGATCTACCAAATCTTACCCAGGATTCGGAAAGCGAGCAGGACTACCGGCGTCAGGACGACAACTGCTACTAACACGACGACTCCTCGACCTTGGTCCCATGGCCGCAACACTAGCCGCGTGCGGCTTGACTGACATTAGACGAATTCACTCAGGACTTCAATCCGCCTTCCGTATCGCGTAGGTATTGGTTGACACGTTGGGCGGGCACCGGTGGGTCATCTCATGGTGCTCGAAACACGGCTGCCGACCCTCTCTATACACGCCAATGGCGACGGCATTCGTCATCTGTTCAGATAGCACCCGGTGGATGCTTTCGGCGTCGGACCCGAAGGCGCCGGCTTCGTGATGGCGCGACTAGAGAGCCTTGACGGCCGCCACCAGCTCCTGAAGACCGCGCTTGGCGTCGGCGAACAGCATGCCCGTCTTGGGGTTGACGTAGAGCGCGTTGTCTATGCCGGCGTAGCCGCGGCCCATCGATCGCTTTACGACGATGACCGACCGAGCCTTGTCAACATCGAGGATCGGCATGCCAAAGATGGGGCTCGAACGGTCCGTTCGGGCGGCCGGGTTCGTAACGTCGTTGGCGCCGACCACGAGGGCCACGTCCGTCCGTTCGAACTCCGGATTGATCTCGTCCATCTCCTTGAGCTGCGGGTACGGCACGTTGGCCTCGGCCAGAAGCACGTTCATGTGGCCCGGCATGCGGCCGGCCACAGGATGGATCGCGTAAGAAACGTCGATGCCACGGGCTTCGAGCAGATCTGCCAGCTCGCGAACGCCGTGCTGAGCCTGGGCCACGGCCAGGCCGTAGCCGGGCACGATGACGACCTTGCTCGCATAGGCGAGTTGGATCGCCGCGTCGTCCACGGAGACCTCACGGACGGTACCGCCCGCGCTCGTCAGGGTCGCTTGCGTGCCTTCCGCGGCGCCAAAGCCGCCGACGAGGATATTGGTGATAGAGCGGTTCATGGCGCTCGCCATGAGCCGAGTGAGGATCGCGCCCGAGGCCCCTACGAGGGCGCCGGCCACGATCAGAACGACGTTGCCGACCACGAACCCGGCCATGGCGACGGCTGTCCCGGTGAACGCGTTGAGAAGCGAAATGACGACCGGCATATCGGCCCCACCGATCGGCAGAACCATCGTCACGCCGAAGATCAGGGCACAGGCCAGTGCGGCAACCAGCAAGAGGGTCAGGACGTGGCTGTCGTACGTAACCACGCCGGCACCCGCGAGGACCATGACGATTGAGACGCTCAGGCCCGCCACGAGCAGCAACCAGGTGAAGATCCGACCGCCCGGGATCAGGATGGGCTGGCCCTTGATGCGGCCCATCAGTTTGGCCGAGGCGATCAGCGAACCCGTGAACGTCACCGAGCCGATGATGACGTCGGCGATGATGAAGAGGGTTCGCCAGCCATCCAGGCCGGGTACGCCCCCGGCCAGGACGCGGTGGCCGTCGAGGGCGATGAAGTCGTTGAGGGCCAGCAGCGCGGCCGCCGCGCCACCCACGGCGTTGAATAGAGACACGAGTTGAGGCATGGAGGTCATGGCCACGGTCCGGGCCATTCGGAGCCCCAGGCCTCCGCCCAGGGCCAGGCCGCCGATCAAGAGGACCCAGTTCCCGAGCCCAAGGCCGCCCTGGATCACGAAGACAAGCTCGGCCACGATGGCGATCACCATGCCGGTGGCCGATATCCGGTTGCCGGTCCGCGCCGTGGCCGGTGAGTTCATCAGGTGGAGGCCGATGACGAACAGAGCGGCTCCGGCGATGAAGGAAAGCTGGACCAGATGGCCGATGTTGCTGGCGTTCATAGCGATTCCCTCGTCACCGGACGGCCTTGTCGGTCGAAGCGGCCGGTCGTCGTTTGAACATCTGGAGCATGCGATCCGTGACCCAGTAGCCGCCAACGACGTTCGCTCCGGCAAAGGCCATCGCCACGAAGGCGAGCACGCCCGTCAACGGGTCGTCCGCCGTGGCAGCCAGCCCGATCGCGCCGACGAGCACGATTCCATGGATCGAATTGGTCCCGGACATCAGGGGCGTATGAAGAGTGGCCGGGACCCTGCTGATGACTTCGAAGCCCAGCAGGATAGCCAGGACGAAGACGGTCAGGTCTCCGATCAGGACGTCTGTAGTCATGCCTTGGCGTCTCCTCGCTTGGCGGGCTGCAGGAGCTTCTTGACGGCCTCCTGGACCACTTTGCCTCCGTAGGTGATGACCGTAGCAGCCGTGATCTCGTCCTCGAAATCCAACTGCAGTTCCCCGTTCTTCACGAAGTTGAGCAGCAGGTTGGATATGTTTCGCGAGTAAAACATGCTGGCCCCGGTCGGCATGGATGCCGGTAGGTTCAGCGGGGCGTTGATCTGGACTCCGTTCGAGGTGAGGACCATTCTGCCGGGTCGCGACAGCTCGCAGTTGCCACCAAGCTCACTGGCCGCCATGTCCACGATGATCGATCCGGCCCGCATTGCCTCCACCGCCTCGGCGGTTACCAGTACCGGAGGCCGCCGACCGGGGACCTGGGCCGTGGTGATGACCACGTCCTGGTTGCCGATGATCTCGTTCAGCTCGGCTTGCTGGGCGGCCTGCTCCTCGGCCGTCAGGGCGCGAGCGTAGCCACCCGCGCCGGCCCCGTCGATGGCGGACTTCAGGGTCACGAACTGGGCGCCGAGCGACTCGGCCTGTTCCTTCGTCTCCGGTCGAACGTCGTAGGCCTTCACTTGGGCCCCGAGTCGTCGGGCTGTGGCGATCGCCTGGAGGCCGGCGACGCCAATGCCGAGGATGAGGACGTTGGCTGGCTTGGCTGTGCCGGCGGAAGTCGTCAGCAGCGGGAAGTAGCGGCCGAACGCGTTGGCAGCTACAAGAACCGCCTTGTAGCCGGCCACATTCGCTTGGGAAGAGAGGGCATCCATCCCCTGTGCGCGGCTCAAGGTCCGCGGGATGGCGTCAAGGCTGACCGTCGTCAGGTTGCTCTCCGCGAACTCGGCCATAGCCACGGGATCCAGCAGGGGAGCCAGCATGCCGATGATCACCTGACCGGCGTGGGCGTGCTTCGTCTCGGCGGGAGTGGGTCGATTGATCCGCAGGATGACGTCGCAGTTGGAGTAAAGCGCTGAAGTGGCCACTACCCGCGCTCCCGCCTCGACGTAGGCGTTATCGGGGAAGGCGGCTTCAACCCCAGCGCCCCGCTCCACGAACACGCTCATGCCAGCGGCCCGGAGCTTATCGATCGACTCAGGAACCAGCGCGACGCGCCGTTCTCCCGGTGCGATCTCCTTGGCGACGCCAACTTTCATATTGATATCACCTGCTGTACGCGTCATGAACGGCCCCGAGGGCGAGTACGTTCAGCAGAAGCTGCCGGGCCCTTGGTTCTGCGGCCAGGCATCCCGCCGTGAACGCCAGGGCGCACCATTCGGACGCCAGGCGCCCATGTGCGACGCTGCCCGTCTGGGTGACGTTGAGCGTCGGGGAACGCGCTCGAAGTCTAGCCGGGCAGGGCAGACCCTGTCGCGGCCGCAGGCTCCAGCGGCACCCAAGACCCACCCGGACGGGTCGGCGGTTCGTACGGCGCAACCAGACCCTATCGCAAGGCTAGGGCCGCATTGCCCCCCGAGCGAGTCTGTGTCGGCGTCGCAGACCGCGTTACGCGGCTACAGCTCGGATCGATTCACCTGTATGTCCCGCGCAGCCCCCAGCCGAATCGGGACATATGTGTGGGAAATACCGCCGGGACGCCACTCACCATCTATTCATACGACGCCAGAAGCGTATAGTCGAGGTCCGGTCATCGGGATTGCCCGTGATCACAACTGTTGCCAGGCTGAGGCGAGGAAGAGATGGTCACAGTTCGGAAGGCCGATCCAGCGCTCATGGACAAGAGAAGCAAGGCGCCGCGTGAGTTGAGCCCTGCGGCCCGCGAACGCGAACAGCAGACGCGCAAGTTCAAGCGCCTGATCGCTCAACTCAAAGGACCGGATCAGGTCTTTGAAGTCCGCCTCGATGCGAATGAGAAACCGATCACGGTCCGACAGCGATTGCTGCGGGTCGCCGCCGATGAAAAAGTCGAGATCGCCGTTAGAAAGCACCGCAACGGCTTCCTGGTGGGTTTGCTCACACCTGAACGGCGCACGAATCGCGGTCGCAAGGCCGCCCCGCCCAAGGGTTAGCACGGCGGAGTCGCGATGAGCAGTGCCCTGTGGGCGGGGCGGGCCTACGCTCGGGGCCTGGGCGCCTCGGCCGTGAGGCTTTCCTCGACATCGGCCTCCTCCGCCGGATCCTGATCCAGAATCACCAGTCGATAAGCCTCGGCTTCCGTCACGCCGATCTGTGCGCCCTGCTCGGCGAGCCGGCCGCGAATCCTGTCAAAGACCGCCTCCGGGTCGTGGAGCTGGCTGGAGTGGCAGCGCAGCGCCTCGATCTTGCGGTCCGCCGTGGTCGTCACGTCGATCCAGATGTCGGCCTGGTTGGACCACATGAGGTACAGGCGCCGGACCTTGTGAGCCGGCAGGCCGCCTTTGGCCAGCCACGGGAAGGTCATCGGGTTGCGGGCTGCAGGGTAGACCGCGTCTACCGCCGCCATTGCCGCGGCTCGGTGATCGGTGTGGTTGATCCCGCCCCCGCCGTGGATCACGACCTCGGGGTCGCCGCAGAAGACTGCATCGGGCTTGAAGGTCCGGATTTCGCGGACAAGCATCTCGCGGAGAGGCAGGTCGTTGACGAGACAGCCGTCCGGCTGGTGGAGAAAGGTCACGCCGGCATAGCCGACGACCTTCGCCGCCCGTCGCTGCTCTTCCTCGCGGGCCCGGGCCAGCTCAAGCGGGTCCAGGTTGGGGTCCTCGCCGCCTGCGTCACCCGACGTGCAGCAAACAAGCCAGCCCTCGGCGCCGCCGTCGATCCAAGCTGCAGCTGCGCCGGCCGGCCCAAAGTCGGCATCATCGGGGTGGCCCACGACGACCATAAATCGGCGCGGCTGCCACGTGTGAGCCGTCACTTTCTCGTCAGTCATGTCCAACGCTACCTGCCTCGGGAATAACCCGTTGTCGCTCGTCAACATTCGCTGGCACGCCCTCGTGGCGAGCCGTGCAATAAATACTTCGCTTCTTGCTGGGTGGAGTTATCATGCCGCCCGAGGCTTCGCTCGTCTCCCCCCACGAGCGAAGCCTCTCTGCTTGCCTGGGACTGTACACGGCATGGCCCTGGCAGGCAGCTGAGGGGCTGGCGGCGAGGGGTCGACGGGCAGACACTGTTTCCGCCTCGGCGACGTCAGGCCGGCGTGGCTCGGGCCTCATCCAGCGCCGCCAACACCTCGGTGGCGTGGCCATCTGGGTTCACCTTCGGCCAGACCCGAACGACCCGACCATCCGCCCCAACCAGGAAGCT
>CABEBU010000219.1_pt1 | contig 11499 bp, 9 predicted proteins | sample 3132691 | NCBI WGS metagenome assembly CABEBU01 (sample SAMEA5534346, study PRJEB31848) | metagenome | biome: tundra; feature: field; material: soil | place: USA | collected 2013-05 | depth 0.45 m | reverse complement strand
CCACCCGCCCCGGACGCACCGCTCGCCGTCTCACCGCGTCGTGGAACGGCGATCAACTGAGCGTCCTGGAGCTTGGCCGCGAGGTTGAGCTTCGTCTCGGCCGCTCGCGGATCTACTTCCGTCGAGTAGCCTCCGGCCGCCTGAATCGCATCCGCCACGCGCGAGCCCGCCGGCAGGGAGTAGACGCCCGGCCGCGCAACCGCTCCGGCGACCTGTACCACCACGACTGCCTGCGACGCGCTCGCCCCCGCCCAGTGGCTCGCGCCCGATCCGCCGCCGACTGGCGGCGCCACGACCTCCACCTGTCCGGTGGGCCGCAGGGCCACGATCCCTGCGACGGCGAGTGATCCGACTACCAGCAGGGCGGCAGCCGCCAGCGCCAGGCGGCGCCCGGCCGGCATGCCTCGCCCGGAGTCGGCCGCATCTGAACTTGCAGGACCACTCTGGCCCTCGGCCGCCTGCGACGCCTCCAGCGCTCGCCAGGGCGCGTTCATATCCATCGGCATCTCCGATTTGGCGTGCGCGGCGGGGTTCGCTGCGAACGCTATCGGAGACGGCTCACCTACCGCTTATCGGCGGCTCACCTACCGCTTATCGGCGGCTCACCTACCGCTTATCTGGCGGGCCGGCGCACGAAGCTCCCTACGGCGCCCTCTTGACGATCTCCTGCAGGTACTCGTCGATCTCCGGTACCGAGCGCAGCGCCCGCTCGAAGTACTTGTTGACCGCATTGAGCGCCGCGTCCTGGATTCCGGCCATATCTTCGGCGCGATCGCCCACGCTCCCGCGCTTCTGGACCGAATTCCGCAGCTTCAGCAGGTGGCCGACCATCACCGCCTCGTCGGGCCCATCGAGCGCCTGGATCGCCGACATGATCAGCTTGTCCACCTGCGCGATCATCGTCTCGGTTTCGAAGTCCTCGCCGGAATTCGAAGCATCGTCGAGCGTCCGGATCAGCGCCGACACCTGGTAGAGCGCGGTTACAGGCTCGTCGAAGAGTTCACGGATGAATGCCGCCTCGGCGTAGTGGCCGTTCATTCGGAAAACGTTGTAGAGGCGCCGCGCGACCTTGCCGAAGTTCGGGTCCTTGACCGTGTACTTCCAGACCTCGTGCTCGAGCGCCTCGACATAGTCGTCGACCGTGTCGGCCGACAGCTCCTTCACCAGCTTCGAGAAGATCGGGATCGAGTCGGCGTCGAGGTAGACCTCCTGGAAGTACGGATCGAGGAAGCCGTCGAGCGGCACGATTTTGCCGTCCGGCCCCTCCCAGGTAGTGTCGAGGACGTTGCTGGCGTTGGCCAGCTTGCCGCGCTCTTTGTCGGAGATGACCCAGTCGAGCTTGCACCAGCCGGGATCGCGGGTCGCGTCGGCCCACGTGTAGACGGCGTTCGAGCCATCCATCAGCGTGACTTCCATTTGTCCGGCGCGAATTTCGCCGAGCGTCCACGACATCGGCGACTTAACGCCGACCGGCTTGCCGCCCTTAGTCGCCTCTACCGGATGCTGGCCGAACTTGACCTCCCACAGCCGATGGCCCGGCCCGCTCGCGGTCGCGAGGGCCTTCTCGCGAATCATGTCGGCCAGGACCGTGCAGGCCTCCTCGCGCGTGTCGGCCACGATGTTGATGCGCTCGAAGAAGTCGCAGTCGGCTGGGAAGGCGTTGATCTTGCTCTGGGCGGCCGAACCGGAGATAGACAGCGCGGTCAGAACCTTGGGCGGGCGATCCTCGAAGCCGACGATCTTGGCCATCTCGCGGAAGCGCGCGAGGTCGGCCGGCTGGAAGTCGAGCATCGACACGCGGTGGCCGTAGACGCCGCTGTTGACGTCAACCACGAGATCGCCGCCGCTCGACTCCGTCGCCATTGCGGCGACCCATTCTTGGCCTCGCGCTCGTCCAGCTCCACGCCCAGACGAGCGGCGGATTCGATCACCCGGGCGATGGCGTCGGCGCCCTCGACGACCTTGTGCGACGCGGTGCCTGAGGGTGGGCCCGACTCGGCCGGATCGCCTGCCTTCTGGGGGCCGCCGGCCCCGGCGAGCGCTGTGTCGGTGCCTGGCTCCATGTTGGCTCCTCCTTTGCCGTGCCCGACTCCCGGGCTGCGCCGATTGTACGGCCGCGGAGGCAGCGCTCCAACGGCCGCAATGGCGCTCGCATCAGGCTACGACTGGAAGCCCTGAGTGCCGCGTGGTATGAATGTTGGGGCAAAGGAGACAGGGCGGCCCCGTTGGGGTCGGGCAGAAGTGGGCCGACCGATTGGGGAATCGCGTCAATCAGGCAATGGCATCGTTGCTGGCATGAGGTGCGAGACATGAGATCTTCGATGACAGCTATGGCCGGGCTGGCCGCCGTCGCGCTGATGCTCGCGGCCTGCAGTTCGAGCACGAGCTCGCTTCCGCCGCTGGTGACCCCCGCCCCGACCGTCGCACCGTCCGCGGCAGTGGCCGTGCTGTCCGCGTCAGTGGCCGCGCCGTCCGCGTCAGTGGCCGCGCCGCCCACGTCAGTGGCCGCGCCGCCCGCGCCGACCAACTTCACCGCAACGCGCAAGAGCGGATCCGTTCCCTGCCCCGCCAATGGCCCCGACAGCCCTTGCTCCCAGGTGGACTTTGCGTGGCAGGCGAGCGCTGGCCCGGGGACGGGTTTCAGGATCTACGTGGCGGCGACGGGCGAGGGCCCCGATGCCACCTGTCTCACCGCGCAAGCCTCCGCAACGGTCAGGCTCGAGACCACGCCAGATGCCAGAACCGCCCAGGCCATCGACACGATGGCCGTGGGAGGGGGTCAAATCTGTTACTGGATCACTGCCGTCAACTTTTCGGCCGAATCGGGTCAAGTGGCCGCGGCAGGTAACTAGCCCGGATCTAACTCCGCCCTTTTCGACAGACGTAGAGACGGCGAGCCCTGCGGCCCGTCGTCTCTACGTGCAATGGGGAGAGTGGGCGACCGCCGGGGCTTGCCGCACCAAGTATCGAACACGGTCGAGCTAGCGCACGACCACGTTCACCAGCCTGCCGCCGGCGTGGATCACCTTCAGCGGCGTCTTGCCATCGAGGGCGGCCACGATCTTGGGCCGGGCCAGGACCAACGCCTCCAGGTCCGCCTCGGGCATGTCCACCGGGACCGTGACCCGATCGCGGAGCTTGCCGTTGACCTGGACCGGGACCTCGCGCTCGTTCTCGGCCGCGGCTGCCTCATCCACCGCCGGCCAGGCCTGCGTGTGGATCGACGACCACGCCTCGCCGCCGCGCGGAGCCTCGCCCCGAGCTTCGGCCAGCCGTGACCACAGCTCCTCGGCGATGTGAGGCGCAGCGGGAGCCAGCATCAGCAAGATCAGCCGGATCGCCTCGTCCCAGGCCGGCGTGCCGGCAACCGCGGTCCCGCGGTAACGCTGGAGCAGGTTCGACAGCTCCATCAGATGCGCGACCATCGTGTTGAAGCGCATCTCGGCGTATTCCTCGGAGACCGCACGAAGCGTCTGGTGCGCGGCCTTCCGCAGCGCCTTCTCGGCTGCGGCGATGTCCTGTCCGGCCGGCAGCACGCCCGACTCCGGATCGCCGGCCTCCACGCCGTGCGGGTCCAGCGCCGCATGCCACACGCGGTTGAGGAAGCGGCTGATGCCGCCGATCCCGGTCGGGCTCCACGGCCCGCCCTGGTCCCACGGACCCATGAACATCAGGAAGAGGCGAACGGCATCGGCGCCGTAGCGCGACACAATCTCGTCTGGATCCTCGACGTTGCCGCGCGACTTGCTCATCCGCTCGCCGTCGGCGCCCAGGATCTGGCCCTGGTTGAACAGCCGCTTGAACGGCTCGCGCGCATGGACCAGGCCCACGTCTGCCATCGCCTTGGTGAAGAAGCGGGCGTAGAGCAGGTGCATGACGGCGTGCTCGGCGCCGCCGGTGTACTGGGCGACCGGGCACCAGCGGGCTTCGATCGATCGATCTACCGGTGCGCTCGAGTAGGCCGGCGAGAGATAGCGGTACCAGTACCAGCTCGAATCGATGAAGGTGTCCATCGTGTCGGTCTCGCGCCGGGCCGGGCCGCCGCACTTCGGGCAGGTCGTGTTGACGAACGCGGCGTCCGACTTGAGCGGGTTGTCGCCGCGCCCTTCGTAGTCGACCGTCTCCGGTAGCCGAACCGGCAGCTGGTCTTGCGGCACCGGCACAATGCCATCCGTGTCGCAATACACGACCGGGATGGGCGTGCCCCAATAACGCTGGCGGCTGATTAGCCAGTCGCGCAGCCGGTAATTGACCGCGGCCTTGCCCTTGCCCTGCGTCTCGAGCATGGCGACGATGGCAGCAAAGCCTTCTTTCGCCGGCAGGCCCGTGTGTGGGCCCGAGTTGACCATGCGGTCCGTTGCTCCGTGGGCGATGTACGCCATCTCCAGCGGCGCCGCGACTTCTGCGTCCGAAACCTCCGGACCGGCGATGACCCGCCGGATCGGCAGCCCAAACTTCTGGGCGAAGGCGAAGTCGCGCTCGTCGTGGGCGGGGACGGCCATGATCGCGCCCGTGCCGTAGCCGGCCAGGACGTAGTCGGCGATCCAGATCGGGATGCGCTCGCCGTTGACGGGATTAAGCGCGTACGAGCCGGTGAAGACGCCGGTCTTGGGGCGATCGGTCGACATCCGTTCGATTTCGGTCTCGCGACTTGCCGCCGTGATGTAGGCGCCGACTTCGGCCGCCTGGCCAGGGTGCGTCAGCGTAGGCACCAGCGCATGTTCGGGAGACATGACCATGAAAGTGGCGCCGTACAGCGTGTCCGGCCGGGTCGTGAAGACGGTGATCTTGTGGCCGCCGGGCCGAAAGCCGTCAGGCCGGGGGCCTGACGGCTCGCCATCGGGCCGGGTCGTGAAGACGGTGATCTTGTGGCCGCCGGGCTGGGCATCGTCTGCGGCGGTCGTGAAGTCGACCTCGGCGCCCTCCGATCGGCCGATCCAGTTGGTCTGCATCGTCTTGATCGGCTCCGGCCATTCGAGGCCTGTGAAGTCGAGCAGCTCATCGGCGTATTTGGTCGTGCGCAGGTACCACTGATCCAGCAGCCGCTTCTCGACGCGCGCCCCGCAGCGCCAGCAGTGCCGATCGGTTCCTTCGACCTGCTCGCGGGCGAGAGTGCCGTCGTTCGGGCACCAGTCGACCGGAGACTTGGCGCGATAGGCCAGCCCGGCTTCGAGGAAGCGCAGGAACAGCCACTGGTTCCAGCGGTAGTACTCGGGCTCGCAGGTGACGACCTCGGCGTTCCAGTCGAAGGAGGCGCCCATCGACCGGAGCTGCCCGCGCATCTTGTCGATGTTCTTGAGGGTCCATTCGCGCGGGTGGATCTTGTTCTTGATGGCGGCGTTCTCGGCCGGCAGTCCGAACGCGTCGAAGCCGATCGGCATGAAGACGTTCTCGCCGCGCATGCGGTGGAAGCGTCCGAGGGCGTCGGTTGGGGTCTTGACGTACCAGTGACCGATATGGAGGTTGCCCGACGGGTAGTCGTACATTGTCAGGAGGTAGTACTTGGGCCGGCTATCGTCGCTCAGGTCCGTGTCGTGGAGGCCAAGCTCCGCCCAACGCTGCTGCCAGCGCGGCTCGATGGCCGCGGCGTCGTAGCGGTCGATGCGGGTGTGCTCTGGTGCCGACACGGGAAACCTCTCTGGCGGGCCCGGAGGGTGACATCGGGCCTGACTTTGCTGCGGCATCCAGTTTATCCGAGAGGGCGACCGGCCCGAACCTGCCAGATTCAAACCCGGGTAGCAGGAGTCATGGTCGTGGCCGGAAGATCGAGTCGCCCGCGGCGTTTCGGTTCTCCGGCGGTCGCGCGCCGTGCTCAGCTCCTGCCGGAAACGGTTCGGGCGCCGGAGCCGGCGCCTTGCCGAGCCACAGATTTCGGCCCCGTGCCATGGGGGTTTGAATCTGTCCAGAATGCGAGCCCGGTCGTGGCTTCGGACGGGTTTCGCAAGAAGGGTCGGACGCGCTCGAACGGCCTCAGTTTAGCCGAGGCGCGGCCCCAACTGGCTGCTACGCCTCGGGCCGGCCGCGCCGCCCGCCGTCATCTCGCTGCTTTGAGGTGGCTCGCCGTGTATCCCCTTCCTGCGTATGTGGCGAACCAACGGTGCCGGCGTCACGCACCGATGGGATCTGGCTGGAGTGCGTGTCTCTAGCAGAGACCGACAGCAGCCGGATCGGACGATTACTGTCCGCGCTCGCAGCGACCGGTCACACCCGCCAGCTCATCCTGGATCTGGCGGCCTGAGCCGCGAACCACGGAACCTGAGCAGGCCACAAAGGCCTATAGGCCTACAGGCCGGGTTGACCGATAGCTCATTGTCGATCCGGCATGGCGGGACGCAGCCGCTACAATCACGACGGTGATGAGGCTCGCCAGCCGATCCGCGCATACCCGGGTTCGGCGAACCGCGGCTCGGCCGATGACAGCTTCTTCACATGAAGCCGCTGCAGCCGGAGCCGCCATGGTCTGTCCTGGATCTGCCCTGGACCACGTTGACGACACGGCGGCCCAGGACTCACCGGTGGCCTCGATTGGCAGGCACCGGCTCTCAACCGAATGAGTAGCCCGGGCGGTACGAGCAGCGCCACTCATGAGTTCCTGCTCGAATTCGTGCGGGTCGAGGACGATCGGGTCGAGCTGGACGACGAGTTCGCCGACTCGCCGGTACTAACGAAGGAGTTCGCCGAGCGATCGGGTGAGTTGCTCGGCCGCTTTCTCGTGCTCCGCCGCAGGCTCCACGAGTTCGGTATGCCCGTGGATCTCCTGGCGGAGGTTCGAACGCTCCTTGACTATGAGATCCTGACGGTCGGCTATCTGCGCGATGCTGCCGAGCGAGGCCTACCGCCGCAGCGTCGTCGTACCGCCGGAACGGACGCCGACATCAGGCAGCGGGTGCGCCGGCTCGCCGACCAGGCGAACCCCAGCGCCAAACCGTAACCGTGGTCGCGTTCCGCGGTCCTGATCGGGGAGATCAGGGTGGTATCGCCTCTGGACATCCGGCCTGCCTGCGGCGTGCCGAGCCCGAACTTCCGGGCGAAGGCGAAGTCGCGCTCGTCGTGGGCGGGCACGGCGACTGGCGAAGGTGCAGCCGCGTGGCGCGTGGCCACGTGCGTGAGACGCGCTGGCCGGCGCCATCCTGCCATCTTTTGACCCGGGTAGCTCGGGCCCGAATCATCGGTCCTGCCAATGTTGCCTGGCGGAACGACCTCGTCCGTCGAACTGACTGGACCTGCCATCCGTGTAGAGTGCACCCGGTTCGGCCAGGTGTTGTCTGCTCTGGCCATTACCGGGTGGAGCGGAGGACTGCTGATGGTTACATCTCGAAAATCGAAGCGCGGCCTGATCGCCATAGGCCTCGCAATTGGACTCGTCGTGGCCGCATGCGGCTCGTCCTCGCCCCCCGGCATTCCGGGCGTCCCGGGCTCAACCAATGGCAACGGCGGTGGCGGCGGCACGTTGGCGTCCGGCCTTTCCGCCAACCTGGACGCTCTCGATAGCTACCAGTTCTCGTGGCAGTACTCCACAAGCGACAGCACCGCGACCGCGGCTGCGTCAGGAGCACTCGGGACCACCGGGACGGTCGTCAACAAGCCGACCAAGGCCTACAAGGTCAATATTTACGGCTCTCAGATTCTGGTCGTAGGCTCCCAGGGTTGGACCTCGTTCGACAATGGCACCACCTGGATGACGAGCACCGACTACTCGTCCGGAAGCTCCTCCTTGGACGCCTTTCTGCCGACATCGATGTACGGGAACAACTTCGATGCCAACGGAGCCAATTTCACGGTGAAGGGTGACGAGACCAAGAACGGCATCAACTGCGTTCACTACGTAGGGAACTCATCGCTGGGCGCGGCCGGCGCCCTGGGTGGCGTCGGATCATCGTTCCATGCCGACCTCTGGGTTGCCAAGAGCGGCAACTACCCTGTCAGCGGCTTCTACGGCTGGAGCGTCACTTCGAACGGCCAATCCGGTACCTGGGGCTACCAGTTCGACATAACGCACGTCAACGACGCGGCCGCCAATGTCGTTACTCCGCCGACCAATGTAATCGCCATTCCGACCTGATCTTCCGTTCGAACGAACAAAGAGCCCCGGTCACAGGCCGGGGCTCTCTCTTTTGGTGCTCGGCGGCGATCGGACGTGCCTACTGGGCAGCCGCATCCACGGTTGGTGTCGGCGGGGACTTGGTGGAGCTACAGGGACTCGAACCCTGGACCTCCTGCATGCCATGCAGGCGCTCTTCCAGCTGAGCTATAGCCCCACGCGGACGCGAATGTTACACGAACCCGACGGTCTTGCGTGCGGTCGTGTTGGCCGGCACCAAGGATCGGCCTGACCGGGTCCTGCCCGCGACCTGTGCCGCCCTTGGGCGCTACGCTTGCGACGTGGCGACGACGACGACCGAATGGCGGGCAATCCTGCGGCTGCCCGGCGGCCCGCTCGAATGCACGATCCGGCGATCGGCTCGGGCGCGGCTGCTACGACTGACGGTGGATCCGCGCCACGTGGCAGTCGTGACGGTGCCGGCGAGGGCGGCACGGAGTCGCGACCAGGCGGAGCGCATCGCGGAGACGTTCGTGGCCGAGCGTGAGGATTGGCTCCGCAGGCACCTGGATCGCCAGGCCCGGCAGCTCGAGGACCTCAGCCCTCTCCGCGACGGCGGCCTGGTTCGATACCGGGGCGAGCCCCACCGTCTGCGGGTCGTGGCCGGTGGCCCGCGGCGCCGCACAACCGTGGCCCGGGAGGGCGTCGAGGACGGCGATGAGTTGATCGTTCGCCTGAGCGCAGCGGAGCGGCGCAGCCTGAACACGATCCTGGAGGGGTGGCTGCGAGAGAAAGCCCGGGCGGCGATCTATCGCGAGATCGAGCGCCATGCGATTGCCATGTCGGTCGAGCCGGCCGCCGTCACGATCCGCGATGCACGGACACGCTGGGGCAGCTGTTCGCGGGCGCGGCGACTCTCGTTTTCATGGCGCCTGGTGCTGGCTCCGCCCGAGGCTCTCGAAACCGTCGTGATCCACGAGCTTGCGCATCTGCGTGTCTTCGGGCATGGCCCGGGCTTCTGGGAGATCGTGGCCAGTCGCCGGGCCGACCATCGGGTCTGGCGGCGCTGGTTGCGCGAGCATTCGTTCGAGCTTCACGGAACGCTCGCCACGATCGAGTAGGCCAAACCGGGCGAGAAGGCCCTTGGCGGCGGCTCGGTCGGCGATCTAGAGTGATGTCAGCGCCGATCCGCGGGAGCGTCGCGGAGCCGCATCGAGCGCGCAGACGAAGGAGCCTGAGATGCCCATCGTCACCATTTCCCGCCAGTACGGCGCCGGTGGATCGAGCGTAGCCGCATTGGTCGCCGCCGAACTCGGGGCCGAGGTCGTCGACAAGAGGCTCATCGAGGAAGTGGCCAGCCGGCTCTCCATGCAGACGAGCGATGTCGAAGCCGAAGCGGAGCGTCCGCGAGGTCTCCTGGACCGACTCGTGAGGTCTTTCTCGACTCTTGAGCCGGGCCTGGGGATCGGCTGGACGCCGCCCTACCCGGACCCGCTATTCGATCCCCGCAAGGAGATCCTCCACCTCACAGAGCAGGTCATTCGCGAGGTCGCTGTGAGCGGCAACGTGGTCGTGGTTGGGCGTGGGGCGGGCTTCGTGCTGCGCGATCATCCGGGCGCGTTTCGGGCCTTCCTCCGAGCGCCAGAGGATGTCCGGGTCCACAGGTTGATGGAGCGGCTGGGCCTGACCGAGCCCGAGACGCGGCGGAAGATGCACGAGACGGACTCGAACCGGGCGGCATACATCAGGCAGCTCTACGGTCGCGATTGGTGCGATCCAGACGAGTACGACCTGGTCATTAACACCGGACGGGTCAGCTACGCGGCGGCAGCCGAGATGATCCTTTGCGGGGTGCGCGAACCCACGGCGGCGGCATCGGCCGGGTAGGCGGACGTCCGCTCCAGGCCTTCGTGCGGCGCTGGCGAAGGCGGGCTCCTGCGGGGGCCTTGTCAGTTCGTGACGTCGGCCGAGAAGTTCCAGACCGGGCCGCTTTGCGGAGCCGTGGACCAATCCGCCTGGGTTGGGGTCCGAGCGATCGCCACCATGGACCATCCGAGGGCGAGCGCCAGAACCCACACGACCACCAGCACATCGAAATGGCGGCCGATCGATTCGCGCATGGCTGGATCCAGTGGGACGCCTGCGTGGGCCGTTCATCCGGCCTGAGCGCGAATCTTCCTCTGAGTGTGTCGGGCCGGCCAGGGCTGGCAGGCCACCTTCCGCGGGCCTGATGCATCTGAGTTAGACGCTCATCGTTGCCCGGGCTCCTTAACGTTGCGGGCAACAAAAGAGCGGCTACCCCGGAGGGAAGCCGCTCTCGCTATTGCGTTTGGCTCGGTGTCAGCCGACGGCCACGGCCTCCGGGATGTCGAACAGGCCGGGCACCGAGAGGTACCGCTCGCCGGAGTCGTAGGTGAAGGCCAGGATACGGGCGCCGTCTGCGATCTCCGGCAGCTTGTTGGCCACGGCGGCGAGGATCGCGCCCGACGAGACGCCGATCAGCAACCCTTCCTCGCGGGCGGCGCGCTGGGCGTACTTGAAGGCATCGGGCGCCGACACCTGAACTATGCCGTCGACCGCGTCGGGGTGGTAGTTGCCGGGGATGAAGCCGGCGCCGATGCCCTGGATCGGGTGCGGGCCGGGGGCGCCGCCGCTCAGCACTGGCGAAAGCTCGGGCTCCACGGCAAGGACCTTGAGCTTCGGCCAGCGCGGCCGCAGGACCTCGCCGACTGCCGTGGCGTGGCCGCCCGTGCCGACTCCGGCAAAGATGTAGTCAAGCCCGTCGGGGAAGTCGCGGGCGATCTCCTCGGCCGTGGTCTTCTTGTGGATCTCGACGTTGGCTGGGTTGTCGAACTGGTAGGGCAGCCAGGCGCCGGGAGTGGACGCGACGATCTCGCGAGCCTTGGCGATGGCGCCCTTCATGCCGAGTTCGCGCGCGGTCAGCTCAAAGGTCGCGCCGTAGGCGGCCATCAGCTTGCGCCGCTCGACCGAGAACGACTCCGGCATGACCAGGATCAGCTTGTAGCCCTTGACCGCAGCCACGAGCGCCAGGCCCACGCCGGTGTTGCCGGAGGTGGGCTCGACGATGATGCTGCCGGGCTTCAGGACGCCACGCTGCTCGGCATCTTCGATCATCGCGAGAGCGATGCGGTCCTTGATCGAGCCGCCCGGGTTCTGCCGTTCCAGCTTGGCCCAGACCTCGACGCGCGGGTCGAAGAGCTTGTTGATACGCAAGCTTGGGGTATTGCCGATGGTTTCGAGAATGCTGTTGGCCCTGGCCACGACGATCTCCTTGAGGTGTCTGGGACGCGCACCGGCCGGCATTCGGCAGTGCCGAAGGGTTGGGTCGGATGGTCAGATGACGAAGTCGGGCGCCTCGAAGTCGGCCCGGCCCTGCCGCACGTGGACCTCGCTGCGCTGATACACGATGGAATCGGGCGGGATGCTGGCCGTGATCC
>CABEBU010000214.1_pt1 | contig 11557 bp, 10 predicted proteins | sample 3132691 | NCBI WGS metagenome assembly CABEBU01 (sample SAMEA5534346, study PRJEB31848) | metagenome | biome: tundra; feature: field; material: soil | place: USA | collected 2013-05 | depth 0.45 m | reverse complement strand
GGGCCGATCTCTGGGTGAGGTCAAGGCCGGCACCTCTGAGGAGGTATTAGCGCGGACGGTCATCCTGGCCACGGGCGTTCGGGATCCCTTCCCCAAGTTCCCGGGTCGAGACGAATGCGTCGGCCGCAGCCTTTTCTGGTGCATTGCCTGCGATGGGTACGAAACGATCGGCTGCTCGGTCGGCGTGGTGGGCCACAACGAAGATGCAGTTGAAATGGCTCTCGCCATGCTCGAGTTTACCGATCGCATCACCATCGCCGCCGGACGCGCGGGTGGTTTCAGCGTGCCTGATTCGCGGCTGGCCGATCTGACTGCGAATGGCATCGTCGTTCACCACTGGCCCGTGTCTGGGTACCCGAACGAAAATGGCCAGATCCAGGCGCTCGTGTTGGGCGATCCAAAGAAGACCAGGATCCCAGTCGAGATGGTCTTCACCGCTCACACCCCGACGGCACGAAATGAGATTGCCCGGCAGCTGGGCGTGAACTTGAACGCTCTGGGACAGATCGTCGTGGATACCGAACAGCACACCAACTTGCCGGGTGTGTACGCGGCCGGCGACGCCACCAGCGTCCACGACCACCAGGTAAGCGCCGCAGTCCACGAGGGAAATCAGGCCGCCTGCGCCGCCAACTACTTCCTCTACCGCGCGGTCCAGAAGGAACCCGGCAAGGAAGAGTGCTGATCGCCAAAGCCAGGCGGAGCCTGGCTCGCGGTCGGCCCAAAGCCAGGCTTGCATGGCTCGCGGTCGGCCCAAAGCCAGGCTTGCCTGGCTCGCGGGCTATCGGCCTGTCTTGCGCGCCAGCAGGAAAACCGACGGTCCGGGAGTGATTGAGCCCAGCGGCTCTTGAAGCGGGGCCTCGACTTGGGCGAGGAAGGTGGGCGACACTCGGTGGCTCAAGCCGGGAACGCGGAAGAGCGACACCGCCCGCATCCGTTCGATCGAGAACCCGGCTATTCGGAGCGCCCGACGAACGCCGACCGGGGCATGGTCGTAGTGGTGCGGCTTGTAGGCCACGGACCCCGACGCGAACGGCGACCAGCTTTGCCGACGCAGCAGCCGCCGAGCGATAGATTTGAGGTTGCGCTTGTTGGCGAACTCGAGGACCAGGACGCCGCCGGGCCGCACGATCCGCCCCAGCTCCGCGATGAGCGGCCGGGGATCGTTGAAGTGGTGAAGCACTCGGACGCAGACCGCGACATCGAAGGCGGCGTCGGGGAAGGGCAGCGCGAGGGCATCGCCGAGGAAGATCTCGAACCTGGGATCGCCACCCAGAGTCTCGCTGGCGGCGGCGATGTGGACCTCTGAGGAGTCGAGTAGCACTACCCTCTCGTAGCCGGCGTACTCGAAAGCCAATCGGCCAAAGCCGGCTCCAACCTCGATGAGCCGCGCGCCACCCGATGGCAGCAAGGCGCGCAAGGCTATCCGGTCGCAGGCGTCCTCGTAGGTTCGAGCGGCCCAGAAGACATCCCGATAGCCCAGATCCTCGTAGGTCGCGAGGGGCTGGGGGACTGGGTTGGGGCCGATCACGCAGGGGACGCGCAACGAGCGCGGAACAATGACTCCGCGCGGTCCGAAATCAGGACGGGCTTGCGGCGCCGACTGCCCGCCGATGGACCGCGAAGTCGTCAGCGAAGCCAGACCAGCCGCAATCACAGCGGACGATGTTGGTCCGGGCGTTGTACTCCTCGATCAGATGAGACTTCGCCGGCCGGAGAGGGTTCGGGGCGACCGCTGTGCGGACAGGCCGAGCCATGGTTCCTCCTCCATCTCCCAGCCATTGGCATCGCCGGCGAGGACGACCGCAACGCGAGTACTCGGCGACTGATACGCCATTTCGGGGAGCAGTCTGCATTCTAGCAGACGTCACGTTCCCAGCCTGAAATTGAGCCGAATGGGCGCTCACTCGATGAGTTGCGGCCGCGGTTCCGCCTGCCGAAACGGATAGGTCCGGACGCTGGCGCCGCAGATTCCGGACACAATAGCCTCTTAGAGGCTTAGACGGTCGGAGTTGCGAGGAGAAAGGGGCGTCGGCGGCGAGTTACGGCCACTTCAGAGGCGTCCACGGTGGGCCCATGGCAGTGGCGATCGGCAAGCCCGTCCGCCCTTGCAATACCATCTGGTCACGCTTCTGGCCGGGGTGTAGGCTGCGATCGTTCTTATCGGCCTCGGGCCCCGTCATGACGGCCGAATGGAGCGAGGTTGCCGGCAGTCCCGCAGGGACCAGCTGGGTCAAGTTGGAGAAGGAGGCTCTACTCGTGCTCAATGAACTGTGGGCAAAGATTTCTCCCCGCGAGCGGTTCGTGGCCTACGGAGCGGGCTTGATACTAGTGGGTTGGCTCGTCGGCCAGTTCATCGCGACCGTGAACCTGTGCCCGTCGGGGGCCGGTGCTTACTGCGCCGGTCTCGGCTCATTCAGCTATTTCACCGCGGGCAACTCCGGCCTCTTCGCGATCCTCGGTCTGGTTGCTGGCATCGCCGGCGCTGTGATCCTGTACCTGAAGGTCGCGCCGAACATGAACATCACCTGGCCGATGCCGGTGGCGCAGGTACTGCTAGGCGTTTCGGTGGCGGCGCTGGTGTGCGGCGTCCTCGTCGTTCTCATGCAGGTCAGCTACGGCCTGGGCGGGGCGCCGATCACGATGTGGATTGCCGACCTTCTCTTCGTCGTCGGCGGCGCGCTCATGAGCTGGGGCGCATATCAGGAGTGGCTTCTCACCAAGACGGTCGTCTGAACCTCTCGCACGCAAAGAGGCGGTCGCCTTCGGGCGACCGCCTCTTTCTATTTGGCGAGTGGCGCCGGGCGCCGCGCCCTACGCACCCTCGGCATGGACGACGCGGAAGCAGTCGGAGCAGTAGACCGGCCGTTCCATGTTCGGCTTGAACGGGACCTGGGCCTGGTTGCCGCAGCGCGAGCAGATCGCGGCGAAGTACTCACGCGGTCCGGCGCTGCCGCCGCGTGTCACGCCGTCTCTGCCCTCACGCGTCGATCGCCGGGCCGCACGGCAGCTTGGACATCGCTTGGGGTCTGAGACGAACCGTTTCGCCTCGTAGTACTCCTGGTCCTCGGCCGAGTGGACGAACTCGGCGCCGCAGTCAACACAGGTCAGGGTTCGATCGACGTAGGACACGATTCTCCTCCCGGAGCCGCAGGTTCCGCGCCGCACGGCCCGGTTGGACAGGAGAACCTCATCTCCGCCGGGTCTCGCGGAATGTCTCTGAGAGGCTTGACGGGCCCTGGTCGGTAGGGTTCGGTTCTAGCCTGCCTGTCTGGGACGCACCGGCAGGATCGCAGCCTAGCACCCGGCCCGGCTTGGCCGGCTGCCCATCCAGGTTCGTCCGGCAGGGTGAAACAGGGCCCGTGGATCCGATCACCCGAGCGTTCACGGAGCTTCCCGATGGCTGGCGCCACGGGAGATTTCATGGTCGCCAGCCGGTGATTCACGGACGTCGTATATCCATCGCGAGAACCTGGCAGAATCGCCCTGATGCTGCGCTTGCTTCACACTGCCGACGTCCACCTTGGGGCTAGGCATACGGACCTGGGTGAGCGGGCTGCTGTGCTCCGCGAGCGCCAGTTCGCCGCCTTCCGGGCGTCGGTCGACCTCGCCCTCGCCGAGGACGTCGACATCTTCCTGGTCGCCGGCGACCTTTTCGATTCGAACACCCAGCCGCGAAGATCGGTCGAGCGGGTTGCCGCCGAACTGGGACGCCTCGCTAAGGCGAGCATTCGGACCGTCATCATCCCAGGCACCCACGACGTCTACGACGGAGCGTCGATCTACCGCTCGTACGATCTGGCCAACATGGCCCGCGCCGCGAGCGACTGGGTCGTGGTCCTGACTCCCTACTTGCCGGAAATCGTGTTCCCGTCGCTCGATACGATCATCTACGGCCGCGTTTTCGACACGAAGCGTTCGCCACGTAGCCCCCTGGCCGGTCTCGATGCCAGGTCGGACACGCGGGCTAACTGGAAGATCGGCATGGTCCACGGCGCGCTCGCCATCCCCGGCCGGACGGACGCGGATCTCGTGGTCTTCACGGACGATGAGATCGCCCGGACCGGGCTCGACTACCTGGCCCTGGGCCACTGGCATTCGGCCATGGAAGGCCGCGCCGGCAGCGTGTCCTACGCTTACTCCGGCGCCCCCGAGCCAGTAGCCATTGATCAGGACGGCGCAGGTCAGGTGCTGCTCGTCAGCCTGGACGATCGAAGCGGTAGCCACGTCGTTTCCATCGAGCCGAGGCGAGTCGGCCAAACACGGGCCGAGAAGCTGGAGCTGGACGTCGGCGGCGTTCGTAGCCAGCCGGATCTGATAGAGGCGGTGGGCCGTCATGCCGATCCGAACCTCGTCCTTGAGGTGCGGCTGACCGGCCTCTACCCCGACGAGCTGGACCTCGATCTGGACGAGATCGAGCGGGCCCTCGCGCCGTCGTTCTTGCGCTTCCGAATTCGCGACATGTCTATCCCGGGCTCGCCCGACGGGGTGGCGCCGCCTCCGGACACCGTCGTCGGGGCTTTCCTGCGGATTGTTCAGGATCGAATGGCCGAGCTTGAGGGAGTCGCCTTGGCGGATGGCCAGGCCGAGTCGCCCATCGCAGCATCGGCGCTTGACCCGTCCGAGGAGCTGGCCGATCTGCGAGAGGTGCTCAGGCTCGGCCGCCACCTCCTCGAGGGCCGGCAGGTGACGCTGTGACCTGGAGCGGCGAACCATGAGGATTACGCGTCTGCAGCTGCACGAGTTCGGCCGGCATCGCGATCTCGACATCGAGCTGGCTTCCGGTTTCACGATCATTCGCGGCCCCAACGAGGCCGGCAAGTCGACGATCCAGCGCGGTCTGGAACTGGCTCTCTTCCGCAAGCCGACGGCCACCACTTCCGAGCTGGAGACTATCCGGTCCTGGGGGGCCGCCGACGACGATCGCTCGGCAACCCGCCTCGAGTTCGTGATCGACGATGAGACTGGAGCCAACGGCCAAATTGTCACCCGCACCGGAGTCCTCGAGAAGGAGTTCCGGGGCTCGCGCGGGCGAGTCGCACTGCAGGTCGGCGAGGACATGTATACGGACCCGGCTAAAGCCGAGGAGGTCATTGCCGAGCTGACCGGCATTCCGAACGAGGCGTTTTTCCGATCCACCGCCTCGATCCGGCACCAGGAACTCGAGGACCTCGACCGCGACGAGGGCGCCTTGCGCGATCGTCTGCAGGCCAGTATCGGCGGCGGTGACAAGGGTTCGTCTCGCGCCAAGGCTCGCCTCGAGGACGCCGTCCGCGCGCTAAAGTCGCGCGGTGACAAGAATCCCGGCCGGCTCAAGATCGCCGAGGAGGCGGTATCGCGGGCGGAGCAGGCGCTCAAGAGCGGTGAGGCCGCCCTGAAGAAGCTCGAGCTAGACAGAGATGCCCTCGTTCAGGCTCGAGATGGGCGGTTGCGGGCCGAGATAGGCCTGGGTGAGAGCCGCAACATGCTCGAGTCGGCCCGTCAGGGGGAGCGGCTACGCACTGACAGGGCCGTCATCGCCGAGCGCTTCGAGCGCTACCGCCAGGCAGCCGAGGCTCAACAGCACCTGGAAGAGCTCGAGGTGATGCCGGAGCGGTCGATCTCGAGCCTGCGAGATCAGCTGGAAAAGATGAGGACGCTGCAGAGTCGGGTCTCCATCATGACGGAGACGCTCCGGGAGGACCTTGGGCCGGAGATCGAGCCTGACGAGCCGGAACCCACATTCATGAGTGCCGGCATCGTCGCGCTCGCGCTTTTCCTGCCCGCCGCGGCGGCGATCGTGGTTGGCATTGCCCTACTCCCGATCTCGCTCATCGTGGGAGCCGTTCTCGTAGTTGCCGCCCTGTTCGCCTTCAGGCGCTTCTGGGAACGGCGATCGGTCGCCATGAACGTCCGCCACCTCAATGAGTCCCGCCAGCGGGATCGCACGTTGCGCCGCCAGGGGCGCGTTGGGAACGAGGAAGGCGTCAGAGTCGCGACGTCGGGTGTCCAGAACATCCTGCGCGAGCTTGGCGTCCACGACGTGGCCTCTGCCGAGAATCTCATGTCCGGCGAGCAGTCGCGACGCCAGGAGATCGCCACGCTGCAGGTCCAGGTCTCCGCGCTAGTGGCCGGACAGGGCGGCGGCAACATCGGGGATCTGCGCGACAGGGCGGCCCTGGAGATGGAGCAGAAGACGGCCGCGCTCGACGCGCTCGGGCCGCTGGCCAGCGACGCCCGTGCCCGCGAACGGCTGGAGGCTGAGGTCCGAGATCGACACGCGGCCCTGGAGCGGTCCCGCGATGCCGAGGCCGGCGCGATTGCCCGAGTTGACGCCAACCCGGTCGATGCGGAGCAGGTTGCGGGCGAGGCGGAGCGCCTCGTCACGTGGCGCGACCAGCTGGCCGCCTTGCAGCGTCGGGTCCGCATCTACGAGATAACGCTGGCCGCGGTCAACGCCGCCGAAGGCCTGACGATGCGCAAGGCGACGCGCTTCCTCGAGCAACAGGTCGGCCGCGACATCGCCCAGCTCACGGGTGGTCGCTACCGGCGGGTGAGCATCGACGATCAGACCCTGGATATCCAGGTTTGGGCGCCGGAGCGGGACAATTGGGTTCCCGCCAGCAGGTTGAGCAAGGGCACGATAGACCAGGTCTTCCTGGCCGCCCGGATCGGACTCGTGCGCCTGGTCACGCAGGGTCGTCGGCCGCCGCTGATTCTCGATGATCCGTTTGTAACATTCGATGACAAGCGCGCCGCCCGCGCCGCCATCCTGCTCCGAGAGATCTCGTCGGACTTCCAGGTCATCTATCTCGCTTGTTCGAACCGCTATGACGGGCTGGCGGACGCGGTCGTGGAGCTCCCAGGCCCAACAACCGAGGCCGAGCCGGGAGCGGCAACCGGCAGCCAGCCGGCTGCGGACGCTCCGGCGGTCACTGAAGCGGAGCCAGCGCCAGCGGAGCCATTCTTGGCCGCGGACTCAACCGAGGAGCCCGCTCCGGCCGATGTACCCGCTCCGGCCGAGCAGCCCGCTCCGGCCGAGGAGCCTGCAGACGACGCTTCGGTCGGCGACGAGCCGGCTGATGCGCCAGCCGACGGGGACTTCGAGGGCGCGCCCACTCTCATCCGTTTCCCGCGGGTCCTCCTACCGGCGGAGGGCGAGGACGACGACGAAATGGCCGGCGACGCCGACCTGGACGACCTGCCCATCGGCCCGGCGCTGTCGAACGCGGCGCGGCCGACCTCGAGGCCGGGCGAAGCGTCAGCTGGCGAAACGCCTGCGGGCGAGGCTCCTGCGGGCGAAGCGTCAGCTGGCGAAACGCCTGCGGGCGAGGCTCCTGCGGGCGAGGCTCCTGCGGGCGAGGCTCCTGCGGGCGAGGCTCCTGCGGGCGAGCCGCCGACCGACCGCGGACACTAGGAGCAGCGATGGCCGGCGGGATCCCAGAAGGCCTGGCAATCGAGCAGATTTGGGTCGCAGAGTCCTCCTATGGGCCCGATGTCGCCGAGCGGCGAGCGCCGGTTCGGAGTCGACACCTGGCCCGCATCGGAGAGCTCAAGGTGGCTGGGGTCATCATCGAGGCGGGCGCCTTCGCAGACATGTCGGGTTCGCTGATCCTGCTGCGCGCACCCAGCGAGGAAGCGGCGCGTGCCGTGCTCGAGGCTGACGTGTACTGGCAAGCCGGCGTCTGGACTGGTTTCCGCATTCGGGCATTTGGCCGCGTCGTCCTAGGGGACGAACCACAGGTCGACTGAGCCCTCACGACTGCCTTCGGCGCCTACCCGCCCGGGGGATGTGGTCGTGGCCGAAAGGTCGGCCCGCAGACCGTCGGCGCCGTCGTTCAGCAGCACCAACCGATATGTGTTGCTCGAGCCAACAGGGGCGCGCCCGGCTCGACTACGGGAACGTGATCTGAGCCGTCAGGTCAGGACGCTGACTGTCTGCAGAGGTATCCCTGAGCTTGAGCAGGTAAGTCTTCGTCGGGTCGACGTTGTAGTTGTACGCCGGGCTGATGTATGTGACGGCGCTGTACTGACGATGGTCAACCGTGACCGCCGGGGGCGTCGTCACGTCGGAGAGGGACATCTCGACGTCGGTGGTGATCGTGGTCCAGGACGCCTGAACATTGAGGGGCCCGGCAGCGCGCGGCTTGAACGTGGCGCTGAAGCCGTTGAGGGCCTCTGCCACGTTGGGGCTGGAACTACCCTGGAAACGGCCATGGTTGAGCGTGATCTTTGGCGTGACGGCGGGCCAGGTGAAGGTGACGTCGACGGTCGGGTGGGAGTTGCCGTAGCCGACCAGGGTCACGGTCCAGGTGTTGTGTTCCGCGTCGGCCGCGCCCTTGAGGAAGTTGGGCAGGGCCAGGACCTTGCACCCGAACGCGCCGGCGTCGACCTTCGCGCACATCTTCGTGGAGCCGCCGGCGGACGTCTTGGTAACCGCGTATGTCACGGGACCCGGACCATCGCTGATGAACGTGAACGTTCGGACAGTGCCGCTCTTGTCATTGGCGGCGTCGAGGGCCAGGTCGGTGAAGGTGATCGTAGCCGGGGAGCTGGGGCCGAGCTTTGGCGTTGGCGCGGGTGGGCCGCTGGGACCCTGGCTACCGCCGGGTGTCTGGCACGCGGAGCCAGAGGGGCAGGCGGAGGCGTCGGTTGGCGCCTGCGATCCCTCGCTGATGGCGCTCGAATCGGGGCTCGAGGCGGGGCCGGACGACCCGTCCTTGTGGATGAACATCAACGCCCCGGCGGTACCCAGCAGCACTGCACACACGATGCCCAATACGATTGAAAGGTTTTTCCAGATCCTGTCGTCCACCCGGGCTCCTCCTGTCCGATCCTCCGACCTGTCGTCGCCGGACGTGCGAACGATACCGCCTGCGGGGCTTTCGAGGGAGCCGTAGAGCCAACGCCACCCGAGGCAGGCGTTTCACGGCGCTTCAGCCGCCCCAAAATCGGGCAGTTCTGCCGTGCAGTCGCGACTCCGCTAGGCTGGGCAGCTGAGCCTCCCTGCCGTGCCGGATTGGCGCCGTCTGCTGGTCCTGTACTGGATCACCTCGTTCATCGAAGGTCTCGGAGTAGCTCAGATCTACGCCTTCCTGCCGAACCGTCTGGCTGAGGTGGGTGTCGCGGATCCCGACATCCCCCACTTCGTCGGCTGGCTCGGCTCTCTCTTCTTCCTGTCGGGACTGCCGTTCATCCCCCTCTGGTGCGTCTGGGCCGACAAGTACAGCCGCAAGGCGGTGATCATCCGCAGCGCTCTCGTTGAGGTGGTCGTCTTCGGCGTCATCGCGGCCAGCGCCGCTCCCTGGCAGCTCGTGGTCGGCATGCTGCTCGTCGGGTTCCAGCTGGGCAACAGCGGCGTGATGATGGCCGCGATTCACGATGCTACGCCGAGACATCGGTTCGGCCTGGCCATGGGGCTATTCGCGGCCAGTAGTCCTTTGGGCTTCGGCGCGGGACCTGCCCTCGGGGCCTTCATGCTCGATCAGCTCCACCTCGGCAGTTCTGCCGTCTTCGGCCTGGCCGCGCTCCTGTCGGTGGGCGTGGCCTTGATGCTGGCTCTTTGGTCGCGCGAAGTCAGACCGGATGTCGTACCGACTGGCAGTCTGATGCGCCTCGCCTTCGGCGCCGTTCGGGGCGTCATGGCCGACCCGATCGTACGTTGGCTCTTTGTCGTGTACGGGCTGTTCTTTGTCGGACGCCAGATGACCACTCAGTACATTACTTTGCTCATTCATGACGTGGAGATGACGCCCCTGTTGGTCGCCGGATCGATTGGGCTGGTCCTCGGTGTGGCGACGATCGTTGGCGCTGGACTCTCGCCGGTGGGTGGTTGGATTGCCGATCGGCTGGGCTTCCGGCCCGTTCTCGTGGCCGCAATCGCAGGCATCGCCATATCCTTCGCGGCCCTGCCGCTCGCCCCGAACGTGACCTGGCTGGCTGTCGTATACAGCGTCGCCATCGCTTTTCAAGCGGTGGTTGGAGCGATGGTGTCGGGCTTGCTGGCCACGGAAGTCCCGTCCGAACGGCGCTCGGCGACGCTCAACCTGATCTACCTGCCGCTATACCTTGGCGGCATCGCGGGCCCGGCCATAGGCGCGAGCGTGGTGACGGCCGGCTTGCGGACGGTCTTCGCCGCCGCCGCCGCCGTGCTGGTGGCCAGTTTCGTCGTCGCGATTGCGTTCGTCCTCAGGTCGGGGCGCGGCGCCGCCGCCGTCGCGTCCGACCCCGGCGGCTAGCTAGGAGTGGAAGGCGGGAACATCCGTCTCGGGCGAGCCCACGTATCGGGCATCCGGCCTGATCAGCTTGTCGGCTGACGCCTGCTCGATGGCGTGGGCACTCCAGCCGGCCATTCGGGCCAGGGCGAAGGTCGGCGGGAAGAGGTCGGGCTCAAGCCCTACGCCCTGCAGGACCGCAGCGGCGTAGTACTCGACGTTGGTCTTGATGACGCGGTCCGGCTTGAGTTCGCCGAAGATGCGCAGAACCACGTCCTCGACCTTGACTGCCGTGTCCAGCCAGGCCGCCATGTCGGCCATGCCTTCGGCGACCTTGCGGAGCGCCGCCGCGCGCGGGTCGTAGGCTCGATAGACGCGATGGCCGAAGCCCATGATCTTGTCGCCGCGGGCGATCGCCTCACGGACCCACTTCTCCGCGCGTTCGGGCGAACCGATCTCGTGGAGCTGGCTGACGACTTCGGCCGGGGCGCCGCCGTGGAGCGGACCCTTGAGGCAGCCGATGGCGCCGCAGACGGCACTGGCCAGATCAGACCGGGTGGAAATGATGACGCGGCAGGTGAACGTGGAGGCGTTCAAGCCGTGCTCGGCGCCGACGATGAAATACGCATCCAGGGCGCGGGCTGCCGCCGGGTCGGGGTCCTTGCCGGTCAGCTGCTGCAGAAAGCCGCCGGCGAGGGATAGCTTCTGGTTCGGTTTGACCGGCTCAAGGCCCTGGCGCAGCCGATGGAAGGCGGCCAGCGCAGAAGGCGCGAACGCCGTGATTTCGCGGGCCTGGGCCACGGTAGGCGGCCAGTGAGGCTGTCGCCAGGCGCCCCAGACGGAGACCGCGGTCCGCAGCGCATCCATGGGGTGAGTGTGCTCCGGCAATTCGCGCAGGACGCAGATGACGGGCTCCGGCACCTCGGCGGGAACGAGGCGCGCGGACTTGCGCCATTCGCCGGTCCAGAGCAACTCGGCGACCCGGCCGTACGTGCCTTTCTCGACGAGCTGGCCGATCGGATAGCCGCGATATAGGAGGCGGCCGTTGGCGCCGTCCACGTAACCGATGGCCGTCTCGGCGGCGATCACACCCTCGAGACCCGGGGAGTACGGGCGATCAGCCGGGCTCTTGACCGGGGCCGGAGCAGGTGCCGGGGCGGCGGCTGCCGCGGCCGGGGCGGCTGCTTCGGTCGCTTCGGGCTTGTGGGATGCCCCCTGCTAGGACGCTGGTTCGGTGTTGTTGGTCGACATCGTCGCCCTCCTTGGGCCTCTGAGCGAGCGGCTGGTCTGGTTCCGCAGCGGCAGCATGACCGGAATCCCAGACGAATGGCGCGCGCATCCTACCGCGAAGCTCCCCCACGCCG